>WNFU01000857.1_pt1 | contig 42545 bp, 30 predicted proteins | sample 5400121 | NCBI WGS metagenome assembly WNFU01 (sample SAMN13153360, study PRJNA577476) | soil metagenome | isolation source: 100 cm soil or saprolite under grassland replicate 1 | place: USA:California | collected 2016-06-15
GCCACTCGTGATATCATCCTTGTGTGAGGACTATTATCGACATCGATGACGCGCTGCTCGACGCCGCGCAGTCGGAGCTTGGCACCGCAACGAAGAAGGACACGGTCAACGAAGCTTTGCGCTACGTGGCCGAGCGCAACGCTCGTTCTCGCGCGATCCTCGATGATCCGTTCTTCCTCGGCGGCTCGGACCTCACGGATGCTGAGGTCATGGCCCGCGCCCGGCGTTGACGACGCTCTTCCTCGCCGACACGTCTGCATACACGGTCGCTCGTAGGTCGCCGATGGCAGAGACGCGGCTGCGGAGGTTGGCGGCGGACGGGACACTGGCGACGTTCGTCACGGTCGACCTCGAGTTGGGCTACTCGGCTCGCGATCCCCGAGAACATCAGGGCGTCGCTCGTGTTCGGGGCCATCTCGTCCAGCTCGCCTGCGTTGACGAGATCGCATCGCGAGCCCGTCAAGTCCAAGCGCTGCTCGCGGCACTCAGCCAGCACCGCGTCGCAGGTGTCATGGATCTTCTAACTGCCGCCGCGGCGGAGCATTACGGAGCATCGGTGCTGCACTACGACGCTGACTTCGACCACATCGCAGCGATCACCCGGCAACAGGTGGACTGGATCGCGCCACGAGGCTCCATGGCATAGCGGGCATAGCCGGCTACGAGTCCGCTTCTGCCGACGGGGTGCGGTGGGACAGACGGGGCGCACTCGGACAGCGGAGACGCGCAGGTGAAGGGGCTAGACCTTTCTGCCGGCGGGGAGTTCGGTGGCGTCGGGATCTGGGGGGATGAAGTCGGCCGGGGCGTTCTCCGGGAAGTGGCAGGCGACCTGGTGCCCGGTGACCAGCGGGACCAGCGGCGGTTCGACGGTCTTGCAGACGTTCTGCGCCTTCCAGCACCGGGTGTGGAACCGGCAGGCGGCCGGCGGGTTGATCGGGCTGGGCACGTCGCCGACCAGCCGGATGCGGTCCCGCTGCTGCTTGCCGGTCGGCTCCGGGATCGGCACCGCGGACAGCAGCGCCACGGTGTACGGGTGCATCGGGCGTTCGTACAGGCTGGTGCGGTCGGCCAGCTCGACGATCTTGCCGAGGTACATGACGGCGACGTGGTCGGACATGTGCCGCACCACGGACAGGTCGTGCGCGATCACCACATAGGTCAGGTCCAGCTCGGACTGCAGGTCCTCCAGCAGGTTGACCACCTGCGCCTGGATCGACACGTCCAGCGCGGAAACCGGCTCGTCCGCGACGATCAGCTTCGGTCGCAACGCCAGCGTGCGGGCGATCCCGATGCGCTGCCGCTGGCCGCCGGAGAACTCGTGCGGGTACCGGTTGTAGTGCTCCGGGCTGAGCCCGACCAGCTCCAGCAGTTCCTGTACGGTGCGCTTCACCCCGTGCTCGGTCTTCACGTGCTGGAGCCGGTACGGCGCGCCGACGATGGTGCCCACGGTGTGCCGCGGGTTCAGCGAGGAGTACGGGTCCTGGAAGATCATCTGGATGTCGCGGCGCAGCGGGCGCATCGCGGACATGGACAGGTGGGTGATGTCCCGCCCGTCGAAGATGATCTTCCCGGCGGAGGGCTCGAGCAGCCGGGTGAGCAGCCGCCCGGTGGTGGTCTTGCCGCAGCCGGACTCCCCCACCAGCGCCAGCGTCTCGCCCTTGATGACGGAGAAGTCCAGCCCGTCGACCGCCTGCACCGCCCCGACCTTGCGCTGCAGGATCACGCCGCGCCTGATCGGGAAGTGCTTCTGCAGCCCGGTCACCGTCAGCAGCGCCTCGCCGTGCAGCGCCTTGGCGGCGGTGGGTGCGGTTCCAGGGGCAGTCACGTAGGACCTCTCACAGCTTCGGCTTGATCTCGTTCGTCCAGATCTGGAGCCGCTTGTCCCGCGGCAGGTGGCAGGCCATCTGGTGGCCGGCGCCGACCTCCTGCATCCGCGGCACCTCGGTCTCGCTGCGGCCGCCGGTCAGCTCGCAGTAGTCGCAGCGCGGATGGAACGCGCAGCCGGACGGGACGTTGATCAGGCTCGGCGGGGTGCCCTGGATGGGCAGCAGCCGCTCGGAGCGCTCGCGGTCCAGCCGCGGCATCGAGCCGAGCAGGCCCCAGGTGTACGGGTGCTCGGGCGAGCGGAACACCACCTCGGCGGTGCCGTACTCCACGCCCTTGCCGGCGTACATGACCACGATGTCGTCGGCCAGCTCGGCCACCACGCCGAGGTCGTGGGTGATGATGATGACCGCGGAGTTGAACTCCTTCTGCAGGTCCCGCATCAGGTCCAGGATCTGCGCCTGCACTGTTACGTCCAATGCGGTGGTTGGCTCGTCCGCGATGAGCAGCTCGGGGTCGCAGGACAGCGCCATGGCGATCATCGCGCGCTGCCGCATGCCGCCGGAGAACTGATGCGGGTAGTCGTCCACCCGGGACGCCGGCTGCGGGATGCCGACCCGGTTGAGCATGTCGATGGCGTGCCTGCGGGCCGCCTTCCTGCTCACGTCGTTGTGGATCCGGTACGCCTCGATGATCTGCGCGCCCACCGTGTAGTAGGGGTGCATCGAGGACAGCGGGTCCTGGAAGATCATCGCCATCTTCTTGCCGCGCAGCCGGCGGACCTGCTCGGCGCTGGAGGACACCAGTTCGCGACCGTCCAGCCAGATCTCGCCGTTGATCCGCGCGTTGCCGCGCCTGTGCAGGCCCAGGATGGCCAGGCTGGTGACGCTCTTGCCCGAGCCGGACTCGCCCACGATGCCCAGCGTCTTGCCCCGCTCCAGCCGGAACGACAGCCCGTCCACGGACTTCACCAGGCCGTCGTCGGTCGGGAAGTGCACCCGCAGGTCGCGCAGTTCGAGGAACGCGTCGGACGGCCCCGGCGCGTCCCGGTCGGTCACCGCGAAACCGGGCTGCGCCCGGTCCGCCAACGGCTCGCTCATGACAGCCGCACCCTGGGGTCGATGACTGCGTACAGGACGTCCACCACCAGGTTCGCGACGATGACGAAGGTCGCCGCCACCATGGTCACGCCCAGCACCTTGGGCAGGTCGTTGTTGGTGATCGCATCGATGGCGTACTTGCCGATGCCGTTCAGCGAGAACGTGCTCTCGGTCAGGATCGCACCGCCGAGCAGCAGGCCGAGGTCGAGGCCGAAGATGGTGAGGATCGGGGTGAGCGCGGCGCGCAGGCCGTGCTTGGCCACCACCGTCCGCTCCGGCAGGCCCTTCGCCCTTGCGGTGCGGATGTAGTCCTCGCCCATGGTCTCCAGCATGCCGGCCCGGGTCAGCCGCGCATAGCCGGCCGCGTACAGGAAGGCCAGCGTGATCCACGGCAGGGTGAGCGCCCGGGCCCACAGGATCGGGTTGTCGCCGAAGCTGACGAAGGTGCCGCCGGAGACCGTCCAGTGCAGCGTGTAGCTGAAGATGGACAGCGACAGCAGGCCGGTGAAGAAGATCGGCAGCGACACCCCGGCGAGCGCGATGCCCATCGCCGACCGGTCGAACACGGTGCCCTTGCGCAGCGCGGACAGCACGCCGGTGCCGACCCCGGCCAGCAGCCAGATCACCGCGGCGCCGGCCGCGAGGGACATGGTCACCGGCAGCCGGTTCATCAGTTCGGGGAAGACCGGGTTCTGGGTGATGAACGAGTAGCCCAGGCAGGGCGCCGGGCAGTGCTCGGTGGTCGGTCCGGTGGAGTAGTCGGCGCCGACGATGATGCCCTTGATGAACCGCACGTACTGGACCGGCAGCGGGTCGGTGAAGCCCAGCTTGATCGCGATCTGGTGCACCGTCGCCGCGTCGGCGGTCTTCCCGGCGTACCGCGACGCGAGGTCGTCCGAGGACGCGCCGGCCAGCCGGGGGATCAGGAAGAACACCCCGAAGGTGACCATGCTGACCACGAACAGCAGCAACACCGCTGCCAGCAGCCGTCGGATGATGTATGGGATCACAGCGCCTCGGCTTCGGGGGCCGGCGAGGGGTTGCCTCGCCGGCCCCCGGCTGCCTTCACCTACCTCTGACTAGCGGTTGCACGGCGCCGGTTACTTCACCCCGAGCGCCAGGTACTCGTACATGCCGTACGCGTCGGTGACGAAGACGTTCCTCAGGTTCGGCGGACGGTACAGCAGGCCGCGGGCCCACACACCCGGCAGGATGACGGCCTCCTGCATGACCCGGTCGTCGATCTGGCTCCAGATCTGCTCGCGGGCGGAGACGTCGGTGGTCAGCAGCGCCTTGTCGAGCAGGTCGTCGACGTCCTTGATCTTGACGGTCAGGTTCGTGTTGCCGCCCGAGGCGCGGATCACCCGGCTGTCGACGATCTGCTGCAGGAAGCCGAAGCCGTCCGGCCAGTCCGCACCCCAGCCGTTGGCCATCAGGCCGAGGCCGTTCTTCTTGGCGTAGTCCGGCTTGCCGGCGTACAGCTTGAAGTAGTCGCCCTGCGGGTACGGCTTCAGCGTCAGCTTGATGCCGACCCGGGCCAGCGACTCCTGCAGCGACTCGGCCAGCGCCTTCTCCTTGGGCCGCTCGGCCCGGTACGACATGTTGGTGGAGAAGCCGCTGGGCTGGCCGCACTGCTGCAACTCGCTCTTCGCGGTCTCCAGGTCGCCCGTCGGCTGCGAGTTGAAGTTGTACTTGTCGATCTTCTGCGCGCCCGGGATCAGCGGGGGCAGCAGGTTGGTGGCGATGTCGCCGCCGGGTCCGCCGCCGTAGGCGCGCTGGTACCCGGTGTGGTCGCTGGCGTACTCGACCGCCTTGCGGCAGTGGATGTCGTTCAGCGGTGCCACGTCCGGGTTGATCGAGGTGTACCAGAGCCGGGCGATGGCGGCCGAGTCGGCGTTCTTCTTCAGGTTCGGGTCGCCGAGGACGCGGCCCTGGGTGGCCGGCTGCACGCCGGTGCCGGCGATGTCGACGTCGAGGTCACCGGAGATCAGCCGGTTGTCGATGTCCGCCGCGTTGACGCCGAGCGCCACCTCGATGCGGTCGGGCAGTGCCTTGCGCAGCGGGTCGGTGGACTGGTCCCAGTTGGGGTTGCGCTTGAGGTTGAGGCTCTTGCCCGGCTGGTAGTTCCCGTCGAACATGTACGGGCCGGAGGACATCACGTGCTTCTTGTAGTTCGTGCCGGTGTCCTTCGCCACCGGCACCGGGATGGTGGCCGGAAGCTGGGCGAAGTAGTCCATCCCGCTGAACGGCTTGTTCAGGTGGAAGATGATCGTGTACTTGTCCGGCGTCTCGATGGCCTTCAGGCCGAGCTTGTCCGGGGAGCTGTCCTTGTACGGGCTGGTGTAGCCGTTCAGGTCGAGGAAGTCGTTGAAGTACGTCGGCCCGTTCGGGAAGGTCTCCTTGTCCAGGGACCGCTCCACGTCGTACTTCACGTCCTGCGCGGTGACCTCGGTGCCGTCCTCGTACTTCACGCCCTTGCGGATCGTGTACGTCCACGTCTTGGCGTCGGAGCTCGGCTTGCCCAGCGACTCGGCCAGGTCCGGCACCAGCTTCACGCTGTCCGCGCCGGGGGCCGGGTTGAAGGTGACCAGCGAGCGCCCGTACAGCCGGATGAAGTTCCAGACGTAGCCGTAGTAGGTGTCCGCCGGGTCGAGTGAGTCGAAGTCGCCTGAGTTGGCGATCCGCAGCGTGCCGCCCTTGGCCGTGGAGGGGTTGTAGATCTTGCCGACGGCCGCGTTGTACGCCGCCTCGTTGGCCTTGCCGGTCCCTCCTCCGGTGCCCGTGGACCCGCCACAGGCCGTGAGGCCCATGGAGAGCGCGGCGCCGAAGGCGACCGCTGCGACTACCGATTTCCTCTTCATCTGCTGGTGCACCCCTTCTTGTTGGTTCGGAGCAGTCACATGTACGCGGTAGGGCGGTTCATCGCGATGCACGGGGGTCGAGCGCGTCACGCAGGCCGTCGCCGAACAGGTTGAAGGCCAGCACCGTGACGAAGATCGCCAGACCGGGGAAGATCATGAAGTTGGGCGCGATCTGGTACCAGTGCACGGCGTCGGACAGCAGGCCGCCCCAGGTCGGGGTCGGCGGCGGGACGCCCACGCCGAGGAACGACAGCGCCGCCTCGAACAGGATGTTGGTCGGGATCAGCAGCGTGGTGTACACGAGGATCGGCGCCGCCAGGTTGGGCAGCAGTTCCTTGGCGATGATGTACGGCCCGCGCGCTCCCAGGCTGCGCGCCGCGTCCACGAACTCGCGCTCACGCAGCGAGAGCGTCTGACCACGGATGATCCGACCGATGTACGGCCAACTGAAGAACCCGATGATGAAGATCAGCAGCAGCACCCGCAGCCAGTAGCCGGACAGCCCGAAGGCGTGGTCCGGGATGACACCGACCAGCGCGATCGCGAAGACCAGCAGCGGGAACGCCAGGAACACGTCCATGGTGCGGCTGATCAGGGTGTCCACCCAGCCGCCGAAGTACCCCGCGAGGACGCCCATCGCGGTGCCGATGACCATCGCGAGCAGGGTGGCCAGGAAGGCGACCAGCAGCGAGATGCGGGCGCCGTAGACGACCTGGCTGAACAGGTCCCGCCCGTGGCTGGGCTCGATGCCGAACAGGTAGTCCCAGCCCATCCCGCCGTACCGCTTCGTCGAGATGTGCAGGTCGGGGTCGAGCAGGTTCTCGTGGAACTCGTTCGGCGGGTGGCCGAGCAGCTTGGTGACCAGCGGGGCGAAGATGGCCACCAGGATGAGCAGGATGACCACGAACGCCCCGCCGATGGCGACCTTGTCGCGCTTGAGCCGCATCCAGGCGATCTGACCGAGGGACCGGCCCTCGATCTGCTTGCCCATGCCCGCGAGGCCGGCCTCCGGCTGGGCCTGGATGGCCGAACCGGTGACATCGAGCGGGGCGCTCATCGTCAAACTCCCTGCCGTTGGCGACGTTGCCTGGTGGACAAGGTGCCCACCATACTGGCAGCCGGACGGTCGGGCCTACGGCCAGGGACAGGAGCCGGGGCTGCCGACACGCGGCCGGCCGCGGGGCGACCCGCGACCCTGGCAAGAATCTCCACCGCCCCGGCGGCCCGTGCTAGCCCCATCCGCGCTCCGTAGCGCGATTGTGATCGAACGCCGCCTGCTCCACGCGAGCAATATGCCGCATCCGGGCCGTCCGTGCCGTCGGGGGGCGGCAGCGGCCTGCGGGGGGCGGCGGCCTGCGGGCGGCGGCGGCGGCCTGCGGGGGGCGGCGGCGGCCGCGTAGCATGCGCCGATGACCGTACGGGTGGAGCGCTCCGGGCCGGTGACCACGGTCGTGCTGGCCCGCCCGCAGGCACGCAACGCGGTGGACGGCCCGACCGCGGCGGCTCTGGCCGAGGCGTTCCGCGCGTTCGACGCCGACCCGGACGCGGCGGTGGCAGTGCTGTACGGCGAGGGCGGCGCGTTCTGCGCGGGCGCCGACCTGAAGGCCATCGGCACCGACCGCGGCAACCGGGTGGACCGCTCTGGGGACGGTCCGATGGGGCCCACCCGGCTGCGGCTGGGCAAGCCGGTGATCGCCGCCGTGTCCGGCCCGGCGGTGGCCGGCGGGCTGGAGCTCGCGCTCTGGTGCGATCTGCGGGTGGCCGAGGAGGACGCGGTGTTCGGGGTCTACTGCCGGCGCTGGGGGGTGCCGCTGATCGACGGCGGCACGGTGCGGCTGCCCCGGCTGATCGGGCTGTCCCGGGCGATGGACCTCATCCTGACCGGCCGGCCGGTGGACGCCGCCGAGGCGCTGGCCATCGGGCTGGCCAACCGGGTGGTGCCGGCCGGGCAGGCGCGCGCCGCGGCCGAGGAGCTCGCCGCCGAGCTGGCCCGGCTGCCGCAGACCTGCCTACGCCAGGACCGGCTGTCGGCGCTGGAGCAGGACGGCCTGCCGGAGCAGGAGGCAATGGCGAACGAACTGCGGCACGGGCTGGTCTCGCTGGCCGCCGACGCCGCGGCCGGCGCGGCCCGGTTCGCCGCCGGTGCTGTGCCTCCCTAAGCGCCTGGACCTACGCCTCGGCGCACCGCTGCGCTAGCGAACTTCGGCCTTCGGCCGACTACGCCACGCCACGCCTGGACCTACGCCTCGGCGCACCGCTGCGCTGCCCTAAGCCTAAGCGCTGGACCTACGCCTCGGCGCACCGCCTGGGCGGCTGGCCAAACTCTTCCGGACGCGGGCGCGCCAGGTGGTACGTGCCTTCCGGGTATGCCTCCTGCCGGACGCGCGGCAGCGGGCCGAAGCCGCTATGCAGCGTCCTGGGCGGCCTCGCCGTAGGGGTTGTGCAGCGGGCGGGGACCGCGGGCGGCGGTGCCGACGATCTCGGCCAGTTCGGCGGCGACCGCGGCCAGGCTGGCCGGCGCCCAGATCAACCCGCCGTGGCTGGCCGAGACCTCCCGCAGCCGCGCCGCCGGGTCCAGGCAGGACCGCCAGTCGACCACCTTGTCGTCGCGGGAGAACAACGACAGGAACCGCACCGTCTCCGGGAACGGCCCGACCAGGTCCGCCCGCAGCGGGGCGCAGCACTCCCCCCACAGGCACCCGAACCGCATCAGCCCGGGCAGCCCCAACGTGCCCCCGATGCCCAGCACGGTGGCCTCCACCTTCAGCAGCGCGTGCACCGCCAGCAGCCGGTTCAGCGGGCTACCCAGCGTGATCAACCCCCGCACCCACTCCGGGTGCCGCACCGCCACCGCCCGGGCGAACTGCCCGCCACGGCTGTGCGCGATGACCACCGCCGGCTCGTCGGTGGCCTCTACCAACCGCACCAGCGACTGCTCCACCGCTCTCGTGGTCGCCTCACCGCAACCGATCCCGAACCTGATCGGCGCGATCAGGGACCGGCAGTTGAACCGGTGCAGCAGGTCCTGCAGCGGCGAGAGCACCTTCGGCGTGCTCGCCATCCCGCCCACCAGCAGCACCGGCAACCCGTCGCAGTCGACCGGCGGGTTCCTCCACAGCTCGTGCTGGCGCACCTCGTGCCGCTGGGTCAACGCCTTGGCCTCCTGCCACAGCGGCGCGTGCAACGCCTCGGCCAGCCGCCGGATCCGGCGCACCCGGGACTCCGGCCGGCCGACATCGGCGGGCGCGGCGTGGGATCCAGGGACGGGCTCAGGCTCCGCGGCCGGTCGAAGGGTTGCGCTCACCTCTGCTCCCCATCTCGTCCCAGTGGGCCGGTGCCGGCCAGACCGATCCGGACGGATCCTGCCGGCAACAACACAGATCCGACACAGAGTCGGATCCGGTCAACCAGATACCCCGGACGCGGGGTCGGCCGGGCGCTCGCGGGTCGGACCGGCACCGTGGATCACGCAGCCTCGGCGGGACGGCGGTCGGCCGCGGCCCGGGCCGGGGTGGCCATCCGGGTGCCCCGGCAGACGGCCAGGAAGTCGGCGAACGTGGCCAGCCGCAGGTCCATCGCCCGCGCCGCGGCCAGGTCGGCCCGCCGCGGGTGGGCGTGCGTGCTGCCGCCGATCTGTGGCAGCGAGTACCGGGCGTACACGTCGAAGCGGGCCAGCACGTCGGAGAGCAGGTCCACCCCGGTGCGGTGCACCCAGCCGTCGTTGAACAGCACGCTGCGCCCCAGCGGCGGGGTGGAGCGCCGCTGCGCCAGGATCGCGCCGCCCTCGGCCTCGCACGGGTCGACCAGGTGCACGGTCACCCCGAACGGCGCGTCCGCCTCGATCGCGGAGAACAGTGTGGGGAACGGGCCGCGGCAGTTCGGCAGGTACGCCGCGTGCACGTTCACAGCCGCCCGGCGCGGCGCGGCGAGCACCCGCGCCTGCAGCTTCTGGTCGAAGCCGAAGCAGACCAGGAAGTCCACCGCGGCGAACCGCAGGTACTCGGCGATCCCGGGCTCGTTCACGTCGGCGGCGTGGATCCGCGCGATGCCGTACTGCCCGCACAACTCCGCGACGCTGTGCCGGCGTCGCCGGCGCACCCGCAGCCTGGCCAGCGCCCGGTCCAGCCGCAGGTACCCGGGGTAGGCCAGGTAGCTGTACAGCACGTACTTCACGAACCGCGGCCCGCAGCGCAGTGCCCTGCCGAGCCCGCCCGGCCAGCCGTCGGCGGTCACCACCACCGCGATGTCCTCGTGGTGCCGGTCGATGACCGCGGTGATCGCCTCGCCGAGTTGCGCGCACTCGGTGGTCAGCAGCGCGAACCGGGGCATGCCGTCCGCCTCCTTGCGGTGGTCGTGGCGCGGTCGTCGTGGTGCCGTCGTGGTGCCGTCGTCGTGGCGCGGTCGTCGTGGTGGTGCCGTCGTGGTGGTCCGGCGCGGTGCCGGTGGCGCGGCGGCGACGGTCAGGCCGCCAGCCGGTTCGTCGCCGGGTCGTCCGACAGGTCCAGCGCCACCACGGAGTCGCCGAGCAGGCCGCGCAGCACGGTGTCGACGTTGGCGCGCAGTGTCCGTTCGGCGATCGGCTCCAGCACCGCGGCCAGGCTGGGCATGCCCAGGTCGAACGCCGCCGTGTGCCGCACGGTCACATCTCCGCCGGACTGCCGGACCCCCCAGTCGCCGTAGTACGCGGCGAAGTCTCCGTCGGTCTGGGCGAACCGGATGGTGCGCCCGATCCGGTCCAGGTAGGCGCGCTCGACCCAGCAGAGCACGCCGCCGCGGAAGTTCACCGACCAGGCCGACTCCACCGTGCGGCGGGACGCGGTCCGGGCGTTCACCGAGGTGACCCGCACCTCGCGGACCGCGTCGGTGTGCTCGGCGTACCGCTCGAAGTCGCCGAGCGCCTCGAACACCTGGTCGGCGTCGGCGTTCGGCACCAGGAACTCGGTGATGACGGTGCCCATGTCAGATCGTCCCTTCGTCGGCCCGGGCGGCAACGGCCCGGGCGGCCTCGGTGAGGGAGTCGAGCAGCCACCCCAGCTCACTGTCGGTGAGTACCGCGGGAGGCGTCACACGAACGACACGCGGCGCGGACAGCGGGTGCCCGGGCAGCACCTGCCGGTCCAGCAACTCCAGCGCGAACGCCGCGGCCAGCGCCGGGCTGCCGAACTCGATGCCCAGCAGCAGCCCGGCGCCGCGCACCTCGGCGACCAGTTGCGGGCAGGTGTCGGCGACGATCCGGCGCAGGTCGTCCAGGATGCCGGCGCCGAGCAGCCGGGCCCGCTCCACCAGGCCCTCGTCCCGGATCGCCTGGATCGCCGCGGTGGCCGCCGCCATCGCCACCGGGGAGCCGGCGAACGTCTCGGCCAGCCCGAACGAGTCGTGCGCCAGCGGGGCGTACGCGGCCGAGGTCGCCGCCACCGCCGCCACCGGCACCACCCCGCCGGACAGCGTGCCGCCCACGCACAGCACGTCCGGGACCACGCTCTCGGCATCGGCGCCCCACCAGCGCCCGAGTCGGCCGAGCCCGGTCTGCGTCTCGTCCAGCACAAGGAACGCGCCGTGCCGCCGGCACAGGTCGGCCACCGCGGACAGGTACCCGGCCGGGGGCAGCACGACCCCGTACTCGGCCTGCACCGGCTCCAGGATCACGCACTGGTTGCGGCTGTCGGACAGCACCGCGGCCATCGCCTCCACCTCGCCGTACGGCACCTGGCGCACCGACGGCAGCAGCGGGCGGAACGGCTCGGCGTTGCGGGCCCGGGTGGTGAGGCTGAGTGCGCCGAGGGTGGTCCCGTGGCTGCCGCCGTACGCCGACACCAGCCGGTACGCACCGTGCGCGCGGGCCAGCTTGACCGCCGTCTCCACCGCCTCGGTGCCGGAGTTGACGAAGTGCACGAGGTCCAGCCCGGGCGGTGTCACCTCGGCCAGCGTGGCCGCGGCCCGGGCCACCGTCGGGTCGAGCAGCACCCGGCTGGCCATCGGCCGGCGGTTGATCTGGTCCACCACCGCGGCGGCCACCCGCGGGTGCCGGTGCCCCAGCAGGAAGCCGCCGTGCCCGCCGCAGTCGAGGTATGCCCGGCCGGCGCCGTCGTACACGACCGCTCCGGCCGAGCCGACCTCCAGCCGACCACCGGTGAGCGCGGCCAGCCGGGCCCGGCCGCGTTCACCCTGGCGGTCGTGCAGCGGGATGACCCGCGCGGAGTCAGCCATGTCGGGCCACCGCCCGGCCGCGTTCGCCGTCGTATCCGGCGTCGTATCCGGCGTTGTGTCCGGCGTATCCGGTCAGGCCCTTGGCGTAGGCGAGGTAGGTCGCGGACGCGGTGACCGCGCAGGCGACCTGGTGCAGGCCGAGCACCGTGCCGCCCGGCAGGTCGGCCAGGTCCGACGGCAGCACCTCGGGGGCGCTGTACAGCGAGGCGACCGGGGCCAGTTCGTCGAACCGGCGCTGCGCCGTGCCGGACAGCCCGGGCAGGAACACCGGCCGGATCAGCCGCCGCACGCAGTCCGGGCTGACCAGCCGCGGCGGCACCACCGGCAGGCCGAGCCGCTCGCCGACGTCGATGAGGATCTCCACCCAGCGGGCCGCGGTCAGCGCCGCCTCGCCGGCGGTGACCCAGTACTCCCCGGCGTCCATCCCGGAGTCGACCAGGCTGGCCAGCGCCCGGGCCAGCACGTCCACCGGCACCGTGTCGACCCGCGCGTCCGGGTCCAGCGGGAGCAACGGCACGGCGCTGGTGAGCACCGCGGAGAGCAGCGTGGCGATGCCGCGGAAGGCGGCCACCTCGCCGGTCTGGCCGTCGCCGATCACCGCGGACGGGCGGACGATCGTGGCCGGCAGCCCGGACTCGCGGACCAGCCGCTCGCCGATGCGCTTGGACCCGACGTACTCCGCGGGCGGCGCACCGAAGCCGGCGGCCCGGTCCACGGACGCCGAGGAGAGGAAGTGCACGGTGGCGCCGGCGTCCCGGGCGAAGTCCAGCACGTGCCCGGTACCGACGACGTTCAGCTCGAGCATCGCCTCCGGGCCGGCGGCCAGGTCGGTCTCGGCCGCCGCGTGCACCACCACGTCGACGTGCCGGACCAGGGCTTCGTAGCGGTCCGGGGCGAGCCCCAGGCCCGGCCTGGTGACGTCACCGTGCACGGTGATCACGTTGCCCGGCGTGATCCGCCGGTGTGCGAGCGCCACCACGCGGTGCCGCCGCAGCTGCGGCAGCAGCGCCGTGCCGACCACGCCGGTCGCGCCAGTGACCAGGACGGTCCGCTTGCGGCTGACCTGGTTCCCGAATGGCACGAAGAAAGTCATGGAAATCTCCCTGGCCGGAGGTTGCCGATCCGCGCTTGGGCGCCGGTCGAGTCCGCCTCGACCACGGCTCGGTCCCCTGTCAGGTCATGGTGGCAAGGTGCCGCGCCGAGGTCAGCACCTGCGACCGGTCCGCTCCCGGCCTGTCCCGATCCAGCCAGCCCATCGCCGAAAATCCTTGTGGCACAGGCGATCCCGGCCGCGCACGAGCCGGACCGGCCGCGGCTGTCCGGGTCCGGCCTGTCCGGTTGCGGCCAGCCGCCCGCTCTGTACTTCTAGACGGGCATTTTCGCCCGGACGTCAGCGGCGACGGGCTACCCGCCACGGGACGACCTCCTCCGGGCCGTGGCGCAGACGCGGTCCCCGCTGCACGCAACACCCCGCCGGCCGCGTGTTCGGGCCACGCGGCCGGCGGGGTGGGTGTCGGTGGTGTGCGGTTTCGGCGGTGTGCGGTGTCCGGGCTCAGCCGGCGACGGTCCTTCGGGCGCACCCGTCAGGCAGCGCGGGGCGCTGCCGGACGGATCAGACGATGCGCACCTGGTAGCGGCGCATCCAGGCGTCCAGCTCCACCAGGTAGCCGAGCCACGCGGCGCTGCCCGGGCCGGCCCAGGTGCCCACCGGACCGGCCAGCACCTGCTCGAGCCCGGCCGGGTCCAGCAGCGGCCGCAGCGGCGAGCCCGGGTCGGCCAGCACCTGACGCAGGTGGGAACGGACCGCGGCGTCGTACGACGGGCTGGAGGAGACCGGGAACCCGCTCTTGCGGCGGTAGGTGATCTCCGGCGGCAGCAGGTCGGCCACCGCGAGGCGCAGCAGCCCCTTCTCCTGCCGGCCGACGTTCTTCATCGCCCACGGCACGTTCCACAGGTAGTCGACCAGCCGCTGGTCGCAGAACGGCAGCCGGATCTCCAGCCCGGCGGCCATGCTCATCCGGTCGGTGCGGTCCAGCAGCGCGGGCAGGAACCGGGTCAGGTTGAGGTACCCGACCTCCCGCAGCCGCCGGTCCCGGCCCTGCTCGCCGGCCAGCCGCGGAACCTCGGCCACCGCGTCGGCGTACCGGTCGTGCAGGTACTCGCGCAGCCGGAGGTCGGCCAGCAGGTCCGGCGCCAGCACCTCGTAGCGGCCGGTCCGCCCGTGCACCCACGGGAACATCGGCGTGTCAAGCGCGGCGTGGTCGTGGAACCACGGGTAGCCGCCGAAGACCTCGTCGGCCGCCTCCCCGGACAGCGCCACGGTGGACTGCCAGGCGAGCTCCCGGCAGAGCAGGTACAGCGCCACGTCCAGGTCGCCCATCCCGGGCAGGTCGCGGGCGCCCAGGGTGATGAGCTGCTGCGCCAGCAGGTCGGGGGTGTCCAGCAGCACCTCCACGTGCCGGGTGCCGAGGTACGCGGCCGCGGCGTGCGCGAACGGCCCGTCGATGGACGGCCGCAGCTCGTCCGGACGGAAGTCCCGCTCGCTGCCGCGGAAGTCCAGCGAGAACGTGGGCAGCTTGCCGTCGCCGCGCCGGGGCGCGCCAACCGCCAGCGCGGTGACCGCGGCGGAGTCGAGGCCGCCGGACAGCAGCGAGCACACCGGCACGTCGGCCACCTGCTGCCGGGCCACCGCGTCGGCCAGCAGTTCGCGCACGGTACGCACCGTGGTGTCCAGGTCGTCGGTGTGCGGCCGGCTCTGCAACGACCAGTACGTGCTCTCCCGCACGCCCGCCCGGGTGACCCGGACGACCCGGCCCGGCCGCAGCTCGCGCAGCCCGCGGAACACCGCGAGCCCCGGCGTCTGCAGGGTCGGGGTGAGCAGCAGCTCGGCCAACCCCTGACCGTCGATCTCCGGCTCGAACAGCGGGTTGGCCAGCACCGCCTTCGGCTCGGACCCGAACAGCACCCCGGACCCGGTCTCGGCGTAGTACAGCGGCTTGACGCCGAGCCGGTCGCGGGCCAGCAGCAGCTCCTGGCCGAGTTCGTCCCAGACCGCGAACGCGAACATGCCGTCCAGCCGGGACACGCAGTCGGCGCCCCACTCCAGGTACGACCGGAGCACCACCTCGGTGTCGGACCGCGTGTCGAACCGGTGCCCCGCAGCGCGGAGCTGCTCGCGCAGCGCGGCGAAGTTGTAGACCTCGCCGCAGTAGCTGAGCACCACCAGGGCACGGTCGTCCGGGGCGCCGCACGGCCGGGCGGTCATCGGCTGGGCGCCGCCGGCCGGATCGATCACCGCCAGCCGGCGGTGCCCGAGCGCCGCCCTCGGCGAGACCCACACGCCCTCGGCGTCCGGGCCGCGTGCGGCCAGGCCGGCGGTCATGGCGCGCACCACGTCCGCCCGGTCGGTCAGGTCACGCTGCCAGTCGACCCATCCCGCGATACCGCTCACCTGGTCGTCCCCCTTGGTCCGTGAACACCGGTGTCCGTGAACACCGGCCGGCGTGACGGCCGGCATGCATACCAGATCCCGCTCGTGCCCCGGTCGAGACGCTGCCGGCATTACCGGTCCGGACCAACGGCGAGACCCCCGGTGCCGCAAGGTGGGACCTTGCGCGCTCCGGGGGTCTCGGTGGTCGCTCCTCCGGCTGCCTCGAACCGAATGCGGCCACTGGGACTTACGGCCAGCAGGTGCCGTCCGGGGCAGTCGTGTACGGCGCGGGACAGGTCGCCGGTGACACGGCGGTGCTGACCGACGGGGACTGGGTCGGGGCCGACTGTCCGACCGAGAAGCTGAAGAGGAACGCTGCGGCAGTTGTCACGGCAATCGCGATACGCTTGATCATCGTCCTGGTCCTTTACGCTCTCCGGGCTTTTCTGGTTTGCCGCGCGCTGGCAATTTCTACTGAACACCCGGAACAGCCCGCTGCCTAGACAGTCGCCCTGTCCGGGCAAGGCCACGGGCTGTCAGCATTGGGACACCGGGGTTTGCCGCTGCCCCGTTCGGCCCAGTCGGCCCGGACGTCAGGGCTAAGATCCGCGGGAAATGGCAGTCCACAGCCAGACGAAAGTTGCAGCAGGGCACCGCGGACCGTGCCGAACCGTCAGCGGGCGCCTCCCGCGACGCCCCGTCCGCCCCGCAGGACCACGCCCGCCCGCCGCCCCGCCCGCCCCGCCCGCCCCGCTCGGCACACCGGCCCGGGTGGGGTCCCGGCGGAGGGTTTCGCCGCCCGGCCGCCGGGCATAATCGCCGCCGCCTGGCTGAATACGGCCTGTCCGGTACCGGACAATGCAATGGCGCAGACCGAGCGGCCGGGCGTCGGCATCATGGAACGATACACAGCACGACCAGGGAGTTTGGTTTCCGTGACCGAGAACAATTCCCGCAACGAAGAACCAGCGGGAGATGACAGTACTCGGCGCAACGGTCCCGACGAGGAAGAACAGCCGGCAGGAAATAACGGGGAGCCGCCGGAAGACGACTCCGAGGATGATTCCGAGGCGCTGCCCTATTGGCTCTACCCGTACTGAGTCGATCATCGCCCCGGCCCAGGAGGGGTGGCCCCGTGCTATCCGATCGACGCGGTACCCGACCGCGCGGCAGGCCCTGGGAGGCGCGGTGGCGGCCGGGGGCGCGGCAGGCCCCGGGCGGTGCTCGGCGCTCAGCTCTCCAGCACGTGGTGGTCGACCACCGGCATGTCACCGACCACCCCGGCCCGGGCGGCCGCCATCCCGAGCTGGAACCGGGTCTCCACGCCAAGCCGGGTGCACAGCATGGTGAGGTAGCGCCGCAGCGTCCGGGTCGAGATCCCGAGCCGGCGGGCGATCGCCTCGTCGGTGCGCCCGTGCGCCAGCTCCGACATGATCGACAGCTCGATCTCCTCGAACACGTGCTCGTCGTACTCCGGGGTGGTGACCGGCGCGGCCCGTTCCCAGATGTGCTCGAAGACCCGGACCAGGAAGTCCAGCACCGGCGGGTCGCGCAACACCACCGCACCGGTGCCCTGGGCCGGCTTGATCGGCACGATGGCGACCTCCTCGTCCATCAGGATCATCCGGGCCGGGATCACCGGGGCGGTGCGCACGTGCGCGCCCAGCCCCTGCAGCAGCAGCATGTACTCCACCGCGTCGTGCTGGCGGCGGGCGGTGTGCGGGTACACCGAGCGGAACTCGACCCCGCGGCCGAGCATCTGCCGGTCCAGCTCGAACCCGGCCCGCATCGCGGCCGGCGGCGGCATGGTCGGGTGCGCCGCGAGCAGGCTGCTCTGCACCTGGGTGGCCAGGTCCTTCAGCCGCTGCCGGACCCTGTCGCCGTCCACCAGCACCTCCGTCGAGGCGTACGCGAAGTACTTGCGCTGCGACGCCCGGTACATCGAGCTCAGCGTGGACAGCTCGCGGCGGACCGCCTCGCTGTCCAGCATGAGCTGGTGCGCCCTGGCCTGCATGGGGGCGGCCAGCTCGGCGGCGGCCAGCTCCGGCGACACCGCCTCGTACTTGTCCGGGTCGGTGAGGCTGGGCCGCAGCAGCCGCCGCTCGGACAGCCGCAGGATGCGCTTGTCCGCCTCGGCCGGGAGCATGTCGACGGTGGTGCAGCACTCCGGCACGGTGGCCGGGCTCTCCAGGAAGAACCGGTAGACGTCGACGTCTCCGGGCTCCAGCTGCGCGCACACGTCCGCGGCCGGAGGCTCCGGCGAGCTGAACAGTCCGTCGGAAACCTTCTCGGCCATGCGCGCTCCTCCGTGGGCGTCCCCCGCCTCGCCTACCCCCGATGCAGCCAGTGTCGCCGGCGTCGCGTCGGGCCCGGACCGGCTCGGTGAATGCCGGGTTCAGCCGGGTTGAGCCGTCGGTGTCCACGCCAACGTCAACACCGACGCGGCGGGCGCGCCTAAACGTACTGTGCCGGACTTGCAACGCTCCGCCCACCGATTTTATCAAACCAATCGGCTCGGATCGTATCCCTTCGGGCAGACGGGACGATTACGCCAATCACCCCATCGCATCGCCCTTTCGGCTCATTAGTTCGGCGGCCCGGCGGCCCATCCACGGTCAGAGCGGATGCTTTTCCAGGAAGTCGGTGGCGACGTCGCCGCGGCGGAACACCGGGTGGTTGAGGACTCGCTGGTGGAACGGGATGGTGGTCTTCATGCCGCCGCCGGCGACGTCGAACTCGGCCAGCGCGCGCAGCGTCCGGTCGATGCAGGTGCCGCGGTCGGGGCCCCAGACGATCAGCTTGGCGATCATCGAGTCGTAGTAGGGGCTGACCATCGTGCCGGGCACGCAGTGGGTGTCCACCCGCACCCAGGGGCCGCCGGGGACGCGGAACCGCTCCAGCCGGCCCGGCGTGGGCACGAACCCGCGGTCGGGGTCCTCGGCGTTGATGCGGCACTCGATGGCGTGCCCGCGCACCTCGATGTCCTCCTGCTTGACCGACAGCGGCTCGCCGTACCCGATCCGGAGCTGCTCGGCGATCAGGTCCACGCTGGTGACCAGTTCGGTGACCGGGTGCTCCACCTGGATCCGCGCGTTCATCTCCATGAACCAGAACCGGCCGTCCCCGTCCAGCAGGAACTCCATGGTGCCGGCGCCGCGGTACCCGACCGCCCGGGCGCCGGCCAGCGCGTACTCCCCAACCTGGGCGCGCATCTGCGGCGTCACGTTCGGCGACGGCGACTCCTCGATCAGCTTCTGGTGCCGGCGCTGCACCGAGCAGTCCCGCTCGCCCAGGTGCACCGCGCCGCCGAAGGCGTCGCAGACCACCTGCACCTCGATGTGCCGCGCCCTGGCCAGGTACTTCTCGAGGTAGACCGCGCTGTTCTTGAACACCGCCTGCGCGTTGGCGCGGGTGGTCTGGTAGGCGGTGCGCAGGTCCTCGGGCGCGTGCACCACCGAGATGCCCCGCCCGCCACCGCCGGCGGCGGCCTTGATGATGACCGGGTAGCCGATCGAGTCGGCGATCGCGGCCGCCTGCTCCACGGTGTCCACCGGCTCGGTGGTGCCCGCCAGCAGCGGCAGCCCGGCGTCGGTCATCAGCCTGCGGGCGACGGACTTGTCGCCCACCGACTCCATCACCTCCGGCGGCGGGCCGAGGAACACGATGTCGTTGTCGGCGCAGATCTCGGCGAAGTACGGGTCCTCGGACAGGAACCCGTAGCCGGGGTGGATGGCCTGCGCGCCGGTGCGCAGCGCCGCGCCGATCACGTTGGGGACGTGCAGGTAGCTCTTCGCGGCGGGCCCGGGCCCGATGTGCACGCTCTCATCCGCGGCCCTGACGAACTCCGCGTCGGCGTCGGGCGTGGAGTACACCGCGACGGAGGCGATGCCGAGGTCACGGCAGGCCCGGACGACCCGCAGCGCGATCTCGCCGCGGTTGGCGATGAGGACCTTGTCGAACACGATACCTCCCTAAGCGCCTGGACCTACGCCTCGGCGCACCGTTGCCGCTGGCGAACTTCGGCCTTCGGCCGACCTCTTGCCCGGTCTCCATGCACTGCGCTAGTCGACCGGCTCGAGGTCCATCAGCGGCTGGGCGAACTCCACCACGTCGCCGTTGTCGACGTGGATCGCGACCACCTTCGCCCGGTGCTCGGCGGCGATGTTGTTCAGCAGCTTCATCGCCTCGATGATCGCCAGCGTCTGACCCGGCTCCACCACGTCGCCGACCTTGACGAACGGCTCGACGCCCGGCGAGGACGACCGGTAGAACGTGCCGACCAGCGGCGCCGTGACCGGGATGCCCTTCGGGGCGGGCGGTTCCGCCGCGGCCGGTGCCGCCGGGGTGGCCGACGCGGCCGCGGCTTGCGTGGCCTCGGCGGCCGGTGCCGCGGGCAGCGGGTACGGTCCGGCGTACTGGGGCTGGGCGTACTGCGGCGGGGCGTACTGCGGCGGGGCGTACTGCGGCGCGACCACCTGCGGCGGCGCACCCTCCCACTCCACGTCCACGCTCAACCCACCGGCGCGCAACGTGATCCGGCGCAGCGTGCCGGGCAGCTCCTGCGCCAGCGCCTTGGTCTGCTCGCGCAACTCGGCCAGCGTGGTCGCGGGCGTGTCCTGCGGGACACCCTGCGGGACACCCGCACCCGGGCTCTCGGCGTCCTCGAGGCCGTCCCGCTTCGGAAACTCAATCGTGGTCACCGTGACCCTCCCAATCCACCATCTGTTGCCGTTCCGGGTGGCCGAACCGGTCGAACCGGTCCCGCCTGGCCTTGACCAGCTCGACGCCGGAAGCCTCCAGCAGCGGCCGGAAGGCGTGCACCACGGCGGCCTTCACGTTCTCCGCGGCCTGGTACGGGTCGGCGTGCGCGCCGCCGTCCGGCTCGGGCACCACCGCGTCGATCACCCCGAGCCGCAGCAGATCCGGCGCGGTCAGCCGCAGCACGTCGGCGGCCCGTTCGGCGTGCGCGGCGGAGCCCCACAGGATCGTGGAGCAGCCCTCCGGACTGATCACCGAGTAGTAGGCGTTGGCCAGCATCAGCACCCGGTTACCCACGCCCAGCGCCAGCGCGCCACCCGAGCCGCCCTCGCCGGTGACGATCGAGACCACCGGCACCCGCACCCGGGACAGCTCAAGGATGCAGTCCGCGATGGCCACCGCCTGCCCGCGCTCCTCCGCCTCGATGCCGGGGAACGCGCCCGGGGTGTCGATGAACGCCAGGATCGGCAGCCCGAACCGCTCCGCCAGCCGCATCAACCGCAGCGCCTTGCGGTACCCCTCCGGGTTGGGCATGCCGAAGTTGCGGGCCACCAACTCATTGGTGTCGTGCCCCTTCTGGTGGCCGAGCACCACGAAGCTCTGCCCGCCGATCCGCCCGACGCCGCCGACCAACGCCGGATCGTCGGCGAACGCGCGGTCCCCGTGCAGGCTGAGGAAGTCGTCGCAGATGTGCGCCAGGTAGTCCAGCGTGGTGGGCCGGTTGATGTTGCGGGCCAGCCCCACCGTCTCGGCCGCCGCCCGGCGGCCCACCGCGGCCGGGTCGGTGACCGGCGCCGCGCCCCGCGGCCTGGGCAGCTCCGGCAGCGACGGGCCGAGCAGGGTCAACAGCCGGGCCAGCGTCTCCCGCTGCGACTCCCGCGGCACCACCATGTCGATCATGCCGTGCTCGAGCAGAAACTCCGCGGTCTGGAACCCCGGCGGCAGATCCTGCCGGATGGTGTTCCTGATCACCGACGGGCCGGCGAAGCCGATCAGGCAGCCCGGCTCGGCCAGGATCACATCGCCGAGCATGGCGAACGACGCCGTCACCCCGCCGAACGTCGGGTCGGTGTTCAGGTTCACCACCGGCAGGCCGGCCTCGCGCATCGCGGCGACCCACTGCGCGGTCTTCGCCATCTGCATCAGCGACAGGCAGCCCTCCTGCATCCGGGCGCCCCCGGAGGAGGACACGATCAACAGCGGCAGGCCGGAGTCGATGGCCCGCCGGGCGGCCCGGGCGATCTGCTCACCCACCACCGAGCCCATCGACCCGCCCATGAAGCCGAAGTCGGCCACCGCGACCACCACCGGCCGGCCCTCCACCGACATCTGCCCACACAGGACACCCTCGCGTCGGCCGCTCTTGCCCTGCGCGGCGGCCAGCCGTACCGGGTACGGCTTTGAGTCGACGAAGCCCAGCAGATCCCGCGGCTCGATGTCATCGGCGAACACCCGGAAACTGCCCGCGTCGGCGAGCTGCTCGATGCGTTCGTCCGGGGTCAGCCGGAAGTGGTGCTGGCACTCCGGACAGACCCTACGGTTGCGGAGCAGCCGCTTGCCATACAGGAACGCGCCGCACGAGCCGCACTTGACCCACTGCACGTCGTCCGTGCCCGTCGGGGCCGGGCCCGTGCGGGGTTCGACCACGGCGGCTGGCTCGCTCATCTGCTCGGCTCCGCGCTCGCTGCGCGCCTCGCTCGTCCCTCGCTGCGATGCTCACTCGCTGTCGCCTCGCGGGCCCATCTGCTCGGCTCCGCGCTCGTTCCGCTCCTCGCTCGTCCCTCGCTGCGATGCTCACTCGCTGTCGCCTCGCTGGCCCATCTGCTCGGCTCCGCGCTCGTTCCGCTCCTCGCTCGTCCCTCGCTGCGATGCTCACTCGCTGTCGCCTCGCTGGCGGACATGACACCTCCTGGGCTTTCGGTTGGTCGCTCGGCGTTGCCGGCTGGCGTTGCCGGCTACGGGATGAACGCCAGCGGCCGTTGCGGTCGGGACACGGTGGCCTTGGCCAGCCCGAACGGCGGCATGTTGCGGTACACGGTGTGGATGTTCGCCGGGTGCATCACGTAGGCCTCGTGGTAGATGCCGACCGCGCCGTTGTCGGCGATCACCCGGTTGAACTTCTTCCAGGCCGGATGGTGCTCGGCCTGCGCGCTGCGGGCGTAGGCCAGCAGCTCCTCCAGGCTGCGCCAGTACTGCACCACGACCGTGGTCCGGGCCACCCACGTCTTGGCGCCGAGGAACCCGAACGGCTCCCTGTTGCGGAACAGCTCCCTGAGCATCGGCACCATGGCGACGAAGGCGGGGATCCACAGGTGCGGCAGCCACCACTTGTTCACACGCATGCCGATCAGGAAGACGACGGTGCCCTCCGGCGGTTCGGCGACCTGGGGCACGAGCTCGACCTTGGCCATCGGGTGTGGGTCCTTTCGCTGTGGTCAGGGCGGTCAGAACGGGTACGCGCGACCCGGCGTGCTGGTGGTGAGGGTGTGCCACCTGGTGAACGCCTCCACGCTGGCCTCGCCGCCGAAGCCGGCACCGTTCCCGGATGCCGCGGTGCCGCCGAAGGGGAGCTGCGGCTCGTGGTTGACGGTCTGGTCGCCGACGTGCACCACGCCGCAGCGGATCCGCTGCGCGACCAGGCGGCCGTGCGCGGCGTCGTCGGTGTAGACCGCCGCCACCAGGCCGTACTCGGTCGCGTTCGCCAGCGCCACCGCCTCCTCGTCGTCGGCGAACGTGGTCACGGTGGCCACCGGGCCGAACGTCTCGGTACGGAAGATCTCCATCCCGGGAGTGACCCCCGCCAGCACCGTGGGCCGGTAGTACAACCCCGTGTCGGGCGAACCGGGGGTACCGGCCGCCGCATCGCCCGACACCACGCCGCGGCGCCCGCCGGTGACCAGCCGCGCACCCGCCTCGACCGCGCGGCGCACCGCGGCGTCGATCCGGTCGAGCTGGGCGGCGTTGATGACGGGCCCGAGGTGCACCTGGCCGCGCAGCGGGTCGCCGACCACCAGCGCCCCGGCGCGGCGGGCCAGCGCGGCCACGTACTCCTCGGCGATGTCGGCGTGTACCAGGTGCCGGCGGGCGGCCATGCAGATCTGGCCCTGGTGCAGGAACGATCCCCAGGAGCCGGCCGAGCTGGCCCGCTCGACGTCGGCATCGGCCAGCACCACGAACGGGTTCTGCCCGCCGAGCTCGAGCACCACCTTCTTCAGCGCCGCCCCGCAACGCGCGCCGATCGCGCGGCCCACCTCGGTGGAGCCGGTGAACGAGACCATGTCCGCGGCGTCCACCAGCGCGGTGCCCACCTCCGCGTCCCCGTGCACCACGGCGAACGCCTCGGCCGGCACGCCGGCCGCGGCCAGCACCTCGGCGAGCACCCGGCCGCCGGCCAGCGGGGTGTTCGGGTCCGGCTTGAGCACCACCGTGTTGCCGAGCGCCAGCGCGGGCGCCACCGACCGCATCGCCAGCAGCAGCGGGAAGTTCCACGGGGTGATCACCCCGACCACGCCGACCGGCACCCGGCGGGCCAGCACCGACCGGCCCGGGTCGCGGCTCGGCGGGGTGCTGCCCAGCGCGCGCATGGCCAGGCCGGCCGCCTCGCGCAGCTCGCCCGCCGTCCCGTACACCTCGGCGTACGCCTTGAGCTGGGTGGAACCGGCCTCGCGGACCAGCAGGGTGATGAGCTCCTCGGCGCGGCCGAGCAGGATGCCGGCCGCCTTGCCGAGGATCTCCGCCCTGGCCGGCCCGGGCACGGCCGCCCAGCCTGGCTGGGCCGCGGCGGCGCGGCGTACCGCGTCGGTGGTCCGCTCTTGTGTGGCCAGCGGCACCACGCCCAGCGGCTCGCCCGTGGTGACCTCGCGGCTGGTCAGTTCGCCCGTGGCAGGCGGTGCGGACACGTGGATGCTCCCTCGGTGCTCGGTGCGGTCAGTACTCGGTCGGGTCGATGGGGCCGTTCACGACGGCGGAGGCCACCCGGTCCGGCAGGTCGGCCGGGCCGGGCAGCGGCTCCGGGACGCTCGTGACGTCCCGGGTGAGCACCGCGAACGCGGTGATCCGGCCGTCGGTTTCGCTGACCGACACATCGACGTGGCCGAGAGTGTGGGCCTCGTGGAACTGGCGCACCGGGCCGCGGGAGGTGACCCGCCAGCGGCCGTCCGGGTCCCGGCTGACCTCTATCTCCGGCCAGCGGGCGCGCAGCCGGATCGGCGCGCCGAGCGCCCGCAGCACCGCCTGCTTGACGGCCCATTCGGCGGCCGGGTCGGCCGCTCCGGCCGGGTCGGCCGGGTTGGCCGGGTCAGCCGCGTCGGCTTGGTCGGCCGGGTCGGCTCGGTCGGCCGGGTCGGCCGCTTCGGCCCGGTTCTCGGGGTCGCGCGGCTCGACGCCCAGCATCGGGCCCGCACCGGGGTACCTGCTGACGATGTCGGCGAACCGGGCCGGGTCCACCGAGTAGGCCCCGACCCGCAGGATCGTCGGTTCGCGCTCAAACAACGCTGCTGGCCTCGTCGGCCCCGGCCCGTACCCGGACCATGTCCACCAGGTTCCCGACCGTCACCAGCGACGGGATGTGCTCCACCCGCAGCCGGCCGGACCAGCGCGCCGGGTCGAGCTGCGGCATGAGCTCGCACAGCCGCCGCAGCCCGCGGTCGGTGACCACGCCGCGCTCGGTGCAGAAGTCCACATCGGACACCTCGCCCTGCAGCACCTCCGACAGCCAGTTCATCGGCAGCCGCACCGGGATCTGGCACTCGATCCGGAACAGGATGTCCAGCAGGTCGATCGACTCCAGCCCGAGGTCGTCCACGAGCGTCGCGGACAGGTCGGACGGCAGCTCGGCGGTACCGAGGGTGCCCGCGACCGCGTCCCGCACCACCTGGGCAATGTCGTACTGCGCCATCGCCGGCTCCTTTCCCTTACCCCTTACGAGATCGGGCGGTGGCGCCGATCGAGACAGTGTTTCCCTAAGCGGGCCAGCACAGCGGCTCATGCGGCCTTGGCGGCAACGGCGGGCGGGCAGTCGGCGCACGGCTTCACCTGCGGCGCCGGCGGCAGGTCGTCGGGGTCGGTGACCAGGGCCAGCGCCTTGCGCAGCCGCTTCAGGCAGCGGGTACGGATCGGGCCGACCGAGCCGACCGCCATCGACAGCGCGGCGGCGATCTCCTCATACGACGGCGGCGGGTCGGCCAGCACCAGTTCGAGCATCGCCTGGCACTGCGGCGACAGGGTGGCCACCGCGGCGCGGACGTCGTCCATCCGCTCCGCCCGGATCACCGCCATCTCCGGGTTCTCGCTGACGCTGGACGGCCGTTCCAGGGTCTCCACGTCGCTGACCAGCACCAGCCGGTTGCCGCGCATGAGGGACTTCAGCGCCTCCCGCTTCGCCACGGTGGCCAGCCAGTCGCCGAGCCGCTCCGGGTCGCGGATCCGGCTGACGTTCTGGATCAGCCGGTACCAGGTGAGCTGGCGCACGTCCTCGGCGTCGGCCGCCGACAGCCGGTACCCGCGGATGACCTCCCAGATGAGCCGGCTGAAGCGGTTGACCGTCTGCTCCCAGGCGTCCTGGTCTCCCCGCTGGCACGCGGCCAGCAGCTCCGCGTTGGTCGGTGTAGACATGGTGCACCCCTGTTCGCCATTCATCTTTGCCGGGCTTCCGCGGTACATTTCGCGGTGAAGGCGAATTCAGCGCACCCGCTGCCGGCATTCTCGGTACTTCTGCTCGGCCCGGCAGCGGGATCCGCCGTACCCCTCTTAATTCGTCCTCGAATTGCCTTCCCCTAGATACAACACCGCGGTCCGGGGGCGGACAAGGCGAGCGCGGTGTCAGGTCGCGGCCTGTCCGGACGCGGACAGGGGTGGGATCGTCAGGGGCCGCCGCCGAGCGGTTCGACCGGCACCGGCAGCAGTTCGGCCATGGCGTCGTGCAGCCAGAGCGGGACACGGCCCGCCTCGCCGTGCAGCTTGCGGATCGCCACCCCGGCGGTGATCCCGTCGGCGATCCGGAACACCTCCATCTGCCAGCGGGCCCGCTCCGCCTCCGGCAGCGTGGGATCGACCAGGTCAAGGGTGCCGTCGTCCTTGCGCCGGGTGCCGAAGGTGTCGAACGGCCGGCACAGCCCCATGCCGAGCGCCTTGGTGTACGCCTCCTTGGCGACCCACAGGTCGGCGAACAGGCAGCGCCGCAGCTCGCCCGGCAGCATCCGCACGAACGCCAGCTCCGGCGGCGCCAGCACCTTCGGCGCGAGCCTGGCCGCCTCCGGCCGGATCGGGCGGTGCTCGACGTCCAGCCCGCACATCCGGTCGCGGGCCACCACGGTGGCGATCATCCCCTCGGTGTGCGTTATGTTGAAATCCAGACCGTAGTTCTCCCCTTCGATTTCCGGCCGGCCGAACTCGCCTTTCCGGAAAGTCCAGTGCGACGGCGGCACGTTGACGTACCGGGACAGCGCGCACCGGGACAGCAGCCGCGCGCCGAGATAGCGCCGCCGGGCGCCGTCCTGCTTGAGCCGGTCGCACCGGTCGAGCTCGTCCGGGGTGAGCACCCGCTCCAGGCCCACCGCGGCGCCGAACGCCCCGACGTCGGACTCGCGCAGCCACCACACGTCGGCACCGATGGCCAGCGGATCCAGCATCGTCGTGCTGCTCATGGCCACCTCCCGGGTCGCGTGCGGGTCGGTACGGGTATCGGTCTCCGTCAGCCTCTCGGGTCAGCCTCTCGGGTCAGCGTCTCCGGTCTGCCTCTCGGGTCGGCGTCTCCGGTCAGCGTCTCCGGTCAGCCTTTCCGGTCAGCCGGCGGCGGCGCCGAGGGTGACCGGACGCAGCGCGAACAGCCGGTTGTCCGCGTGCAGTGCGAGCATCGCCCCGGCCACCGCGGCGTCCTCGGCGGCACCGGTGACCCGCCCGGTGGGGTGCAGCACCTGGCGCAGCCGCTCCAGGCAGACCAGCAGCACCGCGCCGCTGTCCAGCTCCGGCGCCAGCGAGCCGCGGCCGTACGTCCACAGGTGCACCACGGACGCGGCGGCGAACAGCACGCAGTACTGCCTGGCCAGGTCGAACAGCTCCGCCGAGGTGGCGGTGTCGCGGCCGTACCTGGCGGTGACGGCGTCCAGATCGGCGCGCATCCGGTCCGCCTCGCCGAGCAACGCCCCGGCGAGTTGCGCCGCGTGGGCCCACCATCGCGCCTGTGCACCGGACTCGCCGGCCGCGATGGCGCGCAGCGCGGCAACCGAGGCGGGCAGCGCCAGCACCACGTCGTCCACGCCGCGGGCGAACAACTGCTGGTCGGCCGGCCGGTACTCCCCCATCGGCGCGGCCGGGTCGAACAGCACCGCCACCCGACGGGCCGCCTCGCCGGTGGCCGGCTCCGGCCCCGCGGCCAGGTTGGCCAGCAGCGCCCCGAGCTGGCTGGCGATGTTCTTCAGGTTCACCACCGTGTTGCCGTCGGCGAAGTTGGCCACCGGGGCGTCCCGCAGCACCTTCTGGAAGATGCCGTGCCGCGGGTCGTCGCGCAGGTAGTACCGCGCGCCGAGCACCACCGCGAGCTGGCCCAGGGTGCGCTCCAGCAGCGTCGGCACGAAGTACTTGGCCACCGAGGAGGTGATGCTGGCCTGCGCCGGGTTGACCTGAAGGCCGCGCACCGCGCCGGTGGCCACCGCCTCGCCGATCAGCAGGTCGGCGAAGCACTCGACCAGTTGCCGCCTGGAGTACGGGATGTCCACCACGTCCGTGTCGAAGATCCGCCGCGTGGTGGCGAAGTCGAGGGTGGTGCGCAGCGCGGTGTCGGCGCAGCCGAGCGCGATGCTGGTGATGTTGGTGCGGACGAGCTGGCTGCTCTTCAGCGCGATCTCCAGGCCCTTGCCGGGGCCGCCGATGAGCGCTGCGTCGGGCAGGAAGCAGCCGTGCAGCCGCACCCCGCTCATGTCCAGCCCGCGCAGGCCGTACATGTGCTCGCGCGGCACCGGCTCCCAGCCGTCGGCCGGCAGGTTCCGCTTGTCCACCGCGAAGATGGAGTACCCGCCGGGCCCGCCCTTGGCGTTGGTGCGGGCGAAGACCATCACCACGTCGGCCACCGTGGCGTTGCCGATCGTCCACTTCTCCCCGGTCAGCAGGTACCCGCCGTCCACCTTCTCCGCGGTCAGCTCGTTCGCCAGGATGTCGCTGCCGTGCGCCTTCTCCGACAGCCCCCAGGCCAGCACGCCGCCGTTGCGGATCAGGTCGGCGAAGTGCTGCCTCTGCTCGTCGGTGCCGGCCACCCAGACCGGCATGAAGCCGATGATGTTGATCATGAACGCGGTGGCCGTGGTGGGGTCGCGGCGGGCCACCAGCCGGGTGAGCTGCAGGCCGTCCTCGACGTTGACCGCCTTGCCGCCGCAGGCTTCCGGGATCAGCCACTCGTGCAGGCCCCACCGCCGCAGCGGGGACAGCAGCTCGTACGGGTACTCCTCGCGCTCGTCCAGTTCGAGGATCCGCGCGTACGGCATCCTGCTGCGCGGGTCGTTGGGGTCGCCGAGGAACGCCTCGAGGTCGGTCAGCACGCCGATCAGGTCGGTCATGTCGCGTCTCCCAGCGGTGAATCGGCCTGCGGTGGGCCGGCTTGCGGTGAATCGGCCTGCGGCGGGCCGGCTTGCGATGGGCCGGCTTGCGGCGGGCCGGCTTGCGGCGGGCCGGCCGGTGGGTCGGCGAGGCGTACCGGCAGCGCGGTGAGCAGCAGCCCCGCGTCGACGGCGGCCTCGACACTGTCCAGAGCAGCCAGCACGCCGGATCCGGGCCGCTGGTCGGCAACCCGCGCGACCAGGTACGCCAGCACGCCGGTCAGCCAGCCGGTGCTCCCCGGCGCGCCGCCGTACAGCGGTCGGTCGGTGTTGAACCACCACGCCAGGACCGCCGTGGCCGCGGCGTACGCCAGGCAGAACCGGTCGGCCAGGTCGAGCAGGTCGGTGGCCACCTTCAGCCCGCGGGTACGGTCGAGCTGCGCCGCCGCGGCGCCGTCCAGGATCGCGCGGAGCTGGTCGCGCACCGTCAGCACCAGCTCGGCCGCGGTCGGATCCCCCTGCGCGGCAAGGGACTGGGCCACCCGGTCGGCCAGCGCGAGCAGCCCGGGGACGACGTCGTCGCGGGGCCGGGCACCGAGGTCCAGCGCGGCCGGGTCCAGCGGCGGCAGGTCCTCGCCGAACCGGAACGTGGCCCGGAGCCGTTCCGGCGCGTCCGGCGGCACCTTGGCGTACCCGGGGAGCTGCATCGCGACCGCCCGCAGGTTGCCTACCGGGCTGGTGTCGATGACCTTCACCATCGCGTTGTCCCGCGCCGCCTTGTCCAGTACCGCGCCGGGCCCGTCCCGGACCACCGCGCGGGCGCCCAGCACGGCACCGCAGCGCGCGATCGCGGCCGCGGTCAGCTCGGTACCGACCCGCTTGACCACGCTGGAGGCCAGCCCGAACCGCTGCGGCTCGGCGTGCACCGCCCGGCAGGCGGCCAGCGCGGTGACGTCGGCGGCCAGCGTCTCGGCCGCGGCCAGCGCCAGCTCGCGCCGTGCGTTCGGCGTCTGGACCAGGTCGGCGTCGCCCACCCGGCGGGACCGGGCGAACCGCAGCGCCACCCGCAGCGCGGTGTCCACAGTGGACAGGCAGCCGGCGGTGCTCATCAGCCGGACCACCTGCTGCGCCCGCAGCGCGCCCTCCAGGCCCTGCCCGACCCGGCCGACCACCGCCCCGGCCGGCACCGGCAGCCCGGCGAAGGTCAGGTTCGCGAAGTCCACGCCCCGCATGCCGGTCATCGGCACCGGCGCGCTCCGGGTCAGCCGCGGGTCGGCCAGCTCGTCCGGGCCCAGCAGCACCGCCGTGAACGCGCTCGGGCCATGCCCACCGCTCCGAGCCACAACCACCACGGCGTCCGCGGCGATCCCGCGGCCGACCAACCACTTCCCGCCGTCCAGCGTGAAACCGCCGTCCACCGTGGACAGGGCGCAGGCGTTGGCCAGCACGTCGGAGCCGGCCTGCTCCTCGGACAGCGCGAACGCGACCACCCGGCCGGCGCGCACCCAGTCCGCGACCAGGGCCCGCTGCTCCGGCGTGCCGATGGCCAGCACCGTCATCACCGCGGAGATGCTGAACATCGTCGCCGGCATCACGTTCAGGTCGCGGCGCGCGGCGGTGCGCACCAGGACGTGGGTGTCCTCCAGCGACCGCAGCGTGCCGCCGAGGTCGGCCGGCAGGTAGTTCACGTGGAAGCCGGTGCGGCGCAGCGTCTCGGCGAAGTCCTCCGGGTACTCGCCTGCGGCGTCGCGAGCGACCGCGGCGGCGAACCCGTACGGGTTCGCCGCCGACCACGGGTCTCCGAGCGCGGCGTCCAGCAGCTCGGCCGACAGTCCGCTGTGGACGCCCGGCAGGGTGCCGGTCATCGCAGCGCCCACTCCTCGGCGGGCGACTCCTCCGGAGCCGGCTGGTACGACGCGCAGGCCGCGGACAGGGCCACGCCGGCGGCCCGCAGCGCCGCCACCCGGTATTGGAACGCCGCCCCGCGGATGATGTGCCGGGCCACGTCGACGACGTACCGGTTCTCCGCCGCGGCGAGGTACGTGCCGTGCACCCAGGCGTTGAAGCTGCCCATCGCCGGGCCGCACCAGATCTGGTAGTCCGGCACCCGGTCCGCCTCGCCGATCTTGGCCCACCGTGAGGACATGCCGAGGTACCAGCGGAAGATCAGCGCCATCTTGCGCTTCGGGTTGTCCGCGGCGCGGGCGATCTGGCCGGGGTCGCGCCGCTGGAAGTACTCGACCGTCTCGGCCCACACCTCCTCCAGCGGCCGGCGGAAGAGCTGCTTCTCGATCCGCTGCCGCGCCTCGGCCGGGATGGCGTCGATCCCCTCGTACTGCCGGTAGACCTCGTACAACTGCCTGGCCCGCATCGGGAACAGCGTCCCGCGGCGCAGCACCTGCAGTTCGACACCCATCTCGAACATGTCCGCGGCCGGCGCCATGTCGCAGTCGGCGATGCCGGCCTGGGCCAGCAGCGCCTTCGCCGCGGTGGACGTGCCGGCCTCCACGCAGGCCTGGTTGATCGAGCCGGTGACGACGTAGTCGGCCCCGGCGAAGAATGCCGCGGCGGCGGTGTCCGGCGTGCCGATACCGCCGGCCGCGCCCACCCGCAGCCGTACCGGGTAGCCCTGCTCGCGGGCGATCTGGTCGCGCTGGCGCAGGATCACCGGCAGCAGCGCGGGCAGCGGCCGCCGGTCGGTGTGCCCGCCGGAGTCGGCCTCCACGGTGATGTCGTCCGCCACCGGCACCCGCCTGGCCAGCTCCGCCTGCTCCGGCGTGATGTCGCCGGCCGCCAGCAGCCTGGCCACCATCGCCTCCGGCGCCGGCCGCATGAACCGCTCCGCCACCTCGGGGCGGGAGATCTTGGCGATCACCCGGTTGCCGGCGACGATCCCACCGCTGCGGCCACGGGACAGTCCGGCCAGCCGGTACCGCACGATGTTCGGGGTCAGGTCCATGAACGCCGACGCCTCGACGCACCGCACGCCGCGGGACAGGAACAGGTCCACCCCGGACCGTTCCAGCCGCTCCTCGCTGGGCGAGTGGATCAGGTTGGCGGCGAACGGCAGCCCCGGGATCTCCGCGGCGAACCGGTCCAGCGCCTTCTCGATCCGCTCCGGCAGCAGCCCGGCCGCGCCGAAGGAGCCGAGGAACCCGGCCCGCGCCAGCGCGATGACCAGTTCCTCCGAGGCGATGCCGTTGGCCATCGCACCGCTCATGTAGGCGTACCGCACGCCGTGCGCGGCCTGGAACGCGGCCGAGCCGAGCCGCTCCGGCGGCAGCGGCGCAGCCGAGGCGACCACGCCGTGGTCGCCGTACGGCCCGACCTGGCCGCCGGTCGCCGCGCCCAGCCCGGACGGACCGAGCCCGGACGGGCCGCGCAGGATGAAGCACGGCTGGTCCAGCCGGGCCAGCGCCGCGTACACGTCGGCCGCCTCGAACCCCGGCGCCTGGGGACCGCTCCAGCGCAGCCGCTCGTTGCCAGTCACCGTTCCACCTTCGTTCGGCTCCGCGCTCGCTCCGCTCCTCGCTCGTTCCTCGCTGCGATGCTCACTCGCTGTCGCCTCACGATGCTCATTGTTCGGCTCCGCGCTCGCTCCGCTCCTCGCTCGTTCCTCGCTGCGATGCTCACTCGCTGTCGCCTCACGATCTTGCCTCCTCAGGCGTCGAAGCGGACTTCGATGGCGATGTTGCCAAGCTCGTAGATGCGCAGCCCCGGCTTCCACAGGCTGGCGTCGCCGACGACCACGATCCGGTCGGCCTCCCGGCGGATCTCCTTGACGTGGACGTCGAAGTCCATGTCCTTGTCCTGCCGGTTGATCTGGCCGCGGTACCTCCAGCTCAGCTCCACCCCGGTGGCGATGGCGAAGCGCGGGTTGCGCAGGCCGTCGGCCAGCCCGGTCTCGATCGCGAACACCTGCATCGCCTGCAGGATCGCCTCCACGCCGAGGGATCCGGGCATCACCGGGTCGCGGTAGAAGTGGTTGTTGAAGTACCAGTCGGTCTCCGCGATCGGCCGGTAGCCGCGCAGGTAGCCGCGCCCGTGCTTGCCGCCGGACGGCACCACGTCCACCCATTCGACCAGGTCGAGGTGGCCGTGGCCGAGCTTCAGCGGGTGCGCGGCACCCCGGCCGGCGCGGAAGGCGGCCAGCTCGATGTGCCGCAGGTCGGCCGGCTTGGTTGGCAGCTCGTCGCCCCACGGCGCGATGAACTTCCCGCCGTCCAGGCCGACCTGGTTGGCCAGCGCCTGCGGGGAGAAGTAGCCGAACAGCGACTCGCCGACGTAGAACACCTCACCGTCCGCGGACAGCTCGTAGGAGAAGTTCTGCAGCACCGCTCCGGGCATCGCGTCGGAGGACAGCAGCGTCGAGTGGTGCCGGATCGTCTTGCCGCGCAGGTCGATCGGCTTGACCAGGGTGGCCCGGCCGTCCAGGTTGCGGATGCTGAACTCCTGCTGCGGGAAGTTCAGCGTCGCACCCAGGTAGTAACCGAGCAGGATCGCGGCCTGCAGGCTGGACTCCATGTAGACGCAGTTCGGCATGTGCGGGTGGCCGGCGTCGCCGCCGTTCTCCGGGTAGTACCAGGCGTCGGCGTTCGAGTCGTACTCGGTCTCCATCACCGAGCCGCGCTTGAGCCTGCCGCGCTCACCCTCGAGCTTCATCACCCGGTCCACGAACAGGAAGTCGCCGTTGGGGATGTACGGTGCCCGCAGGTTCTCGTAGATCTCGAACTCCGGGCCCATCGCGGTGGCCAGGTTGCCCTTGGCGGCGTGCGCCATGTGGAACTCGTTCAGCAGCGCGACCTCGCCGGAGGCGTTGCGCCGGCCCATGTAGTGCTCGACCACGCCCTTCTTGCCGGGCCGGTACGGGGCGCCGGGCTTCTCCAGGATCTGGATGCCGAGGTTGCGCACCGCGATGGCCGGCTTGTCGTCGCGGTAGACCAGGACGTCGGCGATCACGGTCGGCCGCGGCAGCAGGCTCACCTCGGTGACGTCGATCTCGTACCGGATCTCGGAGTAGTCCGGGGTGACCTGGCCGCGCACCTTGACGTTGGTCTCCAGCTCCGGCACCGGCTGGAACCGCGCGTCCGGCAGCGACATCTGCAGGCCGAGCGACAGCGCGTACGCCTGCAGGAGCTGCACCGCGCCCTCCGCGACCAGCGAGCCGGCCACCACCGGGTCGTCCGGGAAGTGGCAGGTGAAGTACCACTCGCCGGGCACCAGCGCCTTGCGCGCCTTGATGGAGCCGATCCCGTAGCTGCCGCCCTTGCGGTCCAGCTCGGTGATCTCGTCCACCATGAGCAGCCTGCCGCCGGTCAGCCGCAGGCTCGGGTTCGCGCCCTGCTGGTCGTAGGCCGGGCCGAACACCTCGGCGACGCGGCCCTCGGTCAGCCTGCGCAGGTCCGATGTGGACAGTGTCGTCCTGTCGGTGTGGACCAGCGGCTTGAACGTCTTGCGTTCGGTCGCGGCCACCGTCCTGCCCAGGTTGCCCTCGATGATGCCAAGCGAGCTCTCCAGCTCGGCCTGGGTGAAGAACCCGGCGCACGCGTTCTTCAGCTTCAGGATCAGCCTGCCGTCGGCGTAGCAGTCGTAGTGGAAGAAGAACAGCGTGGTCTCGCCGTGGGTCACGAACTGGTCGATCCAGATGTCGTACCGCAGCGTCTGGCCCTCCTGCGGCAGGTCGCCGTAGAACGACAGGGTCGAGTCGAGCAGCCGGTAGGACCGCTCGCCCTTGTTGGCGAAGTCGATGCCGAGGTAGCTGACCAGCAGCAGGTCGCACTGACCGGCCTCGATGGTCACCGCCGGCGGCACCTGGCCGTCCACGGAGTACCAGGCGCCCTCGGGCACGTCGTACTCGGTCTGGATGAAGGACTTCTTGAACTGGCCGGTGGTCGCGTCCAGCCCGGTGACGCGGGTGACGAAGTGGTACGGCTGGGCCGGCAGCCGGACCCGGCGGTCGTAGGAGTCGATGACCGAGAACTTCTCCCCGAACACCGCGGCGATGCTGCCGGTGGCGAACTCCAGCAGTTCGTCCTCGTCCCAGATCACGCCCGGCGGCTTGGGCTTGGGCGAGCGGGCCGGCACCTCGACGGTGACGCTGGGCGGCGCGCCGGTGAGGCTCGGCCCCGCCCCGGTGACGGTCGGCCCCGTCCCCGCGGCGGTGTCAGCCGGAGCGGCGGGCAGAACCGCCGCCCCGCCCGACCCGGGCGGGGCCAGCAGGGCGGCCAGGTCGGCCCGCAGGCTCGCCTGGGCGGCCAGGATCTGCCGGTGCGAGTCGGCAAGCTGCTCGCGCAGGTCGTGCAGCAGCGCCGTGGCGGCGGCGGGTGAGCGGTCCGCGACCCGCACCGGCAGCGGTGCGCCGACGATGGCCGGCGGCAGCGGCTGGTCGGCGCCCGCCGCGGTCGCGACCGCCGATGCCGGCACCAGGGTGATCGGCTCGCGCTCGGCAGTGATGGCCGGCTCGTGTGGCTGGGAGGGCATCGTGGGCTGAGGCATCCTGGTGTCCGTTTCCGAGGCGTGAACCGATGCGGGTAGTGGATGGAGCGGGATCGGCGACCTGCTGTCGGGCGATGCGGGCGGCGGGTCCTCCGCTTCGCCTGACCCGACGGCGGCGGGGGGCTCTGCAGCGGGAGGCTCGAGAGCGGGAGGCTCGAGAGCGGAGGGCTCGGGAGCGGGGGGCAGGTGGGGCACCACGTGGGCGGCGCCGCGGGCCACCCGCTCGATCACCGGCTCGCCGCCGACCACCACGGTCCGCGGCGGCATCGCGGTACGTGGCCGCTCCGCCGGCACAGCGGGCAGGAACGGCGCCAGGTCCACCGCCGCGCCGTGGCTGACCAGCCGGGCGACCACCCGCGCGATATTGGTCGCCACCCTGGCACCGCGCCGGTCGATCGACACCGACAGGTGCGCGGCGTCGCCGAGCGTCTCGCGCACCCAGCGGGCGCAGGTGCTGGCCGGGCCGACCTCGATGAAGTACCGGTATCCGCGCCGGTACGCCTGGTGGATCAGCCGCGGGAAGTCCACCGTGCTGCGCAGCGTCTGCGCGATGTGTCCGGCCACCACGTCCGGGTCGAGCTCGGTGACCTGCCCGTAGTCGTAGGAGCTGAACAGCTCCAGGTCCCCGGTGTCCCCGGTGGGGTAGCGGTTCAGGTCTGCCAGGCCCTCCAGCTCGCCGTCCACCACCGGGCAGTGCATGACGTGGTTGGCCGGCGCCCGGGCGCTCTTCGCGTCCAGCTCGGCCACCAAGGCCCTGCACTGCGCCGGGTCGCCGGCGACCACCACCTCGTTCGGGGTGTTGACGTGGGTGAGGAACACCCGGTCGTAGCGCGGCAGGGCGTCCCGGACCACCTCGGCGGAGGCCAGCACCACCAGGGTGGTCCAGACGTCCCGGTCCGGCACGTCGTCGGGGATGTTCCAGCGGCGGCGCACCACGTGCTTCGGCCCGCAGAGCTGGTCCCGGAACAGCGGCGTCGCGCTGATCTTCACGTCGTTGCGGGCCGACTGGGCCCAGCCGTCGGTGGCGAACATCATGCTCGACTCGCCCAGGCTGTACCCGAACGCGCCGTGCACCGGCACCTTCATCAGCTCGCGGATCAGGTCGGTGAACAGCAGGGCGAACGACGTCCCGGAGGCCAGCATCAGCGGGATGTCCTCGACCAGCTCGGCCTCGCGGCGCATCAGCTCGCGGCGGTCCAGCGGGGCGATCGAGCGCGGGTACACGGTGGCCGCGCGCAGCACGTCCGCCGGCCGCTCGGCCTGCTCCTCGAACCGCGGCAGCAGCGCCGGGAACGCCCGGAACAGCTCGCGGCCCAGGCCCAGGTAGGAGTTGAACGCGCCGGGGAAGACCAGCGCCACCCTGCCCCCCGGCCCGATCGGCCGGCCGCAGTAGTAGCTGCCGGACGGCGTCTCCCACTCCCCGCCGGACTCGTGCACCGCCGGCAGGTCCTTGGCGCCCTGGTCGAGCTGGCGGGCCAGCGTGGCCCGGTCGGCCGCCACGAAGACGGCGCGCAGCCGGCGCCGTACCGCGTCCTCGGCCGCGGCGTGCACCAGCGTGGCCAGCGGCGTCCCGCCGTCCAGCGCGGTGCGCAGCGCGCCGACCGCGGCAAGCAGCCCGGCCAGGTCGTCGCCGCCGACCGGTACCACCAGCGGGCCGCCGGCGTGCTCCCAGTCCGACGGGGCGACCTGGCCGCGGACGGTCGCCCCGGACAGCACCAGGTGGGCGTGCGACCCGGCGGTGCCCAGCGCGGACACCGACGCGGCGCGTGGCCGGGACCGGGTGCCGCGCAGCCAAGGCTGCGACTCGCCGGGCACGAAGAACGACGAGCCGGCCAGCGTGCCGGCGAACTCCCCCGCCGGCCCCTGCCACCCGGGCGCCGCCGGGAAGTAGCCGTGGTGCAGGCAGAGCGCGGCGCGGATCACGCTGGCCAGCACCGACGCCGTCTGGGTGTCGCCGACCGATGCGGCCATGCTGGACAGCGCGGTCCGCAGCTCGCCCACCGGGTCGCGGGACCACACCTGGGCCAGCCCGGCAAGCTCGGCCACGTCCTGCTCGGCGATGCCGCCGCCGTGGGTCTCCACCAGCTCCACGTCGGCCGGGGTCAGCCCGGCGGCGCGCAGCGCGTCCCGGGCGGCGGCCGCGACCAGATCCGGCTGCGCCGCGGGGGAGACCGACGGCCCGCCGTAACGGATCGCGATCGCCTCCACGCAGGCGTAGGTGGTACGGCCGGCGGGCACCGAGCCCGGCCGGGTGACCACCAGCGCGCCGGCACCGTCGCCGGCCCGCCAGCCGCCCACGCCGCCCGCGGCCAGGCCCGGTGTGCCACCGGGCGCGGCGAGCCGGGCGCGGGCCAGGGCGTTCTCCGGGCCGCCGGCCAGGTCCACCGCGCCGACCAGCACCGCGTCCAGCGTCGGGTCGAGCAGCAGGAGCTGGGCCACCTCCAGCGCGTACGCCGCGCCGCCGGAGTCGGCGGAGACGGTGAACGACGGGCCGGTGAAGTTCCACCGCGAGGAGATCCGGCTGGCCATGATGTTGCCGATGTACGACAGCACCTCGTTCACCTCGACGCCGTCGTGGACGCCGGTGCGCGCGGCCCGGGCCAGCTCGGCGAGCTGCTCCGCGGTCGGGGCCAGCCCCGCCCGGGCGCACCACTCGGCCACCCGCCGGCCCAGGTCGTACCGGGTGCCGTGCCCGTGCGCGGCCGGCTCCATCTCCATCGCCAGCACCACGCCGACCCGCTGGGCGGGCTGCGCGCCGGCCGAGCGCGGCGGGTCGTAGCCGGCGTCGCGCAGCGCCTCCTCGGCCACCCGCAGCATCAGCAGGTGCTGCTGGTTGAAGTCCTCCAGCTCCTTCGGCGGGATGCGGTACGCCGTCGCGTCCAGCTCGAACGACTCGACGTACCCGGCCGGCACGGGGTCGCCGACCGGGCCACCGGTGTCGAGCTCGAAGCCGCGCCAGCGCCGTTCGGGCAGCTCCCGGAAGGCGTGCCGGCCGGCGTACGTCGCCCGGTCGAGGTCGTCCCGGGTGGCGAACGCCCCGTACTGGGCGCCGATCCCGGTGATGGCCAGCCGCGGCGGCTCCGCCCCCGGCGTGGTGTCAGGCGATGCGGCGGGTACGGCCGCCGTTCCGCCCGGCAGCCCCGTGGAGCGGGTGTCAGGCGATGCGGCAGGCACGGCCGCCGTTCCGCCCGACACCGGGGTTTCGGGTGACACCGCCGCGGGTTCGGCCAGGATGACGTGGGCGTTCGTGCCGCCGAAGCCGAAGGCGGACACCCCGGCCCGGCGCGGCGCCCCCGCGGTCGCCGGCCACGGTGTCGCGGCCCGGACCAGCCGCCCCGCGGCAGCCTCACCGAGCGGCTGGTCGACCGCGATGGTCGGCGGAACCACCCGGTGCGAGAGGGCCAGCACCACCTTGATCAGGCTGCTCATGCCGGCAACCGTCAACAGGTGCCCGATGTTGCCCTTGACCGAGCCGTAGTACGGCAGGTCGGCACCGAAGAACTCGGTCACCCCGGACAGCTCGGTGTTGTCGCCCAGCGGCGTCCCGGTCGCGTGGCACTCCAGGTACTGGACCGCGGACGGCTCCAGCCCGGCCTGCCGGTACGCCGCCTGGTACGCCGCGAGCTGGCCGGTCACGTTCGGGGCCAGCACGTGCCGGCCGGCCCCGTCGTTGGTCAGCCCGATCGACTCGATCACCGCGTAGATCCGGTCGCCGTCGCGCCGCGCGTCGGCCAGCCGCTTCAGCGCGACCATCGACGCGCCCTGCCCGGTCACGATGCCCTTGGAGCGCGCGTCGAACGGCTGGCTGAAGCCGTCCTTCGGGTACGCCCGCAGGTCGGAGAACGACAGGTGGATCACTGTCGGGTCCGGCCCGCAGACGCCGCCGGCCAGCATCACGTCGGCCTTGCCGGTGTCCAGGTAGCCGCAGGCCAGCCGGATCGCGTACAGCGCGGAGGAACACGCCGCGTCCAGGGTGAACTGCGGACCGGCCAGCCCGAGCGAGGCGGCCACCACCCGGGCCGGTAGGCCGCCGACCCACAGGTCGTGCGGCCCGGTGCCGGCCCCGTCGGTGGTGCCCTCAGGTAGTGGGAACCCGGCGGCGGCAAGCCCGGTAGCCACCGCCGAGTTCCACACTGCCCCCGCCAGATGACCTGACGAGGGAGTCGGGAACGGATAGTTACCGAATATCACACCAATCCGGTCAGGAACCGGTCGAGCGGCGGCCGGGCCCGGCGCAAGCCCTGCATCGGAAAGTGTTTCGCGCGCCACGTGTAGCGACCAGTGAAACACGCGATCCAAAGTGGACAGATACTGCGCCGGAAGCAGGTACCCGGCCGGGTCGAAGTCGTACCGCCCGAGGAAGCCTCCGCGGGTGAAGTACACCCGGTGCGGGTCGTCCGGGTCCACCTCCCGAGCCGCCGGCTCGTGACCGAAGGCCCGGGTACTCCCCTCGGTGCGGGAGTCCACGCCGTCCAGGAGATTCTGCCAGTACTCCGCCGGCGTACCGGCTCCAGGGAACAGGCAGGACATCCCGACGATCGCGTATCTGCCCATCTGACTACCTTTCAAGCGCGTGTCGGCGCAGGCTGCTGCGGTGTGACCGGCCCGCCGAGCCGGTCACACCGCGGCGCTCACGCAGCGGCGGCGACGGCGACCCGGGACGACGGCACGAACTTGGCCTCCAGTTCGGGGTCGATGACCACCGAGACCCCGACGAACCGCTGCAGCACCCGGCCGTCGGTCGCGCAGGCGGTCACCGTGCAGGTCACCCCGGCCGGGCCGGCCGTCGCGTCCTCCACGGCCACCAGGAACTCGGCGTCGTCCGGCAGCGCCTCCCAGTACTGCGCCCGGCCGATCTCCAGCGGCAGGCTGGCCGCGCCGCGGAACCGCCGTACCCAGACCAGCGCGGCCTGCAGCATCAGGTCGGCCAGCACCGGGCTGTGGTAGGTGCCGCGGTACGCCCCGCCGGCCACGTCGTGGTCGGCCAGCCGGCAGGCGAGCACCAGCCGCTCCGGCGACTCGGCGACGATGCGCCGGATGCCGCGCAGCGTCGGGCCGTGGAACAGCGTGCCGTCGTCGTACAGGTTCGCCGCGTCCGCACCCGCGGTGCCGGCCAGCCGGGCCAGGTCGGCGCGGTCGGCCGGCCGGTCGCCCGGTCCGGACAGGCTGACCGTCGCGCCGTACGCCGGCCGGGGCCGGCCGGTGCCGTCCAACGCGTGCAGCCGCGCCTGCGCCGTGCCGCCGCCGTCCGCCACCGCCAGCCGCAGCCGCTTCGGCGCGCCGCTGTCGAACACCACGCCCTTGTAGACCTTGAAGTCGGCCCACTCGGCGACCGCGCCGCCGGACGTCGCCTCGACCATGTTCACCAGCGCGCCGAGCGCCATCGTGGCCGGCAGCACCGGGTCGCCGCCGATCGCGTGGTCGGCCAGCACGGTGTGGCTGGCCAGCCCGAGCAGCGACCGCTCCAGGGTCACCGCAGCGACCTCCGGGTCACCGTTGTCCCCCCGCGCCGCGGGCGCAGAACCTGATGCGGTCGACAGCGGGGTGGTCGGCCCGACCAGGATCACGCCGTCGTGGGCGTGCGCCGCGGTGAACTGCTCGGTGAAGATGCCGGTCCCGGTGGGCACCGGCACCAGGGCGACGCCGCGCTCCTCGAACATCCTGCGCAGCTCTGGTGTCACCATCCCGCCGTCCCAGGCACCCCAGTTGATCGAGGTGACCCGGCTGCCCGGCCGGGACCTCTTCAGCGACGCGGCGACCCGGTTGAGCGCCTCGTTCGCCATGGCGTAGTCGGACTGGCCCCGGTTGCCGAAGAACCCGGCCACCGAGGAGAAGAACACCAGGTGCTTCAGGTCCGCGCCGGGCAGCGCAGCCAGGACGTTGGACAGGCCGGTCAGCTTGGTGGCCAGCACCCGCCGCACGTCCTCGGGCGCCTTGTCCACGATCAGCTTGTCCGCCAGCACGCCCGCGCCGTGCACGACGCCGGTGATCCGCTGCGTGTACGGGGCCAGCGCCCGCGACAGCGCCTCCGCGTCGCCGATGTCCACCGGCAGGTAGGTCACCGTCGAGCCGTTCGCCGTCAGCCGCTCGATGTTCTGGCGCACCTCGCGCTGGCCGACGATCTCGCGGTAGATCTTCTCCACCGCGCGCGGCGTCGGCTTCTCGCCGGTGCCGGCGATCTGCTTGACGATGGCCCCCTTGAGCGGGGCGACCTCGGTCAGTCCGGCCGCCCACTCCGGCTCGGCGGCCAGCGCGGTCCGGCCGAGGAGCAGCACGCCGACCGGCCAGTGCGCGGTGAGCTCGGCGAGGCACTCCGCGGTCACCCCGCGGGCTCCCCCGGTCACCACCAGCAGGTCGTCGCGGCTGAGCGCGGGAACCGCCGCGGTGTGCGGAGTCTCGGCGTTCTCGGCGTTCTCGGCGTTCTCGGCCAGCGTGACGGTACGGCGGCGGCCGGAGCCGTCGTAGGCAACCTCGCGCAGCGCGGGCGACGCGTCGGAGATCTCGGCCAGCACCCGGGTCGCGACGTTCGGCTCCGTCTGCCCGGGCGTGAAGTCGACCGTCCGGCAGAACAGCGCCGGCGCCTCGATGGCCAGCGTCTTGACCAGGCCGTTGACGCCGCCGAGCAGCGCGGTGGCTCCGTCCGCCGTGTTCGACCCTGGGCCCGCGCCGCGTGCGGACAGTCCGCAGGCGCCGTCGAGCCGGGTGACGGCCAGGTACCCCGACCGGCCGTCGCCCGCGGTGGCGACCAGCGCCGGCTGGACCGCCTTGGCGGTGAGCAGCGCGTGGCCGAGCCGCCGGGTCGCGGCGGCCCAGTCCGCGGCGGGCGCCGCGGCGAACTGCACCGCGAGGTCCAGCTTGCCGGCGGCGGCGACCGCGGCGGCGAGTTCGTCGTACTCCCAGCCTCGCAGTGCATGTGCCGGCCCCGCGGCGCTCGTGACGCCGGGAAGGGTGAGCACGTGCACCTGCCAGCCGCGGTCCCGCAGCGCGGCGGTCACCGGCCCGGTCAGCGGCGAGCCGTCGTCGATGACGAGCGCGGCCGGGTTGGCCGGGTACGCGTCGACCAGCGTGTCGGGGTCCGGCACTTCCTGCAGTACGGCGTGCGCCCGGCCGATGCCCGGCGCCGGCGGGTAGCTGACCGCCGGCTCAGGGCTGGGTGCGGCCTGGGGCGCCGGGACGAAAGGGGCGGCAGCCACCACCTCCCCGGCGGCACCGGCGATGAAGCCGATGATGTCGCCCAGCGTCCGCAGCTCGGCCAACCGCTCCGGCTCCACATCACCGGCCTGCGGGTACTGCTCCTGCAACGCCCCCATGATCTGCACCCGCTTGATCGAGTCGATCCCCA
>WNFU01000863.1_pt1 | contig 42449 bp, 35 predicted proteins | sample 5400121 | NCBI WGS metagenome assembly WNFU01 (sample SAMN13153360, study PRJNA577476) | soil metagenome | isolation source: 100 cm soil or saprolite under grassland replicate 1 | place: USA:California | collected 2016-06-15
CGATGGCCGCGCAAACGCTCAAGCGGATGGGCTTTGCTCGGGTTGCGTGCCTCGACGGCGGCCTCGATGCCTGGTCGGCCGCCGGCAGGCCGGTCGAAAGCGGTTAGCGGCCGACGACCTCGAAGTCGGAGCCCTTGACGCGACCGAGCGCGTGGAGCTGGTCGTTCGACCAGTGCGGGTCCGGCGCCCCGGTGATGTACCAGCTGGATCCGTTGTCGGCGACGAGCATCCCGTAGCGCTTGAGCGCGACGAGCACGATGCGCGCCTGACGCGGGAAGCCGCTGACGTCGAAGCTCGCCTTCAGCCGGAGGCGCAAGCCCATCGGCGGCAGGCTTGGGTCGCTCGAGCTGCTCGCGAAATGTCTCGCCGGGAAGACGTATGCGCGGCGAGTGCGCTGGACGGTGAAGCGCAGCGCGTGATCGATGACGCCGCGGCGCACCTCGTCGTAGCGGGCGAGCCCCGGGAGAATGGCCAGGCCGGCTGCGTCGGCCGAGGTCCAGCCGGCGGGTCGGAGCCGATTCGAGCGCAGGCTCCAGATCGCGCCCGAGCCGGCCCGCCACCTTCGGCCTCGCGGATAGAGCGCGTAGAGCTCGTAGAGCCGGCAGGAGTCGCGGTCGACGATGACCGCGTGCCGATCGCCCGTCGAGGAGCGCCCGCCCTCGATCTTCACGCGGCGCGGGATCGGGTACGGCCCGCGGTCGGACTCGTCCGCGTACTCGAAGGAGACGCGCGACCTGGCCTGGCGCCGGCCGACGACCGTGATCGGGATCCCGATCGGCGCCCCTTCCCAGAGGCCCGAGCCGAAGTCGGCGTGCAGGCCGGTGCCGCCGCCGATCGAAGAGATGATCTCGGCGGAGTTGCCCGCGACCGGCAGGCGGTCGGCGCGCTGGTTCCACGGATTCGTCTTCGGGAAGACGGGGCAGCGCGGTGCGGCCGGCAGGCGGAGCGCCTGAGCGGAGGCTCCGCCCAGCAGTACGAGGCAGGCGAGAGCGAAAAGGCTGCCAAGACGCATGTCGTCTCTATCGGCGTGCCGCTGCCCGCCGCACCATCCCTAGGCCGATGACCCCAGGAGCGCGCCGATGAGCTCGCCTCGATTTCCCCAGAGCTCCGCGTCCGTCCGCACGGGCACCCACCGGCAGCGAACGAGCGCCCCCGACTCGGCGCCGTGGCCAGTGACCCGGTGCTCCCACTCGTCGTCCGTTGCGGCCATGGTCGCCGCCTGCACGAAGTGGCTCTCGTGCAAGAACGTGGGCCGGAACCGCCCCTGCTGCTCGACCACGCCCAGCCCGCGCACGATCCTGACCTCGAGCCCCGTCTCCTCGCGCACCTCGCGGACGGCGGCCTCCTCCACCGTCTCGCCGGGCTCGATCCCGCCGCCCGGCGCTACCGCCGTGTACTGGGGGTCGTCGACGACGTCGAAGACGAGCAGCTCGTCGGTGCCCGTAACCGGGTGCTCGCGCGTGACGTAAACGATGACTCGCGGCCGGACGGTCAGCTCGACGACCGCGCCCGGAGGGAGGCCTTGTGCGCCCGCTTGGCGTCCTGGTAGCGCTCGAGCGCCTCACGCGAGTCGACGTCGCCGAGGGTCGGGTGCGACGGCACGAGACCCTCGGCGGCCCTCACCCCGAACCGCTTTGCGAGCACGGAGCCCAGCGCCGTGACCTTCATCTGCCCGAATCCGGGCAGCGCCTCGATCCGGCGCCGCAGCTCGTCGGCATCTCCAGCCTCCCGCCAGAGGCGAGAGGCGTCCCCCTCGTACTCGTCCTGGACGACGGCGCAGAGCTCCTGCACTCGCTCCGCCATCGAGCCGGGAAAGCGGTGCACGGCCGGCTTCTCGCGGAACGCCGCCTCGACGTCGGCGGGGTCGCGCCGCGAGACCTCGAGGGTGCCCAGGCGCTGCTTGATCTTCAGGGGACCGGCGAAGGCGGTCTGCAGCGGCACCTGCTGGTCGAGTGCGAAGCCGATCAGCAGCGCGAGCGGATCGGTCGCGAGTAGCTCGTTCGCCTCGTCGCTATCGGTGAAGTAGAGCTGGGTCGGGCTCGTTGTGCTCATGCTGCAAGCCTACTCCGCCAGCGCTTCGGCGATCCGCTCCGCCAGGGCGACCACGGTCAAGCGCATTCAGTCGAGCCCTGCCACGACGGCGTCGAGGTTCGCGCGCCAGACCTCCTCGGGCAGCGGCGGGAGGATGTCGTCCCAGATCGCCGCGAAGCTGCCGATCAGCTGGGGGATGCGCGCCGGCCGGGCCATGAACCACCAGTGCAGGTGCTCGCTCCCGTCGCCCCAGCGGCAGACGTGGACGCGGCCGATCTCGCCCGCCGAGCGCACGGCGCGCTCGACTCGCGCGAGCATGACGCCGAGGTCCGAGGCCAGCTCGTCAGGCAAGTCACCCGGTTCGCCAAAGTGCTCGCGCGGCTCGAGCAGGACGATCACCGGAAGGCCCGTCGGGTGGTCGAGCGCGTAGAGGCGCCAGCGCTCGTTCGTCCAGAGGTACTCGTCGTCTGTGGCCGTGCAGCGCCGGCAGTCCACTCCGCCCTCGCCGTGGCGCGGCTCCTCGCGCTCGACCGGCGGGCGGAGCGCACGGGGCCGCATCTCACCGTCGAACGGGAACGTGTCCCATTCCTCCACCGGCGGCATGCGCAGGGCCCCGGCCACGCGCGCGTAGAGTTCGTCGGCTGTTTCCGGCAGGGATGCCCTCCCTTTGACCCTTCCGTCCGAGAACGACTCTAACGTCGGCTGGTGGTGGAGTGGCCGGAATCGTTCTATGAACTGCGCCGTGGCGAGGGCTGCCCGATGTGCGCCGAGGGGCGTCCCGAGGAGACCCGTTTCGGGGCACGGATCCTCGCCGGGAAGGTCTCTGACGCGTACCTTCAGCGCGACAACGTCCAGCACGGCTACACCGTCGTGATCTGGCGAGGCCGCCACGTGGCGGAGCCGACGGAGCTCAGCGAGGAGGAAGCCGCTGCCTACTGGCTCGAGGTCCTGCGAGTGGGACGGGCGCTCGAGGCGCATCTACAGCCGGTGAAGATGAACTACGACCTGCTCGGGAACTCTCTTCCGCACCTGCATACGCACGTGGTTCCTAGGTATGCGGACGACCCGAAGCCAGGCTGGCCGTTTCCCTTCCCGGAGGATGAGCAGCCGCCGATCGACGAGGAGATGTTCCGGCAGGACGTGGAGGCGTTGCGCGGCTGGCTAGGCTGAAGGGCGTGAGCACGCTCTCCGTCTTCAGCGCCGAAACTCGCGCCTGGTTCGAGCGCACGTTCGACGCCCCGACTCCGGCGCAGGAGCTCGGCTGGCCGAAGATCGCAAGCGGCGGTCATACCCTGATCCAGGCGCCGACGGGCTCGGGAAAGACGCTCGCCGCCTTCCTCTACGGCATCGACCGGCTGAACGGCGCGCCGGGGGATGGCTTGCGCCTGCTCTACGTATCGCCGCTGAAGGCACTGAACTACGACATCGAGCGCAACCTCCGCGGACCGCTTGCGGGGCTCGACAGCAAGCTCCGGGTCGCCGTTCGCACGGGCGACACGCCGCAGCGCGACCGCGCCGCGATGCTCCGCGACCACCCGGACATCCTGATCACGACTCCGGAGTCGCTCTACCTGCTCCTGACCTCGCGCGCGCGAGAGATGTTGAAGAGCGTCAAGACCCTCATCCTCGACGAGGTGCACGCGGTCGCCGGCACGAAGCGTGGCGCGCACCTCGCGCTGTCGGTCGAGCGCCTCGACCGCCTGACCGGCGAGCCGGTTCAGCGGATCGGCCTCTCGGCGACGCAGCGGCCCCTGGAGGAGATCGGGCGCTTCGTCTCAGGTGGGCGCGAGATCGAGCTCGTGGACGCGGGCCGGGCGAAAGAGCTCGACCTGCGAGTTGTCGTCCCACTCGAGGACATGCGCGAGCCGGGCGAGACCAACTCGATCTGGCCGTCGATCTACCCGGAGATCCTGAAGCTCGTCGAGGAGCACCGCTCGACGATCGTCTTCGTCAACAACCGGCGGCTCGCCGAGCGGCTCGCGCTCCGGCTGAACGAGTTGGCGGAGAAGGAGATCGCGCGCGCCCACCACGGGTCGCTGGCGCGTGAGCAGCGGGTCGAAGTCGAGGAGCTGCTGAAGAAAGGTGAGATTCCTTGTCTCGTCGCGACCTCGTCGCTCGAGCTGGGCATCGACATGGGCGCGGTCGACCTCGTGATCCAGGTCGAGTCTCCGAAGTCGGTCGCGCGCGGCCTGCAGCGGGTCGGCCGCGCGGGCCACGAGCTGGGCGCGGTCTCGCGAGGCCGCATCTTCCCGAAGTTCCGCGCCGACCTTCTCGAGTCGGCCGTCGTCGCCGAGCGCATGCGCGCCGGGGCGATCGAGGAGACCGTCATCCCGCGCAACCCGCTCGACGTGCTCGCCCAGCAGATCGTGGCCATCTGCGCCGACGAGGAGATCACAGTCGACGAGCTGCACGACCTCGTCCGTGGCGCGTACAACTTCGCCGATCTCTCCCGCGTCCAGCTCGAGAACGTCCTCGACATGCTGGCCGGTCGCTATCCGTCCGACGAGTTCGCAGAGCTGCGGCCCCGCATCGTGTGGGACCGGACGGCTGGGGTGATCCGGGGCCGGGGCGGGGCGCGCCAGCTCGCGGTCACGAACGCGGGGACGATCCCCGACCGCGGGCTCTACGGCGTCCATCTCGTCGACGGCGGCGGCCGAGTCGGCGAGCTGGACGAGGAGATGGTCTACGAGGCCCGGGCAGGTCAGACCTTCATGCTCGGCGCTTCCACCTGGCGGATCGAAGAGATCACGCGCGACCGGGTGCTCGTCTCGCCGGCGCCGGGAGTCCCGGGTGCGATCCCGTTCTGGAAGGGCGAGGGGCCGGGTCGCCCGTACGAGCTGGGGGAGGCGATCGGGAAGGCTTCCCGGGAGCTCGCCTCGCTGCCCGAGAAGAAGGCGCTGGAGCGGCTGACCGAGCAGCATTCGCTCGACGAGCAGGCTGCCCAGAACCTGCTCACGTTTCTCAACGATCAGCAGGCGGCGACTGGAGCCGTCCCGTCGGACCGCACCGTCGTCGTCGAGCGCTTCCGGGACGAGATCGGCGACTGGCGCGTCTGCATCCTGACGCCATTCGGCGCCCGCGTGCACGCGCCGTGGTCGCTGGCCCTCGGAGCCCGCCTGCGCGACGCGCTCGGTCTCGAGGTGCAGTCGCTCTGGTCGGACGACGGCATCGCGATCCACCTGCCCGACGCCGACGCGACGCCCCCGATCGACGAGCTGATCATCGATCCGAACGACATCGAGGAGCTCGTGATGACCGAGCTCGGCGGCAGCGCGCTGTTCGGCTCGCGGTTCCGTGAGAACGCGGGGCGCGCGCTCCTGATCCCGCGACGCCGTCCCGGCGAGCGCACGCCGCTTTGGCAGCAGCGGCTGAAGGCGCAGGGCCTGCTCCAGGTCGCGCGCAAGTACGGCTCTTTCCCGGTCATCCTCGAGACCTACCGCGAGTGCCTGCAGGACGTCTTTGACCTGCCGGCGCTCAAGCGGCTGCTGTCCGGCCTCAAGACGAGGCAGCTCGACCTCGTCGACGTCGAGACCGCGACGGCGTCGCCGTACTCCACCTCGCTGCTCTTCGACTACGTCGCGAACTACATGTACGAGGACGACACGCCGCCGGCCGAGCGCCGCGCCCAGGCGCTCTCGCTCGACCGCGACCTGCTGAAGGAGCTGCTCGGCCAGGAGGAGCTGCGCGAGCTGATCGATCCCGGCGCCCTCGAAAACGTCGAGGCCCAGCTGCGCGGCGACCCGAGGAACGCTGACGAGCTGCACGACGTGCTCCGCCTGCGCGGCGATCTGCGCCCCGGCATGTTCGATCCCGCGCTCGCGAAGGCGCTGCTCGCCGAGCGGAGGGCGATCACGCTGCGAGTTGCAGGCGAGGAGCGCCTCGTGGCGGCCGAGGATGCCGGCCGTTACCGCGATGCGCTCGGCGCCATGCCGCCGGGTGGCCTGCCGGAGGCGTTCCTCGAGGGCGCGCCGGATGCGCTGCCGAGCCTCGTCGCGCGCTTTGCCAAGGGCCGAGGGCCGTTCACGACGGCTCAGGCGAACGAGCATTTCGGAATCGACGTCGAGCCCGTCCTGCGGGAGCTCGAGCGGGAGGATCGCATCGTCCGGGGTGAGCTGCGGCCGAGAGGACGCGAGCGCGAGTGGTGCGATCCCGACGTCCTCCGTCGCCTCCGGCGTGCGTCGCTCGCGGCGCTTCGCAAGGAGGTCGAGCCCGCCGAGCAGGCCGCGCTTGGACGCTTCCTGCCGAGCTGGCACGGGATCGATCGCCGGGCCAGCCTGCGCGAGGCGCTCGTGCCGCTCCAGGCGCTTGCGCTTCCGGTTTCGCTCTGGGAGTCCGAGGTGCTGCCGCGCCGCGTCCCGACGTACCAGCCCGCGCAGCTCGACCAGCTATGTGCGACCGGTGAGCTCGTCTGGGTCGGCGCCGGCCTCGACCGCGTCGCGGTCTACTTCCGGGAGGATGCGCCCGCGTTGGGACAGGTTGCCGCCGCCGAGCGGCCGGAGGGCGAGACACACGACCGCCTGCGCGAGGTGTTGGCCCGAGGCGCCGAGTTCTGGTTCGACTTGCTCGCCGCGACCGTTCTCGAGGCCGAAGAGGCGCTTCCGGCGCTCTGGGATCTCGTCTGGGCCGGCGAGGTCACGAACGACGCCTGGACACCGCTGCGCGCCGGCCGCCGCTACGGCGTGCCCAAGCCTGAGCGGCGCCCGCGGCGCTTCTCCAGGCGACGTGCGACCGGCATCACCGCCACCCAGGGCCGCTGGTCGCCGACGGATCGTCTGTTTCCGGGACAGCCAGATCGCCGCGCGCTTGCGGAGCTCGTCCTCGAGCGACACGGGATCGTGACGCGCGACAGCGTGCGCGCCGAAGGGATCGTCGGCGGCTACAGCGCCGTCTACGGGGAGCTGAAAGCGCTCGAGACACTGGGTCTCTGCCGGCGCGGCTATTTCGTCGAAGGCCTCGGCGGCGCGCAGTTCGCGCTCGGCGGAGCCGTCGAGCGGTTACGCGAGCTCCGGCCCAAGGAGGGCGACGAGCCCGAGCCGTTTGTGATCGCCGCGGCCGACCCCGCCCAGCCCTACGGCGCTGCGCTTCCCTGGCCCAAGCGCGCGGGCGGCCGAGCGGCACGCGTCGCCGGTGCCCAGGTCGTCCTCCTCGGCGGCGAGCCCGCGCTTTTCGTCGAACGCGGCGGACGTTCGATCGTCTCGCTGCGCGAGTCCGACAACGCGTGGCTCCGGCCGGCGCTCGCGGCGCTTGTCGAGCACGTCAAGAACCGGCGCGGGAAGCGCCTCGCGGTGGAGCGCTTCGACGGCGAGCCGGTGAGCGAGACGGAGTTGATGCCGCTCCTGCTCGAAGCCGGCTTCCTGGCTGGCCCGCGGCGGGCGGTGCTCCGCCCTTAGAAGCGCTTCAGTCTCTTGCGACTCTATCTTTCGGCGAGCCGGCCAAGGACGAAGCCGAACAGGGCGTGGCGGAATGACCCCTGCGCGAACGCGCGCTGGTGAAAGAGCCGTGCCAGGCTAGGCTCCCCGCGCGCCGGGTGATATCGGTCGACGAAGTACCCCAGCGGAAAGAGCGCGAGGTGCTCGGCCATTGCCATCCCGAGCGCGAGCCGACGTGGATCGACAGGCAGCCGGCGCCGGGCCTCGTCGTACACGAGCCCGAAGATCGCCCCGTTCACCGAGTGCACCACGAACCCCAGCGGGCGCCAGGCGGGGCCGCGCGTGAACGCCTTGCCGAGGACGGCGATGTCGGAGTAGTCGTAGCGAAAGAGTCGCCGGTCGACGGGCTCGAGCGCGCCCCAGACAATCGCGGCCGCCGCACCCGCTCCTGCTGCTCTCCAGCGTGGAGGCATACGCTTGAACCATGCCCGAAGGCGACGCTCTCCATCGCGCAGCCCGCCGTTTGCAGCCACTCGTGGGCGAGCGGCTCGGGGTTGAGACCCCTCACCCGCGGGCCCGGCTCACCGGGGTTGCCGAGCGTCTCGACGGGCGGCGGCTGCTCGGCGTCGAAGCGGTCGGCAAGAATCTGCTGCTGCGCTTCGAAGGAGAGCTCGTCCTCCGGAGCCACCTTCGGATGCGCGGTCGCTGGCAGGTCGTGCCGAAGAACGGGACGCGCCGGGGCACGCCGTGGCTCGTTCTTCGCGGCTCCGAGTGCGAGGCGGTGCTGTGGAACGGCCCCGTGCTCGAGCTCGACGACAACCGCGTGCGCAGGCTCGGGCCGGACATCCTCGCCGACCCGCCCGACCTGGACGCGATGTCGGCCAAGCTCAGGACCGCAGACGCGGCGATGCCGATCGGCGAGGCGCTGCTCGACCAGCGGCTCGTCGCGGGCATCGGCAACCTCTGGCGGGCCGAGGCGCTCTGGCGCGCGCGCGTCTCGCCCTGGCGGCACCTCGGCGAAGTCGAGGACGAGGAGATCAAAAAGGTGCTCGGTGAGGCCGCCCGCCTGATGCGAGGCTCGCTCGAATACGGGCTCAAGGAGCGCGCGATCTACCACCGCGCAGGGCGGCCGTGCCCTCGTTGCGGCGCAACGATCCGCTCTCGAGGCCAGGGCGATGCGAACCGGATCGCCTACTGGTGCCCTGAGTGCCAGAAAGGAGACGACCCGCCGGGCGCGTAGTCGTGCCCATGCGGTCACCGCAGCTTCACTCGGCCCTGCGCGGGTTCTGCCTCGGCGCCTTCGCGTTCCTCGGCCGTGAGGTCGAGACGGGCGCCGAGATCCAGTTCGTCTTCGAGGAGCACGGTGCCCGAGACCGGCCGACGCTCTACGAGTACCGGCCGCTCGTGCGCACCTATGTCGAGACCCGGGAGGGGCGACTGTTCGCCCTCGCCGATACCTCGCTCGCGCTCGAGGCGCTCCGGCGCGAGCCGGCCGCCGCCATCTACGCGCGGGCGCACGCCGGGGTACGTGCGGGCGGTGACCAGGCGCTCTTCCGAACGGTGCTCCTGCCGCTGCTCGCGGACGTCGCCGAGGCCTGCGGCGGCTTCGACTGGGACGACGAGGCGTTCGATCGCGCGTATGCGGCGCTCGAGCGCTCGCTCTTCGGAGAGGAGCGCGCGTACGCCGCCGTCGCGCCGCTCGTCGGCCTCGAGGCAGGTGGGATCGTCGAGCTCGGAGCAGGGCTGCGCGTCCGGCACGCGGCCGATGGGGAGCTCGGGGCGCACTGGCCGGAGGCGACCCGGCTCGCGCCGGAAGGCTTCGGCCGGGAGCCCGACCGCATGTGCGTGCTCGAGCTCGAGCGGGCTCTCCCTGTCGGCGGGTCGGAGCCGCCTGACGCTCCGGGTGAGATAGCAGACGCCGTAACAGCCCTTCGCCTGGCCACGGCAGGGCCGGTCGCCGCAGGCCCCGTTCTCTTCGAGCGGCTGGACTGGCGCCCGTACGGCATTCGGCCGGTGCTGCCGATCGCAGCCACGCCTCCCCCGGCCGAGCCGACGAGGCTCGATACGTTCCGTGGCGCGCTCGCGCGCGAGCTCCGCGCGAGGCTTGTCCCTGCTGACGAAGACGTGGAACTGGGCGAGGCGATCGACCGCTGGGAGCTCTCTCTCTTCCAGAACGGGCCTTTTCGCTCGGAGCAGCTGCGTTCGGCGCTGGAGGCGCTGCTCGGCGCGGGCGACGGCCTCTGGGCGGCGGCCCTGCGCGCGTCGGTGCTACTGGGCGAAACCGGCCGCGAGCGCGCGGCTTACCTCTCGGCGCTCCGGCAGTTGCGCGAGGGTGAAAGTGAAGGAGCGGCCGACCTCGTGCGGCGCGCGCTCGTCGAGGCGCTCAGGCTCGGCGACCGGCGGCGGCTGGTTACCGAGCTCGACGAGGCGCTCCTCGGAGTGCGCCCGCGGCCGGCCGGCCTCGCCGTGCAGACGGCCCTCGCAAGCTAGGCGCTGAGCATCGTCGAGCGCTGAATCAAGCCGTCGACCTCGGCGAGGAGCGGGCGCGCACCGAGGTTCACGAACAGGGTCCGCGCTCTTGCGAGCTTCCCTCCGACGCCGTTTCCCCGCCCGAGCTCGAGCAGGCAGCGGCACTCTCCGAGCAGAGCCTGGCCCTCGCCCAGCACGAACCCGTAATCCGCCCAGCGCTCCGCGGCCTCGGCGTAGAGCCCGTGCGCCTCCTCGAGTTCCCCGCGACCCTCGGCGAGAACGGCCCGGGCCGCGAGGACGCCGTGGCGGTGGCGGGCGGCGACTGTCTCGACGTCCTCGAGCAAGGCTGCGCCGAGGTCGAGTGCGCCGGCAGAAGCGCAGACGGCGACTGCATCCGCGAGATGGTTGGCGCGGTAGCCCGCCTCCTGCCGCGTCGAGCGCTCGAACTCCTCGACCAGGGCGACGGCGGTGGAGGCGTCGCCGAGCGCTGCCTGGATCAGCGCCTCTATCGCGAGCGCTGGTGCCAGCACCTGCGGGTCGGCGATCGATCTAGCGCGCGGGAGGACTTCGTGGATCGCTCTCGCCTCGGCTAACTCGTCGCGCCACGCGTGGACCTGGGCCTTGTAGAAAGCGGCGATGACCCCAATCTGGCTTCCGCCGTACGCCTCGTCCCAGGCCACGAGTCTGTTCGCCGTTGCTACGAGCTCGTCCCACTCGCCAGAGTCGAAGAGCGGCCAGAGGCTCTCTGCCTCGATCCACCGGGCCTTGAACGTGATTCCGCGCCGTTCGCCGAAGTCGATCCCCGCACGGTAGAGGTCGAGGGCCGGAGCGGGGCCTTCGGTCAGCCAGACCTGCTCGGCGTAGTTTCCGTAGGCGTTGACGGTGTAGTAGCCGAGGCCGAGGTCGAGGCTGAGACGAAGCGCTTCTCGGTAGTCCTCCAAGCCTCCGAGATCGCCGAGCAGGAAGCGGGCCATGCCGCGGAACTGGAGGGCTCTCGACGCATGGTCCTCGAGGCCGAGCCGCCGGGTTAGTTCGACCGCCTTCTCGGACCACTCGAGGCACTCTCTGCCGTGTCCCGCGAGTGCGTGGTCTCGCGCGGCGTGCACGTAAGCGACCGCCAGCTCGCGGCCCGGCGGTTCGCGCTCGAGTAGCTCGATCGCGCGGGCGAGCAGCTCGCGTGCCCGCTTCGTCTCGCCCCGGTCGCGAAGAGACGCGACGAGGGCGACCATCGCCTCGCCCGCTGCGAGAGAGTCGTCCTGCCTCTGCAATTCGGGGATCGCCTCCTCGTAGCCCCTCTCCGCTTCAGGCAGCCGTCCGGCGAGCCATGCCGCCTCCGCCAGCTTCACGAGCACCCTCGGCCGGTCCGGGTCGTCGTCGGCAACGAGGTCGACCGCTTGCCGGTAATGCCCCCCCGCTCGCTCGACGTCCAGCTCGAGGGCCCGGTCGCCCGCCAAGACGAGGAAGCGGCGCGCAGGATCCTCGAGCTCGCTGCTCTCGCCTGCATCGCCGGCGGCCCGCGCGAGCTCGAGGGCCTGCCCGTAGTGGTAGGCGAGGATCTCGGCGTGGTCGCCGACGCGCTCGCCGGCGAGGCGCTCGATCCAGCCGGCTGCGGCGCGGTGCTTTCGGGCGCGAGCCCCCCGGGGGATCTGTCCATACGCGACGTCCCGAATGAGGATGTGCCAGAAGGAGTACTCCTCCTGATCCTTCACGGACGACGTCCGTACCCTTCGAACGAGCTCCTTTTGGACGAGTTCGTGCAGGCCTTCTCCGGTCTTGGCTTCGTGGATTGCGCCCATCGCGGCCAGCGCCCCCGGCCAGAACACCCTGCCGACGACTGCCGCGTCGTGGAGGAGCGCTTTCCGCTCGGGCGCAAGCGTGTCGAGGCGCGCCATGATCAAGCTCTGAACCGTTTCGGGAACGTCGATCTCGGCATCGGGGGCGATGAGAGCGACCTGCCCGCGCCGCTCGAGGATGCCTCGATCGACGAGCATCCGGACGAACTCCTCGGCGTAGAGCGGATTGCCGCCCGCACGTTCGAGGAGCGCCGCCTGCGTCTCGGCGGGGAGGACGGCCTGGGCGAGAAGGTGAGAGAGGAGTCGGGAAGTCTCGTCGCTGGTCAGAGGTGCGAGGGAGATCGTCGTCGAGTTGCGCTTGCCGCCTCCCCAGGCCGGCTCGCGCTCGTACAGCTCAGGCCGCGCGGTGCAGAGGACCAAGAGCGGCACGCCGGTCGATCGATCGACCAGGTGCCCGACGAACTCGAGCAGCGCCGGGTCGGCCCAGTGCAGGTCCTCGAAGGCGAGGACAAATGGTCTCTGGGCGGCGATCGCCTCGACGAAGCGCCGCCACGCTGTGAACGACTCGGTGCGCTCGGTTGTCTCAGCCGCGTCGGCGACGCGTGCCCCCACGAGCAGCGCGAGCCTCGCCGTGAACCAGTCGCGCTCCGACTGCTCTGGAACGATCCGCTCGACGGCCGCCGCGAGCTTCGCGGTCGCCTCGCCCGGGCTATCCGACTCGAGGATCCCAGCCTCGTCCTTGATCACCTCACCCAGCGCCCAGAACGTGATCCCCTCGCCGTAGGGCAGGCACCGTCCGCGACGCCAGACTGAACCGTTCGTCTCCTTCCCGAGGAATGCATGAAACTCGACCAACACGCGACTCTTGCCGACTCCGGGCTCGCCAGTCACCGTGACGAGCTGAACCGAGGACTCCCGACTCGTCCTCGCAAAGGTCTGCCTGAGGAGTGCGAGCTCGTCGTCCCGCCCGATGAGCGGGGTCCGCGGCTCGAGCTCGGCCCGCACTGGACCGAGGGCTCCCTTCGCCCGCCAGGTCGGAACCGGCTCGGCCTTGCCTTTGACTGCGACGGGATCGAGGGGTGCGTACTCGATGATGTGCTCCGTGGCTCGGTGCGTGATCTCTCCGACGACGACGCCGCCCACGGGCGCCACTTCCTGAAGGCGGGAGGTCGTGTTGACCACGTCCCCGGCGACCATGCCCTCGCCCTGCTCCGGCCGAGCCGCAAGCGAGACGACAGCCTCGCCCGTGTTCACCGCCGCCCGTACAGCCAGGTCGAGCCCCGGACGCTCGTCGTTGAGCTCCTCGATCCGGTCGAGGATGCCGAGCGCCGCGCGTACGGCCCGCTCGGGGTCGTCTTCGTGAGCGACCGGAGCGCCGAAGACGGCCATGACTGCATCCCCGACGAACTTTTCGACGGTGCCGCCGAAACGCTCGATCTCCTGCTTCAGTCGCGCGTGGTACGGCCGCAACGTGGCCCGAACGTCCTCCGGGTCGGCGCGGTCGGAACGATCGGTGAATCCGACGAGATCGACGAAGAGGACCGACACGACCTTCCGCTCCTCGCCGGCCGGTTGTTCCTCGCCGATCGCTGCGCCGCACGACCAGCAAAAGCGGGCGCGCTCTTCATTCTCCTCGCCGCAGTTCTTGCAGGTGTGCACAAGAGAGAGTCTAGGAAGCTTGAATCTCGGCGCAAAGACGAAACACGCGAGTTACGCCTCGGGGCATACCCTGGAGCTGTGGATCAGGCGCGCGCAGTGCTCGAACGGCTCGACATGATCGACGCCTTGCGGCGGGAGGATGCGCCGGCGTCGGTGCTTCTGAACGAGGTGCGCTCACTGCTCTCCGAGGCCGAGGAGTGGGTGCGCGCCGAGCCCGGTGCGGATCAGCAGGCGATCGGTGCACTCCAGCGCTGCCGCGAGGCGCTCGCGGCCGGTGAGGGGCGCGCCGGGGGCCATGCTCGCGGCGTGCTGATCCCAGGCTAGGCTCCAGGCTCGCCCAGCAGCCGAGGCAGGTCGCGCATGTCGTCGAAGACGACCGTCCCGGGACCTTCGAGCCGCTCGGCGGGAGTCAACCCGCCCGCGTAGCCGAACGCCCTCATGCCGGCGGCGCGCGCTGCTTCTACGCCGAAGCGGCTGTCCTCGACGACCGCGCACCCGGCGGGCTCGGCGCCCATCCGCTCGGCCGCGTGGAGAAAGAGGTCGGGAGCAGGCTTCCCCTCGGTCACCTCGCTGACGCTGAAGATGCGACCCTCGAAGCGCGGGTACAGGCCTGTGAGCCCGAGCGTGTGCCGCATCTTGTCGTGGCTGCCGCTCGACGCCACGCAGGTGGGCGTGCTGATCCGGTCGAGGGCCTCGACGATGCCGTCGACCGGAGTGAGCTCGGCCTCGAAGGCCTCCCGGTAGAGATGCTCGAACTCGTCCTCCCAATTCTCGGCGAGACGGCGTCCGAGCTGGGCTTCGATCTCTCCGACCATGAACTCGTCAGATCGGCCCACGAAGCGCTCGATCAACTCCGCCTCGCTGATCGGCCAACCGAGCTGTGCGAACACGCCGACGTCGATCCGCACCGAGATGCGGTCGCTGTCCACCAGCACTCCGTCGCAATCGAAAATGACGAGCTGGAGCGCCCCGGCCACCCCGGCACTCTAGGGCTCGCGGGGGAAAAGGCCGCAAAATCGTGCGATTCCTATTCCCAGCTGGGATTTTCCTGCACAATGGAGGCGTGCAGGACTGCGCCGACACCGGTCGAACTCGGGAGCCGTAATGGGGCTGACACGCCTACTTTCGCGCCCGCATACGCGGGCGCAGGAGTCTGAGGACGAGAAGCCGAGCCTCGCGAGGGTGATTGCATTCGCGAATCAGAAGGGCGGCGTCGCAAAAACGACCTCGACGCTGAATCTCGCGGCCGCGCTGAAGGAGAAGGATTTCCGCGTCCTCTGCGTGGACATGGACCCGCAGGGCAACCTGACGATGAGCCAGGGCTTGAATCCGGACTCGATCGAGCGGTCGATGTTCGACGTTCTCGTCCACCGGCTGCCGATCGACCAGGTGATCCACAACGCCGAGATCGACCTGGCCGTGTCCTCGATCGACCTCGCGGGAGCGGAACTGGCGCTCTCGAGCATGATCGGCCGTGAGCGCGCGCTCGAGAAGGCGCTCGTCCCGCTGAAGGGCGAGTACGACTACGTCCTCATCGACACCCCGCCGTCGCTCGGCCTCCTGACGATCAACGCGCTCGTAGCCGCCGACCACGTGATCGTGCCGGTGCAGTGCGAGTACCTCTCCCTCCGCGGGCTCGTCCAGCTCGAGAACACGCTCGCGATGATCCGCGAGAACCTGAACCCGAACGTCGAGATCATGGGCATCCTGCCGACGATGTTCGACCGCCGAACGCTGCACGCGCGCGAGGCGGTCGAGATCCTCGAGGAGAACTTCGGCGAGCTCGTCTTCAAGACGCGGATCAAGAAGACGATTCGCTATGCCGAGGCGCCGGTGAAGGGCACGTCGGTGCTGAAGTACGACCCGACCGGGAACGCCGCGGATGCGTACCGCGACCTTGCGAAGGAGGTTCTGAATGGCTCGAAAGCGCGCCAGCATGCGTGAGGGCCCGCTAGCCGAGCTCTTCAGGGCGACCGAGGCCGCGCAGCGCCAGGCCCAGCGCGAGCACGATGCTGCTCCTGGTGAGACGGCCGCGGACACCGGTCCAGAGGCGAGCGCCTCGGAGGCCGAGCCGATGGAGGAGACGGTCGAGCACGCGCCGCCGTTCGAGGAGGTAACGCCCGAGCCCGAGCCCGAGCCTGCGCCGCGGCCCGACCTACGGCCTGTCGAGGAGCTCCCGCGGCTCGAGGCGTTGCCCGAGCCCGCGCCTCGGCTCCATCGTGCACCACGCGCCGAGCCGGGCGCCTACCTCGCGGTCATCCGCGTCGTCGGCGTCGGCGGCGCCGGGCTGAACGCCGTCAACCGGATGATCGACGCGGGCATCGCAGACGTCGAGTTCGTCGCCGTCAACACCGACATCCAGCAGCTGACGCTCTCGGACGCTCCGGTCAAGATCCACATCGGGCGCGAGCTGACCCAGGGCCTCGGCTCGGGTGCCTCGGCCGAGCTGGGCCGGCAGGCGGCGGAGGAGGCCTACGACCAGATCAAACGCGCCCTGCGGGGCTCGGACATGGTCTTCGTCACTGCCGGCGAGGGCGGCGGCACCGGCTCGGGCGGCGCGCCTGTCGTGGCGCGCATCTCCCGCGAGGTGGGCGCCCTCACGGTCGGAATCGTGACGCTCCCCTTCCACTTCGAGGGCACGAAGCGTCGCTCGCAGGCCGACAGCGGCATCGAGTTGCTGCGCGAGAGCTGCGACACCGTGATCGTCATCCCGAACGACCGTCTGCTCGAGGTTCTCGACCGGAAGACGTCGATGCTCGATGCGTTCCGGATCGCCGACGACGTTCTCCGCCAAGGCGTCCAGGGAATCTGCGACCTGATCACGATGCCCGGCCTCATCAACCTCGACTTCGCAGACGTGAAGACGATCATGAGCGACGCCGGCTCTGCTCTGATGGGGATCGGCTTCGCCACCGGCGAGAACCGGGCAGTCGAGGCAGCGGAGCGGGCGCTGCGCTCGCCGCTCATCGACACGGAGCTCATCGGCGCGCGCGGGATCCTGCTGTCGATCGCCGGCGGCGACGACCTCTCGCTCTTCGAGGTGAACGATGCGGCCGAGGTCGTCCGCCGCGGCTCACGCGACGACACGAACATCATCTTCGGTGCGACGATCGACGAACGGTTGACCGGCCAGGTCTGGGTGACGGTGATCGCGACAGGCCTCGGGGGCGTCCTTGCCCCTAGCGCCGCCACCCGCACGCGGCGGGAGCTCGACCCGCTCGAGCCGCCCGCGTTCCTGACGGATTAGGAGGGCGGAGCGCAGTCGCCGGGCCCAGCGGCGCCGACGACCGCGGCGAGGGCGCGCCCCGCATTGACCCTGAAGTGAAGTGCGATTGCCCCGCGGCGGCCTGCGGCAATTCGGAGCATTCCGTCCTCGCCGGAAGTGAGGCAGGCGCCCTTCGACTTCCAGTACGGCGAGTACCGGACGGCGAGCCGGTAGAGGCCGGGCTCTCCGACGCGGACCACGATCCGGGTCTGCGCCAGCTCGACCACCCTCGCAGGCGCTGGCCCCGTGACGATCCTCCGGGGCCGGGGCACGCCGTAGATCGTCATGTGCGTCGCGCGCAGGACGGGGACGAGGCCCGAGTTGCCGCTCTGGATGAGGAGGGCCTCCTGCTTCGCGCTGTAGTCGGTCGGCGCATCGGTGAGCACGACGTAGCGCGTGCCGAGGCTTCGCAGCCAGTACAGGTACGTCGCCCGGTCGAGCCGGTCGTAGAGCACCTCGTTCTGCGGGAAGTCGTCCTGACGGAACCAGCCCCGGGTAAGCGGGATGCCCGCGCGCGGCAGGTGGACGGCCGCCCAATGCCCTGCGGTGTCGACGGCCTCGACGCGGTAGGAGGGGGTGAGGTGCTGGTGGAGGAAATCGACGGCCGGTTGCCAGTAGGCCTCCTGGGCGGCGGGCTCCCCACGCGCACGCGAATAGCTCCAGGCGTGCGGGCTGAGGTTCCACGACGCGGCGAGCAGGAGGGCGACCGCCGCGACCGGCATCGGCCGCCAGCCTCGCAGTGAGAGGACGAGCACGGCGATCGGGAGCGCAGCGAACCGGACTCGCGCGATGTTCTCGCCGAGCGGCGACGTGACGGCGTACGAGGCGAGAGTGACCACGGCGTAGACGACGAAGAACCAGCGGATAGTCCTCGCCCCCTCGACACGCCAGGTGAGCGACCCGCCCAGCCCGCAGAAGACGAGGATGGAGATGAGCTCGAACTTCGAGAACGGGTAGTGGCCGCCGTCCGAGAAGGCGCGGGTCAGAAGGAACTCGATGGCGCCGACGGCGCCGACGACGAGCGCCGGCGCAACGATGCGCCGTCCCCGCTCTCGCATGCCGAGCCCGATCCCGGCGAGGAAGATCGCGAGCAGGAGGAAGGCGAGCGGGCTCGCGGCGGCCGTTAGCACGGCGAGGACCCCGAAGCGCCAGCGCTTGCCGGCCTGGACCGCCCAGAGAGCGAGCAGGCCGAGGGCGACGCCGAGCGCGAAGGGGAAGGCGGCCGAGATGACGAGACCGGCCCAGACGACCGCGAAGGTCCGGCTCGACCAGCGGGCGAGCGGGCCCCACTGGCGTCCGACGACGACAGCGAACGCGAGTGCTGCGGTCGCGATCGAGGCGACGGCGAGCGGCTGGATCCCGAACAGGCCCGCCAGCGGGTAGTAAAGGACGCTGTAGGTGACGAAGCCGTAGCGGCCGCCGTACCAGAAGTTGTTCCAGAACTCGAAGCCGTCGTTGAGGAAGACGGTTCGCTGATACATGTGGGCCGCCAGGTCGTTTCCGGGCGGTCCTAGCCAGGCGAGGAGGGCCGCGAGCGAGGCGGCCGCCCCGGCCGCGAGCATCGCCTCGCGGAGGAGGGGGTGCGCACGCTGCACGTCCGCGGAAGCCTAACCGGCGGGGCGGCTCCTTTCATACGGCCGAGTACGCTTCGCCCGATGAGAGGGGCGATCGCTGCCGGGCACCGGCTCACCGCCGAAGCCGGCGCCGAGATCCTGGCTGAGGGTGGAAACGCCGTCGACGCCTGTCTCGCCGCTGCTTTCGCCTCGTGGGTCACGGAGAGCCCGCTGACCGGGCCCGGCGGAGGCGGCTTCATGCTCATCCACCGCGCGCGGGACCGAACGACGCGAGTGCTCGATTTCTACGTCGCGATCCCGGGTCTCGGTCTCGGAAGACGTCGGACGGTGGAGATGGAGTCGGTCGACGTGGACTTCACGCCCGAGTCGTCGCAGGCCTTCCGCATCGGAGTCGCCTCGTGCGCCGTGCCCGGAGCGGCGGCCGGTCTCGAGGCGGCTCACAGCTCATACGGGTCGATTCCTTGGCCACGCCTGCTCGAGCCCGCCATCCGGCTCGCCCGCACCGGAGTCGAGCTGAACCCCACACAGGCGTACCTGCACGCGATCCTCGATCTAATCTTGCGACATACAGACGAGGGCAGGGCGATCTACGAGCGCCGCGGCACCGGCCTCATGGCCGGCGACCGGCTCGTGATGAGCGACCTCGCCGGCACCCTGGAGCTGCTCGCGGAGCGCGGGGCGCGTGAGCTCTACCGAGGCAGCCTTGCCCGCGCACTCTGTCTCCACACGCGCGAGCACGGAGGCGCGATCACCGCCCGCGACCTTGCGGAGTACCGGGTCATCAGGCGTCGCCCCGTCCGCGCCGCGTTCTCCGGGCACGAGTTCGACTCGAATCCGCCGCCCTCGTCCGGTGGCGTGCTGATCGGATACGGCCTGCGGCTGCTCGACGGGCTCGGTGCCAACGGGAAGCCCGGGAGCGTCGAGGCGCTCGCAGCGCTCGTCGAGGTCATGCGCGAGCAAGCGCGGGTGCGGGACGACCGCTTCGGGAGGGATCTGTTCCGCGGGGGTCTCGCTCGGCGGCTTTACGCAGAGAAGACCGTGCGCGAGGCCGCCCGGCGGATGCGGCGCGCCGAAACGGGGCGCGCCGAGCCCGGGCCGCAGCGCGGCACCACCCACATCTCGGTGATGGACGAGCGCGGCAACGCGGCTGCGCTGACCGTGTCGACGGGCTCCGGATCCGGCGTGATCGTTCCTGGCACCGGCATCCAGCTCAACAACATGCTCGGGGAGTTCGACCTCGGTCCTGCCTGGGGCGAGACCAGGCCCGGGCTGCGCCTGACGAGCATGATGGCGCCCTCCCTCGTCCTGAAGGAAGGCCGGCCCCGGCTGGTCGTCGGGAGCGCGGGCTCTCTGCGGCTGCGCGGTGCGATCCTCCAGGTAGTCGTGAACGTCGTCCGGCACGGACTGGGAGTCGAAGAGGCGATCTCGGCCCCACGCGTCCACGTTGAGAACGGGCACGTCCACTGCGAAGGAGGCTGCGACCAGGGCGAGCTCGACCGGCTCGAGCGCATCGGCTACGACCTCGTTCGCTGGCGTCGGCCCAACCTCTACTTCGGCGGCGCGGCCGCGGTCGAGGTGCGCGCTGACGGCAGCCTCGCCGCTGCCGGCGACCTGCGGCGCGGCGGCCACGGCATCGTCGTCGGCGCGTGAGTGAGTGGCTCCTTATCCGGCCGGCGACTCCTGCCGACGCGGCGGTCCTCGTCGAGCTCGGTCGGGCCGTCGCCTCCGAGCCGGAAGGCTGGATGACCTACGGCCGTCGCGCGACCGACGAGCGCCGCAACCTTCGCGCGCTCCGCCGCGACCCGCACGCCGCGGTCTTCGTAGCCGAAACGGAGGAGGGCGTTGTGGGACGCCTCTCGGTCTCCCGCGACTCGCACCCGGCGAGTCACCACGTCGCCGAGTTCGGACTCATGGTCGGCGAGGGCCACCGGCGCCGCGGAATCGGCACGGCGCTGATCGAGGAGGCCGTCAAGTGGGCGCGCAGTGCGGGCGTGACGAAGCTGGAGCTGCACGTCTTCCCGCACAACGAGCCGGCGCTCGAGCTCTACGAGAAGCTCGGCTTCCGCAAGGAGGGCTACCGGCGCCGGCATTACCGCCGCGGCGAGGAGTACGTGGACGCCGTCTTGATGGCGCTGGACGTTCAGTAGGGTTGCGCTGTGAGTCGGCTGGCGGAGATCGCGGACTCGTTCTTCAAGCCCGCGGTCCGGGACATCGTCCCCTACGAGCCCGGCAAGCCGGTCGAGGAGGTACAGCGCGAGCTCGGCCTGGAGCGGGTCGTGAAGCTCGCGTCGAACGAGGGCCCGTTCGGCCCCTTCCCCGAGGCGCTCGAGGCGCTCGCCCGGGGGGCCGAAGAGCTGAACCGTTACCCGGACGGCGGCGCCTACCGGCTGCGGGCCGCGCTCGCTGAGCGGCTCGATGTCCGTTTCGAGGAGATCGCGCCCGGCGCAGGCTCGGACGGCATCGTCGACTACCTCTCGCAGCTCGCACTCGACCCCGGCGACGAGATCGTCTGCGGCTGGCCCTCGTTCCCGAGCTACGTCATCGACGCCGTGAAGCTCGGCGCCGTGCCCCGACAGGTGCCGCTGCGCGACCACCGCTACGACCTCGAGGCGATGCTCGAGCCGATCGGGCCGCGAACGAAGCTCGTCTACGTCTGCCACCCGAACAATCCGACCGGCACGATGAACACTCGCGCCGAGCTCGACGCGTTCTTCGACGCAGTCCCCGATCATGTGGTGACGGTCCTCGACCAGGCCTACTTCGAGTACATCGATGACCCCGACTATGCGGACGGGATCGAGGACTACTTGAAAGCGGGCCGGAGGATCGTCGTCCTGCGGACGTTCTCGAAGATCTACGGGCTGGCCGGGCTGCGCGTCGGCTACGCGGTAGGGCCGGCGGAGGTGGTGACGGCGATCGGCAAGGTGCGCCGAGCCTTCGACGTCAACTCGGCGGCGCAGGCGGCGGCGCTCGCCAGCCTTCACGGGGCGCAGGAGCTAGAGCGGCGCCGGCGCGTGAACGCGGAGGGCCTTGAGCAGCTCGATCGGATCATGCGCGAGCACGGGCTCGAGCCGGCGGGGCCGTCGGTTGCGAACTTCCTCTTCGCAGAGGTCGGCGCGGACTCGCGACCGGTCTTCGAGCAGCTCCTGCGCGAGGGAGTGATCGTGCGTCCGGCCGGCGGCTTCGGCGCGCCCGGAGCGATCCGGGTCACCGTCGGCACGCCGGAGGAGAACGAGCTCTTCGGCGAGGCACTCGGAAGAGTGCTCAGCGGTGCAACGCAGCCTTAGCTCGATCGGCCAAGGCCAACCCGCCGTAGGCGAGCCGGGCGAAACGCAGCTGCGCGCGCGACATCTCCGGCGGCACGTTCTCGCGCAGTAGGCGTGCCGCCGCGGCGCCTGCGAGGTCGAAGCGGCCGTGCCAGAGCGCGACCTGGAGGCACGCGGCGAGCGACTCCGCCGGCTTGCGCTGTGCGTCCTGCTCCCGCGCGGCCCGCTCGAGGATTCCCGCCCAGCTGCGCTTGCCGTCCTGCGAGAGGGCCACGCGGTATGCCTCTGCGAGCGTGGTCTGGCCGCTGCGGTACGCGACCCCGACCGGCGCCACGTTCTCGAGGCCCGCGAAGGCTTCGTCGAGCCGGCGGGCGAGCTCGCGCGGCGGCCTGGGGCTCGAGTAGGCGACAGGCGTGAGGAAGGTCGGGTCGGTGGCGCCGACCAGCCGCTCCGGCTCCTGGGCGGCGATCCGGGAGAGCGGCGTGTTCGGGTAGACCCGCGCGCCGGCCGAGTAGACGACCTCGATCGAGGTCGGCAGCGCGCGGACGAAGTCGATCGTCTCCGCGATAGTCTCGTCCGTCTCGCCCGGCAGGCCGAAGATGAGCCCGAGGTCAGCCGAGACGCCGCGCTCGACGAGGAGTGATATCAGCGCGTCCAGGTGCCGACGCCGGAAGGGCTTCTGCGCCGTCGCGAGCAGCCGGTCGGCCGCGCTGTCGACGGTGATCGAGATGTGGCCGTTCGTCTCGCGAACGAGGTCGGCGAGCTCGTCCGAGAACGGGGTCGGGTTGAAGTAGGCGCGCCAGGTGAGGTGCTTCGCGAGCCCGCGCGCGACGATCCCCTGGAGGAGCATGATCGGGTGGCGCTCGTCCGGGAGGTTGAACTCGTCGTCGGCGAAGAAGAGCGAGACCCGGCCGACGCCGCGGTCGCGCCCCGTTGCCACCGTCTCCTCGATCTCGTCGAGGACCACCTCCAGCTCGCCGCTCGCATGCCGCCGGCCGAGGTTCGCCGCGGTGCAGTAGACGCACTGCATTGCGCAGCCGATCCGCGTCCGCACCGGGAACGAGTTCGTGGGCGCGTAGAGGGGGTCGCGCCGCGTCGGCCCGCCAAAGCCGAGCACGTAGGCGCCGATGCCGCGCTCCTCGCCGCGACGGACGAGGCCGGCGATGCCGTCGAGCGGTGCGCCCTCGCAGATCGCGGCGAACGTCTCCTCGCCCGCGCCGACGACGCCGTACTCGACGTCGAGGTACTCCAGGCACTCCTGCGGGCAGGCGGAGAAGCCGGCGCCCCCGAGCACGAAGGTCGCTCCCGGCGCCGCCTCGCCGAGCGCGCGGCGCAGCTCGAGCACCTCCGGCAGGAGGAAGCTGACGTCGATCGGCTCGTCCCCGGGCGCATCGAGCCGGTCGACGACGATGCAGTCGTCGATGATTCGGACTCCTAGCCCGATCACGTTCGGGCGAAACTGCTCCGCCTTCGCGCGCGCCGTTCCCACCGGGTCTTCGGAGACGAGGTAGGGGTCGAGGAGCTCGATCTCGGCCCCGGTCGGCTCGGCTGCGGTGCGCAGGCGCTCGAGACCGTACGCGGGGACCGGAGTCACCCGCTGGAACGGGTTCGCGTGGACGAGGAGGACCCGCAACCGCGACCCGGCGACGGCGGGCCGGGCAGAGACGGACATCGCGGTTTGAGTGTAACGAGGCGCGCGCATTTCTCCCGCAAAACGACGCTTCGCCTTCGGGGTCTACTAACCTGCGCCGGACGTGCTCGGGGTGTTCTCGGGAGTCATGCACCGCCTGCTCGGCAGGCAGCTCGACTTGCTTCACCGCATCCGCGGCCTTCGGCTCCTCTTCTTCGCCGCTTTCGGCTCGGGCCTCGGTACGTGGCTCGCATTCGTCGCGCTGACGGTCGACGTCTGGGACCGAACCCAGTCGGGAACCTGGGTCGGCGCGCTGCTCATCGCCGATTTCCTGCCGGCGATCGCGATCGGCCTCACGGTCGGACCGCTCGTCGACCGGCTCTCCCGCCGCCGGGTCATGATCGCCGCCGACCTCGTCCGCTTCGGGGTCTTCTGCGTGCTCCCGTTCGCGGGGAGCGCGACCCAGATCGTGGCCCTCGCCGCGGTGGCGGGGCTCGCAACGGGCTTCTTCCGGCCGGCCGTGTATGCGGGGCTGCCCAACCTCGTCAAGGACGCAGAGCTGCCGAGCGCGAACGCGCTGCTCCAGGCGGCCGAGGCGATGACGACCGTCCTCGGCCCGCTCGCCGGCGGCGTTCTCGTCGCCGCATCGAGCCCGGACTCGGCCTACTGGATCAATTCGGTCACCTTCCTGGTCTCGGCCGCACTCATCGTCCGCATCCCGAAGCATCTGCTTCAGGTCGCCCAGGCGACGACGGAGGGGCACTGGCGCGACGTGGCCGAGGGCCTGGCGCTCATCCGAGGGTCACGCGCGCTCCTCACAGTGCTCATCGCCTGGAACGTAGGCATGGTGGGGAACGCGGGCGTGAACGTGGCCGAGGTCGCGCTGGCGAAGGTGTCGTTCGACGCGGGCGACTTCGGGTTCGGGCTCCTGCTCGCGAGCGCGGGGTTCGGTATCACTTTCGGCAGCCTGTCGGCCGGCTCCTGGGTCGAGCGGCGGCCGATCGCAGGCGTCTACGGGTCGGGCATCGGGATGATGGCGCTCGGCGTCGGTGCGGCTGCGATCTCGCCCGACGTCTGGGTGGCGTCGGTGTGCGTCCTCGTTTCGGGCGCCGGGAACGGGATCGCACTCGTTTGCAACGTGCTGCTCGTTCAGCGCGGCGCCCCTGACCGGCTCCGCGGCCGCGTCTTCACGGTGCTGATGAGCTCGAACTACGCCGTCCTCGGCCTCGGAATGGTCGCGGCCGGACCGCTAACGAACGAATTCGGCGCGCGGTGGGTCTGGGGCGGCTCGGCGTGCCTCACCGCACTCGCCGCGCTCGTCGGCTACGGGCTCGCGCGCCAGATCGGCCACGTACGGCCCGTGACTCCCGAGACGCCTTCCGTTTCCGAGCCAGAGCCGCAGCCGGAACGGGCGCTCTGAATTGGCGAAGCGCCGAGAGTGGACCGGCGAGACGCTCGCGGCCGGCGTCCGGGAGGGTGACCACCGCGCCCTGGCGCGCGCGATCACGCTCGTCGAGAACGGCGACCCGCTCGCGTACGAGCTCGTCCGCGAGGTCTACCCGGACACCGGCTCGGCCTACGTCGTCGGCGTCACCGGCCCGCCCGGCGTCGGCAAGTCGACTCTGATCGCCGCGATCGTCCGCCGGGTCCGCGAGGCGGGGCGGACCCTTGGCGTCATCTCGGTCGACCCCTCGAGCCCGTTCTCGCAGGGAGCCCTCCTCGGCGACCGCATCAGGCTCTCCGAGCACTTCCTCGACCCCGGGGTCTTCATCCGCTCGATGGGCACGCGCGGACATCTGGGCGGGCTCGCCGAGGCGACGCTTCAGGCGCTGCTCGTCCTGGACGCGGCCGGAAAGGACGTCATCTTCGTCGAGACCGTCGGCACCGGCCAGAGCGAGGTCGAGGTGATCCGCGTGGCCGACACGGTGCTGCTCGTGCTCATGCCGGGCTCCGGCGACTCGATCCAGGCGCTCAAGGCCGGGATCATGGAGATCCCCGACGTGATCGCGATCAACAAGAAGGATCACCCCGCCGCGAAGACCATGCTGAACGAGGTGCGCTCGATCCTGACACTCGACCACGACAGTGCGTGGAAGCCGCCGATCGTCCTCACCGAAGCCGTGCAGGACGAAGGCGTCGCCGAGCTTTGGGACAAAGTCCAGGCCCACCGGGCGTACCTCGACGAGGACGGGCTGCTCGACGAACGGCGCCGGAGGAATCTCGCCGGCGAGGTGTTCGCAGTCGCCTCGGCGCGTGCGAAGGCTCATCTCGAACGCGCCGTGCAGGGAGATCCGGAACTGCAGCGCGTTCTCGACGAGGTTCAGAAGCGTGAAGTGGACCCCTTGACAGCGGTACAGGAGATCATGGACAAGGTGTTCCACGTACCTTCCGCTGGCAGGCTTCAGCCTGGCTCCGGAGAACAATCGGATGGCGACGGAGACAGCACCCACACTCGCTGACGTCGAGGCGGCCCGTGGGCGGCTCGCAGGCAAAGGCGTTCGCGTCACACCGGTCTACGGCTCGGAGACGTTCACGCGCCTGATCGGACGCCCGATCCACTTCAAGGCGGAGACGCTCCAGCGGACGGGCTCGTTCAAGATCCGCGGCGCCGTCAACAAGATCGAAGGGTTGAGCGACACGGAGCGCACCGCCGGCGTGGTCGCCGCCAGCGCGGGGAACCACGGACAGGCCGTCGCCTGGGCCGCGCGCGAGGCTGGGATTGCGGCGACGATCTTCATGCCGGCCGAGACCCCGATGGCGAAGGTCGAGCCGACGCGAAACTACGGCGCGCACGCGGAGCTCACAGGAGCGACGTTCGAGGACGCGCTCGCCGCCGCGCTCGCCCACGTCGAGGAGTCCGGAGGCACCTTCGTCCATCCGTTCGAGGACCCAGAAGTGATCGCCGGCCAAGGGACGATCGGGCTCGAGCTCGCCGAGCAGCTGCCCGAGGTGGAGACGGTCGTCGTCCCGGTCGGCGGAGGGGGGCTCGCGTCGGGGATCGCGCTCGCTCTGCAAGCGGCGCGGCTCGAGGTGAAGATCGTGGGCGTCCAGGCGGCCGCGTGCGCGCCTCTGGCCGGAGGCACCGACCTCGGCTACACGATCGCCGAGGGAATCGCCGTCAAGCATCCCGGGAAGCTGACCTCGAGCCTGCTCGGGGATCTGCTGGCAGGCATCGTCACCGTCACGGACGATGAGATCAGCGAGGCGATCGTGCTTCTCATGGAGCGCGCGAAGCTCGTCGTCGAGGGAGCGGGAGCGGCGGCAGTCGCCGCGCTCGTGGCCGGTCGCGTCGAGGGCGACGGCCCGGCGGTCGCGATCCTCTCCGGCGGCAACATCGACCCGACGCTGCTGATCCAGGTGATGCGCCACGGGCTCACGCTCGCCGGCCGCTACCTCGTCGTGCGCACTCGGCTTGCAGACCGGCCGGGAGAGCTGATCAAGCTCCTGTCCCTCTTCGCCGAGGAGCGCGCGAACGTCGTCTCGATCGAGCATCACCGCGAAGGCATGGACATGCCGGTGACCGAAACTGAGGTCGAGGCGACGCTGCTGACGCGCGACCAGGAGCACTGCGCGGCGATCCTCGAGGCGATGCGCTCGCGCGGTTACACCGTCGACCGGCTCCATTAGCCCGATGCAGACCTGTGCCAAGTGCGGTCACGAGAACCAGGACGACGCGCGCTTCTGCTCGAACTGCGGCACGCCCCTGGCAGCCGATCTCGCTCGCGAGGAGCGAAAAGTCGTCACGGTGCTCTTTGCCGACCTCGTGGGCTTCACCGCTCGCGCCGAGGCCATGGACCCCGAAGACGTGCGGGCCGTGCTCGCTCCGTACCACGCAAGGCTCCGTACCGAGCTCGAGTCCTACGGCGGCACGGTCGAGAAGTTCATCGGCGATGCCGTGATGGCCCTCTTCGGGGCGCCCTCGGCTCACGAAGACGACCCGGAAAGGGCTCTGCGCGCCGCCCTGGCGATCCGGGACTGGATCATTGAAGAAGGAGAACTCGAGCTGAGGGTGGCCGTCGCGACCGGCGAGGCGCTCATCCACCTCAGCGCGCGACCGAGCGAAGGTGAGGGGATGGCGTCCGGCGACGTCGTCAATACCGCCGCCCGCTTGCAAGGAGCGGCGCCGGTGAACGGGATCCTCGTGGACGAGCCCACCTACCGCGCAACCGAGCCTGCGATCGTCTACGAGGAGCATGCTCCGGTCTCCGCCAAGGGGAAGGCGGAGCCGGTCCCCGTGTGGGAAGCCAGGGAGGCGCGCTCTCGCTTCGGGGTCGACACGGTGCAGGCGCCTCGAGCCCTGATGATCGGCCGCGAGCGCGAGCTCGAAGGTCTCGCTGGCTCGCTCGCGCGGGCACGTGCGGACCGCTCGCCGCAGCTCGTCACGATCGTGGGCGTCCCGGGCATCGGGAAAAGCCGCCTCGTCTTCGAGCTTTTCAACCACGTCGCAGCCGATCCGGATCTCATCCATTGGCGCCAGGGCCGCTCGCTCCCCTACGGCGAGGGCGTCTCTTTCTGGGCCCTGGGCGAGATGGTGAAGGCTCACGTGGGGATCTTGGAGACCGATTCGCCCGACGAGGCCGGAAGCAAGCTGGAGCGAAGCGTCGGCGACCTCCTCGCCGATGGAGACGCGAACTGGGTCCAGGGACACCTGCGCCCCCTCCTGGGGCTCGGAACCGATCAGGAGGCACATGGCGACCATCGTGTCGAGGCGTTTGCGGCGTGGCGGCGGTTCTTCGAGGCGATCGCCGAGGATCGTCCGCTCGTCCTCGTGTTCGAGGATCTTCACTGGGCGGACGAGGGCCTATTGGACTTTGTCGACCATTTGGTCGAGTGGGCTAGCGGCGTGCCGATCCTCGTCGTCTGCACCGCTCGCCCGGAGCTGCTCACGCGGCGCCCGGGCTGGGGCGGCGGGAAGCCGAACGCCGTCACGCTCTCCCTCTCGCCGCTCGACGACGAGCAAACGGCTCGTCTCCTTGCAGCGCTGCTGGAGCGGTCCGTGCTGCCGGCCGAGACCCAGTCCGCCCTGCTCCAGCGCGCGGGCGGCAACCCCCTGTACGCAGAGGAATTCGTCCGGATGGTTGCCGACCGCGATCTAATCTCGGTGGGCGAAGAGCTGCCGCTGCCCGAATCCGTACAGGGGATCGTCGCTGCCCGGCTGGATGCGCTTCCCGACCAGGAGAAGGCGCTCCTCCAGGACATGGCTGTCATCGGCAAGGTCTTCTGGCTCGGCGCTGCGGTCAAGATCGGCGGGTTGGAGCGATTTGCTGCCGAGGACCTGCTGCACCGGCTCGAGCGGAAGGAGTTCGTCCGTCGCGAGCGCCGCTCCTCCGTCGGGGCCGAGACCGAGTACGCCTTCCAACACTTACTCGTCCGCGACGTCGCGTACGCGCAGATCCCGCGGGTGAGCCGCGCAGAGAAGCACCAGGCCGCCGCGGGGTGGATCGAGGCGCTGGGTCGGTCCCACGATCACGCGGAGATGCTCGCGCATCACTACCTGACCGCGCTCGAGTTCGCCTCCGCGGCCGGAGCCGAGACCGCGGTCCTCTCTGAGCGGGCCCGGCTGGCGCTGCGCGAGGCCGGAGACCGGGCGTATGCGCTCAGCGCATATCCGGCTGCGCGTCGGTTCTATGAGGCGGCGATCGAGCTCTGGCCGCCCGAGGACGCGGATCGTCCGCAGCTCCTCTTCAAGTACGGCCGGGTCCTGACGCTGACCGAGCCCATGAGCGGGGTCGAGGTCCTCATTGAAGCGCGGGACGCACTCTTCGCGGTCGGTGACATCGAGAGGGCAGCCGAAGCAGAAGCGCTGCTCGCCGAAGCCTTTTGGCTACAGGGCCAGCGAGACCGCGCGTTCGAGCGGATAGGAGCAGCGGAGAGCCTCATCGCTGACGAGGCGAGCTCGGAGTCGAAGGCCTATGTCCTCAGCAACCTCTCGCGGTATTGGATGCTCGCCGGCGAGGACGCCAAGGCGATCCGAATCGGCAAGGAAGCGCTCGAGATGGCGGAGCAACTTGGTCTCGATGAGCTTCGCGCGCACGCGCTCAACAACATCGGCTCCGCCCGCACGCGGAGTGGCGACGACGGAGGGCTCGTAGACCTCGAGCAAAGCGTCGCAATCGCGGTTGCGATCAACTCTCCGGAAAGCACCCGCTCGTACGGAAACCTCGCCTCCCTGCTGGCGGATCTGGGCCAGCTCGAGCGCTCGTCTGAGATGGTCTCCCAGGGACTCAAACTGGCGGAGCGCTTCGGTCTCTGGGAGCCGATTCGCTGGCTGACGGCCGACGCGGCTTGGCCGCTCTACTTCCGCGGGCAATGGCGCGAGGCTTTTCAGCAGCTCGACGAGCTGATCGCCGACTTCGAGGAGACCGAGTTCTGGATGGAGGCTTCCAGCCGGTGTCTACGTGGCCGTATGCGTCTGGCGCGTGGAGACGTGAAAGGAGCGCAAGCGGACGCTGAGCGGGCGATCGAGCGCGCACGGATCGGGAAGGACCCCCAGGTCGTGTGGCCCTCGCTTGCCTTCGGCGCCCGCGCTTTCGCTGCCACTGACGAGCGCCGAGCCGGAGATCTCGCCGGCGAGCTTCTGTCCGAGCAAGCCCGGGGCTTTACCGGCTCCCAACAGAGCGACTGGGCCCTCAATCTCGCCGTCGTCGCCTCACTCATCGGCCGCGAAGGAGAGTTTCTCGAAGCCGCGGCGCGCACGTCGATGGTGACCCCCTGGCTCACGGCCGCGATCGCGTACGTTTCGCGCGACTTCCGACGCGCCGCGGATGTGTATGCGGGGATAGGAGCTCTGCCCGAGGAGGCATACGTGCGTTTGAGCGGGGCGGAGGCCTTTGTTCGGGACGGTCGCCGCGCGGAGGCCGACGCCGAGCTCGCCCGCGCGCTCCGATTCTGGCGCTCGGTGGGCGCCACGGCCTACGTCCGCGAAGGCGAAGTCCTGCTTGCCGCGAGTGCCTGAATGATCGTCTGTCCTCAGTGCGGTACGGAGAATCGGGAAGAGGCTCGCTTCTGCGATTCATGCGGGGCGGTTCTGGCTCCAGAGAAGGGTTCGTCGCGCGAGGAACGCAAGGTCGTGACCGTCCTCTTCGCCGACCTTGTCGGGTTCACGAGCAGGGCCGAGCGGATGGACCCGGAGGCACGTGCGTGCTGTGCTCGAGCCCTATCACGCGCGCCTGCGCGGCGAGCTCGAGCGCTACGGTGGAACGGTCGAGAAGTTCATCGGCGACGCCTCGGGAACATGGTCCACGGCCCACCAACCACCGCTCCCGACACGGCCGCGGTCGCGCTCAATCTCGGTCGCGAGCAGGAGTTCATCGACGCGGCCGCGGTGAGCACTGGAGGTGAGGCCTGGCTTCGCGCGGGTGTCGCGTACGTCTCGGGCGAGTTCTCGCAGGCCGCCGACCTCTACGCCGAGATGGGCACGGTTCCCGGTGAAGCGGATGCCCGCCTGCGAGCCGCCGAGCAGCTCGTCAAAGCCGGCCAGCGTGCAAAGGCGGAACCTGAGCTCCAGCGGGCACTGGCCCTCTGGCGCTCGGTCGGCGCCACCGCCTACGTTCGCGAGGGCGAGGCTCTGCTCGCGGCTTCCGCCTAGGAGATCTCAACTTCCGCAGCGACGGAACTGGACGGTGTGGTGCCCGAGAGCGGCCCAGTCCTCGACGCCGCCGCCCACCACCGGATGGGCTTCGATCCCCGCCGCCGCCAGCACGCTGGCCGCGATCGCCGCCCGCGAGCCGCTGGAGCAGATCGTGACTACGGGGCGCTCGCTGCGAAGGTCGTCCACACAGGCGCGGACGAGTCGGTACGGCAGATGCCGAGTGCCGTCGATGTAGCCCTCGTCCCGCTCGGACTTCTCCCTCACGTCGAGCACATCGACCGTGCCTTCCGCGAGCAGCCGGTCAAGGTCTTCGATGTTGACCGGCTCGAGCTTCTCCGAATCGTCCGCCTCGGGGAGATACCCGCGGACCTCGAACAGCCCGACCGAGTGGAGCCCGCGCGCCGCCCGTTCGGCGTCCTCGGTGGAGGAGGCATGGACGAGGGCCGGCTCGTCCGCTGTCAGCACGAACGCAGCCTTGGTGGCGAAGGAATTACCCGCGACGGGAACATTGAACGCGCCGTGAAGATGGCCGGCGACGAACTCCCGCGCCGGCCGGACGTCGAGCACCGTCACGCCGTCTGGCGACTCGACGGTTCCGAGCGGAGGAAGTGCACCGAGGAACGGCCCGCGGTTGATCGTCACGATCCGCGCCATGTTCGGCGGCCTGGGCGCCGAAGAGCTCACCGCCTCGCCCACGAACTCGTCCTCGCCGCGCGTGACGAGCTGAAGCTTGTGGTTGAAGCGCCGCTCGAAGCCGATTGTCGACGAGGCTTTCGAGCTCATCCCCGCGCCGCAGAGGGAGCCGGCGACGTGTCCCGGGTAGACCTCGACGCCGTCCGGCAGGTCGAGCAGGCGCTGCAGGCTCCCGTAGAGGCCTCTTGCCCCTTCGACCGCCTCGCTGGCGAGGTCGGGACGGGCTGCATCGCCGATCAGCAGGGAGTCGCCGGTGACGATCAGCCACGGCTCGTCGCCGCGCGAGCGGTCGATGACGGCGAAACAGCAGTGCTCGGGCCGGTGACCGGGTGTGTGCAGCACCTGGATCGCGACGTCGCCGAGGGTGATCTCCCGGCCGTCCTCGAGGGGGTCGAAGTCGAACTCCGGATCGCCTGCGGGATGCACCGAGACCGGAACTCCGTGCTCGACCGCAAACCGGCCGTGCCCCGAGACGTGGTCGGCGTGCGTGTGCGTCTCCAGGACTCGGACGATACGAACGTGCCGCTTCTCGGCCTCGGCGAGGTACTGCTCGATCGCGTAGGCGGGATCGACGACCACGGCCTCACCCGAGGACTCGTCGCCAATCAGGTAGGACGCGCAGCCGAGATCGTCGTCGACGAACTGCCGGAACTGCACGAAACGAAAGCCTAACTCAGACCCAGGTGCTTGGCTATGACCATGCGCTGGACTTCATTCGTCCCTTCGCCGATCTCGAGAATCTTCTGGTCGCGGTAGAGCCGCGAGATCGCCGACTCCTCCATGAAGCCGTAGCCGCCGTGAATCTGGAGGGCCTGGTTCACGATGCGGTGCGAGAGCTCACCCGTGTAGAGCTTCGCCATCGCAGCCTCCTTCGCGAACGGCCGCCCCTCGTCCTTGAGCCACGCGGTCTTGTAGACGAGGTTCCGCCCGGCCTCGATCTCCACGGCCATGTCCGCGAGCTGGAACTGGATCGCCTGGAAGCTCGCGATCTTCTTACCGAACTGCTCGCGCTCCTGCGCATACCGGAACGCCAGGTCGTAGGCGCCCTGAGCGAGGCCGACGCCCATCGCGGCGACCGAGATCCGGCCCCCGTCGAGGATCTCGAGGAACTGCCGGAAGCCCTGTCCGCGCTCACCGAGCAGGTTCCCTTCCGGCACGCGGCAGTCCTTGAACGAGAGCTCGCGTGTGTCCGACGCGCGCCAGCCGAGCTTGCGCATCGGCGGAGAGATCTCGTAGCCGGGCGTCCCGTTTGGGACGATCAGGTTCGAGATCTCGTCCTCGCCGGTGAGAGCGGTGATCGTCACGCAGGCCGAGATGTCGGTGCCCGCGTTCGTGATGAAGATCTTCGAGCCGTTGATCACCCACTCGCCGTCCCGGAGCTCGGCGCGCGTGCGCGAGGCGGCGGCGTCCGAGCCCGCTCCCGGCTCGGTCAGGCCGAAGGCGGCGAGCTTGCGGCCCGACGCCAGGTCGGGCAGCCATTCGCGCTTCTGCTCGGCGTTTCCGAACAGGAAGATCGGCATCGTCCCGAGTGAGGTGTGCGCGGCAACCGTGATCGCGACGGACGAGTCGATGCGCGTCAGCTCCTCGACCGCGATCGCGTAGGAGACCGTGTCGCTGCCGCCGCCCCCGTACTCCTCGGGGATCGTCATCCCCATCAGGCCGAGACCGGCAAGCTCGGCGACGAGCTCGTAGGGGAAGCGGTGCTCGCGGTCGAGCTCCTCGGCGACCGGTGACACCCGCTGTTCCGCGAAGTCGCGGACCGTACGTCGAACGAGCTCCTGTTCCTCGGTGAGGTCGAAGTTCACTCGGCGAGCCGCGAAGCGAGCTCGACGATGAGCCGCACGCCGTAGCCGGTGCCGCCCTTCTGGGCGAGATAGTCGGTGCGCGGCCACGTGAAGAAGCCTGTGCCGGCCATGTCTACGTGCGCCCACGGCCCCTCGCCGACGAACTCCTCGAGGAACGAAGCCGCGTAGGTGGGCTGGGCCTGTCCACGCACCGAGGAGTTCTTCATGTCCGCGAAAGCCGACTCGATGTAGCCCTTGTAGCGGCGATGCATCGGCCAGGGCCAGGCATGGTCGCCGCTCGCCTCGCCGGCCGCGACGACTTCGTCGCGCCAGGCATCGTCGTTGCCGAACACGCCCGCATAGAGGTCACCCAGCGCTCTCTCCATCGCGCCGGTCAGCGTGGCGAAGTCGAGGAGGTGCGTCGCGCCCAGCTCGCGCGCGTAGTGAAGCGCATCGGCGAGCACGAGACGGCCTTCCGCGTCGGTGTTCGTGATCTCGATCGTCTTGCCGTTCATGGCGTGCAGGATGTCGCCCGGCCTGTACGCGCCGCCACCGACCATGTTCTCGGTCGCAGCGACGACGGCGAGCGCCCGCAGCGGGAGACCGAGCTCGGCGATCGTGCCGAGGCCCTCGATCACCGCGGCCCCGCCGGCCATGTCGCCCTTCATGTCCTCCATGTAGAGCGCCTTCTTGATCGAGATGCCGCCGGTGTCGAAGGTGATCGCCTTGCCGACGAGCCCCAGCACGATGTCGCCGGCAGGGGATGGTGGCTCATACCGGAGCACGATCATGCGGGCCGGGTTGTGACTGCCCTGGGCTACTGCCGAGAAAGCGCCCATGCCGAGCTCACGGACTTCCTCCGGGCCGAGCGCCTCGGCGCTGAGATTCGCGTGCTGGCCGGCAAGCGCGGACGCGCGGTCGGCGAGCCGCTCGGGCGTGAGCTCGTTCGCGCCGGTGTTTGCGAGGTCGCGGGCGCGGTTTGCAGCGGCGGCGACGGTCGCGGCGCGCTCTGCGCCCTCACGCAATCCCTCGTCGTCGCTGCCGACCAGGATGAGCCGCTCGAACGGGGGCTCGCCTGACGCGCCCGCCTTCCAGCGGCCTGGATCGTAGGTCCCGAGCAGGAGCCCGTCGACGAGGGCCCGAGCTTGCTCATCGTGAGCGAGCGGAAGAGAGTCGTCCAGGAGCCAGGCGAGAGAGCCGCCGACCCGCTCGGCCGTCTTCGCCACAGATGCAGCGGCCGTCCGCAGCGTGTCGGCGTCGAGGTCGGCCTCGGGCCCCAGCCCGACGAGCACAAGCCGCCGCGCGGGCACCTCGCCGCTGGGATAGATGACCGCTGTCTGGCCGGGCAACGCAGCAAGGCCTTCCTCTTCGGCGACGTGCGCAACGTGACCGTCCAGAGAGCCCGCGGTCGAGGGCAGCCCGTTCGGGCCGACCGGAACAGCCAGAACGTCGGCTTCCGGCGGATTCTCTGAAGCAGCGCGAACCTCGACCCGCATAGGGGCCGCGATGCTATCCGACAGGGTTTCTAGGGTGGGCGCCGAAAGATTTTCACAACTTTCAAATGCTCTTAACTTTCCCATGAAAACGCCGATAGACACTGAGGTCATGAGCACTCTGCGGCCTCTGTCCAATCCCTTCCGGCGTCGTGCCGCGACGCCGAGCGTCGAGATGCTGACCGACCGGCTCTGCGTTTTGACGCGTGAGCGCCATGAGCTGCGGTCGATCGGCGCGGGCTCGGTTCCTCTGGAGCAGAACCGCGTAGCGATCGCGCGGGCGCAGTGGGAGCTCTCGTACGCGCTCATCGAGCGCTACCTGCCTGGGCCGGCTGCGGCCCAGAGCGCGGCGTAGCACTCTCCCTCCGTTAATCGACTTCTACTGAGCCGATGAGACTCGTCTCCCGCATGGAGATTGCGGCCCGGTCCCGTCGGCAAGCTGTGGCGCGGGTGGGGGACAGCAGCCCAGCGCCCCGACGAACGGGGGACAGAATCCGCCTCGGGCTCGGAAAACAGGGGACAGCGCGACGCCCGCGCGGGGCGAAAACGAAAGCATGGCCCGCGCACTTCGCATCGCTCTCGTCACCGCCCTCGCGGCACTCGCCCTGACCGGCCAGGCGCAGGCGGCGGGCGGCGACTACGTCTTCGACGGCGGCACGGCGAAGCAGCGCACGCAGGTTCGGTTGGCGCTGAACGCGAGCACCTTCAACTGGAGCATCGTTCCGGCGCAGATCACGATCCACATCGGCCGCGTCGACCAGACGGAGGCGACACGCGGCGAGATCTGGCTCGACTCCCGCCTTCTCGACGCCGGCCGCTTCTCCTGGGCAGTGGTGCAGCACGAGTACGCGCACCAGGTCGACTTCTTCCTCTTCGACGACACGACCCGCGCCCGGTTGCTGCGCCTCCTAGGCGGTCGCGACTGGTGCTACGGCATCCCCGGGCTCCTCCATTCCCAGTACGGCTGCGAGCGCTTCGCCTCCACACTCGCCTGGTCGTACTGGCCCTCGCGCGACAACGCGTGCAAGCCGGAGTCGCGCAAAGCCGAGTCGGCGGCGATGGCGCCGGCGAAGTTCCGCTCCCTCATGAAGCAGCTCGTCGGCGCCTGATCCGCCGACGGCTCTCAAGCTCCGTCGAGACTCGCCGATACGAATGGCGAGTGGCCCAGTCGACACCGGGAGTTGCCATGCCGTCGAAGGTTCTTGTCTGTGACAACGAAGAGTTGCTCCGAGCGCTCGTGCGCGGGGCACTTGAGATCGGCGACTACGAGATCGTCGAGGCGCGAGACGGCGACGAGTCCGTCGAGCTCGCGAGGTCGTGCGAGCCCGACCTCATCGTGCTCGACATGATGATGCCCGGCCGGACGGGGCTCGAAGTGCTCCAGGAGCTGCGAGCCGAGCCACGCTTCGCCAAGACGCCCGTGGTGATGCTGACGGCGCGCGCGCAGGCTGTCGACCGCGACGCTGCGACCGCCGCCGGAGCCGACCGCTTCTTGCCCAAGCCGTTCAGCCCTCTCGAGCTCGTCTCCATCGTCGAGCAGCTTCTGAACGGGCACGCGTGAGCGCCGGGTCACGCTCGAGCTTCCCGGTCGGGCGCCTGACGGCCGTCTTCGCACTCCTGAGCATCGCTCCCCTCGCCCTGCTCACGTACTTGAGCCTGACCCTCGCGACCGACGCAGTCCACCGCGAGGTGGAGACGCGAATGAGCTCGGACGCGTCGATGAGCGCAGAGGTCGTTCGCGAGGACATGGAGGGCCTCAAGCAACTCGTCGCGTCGTACGCACGGCGGCCGAGCCTGATCTCGTCGCTGGCCGACGGCGTCCGCACTCCAGAGGAACGCGCATTCGTGCGCGTCACGCTCAGGGACTTGCGACGGGCGCGCCGAGGCATCCCCTCCGCGGGCCTCATCGCTCCCGACGGGAGGCTGATCGAGGTCGTTCCAGCGACGCCGTCGATCATCGGGAAAGACTTCAGCTTCAGGGACTGGTTCAAAGGCGTCACCCGCACCGGCCGCCCCTACGTCTCCGAGGCTTTCCGGTCGAAGGCTACCGGCCAGCCAATGGTCGTCTCCGCGGCGACGCTTGTGCGTGACGCCCACGGCCGCGTGCTCGGAATCCTCGTAGCCGGCTACACCCTTGAGCACATCCAGCGCTTCGTCGACCAACTCGCCGTCGCACAGCACGTAAAGCTCAGGGTCACCGACCAGCGGGGCAATCTCGTCGTCGTGCCGGGGGGAGTGCCGAAGCGACTCCTCTCGCCTCGCAGCGACCCGCGCGTCGCGGCTGCGCTCGAGGGGCGGAAGGGCATCGTCGAGCTCGACACGCCCGACGGGCGGCGGCTCTCCGCCTACATGCCGGTCACCGGCATCGGCTGGACGATCACCGCCTCGGTGCCGGCGAACACCGCCTTCGCGGCAGTAGAGGCTCTCCGCTGGGCCGTCCTGGCGATCGCCGGGATGCTCGGGCTCGTCCTCCTCGGGGGCCTCACGCTCCTACTGCGAACGTTGCGTGGGCGGAGACGGGCGGAAGTAGAGGCGGCGCGCCTTACGAACATCAACCGGGCCGTGCTCGACGCGACGCCGGATGCGATCTTCATGCTCGATCGAGCGGGCAGGCTGCTCGTGAAGAACGCCGCACTCGACCGTCTCCATGAGAACGGAGCCGAGCAGCCTTCAGACGCCGACGTCTACGAGGGCCTGCGCGCTGCCGCCGACGAGCTGACCGACCCCGAGGGCTTTCGCCGAACCCTCGACGCGGTCGCTGCCGATCCCGAGTGCGTCGCGGCCCACGACCTCGAGCGCGCCGAGGATGGGCGAGCCTTCCGGCTCTACTCGGCGCCGGTGCGCGACACATCCGCCGAACTCGTCGGACGGATCTTCGTGATGCACGAGCGCACCGCCGAGATCGAGGCCGAGCGGCTGAAATCAGACCTCGTCGCGACCGTCTCGCATGAGCTGCGAACGCCTCTCGCGAGCATTCTCGGATTCGCAGAGCTGCTTGTCGACCGCGACGTGGACGAGGCGACCCATGAGCGCTACCTGGCAACGATTCACGGGGAAGCGAAGCGGTTGACGACGCTGATCAACGACTTCCTCGATCTCCAGCGGATCGAGGAGGGTGGCTTCACGCTCACGCTCGACCAATTCGACCTCGAGGAAGTGCTCCGCGAGCAGGTCGAGCTCTTTACAGGCCAGAGCGAGAGCCACAAGATCCAACTGGCCTCACCCGGCGAGCCGGTCAACCTCCTCGGGGAGCGGGACCGGATCGCGCAAGTCTTGGCGAACCTCCTTTCGAACGCGATCAAGTATTCGCCGGCCGGCGGCCAGGTCGAAGTCGGCGCGGCGGCGAGGGACAGCGTCGTGCGCGTCTCGGTCTCCGATCCCGGTCTCGGCATCCCCGCGGACCAGCAGCGGGGCCTGTTCACGAAGTTCTTCCGAGTCGACACCTCGGATACGCGCGAGATCGGCGGCACCGGCCTCGGTCTCGCCCTCTGCCGCGAGATCGTCGAGGCCCACGGCGGCCGGATCAGCTTCGACAGCGTGGAGGGTGAGGGCTCGACGTTCTGGTTCGAGCTACCTTTCCCGCAGCAACGGAACGGCAAGGGCCCTCGGCGCGTGCTCGTGATCGAGGACGATCCTGCCGCGGCCTCCCTCCTCGTCGAGTACATCGACGGCAACGGCTACGAGGTCGAGGTCGCCGCGACCGGCGAATACGGCCTCTCCCGGGCGATCGAGGACCCGCCCGCGCTGATCTGCCTCGACATCGGCCTGCCGGGCGAGCTCGACGGCTGGCAGGTCCTGGCTCGCCTCCGCGAGCGGCCGGACACGGCGAACGTGCCCGTCGTCGTCTGCACCGGGCGGAACGGGCGCGACCGGGCCGGGGCGCTTGGCGTGGCGGACTTCGTCACGAAGCCGTTCTCGCGGCAGCAGATCCGCCATGCGATTGCCCGGCTCCTCCCGGAAGGACGGGGAAGCGTCCTCGTCGTCGACGACGATCCGGCCGTCCGCAGGCTCGTCTTCGAGACGCTCCGCAAGGAGGGCGTCGAGCTCCGCGAGGCAGCAGACGGCGAGTCGGCGCTGGCGGAGATCACCAAGAAGAGGCCGGACGCGGTCGTCCTCGACCTGATCATGCCCGGGCTCGACGGCTTTGACGTTCTCGAGCGGCTTCAGTCCGATCCGGAGACGAAGTTGATCCCCGTCGTCGTGCTGACGGCGCGCCGCCTCTCGGCAGACGAGCGCGGCCTATTGCAGGAGCGCGCCGTCTCGCTGCTGGAGAAGAGCGCGTACTCGGCCCACGAGCTACGACGGCTCGTCGAGCGGGCGCTCGGCGAGTAGCCGCTCGATCGTTCCGAGCAGCTCGAGCGGGCTGAACGGCTTCGTCAGGAATGCGTCGACGCCGAGGGACTCGGCGAGCGCGCGGTGGTGCTCCTGGATCTCGGAGGTGAGGACGATCACGGGCAGACGCGGGTGCTGGACCTTGACCGCGTCGAGAACGGACGACCCGCCGAGCCCAGGCATTCGCCAGTCGAGGAGGATCAAGTCGGGAGCCTCGGCCCTGAGGCGCTCGAGTGCCTCCCGGCCGTCGCGCGCCTCGGCGATCTCGTAGTCGTCGCTGGGCAGCGTCATGCGCAGCAAGGAGCGGACGGCCTCGTCGTCGTCGACGATGAGCACGCGCAGGAGGCTCATTCTCGCTCTTCTCCCGCTGGTCTCACCTCCGTCAGGGCGAGCATGAGCGCGTCGCTCTTGCCCACGGTCTCGAGCAGCCGCTCGATCGCGGCCGAGAGCCGCTCGGCTGCCTCGAGGATGCGCGCCGAAGCCTCGCGGCGCGTGCGCTCGTCGTCGCGGGCGTGGAGGAGCTCGGCGAAGCCCCTGATCGCGGTAAGCGGAGTCTGGAGCTCGTGGGCGAGGATGGAGAGCGCCTCCTCGGCGGCCTCGTCCCGCTGGGACCTCATAGGAGTCCCCGGTTGTGCGCCTCGGCCACGGCCTCTGCTCGCCGCCGGACGCCGAGCTTGACGAAGATCCGGGCCACCAGCGTCTTCACGGTCTCGTCGCCCACACCAAGCGTCGAGGCGACCTCCCTGTTGGTCGATCCGCCCGCGACCAGGCGCAGCACCTCGCGCTCGCGCGGACTGAGTGCGGCCCGCCCCGGCGCGCGTCTCGGATGCCGCTCGTCGAAGGCAGAGGTTCCGTTCGCGACGGCGCGCAATGCCTGGAGGAGCTCGTCCACGCGCCCGCTCTTCAGCACCGTCCCCTGCGCTCCGGCGTCGCGGGCGGCCTCGTTGAAGCCCTGCTGGGCGTTCGCCGTCATCAGCAGCGAGGGTATTGATTTGCCGGCCTGGCGGATATCCCGGACGAGCTCGGTGCCCTTCCTGTCCGGAAGCCGGTAGTCGACAAGCAGGAGCGCGGGCCGCCGCCGTTCCACGAGCTCGGTCGCCTCCGCCGCCGTGTGCGCGATGCCGGCGAGCCGGAACTCGGAGCCCTCCAGCGCGAGCCGAATCCAGTCTCGGACCATCGCGTCGTCCTCGACAACGAGGACGGAAACCTCGCCGCCAGTATCAGTCACAGTTTCAGCATTCCGGGTCCGCGTGCCGGTTCCTCGTGTCAACATTGACAGTTCCCGTATCTAACTCTGCCGGAACGTCTGTGGCCCGATCAGGCGGCGCGGGCTCGGAAGCGCACGAGCTCGACGAAGGCGGGTGTCACGGCTGGATCGAACTGGCTGCCGGTGCAGCGCTCGATCTCGGCGAGGGCCTCCTCGACCGGCAGCGCTCTCCGGTAGGGACGATCGTTTGTCATCGCGTCGAAGGCGTCGACGACGGCGAAGATCCGCGCGCCGAGCGGGATCTCCTCTCCCCTCAGATTCTTCGGATAGCCGGCGCCGTTCCAGGCCTCGTGGTGCGAGGCGACGACCTCGCGCGCGACGCCGCTCAGGTACGGGATGCCCTCGAGCAGCCGGTCGCCGAGCGTCGTGTGGAAGCGCATCTCCTTCATCTCGTCCGGGTCGAGAGGCCCGGGCTTGAGCAGGACGGCGTCGCGGATCCCGATCTTGCCGATGTCGTGGAGGAGGAAGCCATACTCGAGCTCGGGATTGTCGGCGACCTCCGGCGCGACCTCACGGGTGAGGCGCAGCGCGAGCCGCGCTACGCGCTCGGCGTGGCCGCCCGTCTGGTCGTCACGAAGCTCGAGCGCCTTCGCGAGCGCGCGCACGGTCGTCGTGTAGGACTCTTCGAGACGCGCGAGCGCTTCCTCGGCCGCACGCCGCTGTTCGCGCTCGGCGCCGTGGAGGTCGCGGAGTTCCTCCGCATACCTCAGGGCCTGGGCGTTTGCGAGATTCTCGTCCACTGCTCCGTCCCTTGGCTTTTCGGCCGGACCGGGGCTGCGGTTTAGGCCCTCCTCAGGGAAATGCCTCCGAGGAGAGTGGGATCCCGGTGGGCGACCTACTCCTCGAGCTCGATCAGTAGGGCGCCGCCTGCGACGCGGTCGCCCTCCGAGACGTGCACGGCACGGACGATCGCCTCGTAGGGCGAGACGACCGGCGTCTCCATCTTCATCGCCTCGAGCACGAGCAGCGTCTGCCGCGGCCCGACTCGATCGCCCGCCGCGGCCAGCACCTTGATCACTGTGCCCGGCATCGGGGCGGTCAGAGCGCTTTGCTCGCCGCCCGCGACTCCGGCCCGGGCGTGGGCGGCTTCGTCGACGTCGGGTGGGGCCTGAGGCGCGGGAGGGGGAAGGTTGAGCCGCCAGGCTCCGTCCCACGGCCCGCTCGGGAACCGGGAGGGGGGTGCCGAAAGCGGGGGGTACTCCGCCAGGAACGCAGTCGTTGCCCGCCCGGCGCGCACGGCGGGGTGCGCAACGAGCCAGCGAAGAAACGACAGGTTCGTGGTCAGGCCCTCGACCTCGGTCTCGGCAAGCGCGTCGCGGAGTCGCAAGAGCGCCTCGTCGCGGGTCGGGCCGTGGGCGATCAGCTTCGCGATCATCGGGTCGTAGGCGACGCCGACCTCGTCGCCCTCCTCGACGCCCGCATCGACGCGGATCCCGGTCGGGAGCCGCAGGCGCTCGATCCGGCCGGCCTGGGGGAGGAAGCTCTTAGGGTCCTCGGCGTAGAGGCGGACCTCGACCGCGTGGCCGTCGAGCCGCGGTTCGAGCTCGAGCCGCTCGCCCGCCGCGATGCGCAGCTGCTCCCGGACGATGTCTATGCCTGTCACGAGCTCGGTCACGGGGTGCTCGACCTGGATCCGGCCGTTCAGCTCGAGCAGGAAGAACTCCCGCCCGTCGAGCATGAACTCGACCGTGCCGGCGCCGCGGTAGCCGATCGCGCGCCCGAAGGCGACCGCGGCCTCGCTCATCCGCTCGCGGAGCTCGGCGTCGAGCGCAGGAGAGGGGGCTTCCTCCAGCACCTTCTGGTGGCGCCGTTGGATCGAGCACTCGCGCTCGCCGAGCGCGACCACCTGGCCGTGCTCGTCGGCCAGGAGCTGGATCTCGACGTGGCGCGGGCGCTCGACGTAGTGCTCGCAGAAGACGGTGTCGTCCCCGAATGCCGCCTTGGCCTCGCGCCTCGCCGCTGCGAGCGCCTCGTCGAGCTCAGCGGCCGAGCGAACGACGCGCATGCCGCGCCCGCCGCCGCCCGCCGCGGCCTTGACGACGAGCGGGAACCCCACCTCGTTCGGCTCGCCGGCCGCCAGCACGGGCACGTCCACCTCGCGCGCGATGCGCTTCGCTTCGAGCTTGTCGCCGCCCGCGCGGAGAGCCTCGGGCGTCGGGCCGACGAAGGCGATCTCCGCGGCCTCGACGGCCTCTGCGAAGTCCGGGTTCTCGGCGAGGAAGCCGTAGCCGGG
>WNFU01001464.1_pt1 | contig 42442 bp, 36 predicted proteins | sample 5400121 | NCBI WGS metagenome assembly WNFU01 (sample SAMN13153360, study PRJNA577476) | soil metagenome | isolation source: 100 cm soil or saprolite under grassland replicate 1 | place: USA:California | collected 2016-06-15
GCCCGAACTCGAAGGAGAGGACCGTGCCGCTGACGGCGCCCACGGCGAAGAGGACCGCTACCGCCTTCGACCAGCGCCGGGCGAGGCGCAGCGCGTCCTCGTCGCCGCTGCGGCGCCCCCGGTACTCGGCGATCAGCATCACAGCCGGGAAGGCGACGCCGAAGCTGGCGAGGACGATGTGGAAGCCGAGCGTGAACCCCATCTGGTAGCGGGCCGCCAGCAGGTTTGACCCGGCGTCGGCCAGCGGAAACGTGAAATCCGGCATCAACCGGTCCCCAGGACCGCCGTGACGTCGATCTCGAAGAAGACGAGCCCGAAGATGATCGCCGCGACCGCGACGCCGATCGGTAGGTACAGCGCGAGCAGATCGTCGTACTCCTCGCGGGTGTCGATCAGCGCTTCCAAAGAGCCGCGGTTCCGCCTTGTGGCGCAGCCTATTTCAAGCGGTCGACGTCCGCGAGGCGCTCGTCTAGGTCACGCGCTGGCCGGCGAGCTCCTCGTACACGGCGCCGGTGCGCTCCGTCAGAGTCGCCGCCGACTCGCTTCGCTCGCCCTCCGGGCTCACTCGCGAGTCGGCGACCCACCTCAACCAACTACGCTGATTGATGAGACCTTGGAATCCAACGAAAACGGTCTCCGTGGAACCCGGGCTGGCTCAGACGGCGCGGGGCGTTGGGCCGGGCTCTATATGCTTCGCGGAGTTCCTACTCCATCGCCTGGCAGTTGGGGCGATCGATCCGTAGCCTCTCATCGGTTGGGGCGAGAGTCGCTTCGACAGTCACATGGGGGATTAGGTCTGACTCAGGACGACCGAAACCGCCATACGGCTGGTAGTCGGCAAGCTCCAGCCCAATCGAGTTAACGGTTCCTTCCGGTGAGAGCGTGATTTCAATCGGCCCGTCGAGCTGTCCCAGTAGTTCGCGGTCACCCCAAACGCGCTCCTCCCCGCCGTGAAAGGCGTTGTGGGGCTGAGCCGCGGAAGAACTTAGAGTGACGTTGTAAGCGTCGCCGTCGGCCAGCACCGCAGAATCGACCTCATCTGCGAGGCTCTCGAGCACGGCCCCCGTTACCCGGACGCCCTCTTCGACACTGACCGTGCCAAGCGCGCTACCCGCTGGAGCATGCAGGTTAAGCCAGCACACCTGGCCTTTATCTCCAAATGGTTCTCCCACCCTCTCCTCGAAGGTGGTCTCGAATCCTTCGCCCTCGAGCCCGACCACTGCGTGAGGTGCGTACGACGTGGGCGCGGAGAACTCATCAAGCTGGACGCGAAAGCGGCCGTTGTGGGGCTCAATCAGCCCGCGAGCTTCGTAGCTGCCCTGTCCGCTTGAGGCAGAAAGAATGAGCCGTAGAGTGGGCATTGAAGCCGTCTGCTCGCCAGCGTGGCTGACAACGTCGACTGGATCAGAACTCCCTTCCCCGGAGCCGCCACCACAGCCCGATGCGGCTAAAAGCGTCGCCAGGACCACCGCGAGCGCCGCCACCGGCTTATCTGCTCGAACCGACACCGCTACTACTACGTACCACCGGTGGATGCGTCACACCAGTTGGATCGTCCCCTGACCGCCCGGACCAACTGGGCGCGTCTCCTGAGACGGCATCGGGGCAGCCTTTAGGGGATTGCCGCGTTGACTTCATCGAGGTAGTTGCTGAACTCGGCGGGTGTTCCACGCTCGCGACGAGATCCGGCGCCAGGTTGAGAAGGCGCACCCGAAGCTCCTCGTCACGGCGGCGATCGAATGTCGACGCCTGCATGGGATTGTCCAAAAGCCCCCCCAAGGCCGGTACCCCTCGGCTTGTAGCTTCTCGCATCACCAGCGCCGCAGTCGAACCCTCTAGGTGCGGGCGCCCGTCCTCGGCGAACTAGCGCACGGGTGCGCCGACCAGCTCCTCGTACACGGCCCCCGTCCGCTCCGCGACGTCGACCCAGTCGAAGCGGCGCACGTGCTCGTAGGCCTCGGCGACGAGGCGCCGCCCCAGCTCGTCGTCGGCGAGCACGCGCTCGGCGACGGCGGCGAGCGAGTCGGGGTCGCGGGAGCGGAAGCGCAGCCCGACCTCGTCGTGGGGGACCACCTCGCGCAGGCCGCCGGTGTCGGCGACGATGCACGGACAGCCCGAGGCCATCGCCTCCAGCGCGACGAGCCCGAACGGCTCGTAGATCGAGGGCACCACGCAGAGGTCGGCGATCGGGTAGAGCGAGTGCAGGACGTCGTCGCCGATCCAGCCCAGGAACGTGCCGTGGTCGAGCAGGCCGCCCTCGGCGGCCTGGCGGCGCAGCTCGGCCTCGTGGGTGCCCGAGCCGGCGACCAGGAAGCGCGTTCCCGGCAGCCGCTCGACGAGCCGAGGCATCGCCTCGAGCGCGATCTGAAAGCCCTTCTCGTAGACCAGACGTCCGATCAGCAGCACGAGCTTCTCGTCGGGCGCGGCGAACTCGGCGCGCAGGCGCTCGAGCTCGGCCGCGTCGGAGGGCTGGAGGTCCTCGGGGTCGATCCCGTTGGGGATCACGGAGACGCGCTCGTCGCGGACGCCGAAGATGTCGGCGATCTGCTCGCGCATGTAGTACGAGCACGCGATCACGCGGTCGGAGCGATTCGTGATCCAGCGCTCCACGCCGTGGATGTAGGACTGCGGGTGCTTGTCGACCCAGCCCTGGTGGCGGCCGTGCTCGGTCGCGTGGATGGTCGTGACCAGGGGAGCCCCGAAGCGTCGCGCCAGGTGATCGCAGGCGTTGGCGACCAGCCAGTCGTGGCCGTGGACGAGGTCGAAGTCGAGACGGTCCCCGAGCTCGACTCCCGCGGCCAGCATGTCGGAGTTCATGCGCTCGACCCAGGCGACGAACTCGCCGAGGTCGCGTGGCCGCCGCGGCTCGCGAACGCGGTGGATCGAGACCCCTGCTGTCATCTCCTCGGCGGGCGACTCCTCGCCGCCGCGCGTCAGGACGTGAACCTCGGTGCCGAGCTCGGCGAGGCTCTCGGAGAGCTTTCGCACGTGGCGTGCCAGCCCGCCCTCGATCAGCGGCGGGTACTCCCAGGAGAGGATGAGGACGCGGGTCATGCGTGCGGCGTGCGGTGCGCTACGGCTCGAGGAGCGGTGCGAGGCTGAGATCGGGAGCGAGGCTGCGCATGCGCGGGTCCGGGACCTGGCGGGAGTCTATGGCCTCCAGCATGGCCTCGGCGTGCCCGACGGCGCGCTTGAACGGGTAGTCGCCGGCCTGGCGCCTGGAGTCCAGGAACGCCCAGTCGCTGGCCTGCACGCAGAGCAGCTCGCGAGCAGCGCGGTAGGCGGCGGCGTCGCCCAGGCGCCCGGCCCCCAGCTCGCGCAGCAGCCGCAGCTCGAGCCGCCGCGCCGCCCACGCCAGGTCCGCGACCGCCGGCGCGTCCCAGGTGGAGAGGTCCTTGGACTCCCCCCAGCTCGACTCGTGCAGCGGCCGCTCCTCGGGCTGGTGACGGGCCTGGGCCTGCTCCAGCGTCACCAGTCGCACGCCGCGCGCCGGCGCGGCCTCGGTGAGCGCCCGCAGCCAGTCGGGGCCCTCGCTCCACCATGCCCCCAGCAGCTCCGTGTCGATCGCGAACGTGACGAGCCCGGGCCGGCCCCGCTCGGTCCGGAACGCGTCGAGCCGCGCCGCGACGGCGTCGGCGAACTCGGCGGCGTGGGCCGCGGCGCGCTGGCGGGCCGCGCCGGGGTCGTAGGGCTGGCCCCCGATCCCCCACAGCCGGATCCCGTTCGGGGATTGGCGGTGATACTCGAGGTACGCCGGGTCGGCCGGATATCCGTCCTGCGACCAGACGAGCGAGACCGCCTCCCAGTCGATCGTGAAAGCGACGGGGCCGGCGGGAGAGCGCACCGGCGCCAGCGCGGCGAGCGTCTCCTCGCGGGCGCTCTGGTCGACGCAGAAGCGCTCGATGCCGGCGGCGGCGAGCAGGCGGTCGAGCCCGGGACGGTAGGCGCACTCGGGCAGCCAGAACTGCCGCGCGCGGCCGAAGCGGCGGCGGTGCGAGCGCAGCCCCGCGTCGATCTGGAGCCGCCGCCCAGGATCCGTGGCGACCAGCGGCAGCACGGCGTGGGTCGCCGCCGACGCCAGCAGCGAGACGCGGCCCTCGTCCTGCGCGATGCGGAACGCCTCCAGGGGGCGGTCGCCGAGCTCATCGAGGCTCTCGAGCGCACGCCGGTAGCGCGCCGACTCGGCCTCGGCGGCGGGCCGCAGCTCGGGCGGGGCGGCGGCCGCGTCGCGCTCCGCGGCGCCGAGGCGGTACTCCTCGAGCCAGGAGCGCATGCGCGCGACCACACCGGGGGCCTCGAGCTGGTCGGCGAGCACGGGGGTGACGGTCAGGTTGACGTCGCGGGCCGCGTCGAGCACCGCGAGGTGGGAGCGTGCGACGGCGTCGAACAGCCACTCCTCGCCGAACGGGTAGGTGCCGAACCCCTCGACGTAGGGCATGTGCGAGTGCAGGACCAGGGCGAGGTCGCCGACGCTTGCGGCGTCCCCGCCGGCCTCACGCATGACAGATGGCGAGGAAGTCGAGCGCGCCCTCCAACCCCGCCTCGCGCAGCTCGAAATCGCGCTCGGAGATCGCCGGCACGAAGCGCTCGTAGAACGGCTTCGTGATCCGCAGCACGCGATGGACGCGGTCCCAGCCGAGTCGGATCGCGACCTCGTGGACGCGCAGCTTGCGTGCGTGGAAGACACCCAGGACCTCGACTCGCGCGAACCGGGGGGCGAGTAGCGCCCTGTACTCCTCGAGCGTGTACTCGCGCAAATGCCACGGGTTGCCGGACTTCTCGGCGCCGGGGGGCGCGAGGGTGAGTCGGTTGGGGGTCGAGATGTAGGCGACCGGCGCGGCTGCCGCGATCCGCTCGCAGAGCCGACCGGGGTCGGGGACGTGCTCGATGGTCTGCAGGAAGACGATCGCGTCGCACGGGTCATCGAAGTCCTCGACCAGCCCGCGCTCGAAGCGCAGGTTGGGCCGGCGGTAGCGCAGCCGCGCGTGCTCGTGGGCGGCCGGGTTGGCGTCCACGCCGACGACCTCGGCCGCGCGGCGCGCGAGCACGTCGGCACCGTAGCCCTCGCCGCAGGCGAGATCGGCCACCCGCAGGCCGGCGCAGCGCCTCGCGATCCACTCGTAGACCGCCAGGTGGCGGCGAAACCAGTAGTTCTCCTCGGGGACGTCGGGCAGCGTTCGCTCGCCCGTCAGCTCGAGCGGCGGCACGCCCGGGGGCTGGTTGTCCTGCACGTAGCTCACGCGCCGCAGACTAAAGTCCGGCGCCGTGGCTACGCCAGAGCAGGTCACCGCCGAGCACATCCGCGACGCGAACGTCCGCTATCACGACGCCGCGGCGGCAAGCTACGACGCGAAGTGGGGAATCGATCTCGGCGCCACCGGCCAGGAGCAGGTGCGCGCCAAGCTCGAGAAGGCGCTCGGCCGCTGGCCCAGCGAGCCGTTCGAGCACGGCCTCGAGATCGGGGCGGGGACCGGTTATTTCTGCCTCAACACGCTGCAGCTCGGGATCGTCGAGCGTGCCACGGCCACGGACATCTCGGACGGGATGCTCGACGTGCTGCGCGCCTCCGCGGACCAGCTCGGACTCGAGGTCGAGACCGCGACGGCCGACGCCGAGCGGCTTCCGTTCGACGACGCGAGCTTCGACCTCGTCTTCGGCCACGCCGTGCTGCATCACGTCCCCCACCTCGAGCGAGCCCTCGCCGAGTTCCACCGCGTGCTGCGGCCGGGCGGGACGCTCGCCTTCTGCGGCGAGCCGTCGCGCTACGGCGACGTGATCGCCGCCGTCCCGAAGCGCGGGGCTCATCTCGTGGCGCCGCTGTGGCGCCGGGCCGTAGGCGCCCCCCGGCGCCCGCCTCGGGCGCGCGACGGCCGTTACGGCGACGAGCTCGAGTGGGAGGTCGACGTGCACGCGTTCGCACCCGGAGAGCTGCGCGACCGCCTGCTCGAGGCGGGCCTGACCGACGTGTGGATCCGCGGCGAGGAGCTCGTGTCGAGCGTCTACGGCTGGGTCCTGCGTTCGCTGGAGGCGACCGCGGACCCCGAGCGCGTGCCGTGGAGCTGGCAGAGGTTCGCCTTCCACACCTACCTCGCCCTCCAGCGGGTCGACGCGGCGCTGCTCGAGCCCCGCCTGCCGCCGTCGCTGTTCTACAACCTCGTCCTGTCGGCGCGCAAGCCCCTTTAGCGGGCCTGGCCTCTAACCGAACGTGAACGCGTAGCCCGATATCCCGGGCTCGGGCTCGAGGGTGAGCGTGTGGCGCTCGGCGTGCGGCAGCTCTACGAGGCGGTAGAGGCGCTGCTCCGAGATCGTCGCGACCCCGTTCTCGACGTCGGCGCCCGCGACCTCGTCCGGTATCGGCTCGCCGTCGAGCAGCACCCGCATCTGGCTCGGCTCGCCCGGTGAGCCCAAGACGAGGAATACCCGCCGCGCGCCGAAGCGGAGGTCGATCGCCGCCCCGTTTCCGGCCGTCGCCTGCTCGCGCGAGATTTCCCAGCGCCCCCGGTAGGCGAGCGCGTCGGGGGGGAGGGAGGCCGGGTGCTTTCCGCCGCCGAAGTCCTGGGGACCGGGGCGAATCGGCCCGTTTACGAACCCCTGGGCGCGCGCCGCGCCGAGATAGGTCTCGGGCGTCGTCAGCTGGGGATCGGCGCGCTCGGCGCTCGCCTCGGCGCCGGAGCCGAGCTCGTCGTCGCCGGCCTGGGCGAGCAGCGTGCGGATGGCCTCCTCGGTGGTCTCATAGCCGCCCTCGCCGAAGTGCACGTAGCGCACGTTCCCGTCGGCGTCGATCAGGTACTTCGCGGGCCAGTACTGGTTGCCGAAGGCGTTCCATGTCCCGAGCTCGTTGTCCTGGACCACGGGGTAGCGGAGCCCGTTGTCGGCGATCGCGCCGGCGACGTTGCCGGCGTCCTTCTCGAACGGGAACTCGGGGGAGTGGACGCCGACGATAGTCAGGCCGTCGTCGCGGTACTCCTCGTCCCATGACTTGACGTAGGGCAGCGTGCGGATGCAGTTGATGCACGTATAGGTCCAGAAGTCGACAAGCACCACCCGGCCGCGATTGGTCAGGCCGTCGATCGACAGCGCCTCGCCTCCCGGGGTGTTGAACCACTGCTGGGTATCGGTGAAGTCGGGGGCGCGGCCGAGGACGGGCAGGTCCAGGCCCTGCTCGATCTCGGCCGCCCCGGCCTCCTTTGCGCCGTGGCCTCCCCGGACCCCGGCGAGGTCGTGGGCGACCGCGCCGCTGCGCTCCACTCCCCCGGTCGGGTTGACGAGCGCCGAGGGGAGGTCGTCGGCGATCGCGTTCTGGAACTTGAGGTCGAGGTCGGCGACCATCAGCGCGGCGGTGGCGACCATGACAACGCCGAGCGCGACCTGGACCCGGCCGCGGAAGGAGGAGAGGCGATCGGCGATTCGCCTGCCGCCGAGGACGAACAGGTACAGGACCGCGGCGGAGCCGATCCCGTAGGCGAGCGCGACGGCGAGCCTTCCGACCGTGAAGTCCTGCGCGGCGGAGACCGTGATCACGCCGGCGAGAATCGGCCCGGCGCACGGCGCGTACACGAAGCCGAGGCTGCCGCCGAGCAGGAATCCCGAGCCGAAGCCGTCGCCCCGCCGCATCGCGGGCGCGCCGACGATGCGCGAGATCCACGCCTCGACCCGCGACGAGACGGGCGGCACGAGCAGCGTGAGGCCGAACGCGAACAGGACCGCGATCGCGACGTTGCGCAGCAGGTCGTCGGGGAAGCCGAGCGCGTCGATCACGTAGACCAGCGCGACGACTGCGAAGGTGAACGAGGCCGCGAGCCCCGTGACGACGCCGATCGGACGCCGCCGACCCCCGGTCACTCCCGCCGACAGCACGGCGGGAAGCACGGGCAGCACGCACGGCGACAGCGCCGTGCCGGCGCCGGCCACGAACGCGAATGCGATCAGCAGGACCATGGACAGCAGCGTGGCAATTGCCGCTTAACGGCTGGTAAGGGGGCCGATTGCGCCAGACTGCCTCCGTGCGTGAGCTCGAGGTGGATGTGGCCGTGGTCGGCGCCGGGCTGGCGGGGCTTGTCGCCGCGCGCGAGGTCGAGCGCGGCGGCGCCTCGGTCGCCGTGCTCGAGGCGCGCGACCGGGTCGGGGGCCGGCTGCTCAACGAGCCGCTTGGCGACGGCAAGCTGGTCGAGGTTGGAGGGCAGTGGGTCGGTCCGACCCAGGACCGGGTGGCGGCGCTTGCTTCCGAGCTTGGCATCGAGACGTTCCCGACCTACACGGAAGGATCGAACCTCCTCGAGCTCGACGGCAGGCTGAGCCGCTACTCGGGCACGATCCCGCGCCTCGGCCCCGCCGTGCTCGCCGACATCGCATTGGCGCGCCGCCGCGTCGACCGGCTCGCCGGGCGGGTCGATCCCGAGGCGCCATGGAGCGCGCCGCAGGCGGATGAGCTCGACGCACAGACGTTCGCCACCTGGTTGCGGCGCGGCATGCGCACCCGGACCGCGCGGCTGCTGATGGCCGTGGCGGGGCGAACGGTGTGGGGCGCCGAGCCCGCCGAGCTGTCGCTGCTCCACGTGCTCTTCTACGTCCGCTCGGGCCACGGCTTCGACATGCTGATGGACGTCGAGGGCGGCGCCCAGCAGGATCGCCTCCTCGGGGGGTCCCAGCTGCTTGCGACGCGCATCGCCGGGCGGCTCGGCGATCGCGTCGTGCTCGCCGCGCCCGTGCGCCGGATCGACGACCGCAACCGCGGCGTCGCGGTCGAGGCCGACGGCGTCGTGGCGCGGGCCCGCCGGACGATCGTCGCGGTCCCGCCGCCGCTGCGCGGCCGGATCGATTTCCACCCTCAGCTCCCGCCCGCCCACGAGCAGCTCGCCAGGCGGATGGCGCCCGGCTGGCTCGTCAAGGCGATGGCCGTCTACCCGGAGCCCTTCTGGCGCGACGACGGTCTCAGCGGAGAGGCGCTCAGCGACACCGGCCCCGCGACGCTGACGTTCGACAACTCTCCGCCCGATGGATCGCCCGGCGTGCTGCTGGGCTTCGTCGGCGGCGCGGACGCGCGGCGGGCCGCTGCCATGACACCTCCGGACCGCAGGCGCGCGATCCTCGACGGCTTCGCGCGCATGTTCGGCGACCGCACACGCGAGCCCGAGCGCTTCATCGAGGTCGACTGGGCGCGTGAGGAGTGGAGCGGCGGCGGGCCGACGTGCAACATGCCGCCCGGCGGCTGGACCGGCTTCGGACGCTGCCTGCGTGAGCCCGCGGGCCGCATCCACTGGGCGGGAACGGAGACCGCCGCCGAGTGGTCGGGCTACATGGACGGGGCGGTGCGCTCCGGCGAGCGGGCGGTGCGCTCCGGCGAGCGGGCGGCCGAGGAGGTGCTGGCGGCTCTGTGAGAGCAGCCCACACTTGCTTCTGAGCACCCGTCGATGGACTGATCCCGCGAGCAGATCGGCGCACGGCCGCCCGTAGAATCGCTGCGTGGCCGACAGCGAACCCACCCAGCTGCCGATCTTCGAGCTCCCGGCGGTGCTGCTTCCCGGCGAGCTGATGCCGCTGCACATCTTCGAGGAGCGCTACAAGCGCATGGTCGGGGGCGCGCTCGACAGCGGCGAGCCGTTCGGGATCGTCTTCCGCGACGACGAGGACGGCGCCAGAAGCGTCGGCTGCACCGCCCGCGTGGCCGAGGTCCTGGAGCGCTTCGACGACGGCCGTCTCAACATCGTCGTCGCCGGCGAGCATCCCTTCCGCGTGCTCGACCGCTTCGACGCTCCGGACTATCCCGCGGGCGAGGTCGAGCTGATCGACCTCGGCAACGAGGCCCCCGACCACGACGAGGAGGCCGCGCGCGCCGCGCGGGCGACGTTCGCCGAGCTGCTGGAGGAGGTCGGCGCCGAGCCCGCCTCGCCGGAGGACCTCGCGGCCCATGACGCCTACGCGCTCGCCGGCCGGATCGAGCTGCCCGCCGATACCAAGCAGCGGCTGCTCGAGCTGCGTTCGGAGGGCGAGCGGATGCGCGTGCTGGACCGCTCGCTGCGCGCCGTCGCCCGCGTCGTCAAGCGCTCGGCGGCGCTCGCCGAGCACGCGCGCACGAACGGCCGCGTGATCTCCGGTTAGGGCTGGGCGCTCAAGCCACCAGACCGATCAGCTCCGACATCGGCACCGAGCCGCCGTAGCCGCCTCAGCTCTTGATGTGCTCGCAGCCCTTGACCCCGTCGCGCGGATCGACGTATGCGGTGTCCTCGCCTGGCCCGCAGTCGACCCTGTCGGTGCTGCCCAGAGCCCGGATCGTGTCGTCGCCGTCGCCGCCGTCGAAGCGGTCACGGCCGGGGCCGCCGTGGATCTCGTCCCCGCCGGCCCCGCCATCGACCAGGTCCCGTCCGGGTCCGCCGTTGATGACGTCCTTGCCGCCGCCGCCGCTCAGATCGTCATTGCCGGCGTCGCCGAGGACAGAGTCGTGGCCTGGCCCGCCACTCACTGAGTCCTTGCCGGCGTTTCCTTCGACACAATCGTCGCCCGCCACGCCCGAGAGCGTGTCGGCGCCCTCTAAGCCCTGGATCCGGTCGCCGGCGTCAGTTCCCGTGAGGCTGTCGTCGCCGTCGGTGCCGACGATCTCGTACGAACATGGCGCCGACTGGTCGGGGATCCAGTTCAAGATCGTGCCCAGCCCCGAGGCGTCGCCGAGGCTCGCGTTCACGGGCTGCGAGAGCTCGACGCCGAACTGCTCGGGCGGCTCGTCGACCGAATCGCCGTGGATGGGGATCTCGACCGTCTGGGAGGTCTGGCCGGGCTCGAAGCTCACGGTCCCGCCTTGCGCCTCGTAGTCGCCCGGCGCGGCGGCCGTCCCGTCGGCGGTCTGGTAGTCGACGCTCACGGGATTCGCCGAAGCGCTCGAAAGCGTGAGGTGGAAGACCGCGCTGGCGAGCGCGTTGATGGGCCCGCTCTCGGGCTCTATGACCGACTGATCGTCGATCGCGATGGCCGGCACGTCGTCGTCGTCGCGGATCGTCCCTGTGGCGTGGTCGTCGCCGAGCGTCACGTTCTCCGGGTTCGAGAGGTCGACGCTGAACGTCCTGTCGGGCCCGTCGACCGTGTTCGGCTTGATCGGGATCGCGAAGACCCGCTCGCTCTCCTCGTGCTCCTCGGCCTCCGAGGGGTCGAAGACGAGCGTGCCGGTTCGTGCCGAGTAGTCGCCGGGGGCATGCGCCGAGCCATCGGCGGTCGCGTAGTCGATCTTGATGAGCTTCTCGGATTTACCGGCCAGCGAGACCGTGAAGTACGCGAAGTTGGCCCCGCTGTCGCCCTCGTCGACCGAGACGTCCTCGAACACGGTCGAGGGCGGGTCGTCGTCGTCCTCGATCGTCCCGGTCGCATGGCCGTCGCCGATCGCGCCGCCTTGGGGATCGGAGAGGTCGACCTTGAACGTCTGCTCGGGCTCATCGACCGTGTCGCCCTTCACCGGGACGGGGACGGTCTTCTCCGTCTGGCCGGGATCGAACGTCAGCGTCCCCGAGGTCGGCTCGTAGTCGTCCGGGGCCTTCGCGGTGGCGTCAGCCGTCGCGTAGTCGACCTGGACGGGATTGTCGGACTGGTTGGAAAGAGAGACCGTGAAGTTCGCATTGCTCGTCCCCGAGTCGCCCTCCGGGTCGACGGTTACGTCGTCGATCGAGATCTTCGGGTCGTCGTCGAGGATCGTCCCCGTGCCCCGGTCCTTGATCAGCGCCGCGTTCTGGGCGTTCGAGAGATCGACGGTGAAGGCCTCGTCGCCCTCGGAGAGCAAGTCGCCCTTGACGGGAACGGTGATCGTCTTGGAGCTCTCGCCCGGAGCGAAGCTGAGCGTTCCCGACTGCGCCTCGTAGTCGCCGGGGGCCGTCGCGGTGCCGTCGTTGGTCTGGTAGTCGACCGTCACCGTGTCGCCCGGCGCCGCGTTGCGGAGCGTGACGGTGAAGGTCGCGTCGGTCGTGCCGGTGTCTCCCTCCACGACCGTCTGGTCGTCGATCGAGAGCGTTGCGTCGTCGTCGACGATGGTGCCCGTCCCTGAGCCGTCGTCGATCGCCGCGTTTTGCGCGTTGGAGAGATCGACCGTGAAGTCCTCGTCGCCCTCGCCGATCGTGTCGCCCTTGACGGGGACGGCGATCGTCTTGCTGGTCTCGCCGGGGGCGAAGGTCAGGGTCCCCGACTGCGCCTCGTAGTCGTCGGGCGCCTTGGCGGTGCCGTCGCTCGTCTGGTAGTCGACGGTCACCGTCTGGTCGCTCGGGCTCGACAGGGTGACGGTGAAGCTCGCGTCGGTGGTCCCGGAGTCGCCCTCTGTCACCGAGACGTCGTCGATGCTCAGGCAGCTCCCGCCGGCGGGGCAGACCCGCTGGATCGCGGCCGCGTCGCCCACGACGAAGGCTTGGTTCTCGGTCGTAGCGCTCGCCGCCCGGAACGCCCGACTCGTCCCGGTGCCCTGGGTGGTCCACGAGCTCCCGCCGTCCGAGCTGCTGATGACCGTTCCGGCGCTGCCCGACGCGACGCAGCTCGATGCGTCGGCGCAGCTCACCGACATGAGCTCATCGCCGACGCCGGAATCGGATTCCGACCAGGTCTGACCGCCGTCGGTCGAGCGCAGGACGAGGCCGCCCTCCCCGACCGCAAGGCAGAGGCCCGAGCCGTCACAGGTGACGCCGTCGAGGTAAGCGCTCGTTCCGGGATCGGCGGGATTCCAGATCGCACCCTGGTCGTCCGTTGTGAGGATGGTGCCGAACGCGCCGACTGCGACGCAGTTCGCCGAGTCCGCGCAGCTGATGCCGCTCAGCAGGGTGTTCACGTGCGAGTTCAGGTCGTGCCAGCTCGCCCCGCCGTCGTTGGACTTCACTATCGCCCCCCGCGATCCCACGGCGAAGCAGGTCGTGTTGCTCGGGCAGCTCACGCCGAGAAGGTCGTTCTGGGTGTCGGGATCCTGATCGGACCAGTTCGCCCCTCCGTCGCCGGTGGTCACGACGCTGCCCGCGTCGCCGACCGCGACGCAGGCAGACGAGCTCGCGCAGCTGATGCCGTTCAGGTCGGGCTCCGGCACAGGCGGATGCTCGACGTTCTTGTCGAAATCGAAGGCCTGGGTGGTCTGCGTCTCCCAGGCGCCGCCGCCGTCGTCCGTCGCCATCACCGTCCGGAAGCTGCCGACCGCAAATCCGGTGCTCGGGTCCGGGAAGCTCACGCCGCGGAGCGCGTTGATCGCCTCGGTCATGCACGACAGCTCCTCCGGGGCGGCGCAGAGGACGCGTGAGAGGGCACCGGCGGTTCCGGGGCTCCGGTTCGACCAGCTCGCGCCCGCGTCCGTCGTGAGGCGGATGCTGCCGCGGACCCCGACGGCGACGCAGGCGGTGGTGCTCGCGCAGCTCACGGCGTGAAGCAGGTTCGTGCTGTGCGGCTTCTGGAGGTTCCAGTCCGCCCCGCCGTTCACCGTCGCCTGCACCGCCGCGACCTCGGGCTTCGAGGCGATTCCTTCCTGTTCCCCGGCGAGGAGGCAGGTGCTCGCGCTCGCGCAGGAGACGCCCTTCCACACGGGCGCTTGAGCGACGCTCCTCTGCTGAGACCAGGTGGCGCCGCCGTTCTCGGTTCGCAGGATCCCGTCCCCCACCTGTCTGATGTCATCACCGGCCGCAACACACGTGCTGACGTTCGGGCAGTCGATCGACCACAGGCGCTCGCTGTCCCCGGTCGCAAGGCTTGCCCAGCTCGCCCCTCCGTCCTGGCTCTTGAGGATCGTGCCGGAACGGCCGGCCGCGTAACAGACCGTCTCGCTCGGGCAGCTCACGCCGTACAGCGGCTCGGAGGCTCCTGATCCCCGCGGGGTCCAGCTCTGGCCCCCGTCGGCGCTCGTAACGACCGCGCCATCGTCGCCGACCGCGACGCAGGACGTCGCGCTCGAGCAGCTCACGGCGTTGAGGGGCACGCCGACCGGCGGAGCCTGGCTCGACCATGTTGCGCCTCCGTCGCCCGTCGTCACGGCTCCTCCGTCGCCGACCGCCACACAGCTCGAGCCGGTCGCGCAGTCGATCCCGTTGAGGTCGCTCTGCGTCGACGAGCCGCGCGCCGACCAGTTCTCGCCGCCGTCGCTCGACGTGACGAGCGCACCGCCGTCGCCCACGGCGACACACGTGCCCGTGGTCGTAACGCAGTCGATGCCGTTCAGGTCCCCGCCCTGGGGCAGCGGGTTCTGCCAGGTGGTCGAGCCGTCCGCTGCTCTCGGCCCGGTGGGGCCATGCGGGGGTTCCGGGGCGACGGGGGCCGTGGGGTCGCGGTCCGGGTCGAAGCCGTTGTAGACGTCGGAGCCGAACGAGCCCGGACCCGGGTAGTCGACGTATGTGCCGGCGAAACCGAGATGACCGCTGTCGTCGTCGACCTCGGGGAAGTCGGCGTCGATGTCGAACAGGTCCTCCATCGAGCGCAGGAACGAGTAGTGGTTGTAGTAGCCCTGCCCGGTGTTGGTGGGGTTGGCGGGCGGGTCGTCAATCGTGTCCGGCTTGATGAACGGCGAGAGGACCAGCGCCCCCGTCCTCCCGCCGCCCGGGCCGACCTCGCCGGGAAGCGGGCTGTTGGGCCCCGGGATCTCGTTGCAGCAGGCCTGGTCGTCCTCCGAGCCGGCCGGGACGCCGAGCACGGTGTTCGACTCGTCGAAGTTGATGACGATCATCCCGTCCTGGCGATACGCGGGGGAATCCATGATCATCGGGACGTACTGCCGCAGCCAGACGTCTGGATTAGCCGTCCAATCGCCGTCGTGACCGTCGTCGGAGAGCCCGGGCGCTATGAAACTGAAGTTCGGGGTGGTGGCAATGCTCTGGAGGTCAGTGGCGAGCTCCGTGAGTGGGACGTCCTGGCCCAGACATCGGGGCTGATCGTCCGTGATCGAGCTGAACCACTGCCACGGGTCGTGCTTGTTCGCGTACTGGCTGGTTCCGTTCGAGAGTCCACCGTTGTTCTGATTCGGACAGAAGGGAGAGTCGTGCGCGAGGTCGTCGCGGATGTCCTGCATGTACCCCTTCCACGTCAGGTCCTCGTCGGTCTCCGCGTCGAGCTGGTCGGCGAGGGTCTTCACCTTCGTCGGGTAGTGACAACCCTGGCCGACGATCTGGCCGTGCGGGTCGACCGGCGCTGTGTCCGGGATCCCCGGATCGAAGTTGCCGGCGCACAGGATGCCGTCGCTCTGGGTGCCGGGGGTGGGCGACTGACCGCTGACGATCGCCACGTAGTTGTCCTGGCTCAGATGGCCGGTGCCCCAGTACTGGGTGAGCAGGTTGCCCTGATGCCTCAGGTGATCCGCCAGGTACGGCGAGAGGCCGGGGCTGTTGAAGGGCGACTTGAAGTTCAGCGCCGGGTTGAAGCTCCTGTTCTCGAGCATGATCACCCAGACGTGGCGGATCGGAGGCAGCTCAGCGCCGGCCGACCCCGCCGCGGGCGCGCTCGCGACCGGCGCGACGACGCATGCCGCGACCGCGAGCCCCATGACGATCAGCCTGATTTTCGAGAACTCCCGGCGCACGACCAGTCCCCCGGACCTTCGAAGATCCCCACTGCCTTCCGTGGCGATCCTGATTGCATCACCTCACGCGAATAACGGCTGACGCTCCTCGAGCGTGACGGCGAATCGCAATCACACACGAAAGAGGGCGGGCCTGAGGCCCGCCCTCTCTCCGGACGACACATGGGTGTCGCTTACGGATCGGCTTTACGGGATCGAGCAGCCGTCGCGCTTGTTGCCACCGGTGTTCCCGCTGCCATCCCAGGCGTTGCCGCTGGTGTTGCCGCACGCGGGCGTCGGGATGTCGCCGGGGACGTAGACCCAGCCGCCGACGTCGGCTCCGACACAGCCGCCGGAGTTGGTGCTGCCGGCCGAGCCGTTGTCGGGCCCGGTCGCCGAACACTGGGCAGAGTCGGTCCGGGTAGCGCCGTCCTCCCAGTTGGAGACGCCGACGTACCCGTCGCTGAACCCGCTCGGGTCGATGTTGCTGTCGCTGCCGTCGACGACGGCGTAGCCGTCGGGCTGGCCTGCGACGAGGCCCGGGTCGGCGGAACCCGCGCCCGGGTCCTCGCCCGCGCCCGCTTCGGCGTAACCGCCGTCGAAGCCGGCCGCCGGAGCGATGTTGTCGGCGCACGCGCCGGCAGCCGCCGTAGCGTCGCCGGTGACGCCGCCGCCCGCGTAGACGGTGACCGACCCCGACCCGACAGGTACGGTCTCACTCACGGCTTGGCCGCTCGCGTAGGTACAGTCGGTCTCCGCGAGCGCCGGGCTGGGAATCGCAAACATCGCGACAGCCCCGGCCGCCGCCGCCAGGATTACTGCTGGTCGCCTCATTCAGACGTTCCTCCTCCGGAGCCGCCAGCGCGGCCCCAGTCGCATTTCGGGATCCATCCCCCGTTGCTGTCCTTCTGCGAGGCGGATGCCTCACCGGAACAACCCGGAGCGCGCCGAAAACGTGACGGCGAATTGGAGTTACTTACCCCCGCCCGACGAACCGGCGCCGCCGCAGACGTGGAAGCCGAACTCCTGGGCGGCCTTCCGCGCCTGACCGGTGAGCCGGAGGGTACGCGCGCCGAGTTCGGAGACCTTCTGCTCTTGCTGATGGAGCAGGGCATAGCCCTGCATGTAGTAGTTGTGGGCGATCCCCCCGACGGCCGACAGGTACTTGTCCACGTCCTTCGTTCCCCCGCGCGGCGTTCCAAGCGCCCTGATCTCGCGCAGCGAGCGGTTGGCGATCATCGCGTACGAGTCGCTCAGCGCGGCGGCGCGGTTCCGGTACTGCTGCTCCGATACCTCACCGGCCTGTTTCGCCGCGTAGAGCTTCTGGATCTTCTGCGTGACCTCGTAAGCGCGCTTGTGCGCGTCGTCGCAGATCTGGTCCGCCTCGTGGATGAACTCGGCTCTCGAGAGCACCGAGGCGCCGTCCGAGGAGTCCGAGGAGCCTCCGCAGGCAGGCAACGCGACCATCGCAACGGCGAGCGCCGCCACAGCGAGCGCGCGGGCCACCGAGATCGGGCGGCGTTGCCTCGCTTCGGCGGAGTCACACATCCCTAGGAACCAACGCGCGATGCGCGCCCTGCGTGACGGCAGGTTTACATCCCGCGAAATTGGGCACGAGCCGGCCACCGTGGCGGCTAAGGTGCATTCGCGTGACCCATAGACCGACGAGGCGGACGAGCCCCGACGAAACGCAGGCGGGCAAGCAGAAGGACCCGCTCGCCGAGCGGCTGCGCCAGCTCCGCGGCACGAAGGCCCCTGCGGAAGTCCGGCAGCGCACCTGGCACAGCCTCCAGCGCCGGCTGGCCGAGCGAAGAGCCGAAAGCGACGCCTAGCCACCCGGGCCGAGGCCCTTGCGGAGGAACCGCATCGCCCGCTGGTGAAGCTGGCGGACCGCGTCCGGCTTTCGGCCCAGAAGCTGCGCGATCTCGTTGTTTGTGAGCTCGAGCATGTATCGCAGGACGATCACCTGGCGCTGGGCCAGCGGTAGGCGCTCGATGAGAGCGACGAGCCGGCGGTCGCCAAACCAGTCCGGCGACGGCTCGGTCACCTCGCCGGCGGTCTCGACCTGGCGTGCGATCCGGTCCGGGCTCTCGACGGTCAGCTGCCGGCGCTTGCGCAGCCGGTTGATGCCGCTGTTGCGGACGATCCGGAAGAGCCAGGCCCGGAAAGGCACGTCGCGGCGCTCGTATCTCGGCAGCGCCTCGAGGACCCGCATGAAGACCTCCTGGACCGCGTCCTCGGCCTCGTGGGCGTCCTGGAGGGTGACGTACAGATAGGCGTAGACGCGGTCGAAGTAGCGTTCGTACAGACGCTCGAAGAGGTCCTCCTCCCCAGCCTGCAGGCGCATCACCAACCTGGCGGTCTCGGCGTCCTCCCCGGCGAGCGTCGATGGCTCGATGCGCTCGACGAACAGCAGGGATTCGCGATGCCGCTCCGCTTCGGACGGCAGGGCGAGTGCCGGCGCCTCCGCCTGCCTCGCGCGCCGCTCGGCGACGCGCCGCCCGGCCTCGGCCCGGATCGTGCGGCGCTCCCGCTCGGGCGGCACCTTCACGAACCGCCGCCGCGCGCTCCGGCCGCTTCGCCGATCGCGGCTGCGGCGCTCCACGATCACCTCGACGCTCGGATCGTCCCGGAAGAAGCGGCGAAGCGGTTCCACCAGCTCGCCGGCGAGCTCTCGTGGGACGACGCAGTAGACGATCCGGCGCTCCTCCCTCATCGCCCGACCTCCGGGCGCTGCCCAAGGCGGACCCAAAGACCCGCGTCACAACGGGAGCACGAAGCCCGTTCTTCCTGTGGAGGGCAGGCATGAGAAAGGAATCGAGTCGAGCCGAGGGCAAGGAGCGCACCGACGGCAACAGGGGCGGGAAGCTGACCGGCCGAGACCTCGATCGCCGGCTGCGGGAGCTCGAGTGGCCCACCGCGCCGCCGGGCGCTCGCGAACGCGTCCTCGAGCAGCTCATGCGACAGGTGCGACGCGGGCCGAGGCACGATCCTTCCCGTTGAAGAACGAGCAGCGGCGCGTTTTCGTGACCGGCCGGCGCAGTTTTCACATGCCCGGAAAATCGCCGTCACAACCGAGGCCGCTCGATAGTTCTTCAGGACGAGGGAATGCTCGACAACGAGACGAGACAGAGGATGGAGGCGGAGGAGCGCGAGTTCCTCGCAGATCCTGAGGGAACGCTTCGGCGGCGGGACTTCCTACGTCGCGCAGCGTACACGGCCGGAATGGCGGGCGCCGCGATGCTGCCCGCGAACCAGCTGCTCGCAGAGTCGGCCAGGGCGCAGGCGCTTTTGTCCGGCGCCTCGGGCTCCAACACCCAGAAGCTCAACCATTTCGTCGTGCTCTGCATGGAGAACCGGTCCTTCGATCACTACTTCGGCTGGTACTCCGACAAGGCGGACGCTACCCAGAACCGGACGTACCTGGATCCCGATAACGGGGACGTTCCGGTCTCGACCCATCACGCCTCGACGATGGGCCAGGCGCAGTGGCAGGGATGCGGCCATCCGGACCCCGACCACTCGTGGGGCGGCGGCCGGACCCAACTCGGAAGCGCGCGCGACAACCCGAACGTCGAGCCGGACAACTTCCTCGAGGGCGACAACGACGAGTTTGCCCTCACCTACTACAACGAGGGGGACCTCGGGTTCATCCACGCCGCGGGCAAGGCGTTCCAGGCGTACGACCGCTTTCACTGCTCGTTGATGGGGCCGACCTGGCCCAACCGCTACTACAAGTGGTCCGCGCAGTCGGGTGGCAGGATCAACAACGATCCGCCGGCCTCGACGCTCGGCAACCAGTGGGAGACGCTCTTCGACCGTGCGCTCAAGGACAATCCCGCGAACCTCCCCGACCAGGGCGTGACGGTCGGCTACTACGCCTCCGACCTCCCGTTCTCGGCGGTGTGGGGCCCACGTGGGGTGCCGTGGACGCGCCGCATCGAGCAGTACTACGCCGACTGCGCGGCGGGGACGCTCCCCAACATCGTCTTCGTCGACCCGCCGTTCCGCGACGGGTCGGGCGGTGATGGGCTCTCCGCGGACGAGCACCCGCTCGGCGACGTCCGCCTTGGGCAGGCGTTCATGTCCGACGTCGTGCACGCTTTCCTGGAGTCCCCCCACTGGCGGCACGGCGCCTTCTTCGTCGTCTACGACGAGTGGGGCGGGTTCTGGGACCACGTCCGCCCGCAGAGCGTCCCCGACGACCGCCAGTCGTCGAACATCGACCAGGACTTCGGGCTCATGGGCTACCGGATCCCCGGCGTCGCGCTGTCGCCCTACGCCCCCCGCGGCCAGGTCAGCCACCTGCTATGCGGCTTCGAGTCGATCATCAAGTTGATCACGGACCGCTTCGGCCTCGGGAACCTGGTCACGCGTGATGCGCAGGCCAACAACATCGGGTTGAGCTTCGACTACGACCACCCGAACTTCGACGTCCCCGATCTCCCCGATCCGGTCGCCATCGCCTCCCGGCCCTGCTCGCTCGGCGGCGGCGACGCGATCCAGGACAGCGCCCAGGCGCACGAGGGCGACCTGGCGGCCCTCGAGGACCTTGCCGAGCGCTGGGGCTTCCCGGTCGGCAGCGGCGATCCTTCCGAGATCTTCCGCAGCCCGGATTCGGTGACGAAGGCGCTCGGCTAGCGAGAAACTACGCGGCGACGAGCTCGTCCCGGATGGGCTCGAGGCGCTCGCGGAGGGAGCTAAGGGCCCGCTGGTGGAGCTTGCGCACGCTCTCGGGCTTGCGCCCGAGCACCTTGGCGATCTCGGTCGCGCGGAGCTCGAAGAGGTACCGCAGTACGACGACGTGCTGCTGCGCCTCGGGAAGCTCGCGGACGAGGGCCATGATCTCACCGTCGTCCACCGATTCGGGCGCTCGCCCGTCCCCGATCTCGCCCGCCTGCCGGCGCCCTAGATCCGCCGGGCTCTCGACGATCACGCGACCGCTCCTGCACAGACGGGAGATCGCGCTGTTGTGCGCGATCCGAAACAGCCAGGCACGGAAGGGAACGTCGCGCCGCTCGTACCGCGGAAGCGCTTCGAAGACGCGCATGAACACGTCCTGCGCCGCGTCCTCCGCCTCGTATTCGTCACGGAGCGCTATTCGCAGGTACGAGTAGATCCTGTCGAAGTACCTCACATAGAGCGCCTTCAGCGGCCCGTCATCGCCCGACTGGATCCGTGCGACGAGTCGCGCCGTGTCGATGTCCTCGCGCTCGACGTCGGAGATGGGCCGCGGCTCGACGAACGTCAGGCGCGGCGCGAAGGGGACTGCTTCCCGTGGCAGCGTCGGCCGCGCGACCCGAATCAGGGGGAGGCGGCGATCCGCGATGCGGCGCCCTGCCTTGGCGCGGATCCGCCGGCGCTCGAGGCAGTGCGCACGGCCCGTGGCGCGCTCCCGGCGATCGGCTCCGCACCGACGCTCGCCCCGCCTGGACTCCACGATCACGTCGACCCCGGACTCCGCGGAGAGCTCTCGGCGCAGCGGCTCCTCGAGCTCGAGAGCGAGATCGGCCGGGACGATGCAGCGGAGCCGCCCCATCTAGGACCTTCCCCTTCGGTCCTGCGGGATCAGCGCACGGACGAGGAACGAGCCAAGTGGGTCGACGGCCTGCTTCCACTCGTCGAGCCGGCCGGTCGTGATCAGGTGGGAGACGGCCTCCCCGATCCCCGCCATGGCCGCGACTGCCATCAGCCGGGTTTCCATCTTGGGGCGTCCCTTCCAAAGGCCGCTGACGTTGAGGTAGTCCTCGATGATCTGGACGTAGCGCTCGCGGACCTCCACCCGAGCCTCCTCGGCAGCGCGCGTCGCTCCCATCACCTCGATGAGCGTCACCCGCGCCATCGCCGGATCGCCCGCCAGCAACCTCAGGAAGACCCCGACCCCTTCGCGAAGCCGCTCCTCCGCCGGGAGGTCGCTGCTGGCGATCTCCTCGACGGCGCGCAGGGCGATGTTGCTGCCGGTCCAGAAGATCGCGAGCAGGCATTCCTCCTTGTCGGAGAAGAACCGGTAGAACGAGGTGCGCGAGACGTGGGCCCGGCCCACGATGTCCTCGATCGAGGTGCCGTGGTAGCCGTGCTCGGCGAAGGTGTCGCGGGCGGCTTGGATCAAGCGCCGGTACTGGTCCTCGCGCCGGGCCTGGAGTGATTGCCGACCGTAGGCTCGACTGGCGGGCTTGTCAGCCACGATCTCGTCTGCTTGCGCGGCGGGAGGCTCTGGCACTGCCCGACAATACTGGTACGTACCAGTACTCGTCAACACCCAGCCGCACCCGTACAAGTGGAAGGCGTCTGCGGCGCGGGACCTAAGCCAGCGCCACGGCGCCGCCGCGGCGCGGGTCCCCGCCGCCCGCGAGCTGGCCCGTCTCGGGGTCGCGGGCGACGATGTGCGCGCCGCCGAAGAACAGGTTGCGGCGCCGCCAGCGCGCCACGGGCACGCCGCGCGCCTCGAGCCTCGACAGGGCGTCGGGATCGACGCCCGGCTCCGCCTGCACCACGCCCTCCTCGAAATGCAGCCGCCCGGCTTCGACCGCGTCGGGCGCCGGCATCCCGTCGGCGACGAGCCGCAGGATCACCTGGAGGATCGCCGAGCGGATCCGGTTGGAGCCGCCGCTGCCGAGGCCGGCCTCCAGCTCGCCGTCGCGCAGCACGATCGTCGGGGCCATCATCGACGTCATCCGCCGACCCGCGGGCAGCGCGTGGAACCCGAGCGGATTGAGGTCCTCCTCGCCGAGCATGTTGTTGACGTGGACGCCGGTGCCGGGCGGGAGCATCCCCGAGCCGGTCCCGTTCGAGCAGGTGACGCTCGCGCACCTGCCCTCCGCGTCGACGGCGGTGATGTGGGTCGTCGATCCCGACCCGCCCGGCGTTCGCTGCGCGTCACCCAGCTCGCCGCCGCCCGCGCGAAGCTCGGCCGCAAGGGAGTCGAGCCGCCCAGGGTCCAGGAACCGTTCGGGATAGGTCGGGTCATAGAGCCCGGCGTGGAACTCCTCGCCGCGCGACCGGTTCGCCTCGCCGATCGCGGCGACGACATGCTCGGTGCCGGCCGAGCCGAGCCGCTCCAGCAGCTCGAGGCACAGCGAGATCAGGATGCCGCCCGACGACGGGGGCGGGTTGGTGAGCACCTCGCGGCCGCGAAACCCGGCGCAGACCGGTTCGCGGGCCAGGGGCTCGTACGCGGCGAGGTCGTCCGCCCCGAGCGTCCCGCCCCGCTCGGTGACCCACTCCGCGATCGCCTGCGCCACCTCTCCGCGGTAGAACGGATCGGGGCCGTCGGAGGCGAGGCGCTCGAGAGCGTCGGCGAGATCGGGGAAGCGGAAGATCTCTCCCTCGCGCAGCATCCTCCCGGCAGGCGCGTAGAGCCGGGCGGTCTCGTCGAACTCCGACAGGATCGGCTCGAGCACCGTGAAGATGTAGGCCTGCCCGGCGTTGACCGCCACGCCGTCGCGCGCGTATCCGACCGCCGGGCCGATCAGCTCCGACATCGGCACGGACCCGAAGCGGCGCAGCGCCTCGGCGAGTCCCGCGGGCGTGCCCGGCACGCCGCAGGACGCGGCGCCGATGTTGAAGACCTGCGGCGTCTCGTCGAACAGCACCGAGATCGGCACGAGGTCGCCGCGTCGCTCCACTCCAGCCATGCCGGGAACCTCGACGAAGAAGTCGAGCAGGACGTTCTCGTCGCCGCTGTGGACGAGCATGAAGCCGCCCGCTCCGAGCCCGGTCAGCGGGCTCTCGACCGCGAACGAGGTGAGCACCGCACCGACGGCCGCGTCGACGGCGTTGCCGCCCTCTCTGAGGACCCTGGCCCCGGCCTCCGCGGTCAGCTCGTGACCCGCGGCGACGACACCCCGCAATTACCTACCTGCTGACGTCGAACTCGGGTGCCTCGAGGCCGAAGTCGCGGGCGCGAACGTCGCGGCCGGCGCGCCGCGTGGTCTCGCCCCCCCGCTGCGTGGCGCTCCCGCGCCGCTCGCCGGCACGCAGGCCTCCGTCGGCGCGCCGTCCCCGGCCGTCGAAGCGGGTCGCGATCACGGTCACCCAGACCTGCTCGTCGAGCTCCTCGTCGACGTTGGCGCCGAAGATGATGTTGGCGTCGGGGTGCGCCGCCTCCTGGATCACCTTGGCGGCCTCGCTGACCTCCATCAGCGAGAGGTCGCGGCCCCCGGTGATCGAGAGCAGGATCGAGCGCGCCCCGTCGATTCCGGTCTCGAGCAGCGGCGAGGAGATCGCGCGTTGGGCCGCGAACAGGGCGCGGCTGTCGCCCGTCCCCATACCTATGCCGAGAATCGCCTCGCCGGCGTCTCGCATCGTCGTGCGAACGTCGGCGAAGTCGAGGTTGATCAGCGCCGGCAGGGTCACCAGGTCGGCGATCCCCTGCACGCCCTGGCGCAGCACGTCGTCGGCGACCTGGAAGGCCTGGACCATCGAGGTGTTGCGCGACAGCACCGTGAGCAGGCGCTCGTTGGGGATCACGATCAGCGTGTCGACCTCGGCGCTGAGCGCGTCGAGGCCCTCCTCGGCCTGCTTGGCGCGGCGGCTGCCCTCGAAGCCGAAGGGCTTGGTAACGATCCCGACCGTAAGCGCGCCGACGGTCTGGGCGAGGCGGGCGATCACCGGCGCCGCGCCGGTCCCGGTGCCGCCGCCGACGCCGGCGGCGATGAAGACCATGTCGGAGCCCTTGAGCAGGCGCTTGATCTTGTCCTGCTCAGCGAACGCCGCCTTGTGGCCGAGGATCGGGTCGGATCCCGAGCCCAACCCGCGCGTGACCTCGCCCCCGATGTGGACGGTCACGTCCGCGGTGCTCTGCTGAAGCGACTGAAGATCGGTGTTGATCGCCAGGAACTCGACCCCGGTGATCCCCGCCTCGACCATCCGGTTGATCGCGTTGACCCCAGCGCCGCCGACGCCGATCACCCGGATCACGGGGGCGTGCACGCCGGCGGGCGCCGGCGGGCGCGCCGTACCGGGCTCGTCGCGGCCGAACGTAGGGCCCTCGGGGCCCGGCTCGTCGACGAAGATGCTGCGCAGGCGCTCCCTCGCGCCGGGAGCCTCGTGCGGCTCGTCGAGCTTGTAGACGCTGACCTCGTCGGGCTCGGGCAGGGCGCGCTCGGGCGCGGTCGGCTCGCCTGCACGCTCGGTGGGCGGCTCGGAAGCGCCCGAGCGCTGCTCGGTCGCGGTCGGCCTGTCCTCAACCGGCGGGGGCGCCTCGGCGCCCTCGCTCTGGATCAGCTCGGTGGGATGCTCTTCGGAGGTCTCCTGCTCCCCCGCGGTGGGCTCCTCGGGGCCCGACGTCGAGCGGAAGAGGTCCGCGAGCGGACCCTCCCGCATGCTGGCGCGCTTACGTCGCGCCATTCGTCAGTACCTCCTCCGCCAAGTCCCGGTAGCAGCTCGCCGCATTTCCCTTCGGGTCGTATTTCAGCACCGACGCCCCCCGGACGGGCGCCTCGGCGAACTTGATCGCCTTGCGGATCCGCGACTTGAACACCAGCTCGCCGAAGTTCTCCTCGAGGATCTCGACGGCCTCCTTGGCGTGCACGGTGCGCGAGTCGAGCATCGTCGGCAGGATGCCCTCGATCTCGACACCGGGGTTGAGGTTCTCGCGGATCATCTCGAGCGTGTTCTGGAGCTGGACCAGGCCCCGCATCGACAAATACTCGCACTGCACGGGGACGATCACCTTGTTGGAGGCCGTCAGCGCGTTGACGGTCAGCAGCCCGAGGCTCGGCGGGGTGTCGATGCAGATGAAGTCGTAGTCGTGGTCGACCTCGCGCAACGCCTTCTCCAGCGAGCGCTCGCGACCGATCTGGGTGCTCATCGCGATCTCCGCCCCGGCGAGGTCGATCGACGCGACCGCGAGATCGATCTCCCGCTCGTGGATCACCTCCGAGATCGGCACCTTGTCGACGAGCACGTCATACATGCTCTTGTCGACCTTGTCGGGATCGATGCCCTGGCTCATCGTCAGGTTGCCCTGCGGGTCGAGGTCCACGGCGAGCACGCGGTGGCCGGACTCCGAGAACGCCACCGCGAGGTTCAGCGTCGTCGTCGTCTTCGCCACCCCGCCCTTCTGGTTGGCGAACGAGATGACGTTGGCGCGACCATCGTCGCGGGATCTACCGGGCCCGCCCTCCGCCTGCAGCGAGTCGCCGTTGGCGCCGCGCGATCGGGTCGGGCCCATCAGGTCGGCCGGCTCGAGCCGCCCGCCCTCGTCGGCGTCCGAGTCGGGCGTCACCGGCGGCGCGGCGCCGTCTGCCGGCCCCTGCCCGTTGGCGTCGGAACCGTTCGATCTACGACCAAGAATGCCCATTACGAAGGGCTATTCGCGTGCATCGGCGGGTTTCCTGCCGCCGCTCGGCGTGGATTCACGCTGCAATCGATCCGCTGCTCAGCCCGTCAGCTTCTTGCCCACCGTTGACCCCGCCTGTTCCGCCTTGTCGTGAACGGCGCGGCCGCCCTCGGCACTCTTGTCGGTCGCCTGGCGCGACTTCTCGAGCATCGTGTTGGTCACGTCGCCCATCCTGCCCGCGTTCTCGTCCCCCTTGCGCTCGCCCTTGCGGAGCTTCTTCGCGACCCAGGCCTGCATCTTCTTGGAGCGCTCGGGCGCGAAGACGCCGGCAAGGAACAGGACGATGCAGACGACGACGATGAGAACGAGCAGGACCCGCATGCCGCTCATTGACTACCCGATCGGGGCTTTCGCGAAGCCACCGAGCGGTGGCGTGTAGAGCGCAGAGCTGCCGGGTACTGAGGCATCGAGCAAGTCGCGCGACCGTCGGACGCATCCCAGGAGGAAGTGATGAAGATCCTGTTCATCCCGTTCAGCGTCGTGGGCGGGCTGGTCGCCGGCCTCATCAGCAAGAGCATCTTCGACTTCATCTGGGCTCGTATCTCCGAGCAGGAGGCCCCCGAGCCCGAGCACCGCGAGATCTCGTGGCCCGAGCTGGCCGCGGCGCTGGCCATCGAGGGTGCTGTCTTCCGCGTCAGCCGCGGGCTGGTGGATCACGGGTCGCGAATCGGCTTCTACCGGTTGACCGGAAGCTGGCCCGGCGAGGAAGAGCCCGAGTCGACCTGAGCCGCGGAACGCCTGGTTGGCCCGGCGCGGGCGGGCGCTGGGAGAATGCGCCGGTGCCCGAACTGCTCGACAAGCGCCTCGTGTTCGTCACCGGCAAGGGCGGCGTCGGCAAGTCGACCGTGGCGCTGGCGCTCGGCCTCGCCGCCGCCGAGCGCGGCAAGCGCACGATCGTCTGCGAGGTGGGCTCCGCCGAGCACGCCTCACGTGTCTTTCGCCGCGCCGAGATCGGCTTTCACGAGGTGGAGCTGGTCGACAACATGTGGGCGATCTCGATCGACCCGGACGAGTCGATGCGCGAGTACCTGCTGCTCCAGCTCAAGGTCCGCGCGATGGGCGACCTGCTGACTCGCAGCCGCATCTTCACCTACCTCGCCGCGGCGACTCCAGGGCTCAAGGAGCTCGTCACGATCGGCAAGATCTGGGAGCTCGCGCAGCTAGACCGCAGGGTCAAGAAGGGCCGCAAGTACGACCTCGTGATCGTCGACGCGCCGGCGACCGGGCATGGGATCGGGTTCCTGCAGACGCCGCGCACGTTCGCGAACATCGCCCGGGTGGGGCCGATCCACGCGCAGGCCCAGGCGCTCGACGCCTACATCACCGACAGCTCGCTGGCCGGCGTCGCGATCGTCGCGCTGCCCGAGGAGATGCCGGTCAACGAGTCGGAGCTCCTGGAGCGCGAGCTCACCGATGACGTCGGGATCGCGGTGGACCGCGTGTACATGAACGCGCTCTACCCGGAGCGGTTCTCGGACGTCGAGGCCGAGCGGCTTGCCGCGCTCGTAGATTCGGGCAACGGACGGAGCGAGGGGCTGCGGGCCGCGGTGCGGGCGGCGATCAGCGAGCATCGCCGAGCGAGCGGCCAGCGCGAGCAGCTCGAGCGTCTCGTCGATCTCGTCAGGGCACCGGTCTCGACGCTTCCCTTCGTCTTCGAGCCCGAGCTCGGGGAGGCGGGCCTGCGCGCTCTGGCCGCGGGGGTCTAGCTGTGGCGACCGTCGAGCAGCTGCTCCAGGGCAAGCGGATCTGCATCTGCGCCGGCTCGGGCGGCGTCGGCAAGACGACGACCTCGGCCGCGATCGCAGCCGGGATGGCGTCGCGCGGGATGAAGGTGGCCGTGCTGACGATCGATCCGGCGAAGCGGCTCGCCGACTCGCTCGGCCTGCCCGAGCTGGGCAACGAGGAGCGCCAGGTGGACCCGGCGCTGTTCGCCGACCAGGGCATCGAGACCGGCGGCGGCGAGCTGTGGGCGATGATGCTGGACGCCAAGGCGACCTTCGACGAGGTCATCGCCAAGCACGCCCCCGACGCCGAGACCCGCGAGCGGATCCTGGAGAACCGCATCTACAAGCAGCTCTCGAACGCGCTCGCCGGATCGCAGGAGTACATGGCGATGGAGCGGCTGTTCGAGCTTCACCAGGAGGACCGCTACGACCTGCTCGTGCTCGACACCCCGCCGAGCCGCAATGCGCTCGACTTCCTCGACGCCCCCCGCCGGCTGACGCAATTCATCGAGGGGCGCTCGCTCCAGGTCTTCATGCGCCCGACCGGGATCGGGATGAAGCTGTTCGGCCGCGGCACATCGATGATGTTCTCGGTGCTCAAGCGGGTCACCGGGATGGACCTGATCGAGGACATATCCGAGTTCTTCCAGGCGATGAGCGGGATGGTGGGCGGGTTTCGGGAGCGCGCCAAGCGGGTCAACGAGCTGCTTGCCGACAAGCGCACCTCGTTCCTCGTCGTCTGCGCGCCGCAGGGCGAGCCGATCGAGGAGGCCGTGTACTTCCACCGCAAGCTCGTCGAGGCCGACCTGCCGTTCGGCGGCGTGGTCGTCAACAAGGTCCACTACGGGATCGACCTCGAGTCCGGGGGCGATGACGTCGAGGGGGAGCTCGCCGAGGCGCTTGGCGACCCCGACCTCGCGGCGCGCGCGGCCGCGAACCTCGCCGACTACCGCGCCCTCGCGGCGCGCGACCGCACGAACGTCGAGCGGCTGACCCGGGAGATGCGGGCGCGCCGCGTCATCCAGGTCCCCTACCTCGACACCGACGTCCACGATCTCGCGGGGCTGATGGAGATCAACCGCTACCTGTTCGCCTCGGCACAAGAGCGCGAGGCCCTGGCCGCCGGGCGGGCGGCTTAGGGCCTCGCGTCTTCCTGGGATGCGGGTGCGGGGAGGTAAGTCTTTGCGCGCCGGCCGCTAGACGCGGACCCGCCGGCGGCGACGGCTGTAGTCGAGCTCTCCCACTGACCACTCGGTGGTCTCGGGGCGCGGGAACAGGTGCTCGACCCGGTCCCTCGCCGCCTTGCGCTCCGCTGGACGCCTGTCGAGCATCTTCAGCGCGGCCGGGCGCTCCGGCCAGTCGAGCGTGTCGGAGGAGCCCAGCTCTCCAAGCCAGTCGTCGCGGGCGACTCGCGTCGGCTCAGCGACCTGTGTGCGCTGCTGTTGGAGCTGATTGGGCATCTGGACGTCTTCTTCTTCGACGGATGCCGAGCTCCTTCCGGCCCGCGGCTGGATTTCCATCTCGGTCTCGGACTCTGGGAGAACGCGCGTCTCAGGCTCAGGCTCGGCCTCGGGCTCGAATTGCGGCTCGGCCTCGGGCTCCGGCTCGGCCTCTGGCTCCCGCCCTGCGGCCGACTCGACGACGCCCCACTCGGCGGTCGCGCCGCGCACGGCCGCTGCCCCGTCGCCGACGGCGAGCCCGCCGGCAAGCAACGTCTCGTCGGCGGCGGCGCGCAGGTCGGCGCCCAGCTCGCCCCGAACCGCGTCGCGCAGGATGCCGCGCACCACGCTCTCGATCTGCGCCACGAGCTCGAGCGGGGACCCCGTCCCGCCGGTCGCAGCGACCTCGCCCCTGACGATCGAGGCCTCGAGCGCGACGGCGCGCTCGATCGCCGCCTTGACTCCCTGGCGGGCGGGGCCCTCGGCGCGCAGCGCCGCGGCGCGCATCGAGATGCTCAGGTTCGCCGCCCCGCGGCCCTCGAGCAGCATCCGCAGGGCGAGCAGGTAGTCGCTCAGCGCGTCGAGCAGCGACGGTCGCTCCAGCCCGGCCTCGAAGCGCGAGATCGCGCGGGCGAGCGGCCCGTCGACGTCGACGGCATCGAATGCGCGTGAGAAGTCGACGAGGCCGCCGAGCTCGCTTCCGGTCAGCCAGTAGGAGCCGGGCCGCGGTCGCGTCGCGCCCGTCGTGATCCGGCGCCAGCGGTCGCCCGAGCTGCGTGCCCAGGCATGGGGGCCCATCCCGACGCTGCCCGGCTTGAAGATGCGTAGCGCCGTGATCAGCGCGCGCAAAGCGGGGCCGGGGCCCTTCTCGTCCTCATCCGACCGCGCGGCGATCGGCCGCCTCACGACGGCGAAGAAGAGCGGCTCCCAGGCGGTTCGGCCGCCACCCTCGGCGTTGCGCGCCTCCTGTGGCGCGTCGATGGTCTCGGCGCGAACCAGCGATGCGGATGCGAGCTCGAGGCGGGTCGTCGGTATCTGTAGGCCGAGCATCGGGACGACCACCTCGGCCTCGCCGTCCGACGGCTCCTCGGCGCCTTCGAGCTCGCTGAGCGCGGCGTCGAGCCGGATCGGATCGAGCGAGAAGTCCGCCGACTCCTCCCAGATCCGGCACAGGAACGTGACCACAGCGTCGGCGGCGCGCCGGCCCGGGTCGTTCGGGACCGGCTCGCCGAGCCGCTCGAGGTACATGCCGGACACGTCGGCGGCGGCGAGCGCCGAGCACGCGGGACCGAAGGACTCGAGGTCGAGCAGGGCCGTCGCGTGGGCGCGGATGAAGCGTCCGGTCTGGGGCGCGAACTGGCAGAACGGCGAGTCGTCGCCGGGCTCGGTCACGTCGTAGGAAAGCTCCTCGCCCGACGCGATCAGCCCGCGCAGCCGCTCCCCGGCGTCCTCGGCGAGGCGCTCCAGCGACTCCTTGACGACGAGGTCTCGCATCGAGACCCGGTTCTCCCGCCTGCGTGGCGCTCCTGCGCCTGCAGCGCAGCTTGCAGCGCGGAGACCGCTCGGCGCGAGCTAGACGGCGGCCGAGACCGGTTCGCGGTCGCGCTTGGAGACGCGCGTGGCGCGCTTGTCGGCGAGCAGCCAGCGCCGCCCGTAGGTGCGCATGTCCTCGATCAGCGGCACGAGGGCACGGCCCTTCTCGGTCAGCCCGTACTCGACCCGAGGCGGCACCTCGGGGTAGGTGTGGCGGTCGACGATTCCGTGTTCTTCGAGTGCCCGCAGCCGCAGCGAAAGCGTCCGCGGGCTGATCCCGTCGAGCGAGCGCTCGAGCTCACAGAAACGCCGACTGCCGTCGGCGAGATCTCGGATGACGAGGAGGGTCCACTTGCCGGAGATGATCTCCGCACAGCAGCTGACCGGGCAGTCTGGGTCGGCCATGTCTTAATGGTAACAACCAAGGCTTCAGGAACTGAAGCTTTGGCGCGAACCAGGGATTGAAGTCGGCGGACGGGGATTGAGGGCCGTGGATCCAACTGCGCCAACGCGCCCCGGCCTGCCTGGCGTGTTTTGGGGGCTATGGGCCGCAAAAGACGCCACGCTGCGGTCTCGCCATATGCCGGCGGGCGCAGCTGGGTCGCTCAGGTGGGGTCGGGCAGGCGGCGGTGGCTCAGGTGCGGACGCCGTCGCCGGAGTCCATGACCTGCTCGACGCCGCTGGCGCGCTGGCCCTGTGCGGCCAGCATAAGCTTGAAGTCGTGCGGGCTCGACGCGGTCTGCAGCGCGATCTCCTCGCTGACCTCGCCGGCCATCACGTTCTTGAGCAGCGACTGGTCGAAGGTCTGCATCCCGTAGAACTCGCCCTCGGCGATCACCTCGGTGATCCGGCCCGTCTCCTCGGGGTTGAGGATCAGGTCCTGGATGCGGCCGGTCGAGACGAGCACCTCGCAGATCGCGACCCGTCCGTCGCCGCTGGGACGCGGCACGAGCCGCTGCGAGATCGCCCCGCGCAGCGTCGAGGAGAGCATCACGCGGGCCTGCTGCTGGAGGTGCGGCGGGAAGAAGTCGATGATGCGGTTGATCGTCTCGGTGGCGTCGAGGGTGTGCAGCGTGCTGAGCACGAGGTGGCCGGTCTCGGCGGCGCTCAGCGCCGTGCGCACGGTCTCCTCGTCGCGCATCTCGCCGATCAGGATCACGTCCGGGTCCTGGCGCAGGACGCGGCGCATGGCGCGGGCGAAGCTCTGGGTGTCGTAGCCGATCTCGCGCTGCTGGATGATCGACAGCTTGTCGCGGTGCAGATACTCGATCGGATCCTCGAGCGTGACGATGTGGCGGGCCCGGGACGAGTTGATGTGCTCGATCATCGCCGCGAGCGTCGTCGACTTGCCCGAGCCGGTCGTCCCCGTGAGCAGGATGATCCCGCGCGGCTCCTCGGCGAGACTGCGGATCGCCTCGGGTAGCCCGAGGTCGTCGATCGTCCGTACCTGGTAGGGGATCACCCGGCACGCGATCGAGACGTGGCCGCGCTGCCTGAAGGCGTTGACGCGAAAGCGCGACAGCCCCTCGACCTCGTACGAGAAGTCGGCCTCGCCCTCGCGGTCGAACTCCTCGCGCACGTGCTGTCCCTCGAGCAGGTGGTCGAGGGCCGCCTCGGTGTCCTCGGGGCCGAGCGGCTCGGCACCCTCGACCGGCGCAAGGTGTCCGTGGATGCGCGTCATCGGGGGCGACGGGACCTTGACGTGGAGGTCCGATCCCTCGCGCTCGACGACGTAGCGCAGCGCTGCGTCGATATCGAACATCGCTTCCCTTATCGGGCGGACGTGGGCAGGGCTTGAGAGGGCCAGACGGCTATTCGCCGCTCAGGCGACTTCGCGCAGCTTCTGGGCCTCAGCCAGCGACTGGAGCTTCTTGAGCGACTGGTTCTCGATCTGGCGGATGCGCTCGCGGGTGACGTTGAACGTCCGCCCGACCTCGTCGAGCGTCCGCGGGTGCTCGCCGCCGAGCCCGTAGCGCAGCTCGAGCACGCGCCGTTCGCGGTACGAGAGGTTCTCGAGCGCCTCGCGCAGCGCCTCCTTGGTGAGGATGTCGGCGGCGCGCTCGTACGGCGACTCGGCCTTCTCGTCGGCGATGAACTGCCCGAACTCGGACTCCTCCTCGTCGCCGACCGGCTTCTCGAGCGAGACCGGGGCCTGCGCCGAGCGCTTGATCGAGTCGACCTCATCGGGCTCGATGCCGGTGACGTCGGCGATCTCCTCGGGAGTCGGCTCGCGGCCCAGCTCGGTGACGAGCTTGCGCTCCGCGCGGCCGATCTTGTTGAGCTTCTCGACGACGTGGACCGGGATGCGGATCGTCCGCGCCTTGTCGGCGAGCGCGCGCGCGATCGCCTGGCGGATCCACCACGTCGCGTAGGTCGAGAACTTGAAGCCCTTGCGGTAGTCGAACTTCTCCGCCGCGCGCACGAGGCCCAGCGTCCCCTCCTGGATCAGGTCGAGGAAGGGCAGGCCCTGGTTGCGGTAGTTCTTCGCGATCGAGACGACCAGGCGGAGGTTGGACTCGACCATCTTCTGCTTCGCGTCGAGGTCGCCGCGCTCGATGCGCTTCGCGAGGTCGACCTCCTCCTGGGCGGTGAGCAGCCGCACCTTGCCGATGTCCTTGAGGAAGAGCTGCAGCGAGTCGGTCGTCATGTCCGGCTTGAGGTCGAGCGCCGTCGCCTGCTTGCGGCGCCGGCCTCGCTTGCCGGTCGGCTCCGGAGCGGCGTCGGGCTGGGGGCTCTGGGCCGGGTCGAGGTCGTCGACCAGCTCGATCCCCGACTTCTCGAAGTGGCCGTACAGCTCCTCGACGTCGCCCTCGTCGATGTCGACCTCCGACAGCGCCGAGGCGACCTCGCCGTAGCTCAGCACGCCGACCTGCTGACCCTTGGTCAGCAGACCCTTTACCTCATCAAGCTCTTGAAGCTCTCCTACTAGCATCCGCTTCCTTGTCCGTCCGTTTTGCGCCTCTGTATGCCTCTGTATATATCGGCCGTCCCGCCGGCTAACGTAAACCCCAGCAGGCCGCAAAATGCGGCGAGAAAAACGCGGATCGTGAGAGGATCCGCGGGTCCGCTTTGCTGTCTGGTTTCTGCCCCGGCGCGGTGGTGCTCAAACGCGTGTTCGCATGGTAGCCACTTTACTTTCTGAAGTCAACGCCGCCCGCGCTGCCCGCGCGGCTGGCGCACGTCTCAAACCCGTATGGATGGGCAGAAGTTGCGCCGCCGCGACGAACACCGGGAGCAGGCACTGGGTCCGACAACACCCCCGGCCGGGGATCGTTACGTCGATTCTCCAGCCCCGGGGGCCGAAATGCAAGCCCGGGGCGGCGGCGAGATGAGCGAGACGCCCGACCCCGAAGCGCAGGAGGACTCGATCCTCGGCTCGCTTCCGCGCTCGCGCCCCGGGGTGCGCAGCCCGCGGCGCGACGCCGCGCGAGCGCGCGCGAAGCGCGGAGTCAGGGCCGACGCTCCGCGGGCCAGGGCCGACGCCGGGGCCGAGCCGGCGGCGGACGCGAACCTCGAGGAGCTGGCGCGAGCCGGCGTGACGACCGCCGCACAGATCGCGGCAGCCGGGCTGCGGTTCGCGGGCCGGGCGGCGGGCGCGATCCGGGAGTCGCTGGAGCGGCGTTGAGCTCGGTCGGGGCAGGGTCGCCGGCGCGGCCCGCGACCGAGGAGCGCGCCCGCAGGTGGCCGCGTTACCTGAGGGCGTTCTGGGACCGCGCGTACCGCGAGAACATCACCGGAATGGCGGCGATGGTCGCCTTCAACCTGTTGCTCGCCCTTTTTCCCTTCGCCCTCCTCGTCCTGTTCGTCTTCGGCCAGGTGCTCCAGAGCCCCAACGTCGAGGCGAGTGTCCTGAGCGATCTCCAGCAGCTCTTCCCCGACGCCGAGCAGGACAACCTCGCGCGGCTGCTCGACAGGGTGCGTGACAACTCCACCACGATCGGGATCGCCGCGGCGGTCGGCGGCATCTGGATCGGGGCGTCGTTCTGGGGCGCGATGGACACGGCGTTCTGCCGCATCTACCACGTCGAGTGCCGCGGCTGGATGGCCCAGAAGCGCTTCGCCCTGGTCATGCTGCTCGTGGTCGTCCTGTTCCTCGCGGCGAGCGTGATCCTGCCGACGCTCGAGGGGATCCTGATCTCGGGCACCGAGGACCTGCCCTTCGGCCTCTCGAGCATCGACTTCCTGGACAACCTGCTGCTTCTGGTCGCGACCCTGGTGATCGGATTCGCCCTCGCCTGCATCGTCTACTGGGCGGTGCCGAAGGGGCATCTGCCGTGGCGCGGCGTGTGGCCGGGCGCCCTGTTCCTGACCATCGTCACCGGGGTCGCCAACTGGGCCTTCCCGTTCTATCTCGTCAACGTCTCGTCGATCGGCGAGTTCGGCGGCACGGTGGGGTTCATCCTCGTGGCGCTGATCTGGTTCTACGCGCTGAGCCTCGCGCTGATGGCCGGCGCGGTGATCAACGCGCTGCGCTTCGAGCTCCACGACACCGGGACGCTGGATGCTCGGGTCGACCCTGAGGGGGCAGCCTCGGGCTACCCGTAGCAGGGGGGCCCTGCCCCCCTCGCCCGGCCTTCGGCCGGGCTCCCCCCGGCTATCCGTAGCGTCCTCCCGTGACCTCCCGTAGCTTCGGGCGGTCGTGGCGGGCCTTGATCTCGCGCACGGTGCCTGAGCGCGACCGCATGACCAGCGAGTCGGTCGTCGCGTGCCCGTCGCCGAGGTAGCGCACGCCCTGGAGCAGGTCGCCGTCGGTGACCCCGGTCCCGGCGAAGAAGACGTCGTCGCCGGCCACGAGGTCGTTGGTGTCGAGCACCTTGTCGAGGTCGTAGCCCGCGTCGATCGCGGCCTTGCGCTCGTCTTCGTCGCGCGGCCACAGCCGTCCCAGTATCCGCCCGCCGAGGCACTTGATCGCGGCGGCGGAGAGCACGCCCTCCGGGGTCCCGCCGATCCCCCACAGCATGTCGATCCCTGACGTGTCCTGGGAGACCGCGAACAGCGCCGCGGAGACGTCGCCGTCGGTGATGAAGCGGATCCTCGCCCCGACCTCGCGGATCTCCTCGACCGCCTCTGCGTGGCGCTCGCGGTCGAGCATGATGATCGTCACGTCGCCCGGGTCCGAGCCCTTGGCCCCGGCGACCCGCCCGATGACGTCGGACAGCGGATCGGTGAGGCTGAGGCACTCCGCGATCCGCGGCCCGCCGGCGATCTTCTCCATGTAGACGCACGGGCCGGGGTCGAACATCGTCCCCTGCTCGGATAGCGCGATGACCGACAGCGCGGACGGCTGGCCCTGCGCGGTGAGCCTCGTGCCCTCCAGCGGGTCGACCGCGATGTCCACCTGGGGCGGGCTGCCGTCGCCGATTCGCTCGCCGTTGTAGAGCATCGGCGCCTCGTCCTTCTCGCCCTCCCCGATGATCACCGTCCCGTCCATCGGGACGGTGTCGAGCATCAGCCGCATGGCGTCGACAGCCGCCCGGTCGGCGTCCTCCTTCTCTCCCCGGCCCACCCAGCGGGCGGCGGCGAGCGCCGCGGCCTCGGTCACTCGGACCAGCTCGAGCGCCAGGTTGCGGTCGGGCTTGGCGCCGGAACGGACGTCGTGGGAGATGACCCCCGCGGCCTCATCGGCCACGTTCGGTCACCTCCCAGCAGGGCCCGGCGCCGCGTCCATGCGCGGCCACGGCCCTAGACGGTCCCCGGCGCCTTGCGCTGGACCGGACCTCTCTCCTCCGCCGACCTGAAGAAGCCCGTGGCCGCGATCAATGCTGCTGACAGCAGCGCGATCCAGTAGCCGTAGTCGAGGCTCTCTCCGAACTCGATGCCCTCGCTCGGAGCGGGCTTGTCGATGATGCCGTTGTAGAGGATCAGAACGAAGGCCGTGAACCCGACGACCATCGTCATCTCGCCCGGCGGCCAGGTGAGCTTGTGGCCGCGGACGATGATCCACGCCAGGATCCCCGGAGCAAGCGCGGCGCCGATCAGCAGCCAGCGCATGATCGGGAAGGTCTCGAAGCCACCGCAGCTGAACTCCCCGGTGCCGCACAACCAGGCCCCCTGATCGGCGCGCTCGGGAACATCGGTGAGCGTGAACCAGGGCAGCAACAAGATGCTGACGAGAAGAAGGAGCGAGCCCACACTGCCGACCACCGTCCTGCGCATGTTGAGGCGCGAGAAGTCCATCGCCGCGAGCTTATCCCACCTCAAGGGGCGCTTCCAGTCCCATTTTGCCTGCTAGGGTCGCGCCGCCGTGCGGCGAGCCGAGGGGCCCAGATGAGCGAGCAACGCTGGGGGCTGACGCTGCCGCTCTTCGGCCTCGGGCTCGCCGACCATGCCGACTACGTGCGCCGCGCGGAGGCCGCCGGGTACACGGACCTGTGGTCGGGCGAGACCCAGGGACCCGACGGGTTCACGCCACTTGCCATTGCCGCGTGCTGGACCGAGCGTGCGCGGCTCGGCACCGGCGTCGTCGGCGTGTTCACGCGCGGGCCCGCGCTGCTGGCCCAGCAGGCGGCGGCGCTGGCCGACGCTAGCGGCGGGCGCTTCGCGCTCGGCATCGGGGCCTCGTCGGACCGCATAGTCGAGGGCTGGAACCGGATGCCGTTCGAGCGCCCGCTGACCAAGATGTCGGAGACGATCGACTTCCTGCGCGAGGTGCTCGACGGCGGGCGGGCCACGGGTGGATTCAAGCTCGAGCAGGCGCCGGCGGAGCGCGTCCCGATCATCGTCGCGGCGCTGCGCGGCAAGATGCTCGCCCTCGCGGTCGAGAAGGGCGACGGCGCGTTCACGAACTTCCTCCCGCTCGAGGGCCTGCCGAAGGTCGCCGCACAGCTCGACGGCGCGCCGGACGGCTTTGAGCTGCTGTGCCGCTTCTTTTGCCTGCCCGGCGAGCGCGAGCAGGTCGAGCCGCTCGCCCGCTTCATGTTCTCCTCCTACATCACGGTCCCGGTGTACGAGAAGTTCTTCCGCTGGCTCGGCTACGGCGAGCAGATCGACGAGATGGTCGAGGCGTGGAACGCAAAGGACCGCGAGCGCGCGCAGGCCGCCGCGCCGTGGGAGCTGATCGAGGACGTCTTCATCTTCGGCTCGCCCGAGGAGATGCGGGCCCGGCTCGACGCCTACGTCGACGGCGGCATCACGCTTCCGGTCATCACCCCGGTCACGACCCCGGACAAGATCGGCGAGCTGATCGACGCGCTCGCGCCGGACTAGCTATAGCTAGCACGGAGCGGGCCGGCCGGCCGGAGCGCTGCCGATCGCCCGCTCGACCCACCGAGCGGCCTCGGTCACCAGCTCGCGGCCCGCCGCGAAGCCTGCCGCACCCGCCCCCGGCGCCGCGGCGATGATCGAGACGACGAGGCCGTCGTCGACACTCCCGACCGCGCCGATCTGCCGCACCAGATAGCCGCTGCCGGGCTCCGGGCCCCAGCCGCCCTTGAACGCCAGCAGCCCGACGCCGGCCGGATACCCGGCATCGCCGAGGCCCCAGCGCTGCTCACCGACCACGTCCCCCATCAGCGAGGTGACCTCTCGGCTGTCCGCGGAGCCAAGCAGGCATCCGGCCGCGAGCGCCCCCATGAACCCCGCCGAGGCCTCGGCGGACCAGATCGTCTGGCCGAAGGTCGAGAAGCCTTGGTCGTTGGGCTCGGTGTTCACCTCGGTGTCGGGGTCCCCGCTGGCCCGAAGAACCGCCTCGATCGCGTCGCTCGCCGGCGCCAGCCCGCCCTCCAGCTCCTGCAGGCGGTCGAACAGAGCCAGGGCCGCGGCGTTGTCCGACCTCGTGATCGCAAGCTCGGCCCGGCTCTGCTCCTGTGGCGACAGCTTCTCCCAACCGCCGAGGCGCTCTACGAGCGCGACCAACAGCGGCACCTTCATGGTGCTCCAGGCGCGGCCCGTTCGAAGCTCCCCCACCGACTCGATAGGCCCGCCGCCCAGCGGGGCGACCGCGATGCCCAACCGCCCTCCGGCTGAGCCCGCGATCCGAGCCACGGCGGCATCCGCGTTCGGCGGCAAGAGGCCGGGCGCGCGACCGTCGCCACGGTCGACCGTCGCCGGCTCCGCGCCGCCGGACTCGTCCTGGCGACCGCCGCCGCACCCGGGCGTGGCGAGCGCAACGCCCAGGGCGGCAGCGACGAGCCACGGGAGCAGCGAGCGGTGCGGTCGAACCGGGGACGGGGGGCCCATGCGGGCGCGGCTAGGATAGCCCGATGGAGGGCGGGCTTCCGCCGGGTGAGCGGTTCGGCGACTTCGAGATCCTGAGCGTCGCCGGACAGGGAGGAATGGGTGTCGTGTACAGGGCCCGCCAGGTCTCGCTCGGGCGCGTCGTCGCGCTGAAGATCATCTCGCCGCAGATCGCGAGCTCGGAGGACTTCGCGCGGCGCTTCGCCTACGAGTCGCGGCTGGCGGCATCGATCGACCACCCCCACGTGGTTTCGATCTTCAGCTCGGGCCAGGTGGGCGGGCGCTCGTTCATCGCGATGCAGTGGATCGACGGCGTGAGCCTCCACTCGATGCTGGCCAACGATCAACCTCTCGCTCCGGATCGAGCAGTCCTGATCGTGTCCCAGATCGCGGGCGCGCTCGACAGCGCCCACGCGGCGGGCCTGATCCATCGCGACGTCAAGCCGGGAAACATCCTGGTGCGGTCAATCGGGGGTCGTGATCACGCCTACCTGACCGACTTCGGAATCGCGCGCCGATCGGGCGCCGAGGTCACCGAGCTGACGAAGACCGGGGAGACGGTGGGGACGATCGGATACATGGCGCCTGAGCAGATCCGGGGCGAGTCCCCGGACGGCCGCGCCGACCTCTACAGCCTCGGGTGCGTTCTGTTCGAGTGCCTGACGGGCCATCCTCCATTCGAGCGCGACAGCCAGCCGGCGATGATGTTCGCCCACGTCAGCGACGAGAGGCCGAGGCCATCAGGGCTTCGCCCCGAGCTCGGCGACAGGTTCGACGCGGTGACCGTTCGGGCGATGGCGCTCGAGCCCCAGGACCGCTACCAGACGGGGACCGAGCTCGCCGACGCCGTCCTCGCCGCGGGCCGCGGCGAGGCGGTTGGAGCCGCTCCGACCCAGGCAGCGACCGCGGCGGGCCATCCTCCCCCCAGCGGGCGCGAGTCAGGCCCCGCCGCGTCCGGCTCCGAGGCGGCTACCCGGCGGGTCGCAGGGCCGCGCCGAAGTGCGCTGTTGTGGATCGGGGCCGTCCTCGCAGTGGGCGCCGTCGCGCTCGGCGCCTTCGCAGCCGCAGGCGGATTCTCGGGCGAAGACAACTCCTCCGGCTCGCCGTCGAGCACCGCCACCGCCGGCGATCAGACCCAGGGAACGACGACCGGCGAGCAGGACGGCGTCGCGGCCGACGATGCGGCCGCCGAGCGCGAGGTGCGGGCGGTGCTTCGAGGCTACGAAACCGCCTACACAGACCAGGACCTCGGGGCGCTGGCGGCGATCTTCACGCCCGACGTGACGCGGCGCGGCCTGCGGGCGGGCGGATGCAGCGAGACCGGCGGGATCGACGAGGTCCTCGACACTTACTCGGAGCAGTTCGCCTCCGGCACTGGCGCGTACACGCTCACGGACCTCTCCTCCGATGCGATCGAGGTGTCCGGCGACACCGCGACGGTCCACACCGGCTACGCGATCAGCCCCGGGGGCAACGGCTCGGTCTCGTTCGACCTCGAGCGCCAGGGGCGGGAGTGGCTGATCTCCCGCGTCGACGCGAGCTGCTAGGAGCGCACCCGAGCCAGGCTGAGTCCGAAGAGGCCGTCCGGGTCGGTCCACCAGTCGCACATCTCGAGCCCCGCCTCGGCGTAGATGCCCTCGAGGCCCTGGCGCGCGAACTTGGTCGAGATCTCCGTGCGCATGTCCTCGTCGCGCTCGAAGCCGACCGTCAGGTCGAGCGACGCGACCTCGACCACCTGCTTGACGAGCGAGCGCAACCTGATGTCGACCCAGAGGTTGTCGGGGTCCCAGCACGCGCGGTGCTCGAAGGCGTCGAGGTCGAAGTCCGCCCCCAGCTCGCGGTTGATAACCGCGAGCACGTTCTTGTTGAACGCCGCGGTCACGCCCTGCGAGTCGTCGTAGGCGGCTTCGAGGGTCTCGCGGTCCTTCACGAGGTCGGTCCCGAGCAGGAAGCAGTCCTCCGGGGCGAGCAGGTTGCAGATCCGGCGCAGGAACCCGGCCCGCTGCTGGGGCTGGAAGTTCCCGATCGTTCCGCCGAGCAGGGCGATCATCCGCGGGCCGCCGACCGGCATCCGCTCGAGGTCGAGCTCGAAGTCGCAGACCAGCCCGTGCACGTCGATGCCGTCGTACTCGTCGGCGATCCGGGCGGAGGCCTCGCAGGTGATCTCCTCCGAGATGTCCACGGGGCAGAATGCCTCCAGGCAGCCCGCCGCGCACATCGCGTCGAGCAGCACGCGCGTCTTGGCGGCCGATCCCGAGCCCAGCTCGATCAGCGTGCACGGCTCCGCGGCGGCGACGATCTCGTCGGATCGCGTCTCGAGTATCGCGCGCTCGCAGCGCGTCGGGTAGTACTCGGGAAGCTGCGTGATCCGCTCGAAGAGCTGCGAGCCGCGCTCGTCGTAGAAGTAGCGCGGCGAGAGCTCCTTGAACGGTCGGGTCAACCCCGCCCGCACGTCGGCCGCCATCCCGGACAGCGGCCCTCCGGGAGGCAGGCGAACCTCGACGCTGACCCGTGTGGGCGCCGTTGCCAGGGTCTCGGTACGTGTCGGCTCCATCAAGGAGCGGGCTGCCCGCTCATCGTCGTCCTGCGGCCCTGGCGCCCGATCGGATCAACCATCTCTCGCACACCGTATGCCGGAGAAGATCTGACGGCGTTGCGGCAGGTCCCAGCTGCGAAAGCTCTCCCGGATTACCTCGCGGCGCGTCGCCCAGGCGCCTCCCCGCAGGACCTTGTACTCGCTGTCGAAGAACACCTGCGAGTACTCGGGGTACGGGAAGGGCTCGAATCCCGGGTAGGCCTCGAAGTCCGAAGCGGTCCACTCCCAGACGTCGCCGAGCATCTGCACGGCGCCGCAGTCGCTCGCCGAATCGCCGTAGGCGCCCGCCGGCGCGCATCCGAAGGCGAGCTGATCCAGGTTGGCGCGCTGGCGGTCGGCGCCGGACGCGGCCCCCTCCCACTCGAACTCGGTCGGCAGCCGCTTTCCCGCCCAGCGCGCGAACGCATCGGCGTCGTGGCACGAGACGTGGACGACGGGGAGACCGGGGTCGAGCTCTCGCCGCCGGCCGAACGTCGTCGTCAGCCAGCCGCCCGCGCCGTCGCGCTCCCAGTAGGCCGGCGGCTCGGCCGCGGTCTCGGCGACGAACTCGGCGTACTGCCCGTTGGTCACTGGGGTACGGTCGATCCAGAAGGGCTCGACGTTACGCGCGTGGCGGGGACGCTCGTTGTCGTATGCGAAGCCGTAGTCCGCGGCGCCGATCTCGATCTCGCCCGGCTCGACCAGGACCATCTCCGGTCCCTCGGAGACCGGCTCGGCCGCCGGGTCGGGATCGGAGACGACCGGCTCATAGCCATCAACCATCTGGATGAGCTGCAGCATCGTCTCGTTGTGCTGGTGCTCGTGGGCGAGCAGTAGCTCGTAGACGAAGCCGTCGCGAAGCAGCGCATCGCCGGGGTCCAGCTCGATCTCGTCGAGCACCTCGAGCGTCCGCTCGCGGACCTCGGCGAGGTAGGTCAGGCAATCGTCACCGCGCAGGATCGGAAGCTCGCCCCGGGTGGAGCGCGGGTTTTCGATCGCGTCGTAGAGGCGTCCCAGCTCGCCGCGCAGCGGCTCGCGGTCGCCGATCGTCTGAACGAGCCACAGCTCCTCGAAGTTGGCGATGTGCCCGAGGTCCCAGACGAGCGGGCTGAGGATCGGCGAGTAGACGCGGTTGAGCTGCTCCTCGGAGAGCGGCTCGATCAGCTGCAG
>WNFU01001410.1_pt1 | contig 42422 bp, 31 predicted proteins | sample 5400121 | NCBI WGS metagenome assembly WNFU01 (sample SAMN13153360, study PRJNA577476) | soil metagenome | isolation source: 100 cm soil or saprolite under grassland replicate 1 | place: USA:California | collected 2016-06-15
TGGTGTTCTAACTCAAATAACGTAGCCCGATAGCGAAAGAGTGACTCTCTCGCCCTGGCTGGGTCTGGTCAAACGGGCTTGTTCACATCTCCCAAGCCCCCACCATAGCCGCTAGGCTTGGTGGCGGGTGTTTGACTCTCCTCAGATCAGTGGGTAGTGGATAGTGGGTAGTGGATAGTGGGTAGTGGGCAGCTTTGATCTCATCACTGCCCACTACCCACTATCCACTACCCACTATCCACTACCCACTTTCATCAGTCATTTACCTTGAGCACAGCCAGGAAAGCTTCCTGTGGAATTTCAACCTTGCCGACGCGTTTCATGCGCTTCTTGCCCTCTTTTTGCTTTTCGAGCAGCTTGCGTTTGCGCGTGATGTCGCCGCCGTAGCATTTGGCCAGGACGTTTTTGCCCATCGCCTTGATCGTCTCGCGGGCGATGACGCGCGAGCCGATGGCGGCCTGTATCGGCACCTCGAACAATTGCCGGGGGATGAGCTTGCGCATCCTTTCGACCAGCGCGCGTCCACGCGTATAGGCGGCGTCCTTGTGCGTGATCAGCGAGAGCGCGTCAACCAGATCGCCCGCGACCATCACGTCCAGTTTCACCAGGTCGGACTCGCGGTAGCCCGCCAGATGGTAATCGAGCGAGGCGTAACCGCGCGAGACCGATTTCAGTCGGTCGAAGAAGTCGAGCACGATTTCGTTGAGCGGAAGGTCGTAAGTCAGCAGCACGCGCGTCGTCGTGATGTAATCAAAGCCCTTTTGCACGCCGCGTTTCTCTTCGAGCAGCGCCAGTATGTTTCCGAGGAATTCGTCGTTGGTCATGATCATCGCCTGGATGATCGGCTCCTCGATGCTGGCGATGTCGCCCGACGGCGGCATCTTCGACGGATTATCAATGTCATGGACTTCGCCACGCACGTCGGTCACGCGATAACGAACGCCAGGGGCGGTCGTGATCAGATCAACATTGAACTCGCGTTCGAGCCGCTCCTGCACGATCTCCATGTGAAGCAGACCCAAAAAGCCGCAGCGGAACCCGAAGCCCAGCGCCGCTGAGACCTCCGGCTCGAAAAAGAATGACGAATCGTTCAGCCGAAGCTTTTCGAGCGCGTCGCGCAGCTCTTCGTACTGGTTCGGCTCGACCGGATAGACTCCGGCGAAGACCATCGGCTTGACCTCTTGAAATCCGGGGAACGGTTCGGTCGTTGGGCGCGCGGCTTCGGTGATGGTGTCGCCGATGCTCACGTCGGCCACGGTCTTGATATTCGCCATGATGAAGCCGACCTCGCCCACTCCCAGCTTTTCAATCTGGCGCGGTTTCGGCGTCAGCACGCCCAACTCTTCGACCTCGTAATCGCGCCCCTTGGCCATCAGGCGGATCTTTATCCCTTTGCGCAATTCGCCGTCGATCATGCGAACCATGACGATCACGCCGCGATAGGGGTCAAACCACGAGTCGAAGATCAACGCCTTGAGCGGCGCTTCTGGCGACCCTTGCGGCGGCGGTATCTCGCGGACGATGGCCTCCATGATCTCGTCAATGCCTATTCCCTCCTTGGCCGAAACCATCACGGAGTTGTCCGTCCCGATGCCGATGATGTTTTCGATCTGCTCCTTGACCTTTTCGGGATCGGCGCCCGGAAGGTCGATCTTGTTAATGACCGGAATCAGATCGAGGTTGTTGTTAACGGCCAGGTAGGCGTTGGCGAGCGTTTGCGCCTCGACGCCCTGGCTCGCGTCCACCACCAGCAGCGCGCCCTCGCAAGCCGAGAGGCTGCGCGAAACTTCGTAAGAGAAATCAACGTGTCCGGGCGTGTCGATCAGGTTGAGAATGTAATCCTGCCCGTCTTTGGCTTTGTAATAGAGGCGAACCGCGTGAGCCTTGATGGTGATGCCGCGCTCACGTTCCAAATCCATCGCGTCCAGCACCTGCTCCGACATCTCGCGCGATTCGAGCGCGCCCGTCTTCTCCAAGAGCCGATCCGAAAGAGTCGTCTTGCCGTGGTCGATGTGCGCGATGATTGAGAAATTACGAATGTTCAACGACATACGTGTGTATACTTCAAACAATGGCGATTGCCAGTAAATGGCGAGGATAGAGAATCGAACAGCAAAAGGCAAATTATAGAAGGCTCGAAGTAATGTGATAGTAGGGCTTTTCGGGCTTTGATCGTCGTTTCGGGCGCCAGACAGAAAAATGTAAGACAGAAAAATAAGAATGCCATTTTTCTGTCTTACATTTTTCTGTCTGTTTGATCCGCAGTGGCCGAATCTACTTCTCCTCCCAACTGCGCCACAGAAACCACGAGGCGATGGAGCAATATGGCCTCCAGCCGCGCTCTTCGGCGACCTGCTCGATCTCGACGGCGGTCGGGAGATGATCGAATCCATAAAGCTGCTCGACGGCGCGCCGGATGCCCAGATCGCCGACCGGCAGCACGTCCATACGGCCGAGCGAAAAGATCAAAAACATATGCGCCGTCCAGACGCCGATGCCCTTGACCTGCGTGAGCATCTCAATTACCTCGTCGTCGCTCATCTTCGCCATGCGGTTGAATTTGAGCGAGCCGTCTTGAGTCTTCGCGGCGATGTCTTTGACGAAGGAGACCTTGCCGTTCGACATCCCCGTCGCGCGCAGCGTCTCGTTCGGAGTCGCGAGAATCCGCTCCGGCTCCGGGAAGCGGTCAGGCGCGTAGACCGCTTTGAAGCGGTTGCAGATCGTGTCCGCCGCTTTCGTCGACAATTGCTGAGAGATCACGGCCTCGACAAGAGTCTCGAAATACCGGTTGTGCGGACGGATGCGGCAAGGCCCGTGACGCTTGATCAATCCCCGCAAACGTTGATCGCGCCGCGACAGGCTCCGCTCCGCTTTTTCCAACTCCGCGATAAATGTAGATAATTTGCTCAATGCCTTGATGGTCCTCGGAAATGGGTAGGGCAAATCGGTAGTTTGCCAAGTTTTCTCGAAAGGCGGAATAACGTTGAAAGAGAGAATCGTCAATCTCCTCAGTGCTCACCCAGACCCCTTCAATGTCGGCGCGAAGCAGCGCCCGTGAATGCCCAATCGCCGTGTTGGTTGAAATGTGTGGTTGAAAAGTTGGATCGTATTCGCCGATTAGAGCGATAGGTTTCCTTGAGGCCAATCGATTTCCCCCTTCGTGTCTTTGACTCTTGCCGTTGGTTTTTGAGTTAACTGAAGCCTGTGCATAAATCGGGAGGCGCGCCCTGGGTACGCATCGCTTCCAGCGTGCAGTCTCGGCGGGAGGCGCATTAGGAAGCAATGGGCCTCTAACCGAGACTGCACGCTGGAAGCGATGCGTACCCAGGTTAGCGCCAATTACAGTGTTGATTGCAAATGGTTTTTATTTGCACAGGCTTCAATTACTTGACGATCGCCTGCATCACGGCGGTTCAGTATGCTAATAATGCCTGATACCATCAATTGAGACATCAAATTGCTCAGAAACAGTATTGATGAATTCATCAATGCCGGTATTCCGAAATAGGATCGGTTCCCACTGAATCCGTGGGTAAAACAATGCGCCCAGCCTGCCCTCTAGAAAATGCACTCCTAAAGCTCCGATGCCCGAACGATTCGGTGTCAGCACGGAATAGTTATAACTTCCGCCAGCGACGCCCAAGGGCCTAAGCGCGCTTGTCTCTTCGGTTGTGTTGGAGACAGAGTGAAAGCCAAATCCGATAGAGCTTGGCAAATACCGGAATCCATCTGCCTCGGCGGTCTTTGAACTGACGGTAATGGCAAAATCACTGACAGAAGGATGTTTATGATCCTCGATCACAGCGCGAAATGCATCACTCATTCTCGTCGCTATCTCAAGCCAACGGAATTCATCAGCCGTAAAGATCGTCTTCGACCTTTGTTCAAACGTATGGTAGTGCTCCTGATAAGTAGCAAAAGCTGATTGATCGCCGATCCATGCTGATGGGAGATCCTCCTCAATCTTACCATCGATGATTCGAGCAAGAGTTGGTTGCGGGTCGGCGAATGCAACAATGAAATCTGTTTTGCAACCTTCCGCTAGGTGCTCTCGCAATAGATGCCTAGTAATACTTGCTCTATCGAGGTCATTACTCTTAAGAATTGGCGTCATCGCAACTTGAGCGAGTCCTGCCATGCCAGCAAAGCAAACACAACAAGAAGGAGACACGACAACGCACTTTAGTGAACCATTGAGCGGCGTGTTATGGACGGCTGAATAATTGGTGACTTTAGTATCACTAACGATCCTTATCTCATCCTCAATGATTCTGGCAACAATAAGACTCATAACGTTCTCCTCTGGCTCAATCTTACCCGCTTGCCACATCAAAAAAACAGCCCGTTTTATCAGAGCTTTTGCAAAGCCGTCTTGGCCCTCATTCGCTTGATAATGATCAAGTAACACTCCAAAGTCTTCGCCGATTTGAGCGATTTTGCAAAAGCCTTGCTCAGTATATCCGCATTGCCTTTGAGTCTGAGCGACATTGATTCTGATCACTTGGCGATCACCTCAAGCTTTGCTTTTTGATACTTCACCGAACTCGTTCCCACCATAATGTCGAACCAGCCAGGCTCGACCACGCGGTTCATGTTCAAATCCAGAAACGAAAGTTTGTCGGGCGTGATCGTGAAGTTTATGGTCTTGCTCTCGCCCGGAACGAGCGCGATGCGCCTGAAATCCTTCAACTCCATCACGGGGCGGGTCACCGAACTCACCAGGTCGCGGATGTAGAGTTGAACGACTTCATCGCCGGCGCGCTTGCCCGTGTTCGTGACTGTCACGCTGACTTCCGCGCGGCCGGAAGGCCCGATCTGCGCCGGCGTCACTTTCAGATTCGAATACTCGAAGGTCGTATAGCTCAATCCGTGGCCGAACGGGAAGAGCGGCTCTTTGCTTGCGAAGAGATAACCGCGTCGCGCCGTCGGCTTGTGGTTGTATGCGACCGGCAGTTGACCGACCGAGCGCGGGAAGCTCACCGGGAGTTTGCCCGCCGGGTTGTAATCGCCGAACAACACGTCGGCCACGGCCACGCCGATGCAAGCCACGCCCATGCGCGAAGCGAGATACGGGTCTTCGCCGTATGTCTCTTCCGTCCGGCCCCAGCGCGGGTCGCGCGCCAGATCGAGGTTCGGGCCGAGCACCTGATGGCCGCCGCGAATGCGCGTCTCCAGCGCGGCGGCTGTGAAGACCTTTGTGATCAGATCCGGGTCCCAACTCGACGCAAGCGAGATCGGAGTCGGGAAACTCGCGCTGCCTTGCGCCATGTGCCCGTGCAGAGCCTCGTCGTGAAACATGGCCGGGATGCCCAGACGCGTGTTCTCTTTCAGCCACTTCTGCAGCGCGTTTGCGAAGACCGCCGATTGGCGCGCGTCCTTTCGCTCGCGCTGTCGCGCGATCTGCCCGATGCCGTGTTTCATTACGACGGCGGCTTTTTCCGGAGAGAAGTCGCCGCGGTCTGGAAACGACCAATCGTGTGGTTTCTGCTGTGGCTTCCCGACCCAGAGCGTCGTGATCTGCGCGACCTTCTCTTCGACGGTCATCCGGCTCAGCAGATCGGCGACACGCCGCTCCACGGGGAGATTCGGGTTGCGGTAACCCGGCGCCTCCTGCGCGCGGCCGATTCGGATCCCGATAACGCCGCCAGGCAGTAACAAAGCCAGTGTGAACCCGATGCAGAGATAAGAGACTTTTCGATAGAGCGTCTTTGAATTGAATGGGCTTCTCATGTTGAAACTCCGAATGCGAGGTTGTTTAAAGAATTCAGCCACGAATGAACACGAATGAACACCAATCTTTTCTTGATCTTGACGCCTCATTTGTTTTCCATATTTGCCGCCATTCGTGAATATTCGTGTTCATTCGTGGCTAAAACTCTCCCACTTAAAATCTATAGATTCCGACTCATGTCAGGGAACCGCGGTAACGCTCCCTGTAACGACGAAACGGCCCGTGACCACGCCAGTCGTTTTGGCGTCGGCGCGTCCCGTGAAGCCGGGCTGTTTGCCTCCGACACTGACCGTGAACTCACCGGGCTCGACGACGCGCTTGCCTTTGTCGTCAATGACCGTCATTCGCTCGGCGCCGAGCGTGAACGAGACGGTCTGCTTTTCCCCCGGCTTGAGAAAGATTCGCTTGATCCCGGTCAGAGATCGGATCGGCGTCGGAACCGAAGCGGCCACGTCGGTCACATACAATTGAACGACTTCATCGCCGGCGCGGTCGCCGGCGTTGCGCACGTCCACGCTGACCTTGACGCTTTGGCCTGCCGGCGCCGACTTCGCGCTCAACTTCAAATTTTCATACTTGAAGCTCGTGTAGCTCAGCCCGAAGCCGAAGGGATAGAGCGGGTCGCCCTTGAAGTAGCGATAAGTGCGCCCGCGCATGTTGTAATCTTCGAACGGCGGCAGTTGGTCCACGGACTTGTAGAAGGTGACTGGAAGTCTGCCGCCGGGGTTGTAATCGCCGAACAGAACGTCCGCGATCGCCGTCCCTCCCTCTTCGCCGGGATACCAGGCTTCGAGGATGGCCGGAACGTTCTCGCCGGCCCAGTTGACGGACAGCGCGCTGCCGTTGAGCAATACCACCACGATCGGCCTGGTCGCCCCGACGGCATTGAAGACTGCTTTGAGCAGATCTTCCTGCGCTTTCGGCAAAGAGATGTCGGTTCGGTCGCCGCCGCGAAAGCCTGCGACGCTGACGGTCATCTCTTCGCCTTCGAGCGCCGGTGAAATCCCCAACACCATGATGACGGCGTCCGCTTGCCGAGCCGCATTGACAGCCTCATCCATGATTCTTTCGGTGAAGCGCGGGAATGACCAGAAGAATTTCGCAATCGCGTTGCGGATGTCTTCGTAATACTCGATGCGCACGTCGTATGATCGGCCCGCTTCGAGGTTCACTTCTTTCATGAGGGTCCTGATCTGGCTGGCCTGATTGCCAGTCCAGGCGTCGACCAAAAGCTTGCCGTCTAGATAAAGTCGCACGCCGTCATCGGCCATCGCGCCGAGTTGGTACTCGCCCGATTCCGGCGGCGTGAACTTGCCCGTCCAGCGAACCGAGAAGCCGTCTTCATTTATTTCCGGCGCGGGTCTGCCGCGACTCCAATCGAAATTGATCTGCTCGTCGGTTCGGACTAGCGCGGGCGCCCCTTGCAATTCCTTGTTGTTGAAATATTCGGCCTTGAAACCGCCCGGAGTGGCCGAAGCCGGCACGGGCGCGCCCGCGCTGCCTGTCAACGTCGAGCCGAGCGCGTAGAGAATTTTCTTTGACGTTCCGACTTTAGCCTTGATCCCGGCTAGCGGTGTGACCGATTTCGTCGGCTGGCCGTTGTAATTGCCGAGCAGGACTTCGGGCGCGTCCGCGTTCGGGCCGATGACGGCGATGGACTTGGTGTTTCCTACCAGCGGCAGCGTGTTGTTGTCGTTCTTCAAGAGCACGATGGATTCGCGCGCCGTTTTGAGCGAAAGCTCGCGGTGCGCGGGCGCGGTGTTCATCGAATACGGGATGCGGGCGTAAGCGACCATCTCAGGCGGATCGAACATCCCCAGGCGGAATCGCGTCCTCATCAAGCGTTTGACCGCGGTGTCGACCTCCGCTTCGGCGATCAGCCCATTTTTGACCGCCTGTACGAGCGATCTGTATTCGCCGCCGCAGGAGAGATCTGTGCCCGCCTTGACGGAAATAGCCGAGGCTTCGCCGACGGTCTTCGCAAAGTGATGGAACTTGTAGATGTCGTCAATCGCGCCGCAGTCCGAGACGACGTGGCCCTTGAAGCCCCACTCCCGGCGCAGGATGTCGTAAAGCTTCTTGTTGGCGCAGCAAGGCTCGCCGTTGGTCCGGTTGTAGGCGCACATTATTCCTTCCGCCTTGCCTTCGACGATTGTGGCGCGGAAGGCGGGCAGATAGGTCTCCTGCAAATCGCGCTCGCTGACGACGGCGTCAAAGCCATGCCGCTCAGGCTCGGGACCGCTGTGTACGGCGTAATGTTTCGGAGTGGAGACGACCTTCAGGTAGCGCGGATCGTCGCCCTGCAGGCCTTTGACATAGGCGACGCCGATGCGCGAGGTCAAATAGGGGTCTTCGCCGAAGGTCTCCATCCCGCGCCCCCAGCGCGGGTCGCGGAAGATGTTGATGTTCGGACTCCAGAAGGTCAGCCCCTTGTAGCGCCCCCTGTCGTTCTGTCGCGCGAACTCGTGATGCTTCGCCCGAGCCTCAGTCGAGACCACGTCGGCGACGCTGCGGATGAGTTCTTCGTCCCAAGTCGCGGCCAGGCCGATGGCCTGCGGAAAGACTGTGGCGTAGCCGGCGCGCGCCACGCCGTGCAGCGCCTCGTTCCACCAATCGTATGCCGGAACCCCCAGACGCTCGATGGGGGCGGCGGCGTTCACCATCTGCGAGGCCTTCTCTTCCAAAGTCATCCGCGAGACCAGGTCGTCAACGCGCTTTTCAATTGGAAGCGATGGGTCTTTATAGGGTGGCGGCGCCTCTTGCCCGCTGCCCCCAACACGGTGCGAAACTAGCGACAAACAGATGAGAAGAAGCAGCCCGCACAAAGCGGCCCAACGATAATGGTTCATTTGGCTCCTCAGAAAAATGTACCGTAGGTTGTCCAACCTGCGGAGGCTCGGCTATTGAAGCATTCAGTTGTCATCAGGCTGCGTGGTTATGACTCCACTTTGTCCATTTCGTAATGACGGCGCTTGCGCCGTCATTACGAAATGGACAAAGTGGAGTTGAATATGTGAAGTCAGCTTTTCAAGCGGACTTCACATATTTCCCGAGTGTTGAAAACAAAGCTCAATCCTGTTGCCGGCGCGTTGCGCCGGCATTCAAATGGACAAAGTCGAGTTTGAAGACCCTCCGCAAGTTGGACAACCTACGGTACGGGGCGCGCCGCCTTTTAGCTACTTAATATCTGCCCAGACGCAGCTTCGCTATGCGGTCTCTTATCGCGTAAACCTCATTAGGGCTGATAGCTCTGTTCTGCAATTCAAATGTGTATGTGTCGTCATTGGATGTAGTGATCTCCAGCACGTATGGAGCCCTCCGTTTGATATGATTGATTTCTCTTAGGTCCCACCGATACAGGTACTCGGCTTCTCTGTTGGGTTTGAACGCGATCGTCTTTTCCAGTATTTCCAGCTTGCCTTCGATGTCGCGACTGAGGCTCCGTCTCAGTTTGACCCAAAAGGTCCTCGGCTGCGGAGCGCGAGTTGTTATTCGACTCCGCGACGCGTTGCGCAGCCAAGCCGCCATCGAATCACAATTTCCAGGAAGAAGGTTTACCTGGTTTCCGCCGGAAAGTTGGAACTCGAATTGCATCGACTCTCTCGAACGATACTTGACCGGACGTCTGGTATGGATCGTGAAGATGCGTGACTGGTCGTTCAATCTCAGGATGTTGGTTCTGTCAATCGAAAACGATTCGTTCGGATTATCTTCGTCAACAATGACGAGCGTGTCGCGGACCAGGACGGTTTTGACTCTGACTCTGCTACCCAGAAAGTAAAGATCGCCTTGGCAGACCTTGACCGGCGTTTGCGCATTCGCCGAGTCGAAGGACACGGCGACGGAGAACAGAAGAGGAAACAACGCTGCGAGACGTTTCATGTTTTGCATTCCTTTATTCATCAGGGTCAGGGGTTGAAATAATCCTGCCCACCGATCCATTTGAAATCAAGGCATATTGTCAGGCCGCCGCGCGTCGTTCGGATCAGCCCAGCGGTTATTGGGAATCGTCGGCGTCCAGCCCGGCCTGAGCGGGTCCTGATCGTAAGGGTATGACCCCAGGCGCTTGTAAAGCTCGCTGTATTCGGCGAGCTTGTCGCGGTCGAGTCGCACGCCTAGCCCAGACGTGGTCGGCACGGCGATGGAGCCGCCTTCGTATTTGAACTTGCCGCCTTCGATGATGTCGTCGGTCAAATGATGATAGTGCGCGTCGGCGGCGAACGAGAGATTCGGGATGACCGCGCCTAGGTGGAGCATCGTGGCGAGCTGTATTCCAAGCTCGCCCGACGAATGCACGGCCACGCCGAGTTGAAACGTCTCGCAGACTCCCGCCGCTTTGACGCAAGGACGGATGCCGCCCCAGAAGGTCGTGTCCAGCAGGATCACGTCCACCGCCGTGTCGAGCGCGTTGGCCGCGAGTTGCTCGAAGTTGACGACGACCGTGTTGGTGGCCAGCGGCATGCGCGCTTTCTCGCGCACGCGCCGCATTCCGGCCATTCCGAAGACGGGGTCTTCCAGGTAGTCGTTGCGAATCTCTTCGATCTGCTGGCCGAACCAGATCGCGGTCTCCGTCGACCAGACGCCGTTCGGGTCGAAGCGGAAGTGGTCGTCGCCGTCGAGCGCGTAGGAGAGCGCGTGGTAGCACTCCAGTTCGTACTCCGGCGCGAAGACGCCGCCCTTCAATTTGTGCGAGGTGAATCCGTAGCGCGCTCTCAGATCGCGCGCGTGCGCGACCAATTGCTCGACGGTTCGCACTTCGCCCGCGCCGTCTTTCGGGTTCGGGTAGCGGAAGAAGAGATAAGAGGCGAACGGCACACGATCACGCAAACGGCCGCCGAGGATGTCACAGACGGGAACGCCCCACTTCTGCCCCAGGATGTCGAGGCAGGCGAATTCCAGCGCCGCCAGAACCTGCGTGCGATTGTTGTAGAGCGAGGCCGTGGGGTTGGCGATCAGAAACCGCATCTCTTCAAGCCTCGCCGGATCGTGGCCTACCAGATAGCTTTTCATCGCGCGGAAGACGGCTTCTGCCGATTCGCCGCCGCCCCCCATCTCGCCGAGACCGATCAAACCTTCGTCGGTTACGACTTCAACGATGGTGCGGACGAAGCGTCCCCAGTGGCAGCCGTTCGCGTGACGTAGCGGCGCTTCCAAAGGGACAGTAACGGTCGTAGCTCGAATATCAGTGATCTTCATATGGTGTTAAGACGCAATTGCGCGTACGTAGATCCTTGCCGCGTAATCTTCAAACCCGAGCGAGCGCGCAATCGCCAACGAGGGCGCATTCTCATAGAGCGTCTGATACTGCGCAATCAATCCCTGCTCGATCGCATGAGCCGCAATCCCTCTCACACACGCCCGTCCATATCCCGCTCCGCGAGCATCTCCACGGGTCAGCACACAAATATGCGCGATCCGGCCGCCCCACACCTTGTACCCGGCCGCGCTTACCAGCATCCTGTCGATAAAGTATCCCGCGATCGGTTGGTCCGGATCGAGACCGCTGTATTCCCAGTCTTGCGCCGTCACACGGTCACGCAGGTCGTTGAGCGCGCCCATATCAATTCGACTGAGTAGACGCACGTTCGGGTCCTCACGGTCTGAGTCGAGCGCGTCCAGGTAGCCCAGATAGGTTGGTCCTAGAACACGATCAATGTGGCCTGTCAGCGCCCGCTCCACAAAGGCGACGTCGAAAATCGCATCATGAGCCTGACCGTAAGTGGCGTTGCGCACGATGTCGACAATCGAAGCGGAACAGGAAATCTGAAGTCGCTGCTTGCGTCGAAAGAATTGCGCGTATTCTGAGCCATTAGGCGCCAATAGTTCGATGACGACCACTGCGTCCGTATCGAAATCCTCAGGGTCGCAGCCAGTGTCTGCTGCCCAGAAGATGTCCACCGCTCCTTTTGCCTTGTCGGATAAATTACTCATTACTCTGCTAACTAAATCGTTTGGCGTTTTCCCGCATCGAAACAACCGGCATTGGAGCCATTCAGTTAAATCGCAATCGTTGGGAGAGAGCGTTTAGAGTACCGGCTTTAGCCCAATGAGGTTAAGTTAGCGATTAGTGGCGTGGACTTTAGTCCGCGCTGATGGCTGGCGCGCGGACTAAAGTCCGCGCCACTAATCGCGCCAGACGCCTAACTTAACCTCATTGGGCTTTAGCCGGCAGTGCTCGGAGTCCCAACACTGCCGGCTAAAGCCGGTACTCTAAACGCTCTCCTTCTATGGCAAGAAAAACACCGAAAAACCTAGTTTCCAGAGTACTCATGTCGTCAAATCGCCCCAAATCTTTACCTGGAGCGGGACGCCTCCCACAGCTTAATTGTCTTGTCCGCGCTCGCGGAAGCGAGCGTCTTGCCATCGGGCGAAAACGCGATTGCATAAACTATATCTTCGTGACCTTTGAGCAGAGCCAATAGCCGACGCGAAGTCGCATCCCACAACCTGATCGTTCCGTCATAACTAGCCGAGGCCAGTGTGCTACCGTCCGGAGAGAATGCGACTGCCCTGACAGCGCGTTTGTGGCCTTTGAGTGTAGTCAGGTTTCGCCGCGAGGCCACGTCCCATAGCCTGACCGTATTGTTCCTATCCCCCGACGCCAGCATCCTGCCGTCAGGCGAAAACGCGACTGATCGGACGTGGTTGCCGAGGTTCAACAGCCAGTTTCCCTCAAGCGTAGCTACATTCTGCCCGGAAGCCACATCCCACAACTTCACTGTCTTGTCCACACTCCCCGAAGCTAACGTCTTGCCGTCGGGCGAAAAAGCGACTGAGTCAACAATGTCCTTGTGACCTACGAGCGCGGCCAAGTTCCGACCGGTGGCCACTTCCCACAGCCTGATCGTCGCGTCATAACCTGCCGAAGCCAGCGTCCTACCGTCGGGTGAGATGGCGACAAACGCAATATCGCTTTCGTGTCCCTTGAGCGCGGCCAGGTTCTGGCCGGTGGCCACGTCCCACAGCCTGATCGTCTTGTCTCTACCTGCCGAAGCGAGCGTCTTGCCGTCAGGCGAAAATGCGACCGACCAGATTGCGTCTCCGTGCTCTTTGAGTGCGACCAGGTTCTGGCCGGAGGCTACATCCCACAGCCTGACCGTATTGTCCACACTTCCCGAGGCGAGCGTCTTGCCGTCAGGCGAGACCGCAATGGCGCTGACAATGTGTTCGTGTCCCCTAAGAGTCCGCGCCTCATGCCGAGTCACGGATTGATCCAATTTCTCGGCCTCTTGTCTTTGCTCACGGAAATACCAGGCCGCCGCGAGGACCAGCGGGAGCGCCACACTGATAAAGATAACGACCACACGGATGCGCCGCTGTCTGCGTCGCCGCTGTTTCACCGCGGCAAGCAGGTCTTCGTCGGAAGTGTTTGCGCCCTTGGTCATATCGGCCATCACCAGGCGAGGCTCTTCGCCATGTACTCTTCGAGAGTCTTCTGCGGCTTCTCCACCCCCTCCGGCAGAGGGCGCTTGGAGAAGATCTGAAAATAAAGCAGGCAGGCGTCGCGCCAATGATCCGCGTCGCGCTCCTGAATCTCCAACTTCTTCGCCACTTCGGCGTGACGTTCCGGGTCAATGGCGCCGGCCAGCGCGTCCCACCCCTTGCGCGCGGCTCGCACCCAATCCACGCCGCGCTGATAATGCAGAGCCAGTTCATCCCATAAGATTCGTCCCGAACGCATGCGATGATCCCACGGGACGTGGTGGAACCAGACCAGAAACTTCTCCGGGCAAGTGGCCAGGTTGGCGAAGCGGTCACGCACGGGCGGGTGATATTGGCTCACGGAATCGCTGCCTGTTTTGGTTCGGTCAAATCCCAGGCCGCGCTCGTCGGCGCGGTGGTAATAGGTTGGATTCCAATCGGCGCGTTTCTCCATGTCCCACCACGGCGCGGGGCCGTAATGATGCCCGCCCCACATAATGTGATGCAGCCCGAGCGGCGTCATGTAATCCACCAGCGCCTCGTGCGATTCGAGCATAACGCGCGCGATCGCGTCCACCGCTTTTTGATCGCGCGTGAACGTCATCCTGATCCACTCCTCGGCGATCTGCCGCGAAGAGATGTCGGGGTTCCATGCGAGACGACCGAAGGCGTACCAGTTGGCCTGAGCGAAATGATGCCCGCACCAGTTCCGATCCGATCCGGCGTTGGCCACGCCCGCGATGCCCGTCAATCGCAGCTTGTAGAGACTGCTGTCCACCACTTTCGTAACGGTCGAGCCGGGACCTTTGGCGTAAGTGTCGGAATCGAAGAACTCGCGCCACATCGGGGCGAGAAATACGAGGTGATTCGAAAAGCCCAGGTACTCCTGCGTGATTTGCAATTCGGGCATGAGCTGCGTCTTCGGCATTCCTCCGAAGAGCGGGTGGAAAGGCTCACGCGGCTGAAAATCAATGGGGCCGTTCTTGACCTGCAGCAGGACGTTCGGCGCAAACTTGCCGTCGAAGGGTTGCAGGTTTTCATAAGCCGCCCCGGCGCGGTCGTAGCCCTCTTTCATGTCGTAAACGAAGGCGCGCCAGACGACGACGCCGTCGTGCGGGGCAACAGCGGTGGCCAGCATATTGGCGCCGTCAACGTGGTTGCGGTTGTAGGTGCGAGGGCCGGGCTGTCCCTCGCTGTTGGCTTTGACCAGGAAGCCGCCGAAGTCGGGAATGAAGCCGTAGATTTCGTCGGCTTTCTTCTTCCACCACGTCGCCACGTCAGGATCGAATGGATCAGCCGTCTTCAAGCCGCCCAGTTCGATAGGAGCGGAGAAGCGGGCCGAGAGATAGACGCGCACGCCGTACGGGCGGAAGACGTCGGCGATGGCGGCGGCCTTGCGCAGGTATTCGGCGCTCAGGCTACGCGAATTGGCGTTGACGTTATTGAGCGCCGCCCCGTTGACGCCGATTGACGCGTTGGCGCGGGCGTACTCGCGCAGGCGCGGATCGACTTTTTCGGGCAGAGATTGCCAATCCCACAGCGAACGCCCCGCATAGCCGCGCTCGACGCTGCCGTCGAGGTTGTCCCAATGGTCGAGCATGCGACGCTGCAGCCGCGGCCTTTGACTGATGTCCAGTTTGTCAATCGGCTGAAGCGTCTGTATCAGGCGCAGGAAGTGGAAAGCGCCGTAGAGCGCGCCGATCTCGCCGTCGGACGCGATCACGGTCACGGCGTGTGGGCCGAGCTTCAGAGAACGGATGCGGAATCCTTCAGACCCAAGATCGGAGAGTTGGCGCCCCCATTTGAGGCCGGCTATCAGAGGCGAACTCTTCGGCGTTCCCACGAATATCGCGCCGTCGCGCTCAACTTTCTCTGCGGCAGGAATAGAGCCGCCGAGCAAGCCCGCACAACCATTAATGAGTTCGCTGCGAATGGCTTCCATAGTCGCGGAGCCGCCGGGCGCGACGATGGAAGTGACGCGAGGCCGGTAGACTTCGATCATCGCCTTCGGAACCGAATCGTAGCGCAGCCACAGGCGATAGCCGTCCTCGGCTTTTGCGGCCGTCCACAAGAATAACTGTATGGCGATCGTGAGACAGGCGATAAATCCTTTGCGGCTTCGATTACGCTCAGCGGTCATCTTCTCCTTCCAGCTTTAATAAAGCGTCCGGTGGATCAAACGGCGCAACTCCTCGTGGCGATTCATTCCGCCGGTAATGCGCTGCGCAAGATTGCCGTCGCGGTTGAGAATGACGTGGGTCGGCCAAAGATTGATATTGTATTTCTGGCAGATCGTCTCAGCGTTGGGGATGATCTGGTAGTTGAACGCCTTCGTTTTAAGAAACTCGCGCAACTCTTTTTCATGATCGGTGGCGAGGGCGATAAACACTACCTCTCTGTCCTTGAATTCGCTGACCAGCGAATTGAGGCCGGGCATCTCGGCCTGACAAGGAAGGCAGGCGATGTGCCAAAAGTTGAGCACGACGACTTTGCCCTTCAACGCCGCCAAGTCCAGTTTCTGCCCGTCGAGCGATGTCGCATTGAAAGCCGGCGCGGCCTCTTTGCCCGCAAACACATCGCGTTTGCCTCGCAGGTAAGCGGTGAATCCGTCGAGCGTCCCTTTGCGTTTTTGATAGACCTCTTTCAACTCGGCTTCGGCTTCGTCAGAGCCGTTCATCCATGCCGTGAGGTAGGACCCTTCAGCGGCTATCAGATTGCCTTGCGCGCGCAGGATGCGAGCTTCGAGCAGATACGTTTCGAATTTGGAACTCGTACTGATATACCTCGCCCACTTTGCGCATTTTGAACACGACGGGTTTGCGTTCGGGAAAGTATATCTGGCCGATTGCGTAGACATCCTCATCCAACGTGAGCTTTGCGCCGGGAGCCTTCGGGTTGTAAGTGATAGTCAACACTTCCCCAGCCCGCGGTTCGAGCGGCGTCAGGCCGGCGATTTGGGCCGCCGCTCCCGGCGCGAACGCGCAGAGCGACAAGAATGTGATGAATGCAGCCTTGATCATTGCGCCTCCTTGCCGGCCATTTGTGCAGTACCGCGCGCGTAAAGCAGTTATGCGCGGGGCCGACCGCTCCTTTACACGCGCGGCGCCGCGCCGGCGTTCCATCATTCTGTTCATCGCTCCATCAACTGCCGAATTTCTTCCGAAACACAGGGCCCGCGCCTAGTGGACGGACTTTAGTCTGTCCGTGGTCTGAATCGTAGGCGGACAGACTAAAGTCCGTCCCACTCTGATTTAATGCGGCACATTGACAGTCACCGAACTGCTGGAACTCGATCCGGCCGAGTCTGTGACCGTCAGTGTAATAGTGTATATCCGTCCCGAGCCATTGCCCGCGCGTTCGGCCCGCAACAGGACGTGATGCGCGTCAATCACCTCCCAATCGGGAGAGGTGGCGCCGTCACCGGTCCCGTCCACCGGCTCGTTGCTGCTGATCGTGATGACCGGCTTAAGACTCGCGTCACAATTATCGCTGACGCTGTATCTGAGCGTGACGGGTACCATCATGTGATTCGGCGGCCAGAGCACGGGCTTGTCTACAGAGAGGCCGGAGATCACCGGCGGCGGATTGGACACTTGGACGTTGACCGACGCTGTGTTGTTCGGGGCCGTGTTGGGATCGCGGGTGGTCGAAGCGGCGGTGGCCGAATTGACTATTTCAGTGTTGTTGGGAGTCGGGCAGACCACCGTCACGGTGAGATTGAACTGCGCAGAAGCGCCGGCGGCCAGCGAAGAGGCTGTGCAATTCACCTGTCCTGCCCCGCCCGCCGCCGGTTTGGCGCAAGACCATCCCGCAGGCGCCGACAGCGACTTGAATACAGTCCCCGCCGGGATCGCGTCGGTCAGCGATACGTTGTCGGCCGGAAGATCATCATCAGTCGGGAGGAAGGGTTCCTGATCATTATCCCTGTTATTCCTGACGGTGATCGTGTAGGAGAGATCATGCCCGCTCAGCGCAGTGTTGGAATCGGCGCTGACGTCAGTCGAGAGATCGGCGCCGGGGAGTTGCAGCGGGTCGATGACGCCCCAATAAGCGAACTTTTTCTTCAACTGATCGTCGAAGAGGAGAGGAGCGTTGACGCGTCCGGAGCTTGTGATCCACGTGTTGTCATCCGCCAGGCCCCATACAGTGACCGACTGGATCTTGTCCTTGAGTTTTTTGAAGGCCTCAAAGTAGTCACGATAGTGGTACCCCACCCTGACGTGCCGGTCAAGCGGGATTTCGTCGTAATTCGGAATCGACGTGTTGGCGCTGCCACTGTAGATGTTGACATCCATCTCGGTGACGTGCTGCAAGACCCCGAGCGTGGCAAACATGTTGATGGTATCAATGAATCCCTGCACTGGCGGGAATTCAAAGTTGTTGTGCATCTGGTGTCCAACACCGTCCACCGGAACGCCTCTCGCCTTCAAATCTCTCACGACATTGAAGTAGCAGGCCCGCTTGGAACCAAAGGCGCTGTTGAACTCGTTGATGAACAGTTTGGCGTTCGGATCGACTTCGCGCGCGGTCTGGAAGGCGATGTCGAGATACTGCGGTCCGAGGATGTTATACCAGGTACTGCGCCGCAAACAGTCGGGCTGGTTCTCATCAATAACCTCATTCACCACATCCCAGGCATACAACTTGCCGACGAAGTGACCGGCAACGCCTCGAATATGGTTCTGCAGTCGCTGGGTGAGCAGCGCTTTGTTGGCCTCGCTCGGTTGCATCGTGGCGCCGGTAACTGGATCGGTAAAAACCCATGCCGGGATTTGGTTGTGCCACAGTAGAGTATGCCCGCGCACGATGATGTTGTTAGCTTGCGCAAAGCTGACTTGCGCGTCGGCGTTGGTAAACCGGAAAGTTCCTTCAGCAGGTTCGGTCGCGTCCCATTTGAAGTCATTTCCGGAGGTGATGCTGTTGAAGTGCTTCTTCAGCAAATCAGCATGTACGCCGGTGATTTCAAGTGGAGTGACCGCCGCGCCCACCGGGAAGAAGTCAGCATAGGCCTGAAAGACAGAAGGCAGGTCCGGTTCGATGGTCGGCGGCGGCACGAACGTGATCTGCACATCGTCAATGTAGAAAGAGGACAACGGTGACGGTTGGTTAGGCGCCGACTCCACGTAGAGAATGAGCGAACTGTTGGCCAGGGCCACGTCATAGGTAGTTGTGAGCCGCACCCAGGCGCCGGAGGTGACGTTTGTATTTCCAACTACCTGATGGAACGTCGAAATCGTGCCGGCGTTACGCTGCAAACTAACTCGCAATTGCGTGGGCGCCTCGCCCGGCGCCAGCTTGGCCCACAGCGAAACTTTGTAGCGCGAGCCGTTGAACATAATGTTGGTGACGTTGACGGCGACGCCGCGGAAAGCGGCCGTACGGTTGGTAGTCAGGAGACTGTTGGCGCCGCTGTGCGCGTCAGCAGAGGTCACTGTAACACTCTCAACGCCGGTACGCGGACCCCAGCCCTCTGTCGCGCCTGACTCAAACGTGCTGACCAGCCCGTTGGTGTTGGAGGGAGGGCCGGGCGGATCAGCAATCTTAACAATCGAGAAATCGTCCACATAGTAAGAAGCAGTGGCGCTTGAAGATTCGATGTAGAGCAGCAGCGCGGACGGATCATTCCCGCCAAACGAATACAGCCCACTCAACTGCACCCATGCGGCGTCGGTTACGCCCGTAGCAGAGCTGGATGCAATGCTGTCGAAGCTATTGCTGCCGCTTACCGTTCGCTGCATCGTGACTCTAATCTGTGTGGGCATCTCTCCGGCGACCAGGCGGACCCAGGCCGTCACCTGATAGGTTGCGCCCTTGGTGAGCAGGCCAAACGCGTTCCGGCTGGGGCCGTGGAAGCCGGCAGTCCTTCCAGTGGTCTTCAAGCTGCGCGTCCCGCCATGTGCGGGAACCTCGTCCGTGTTCGTCAGTGTGACGGGGGGTGTGACGGGGCCTCTGGGAATCCATCCTTGCAACGTGCCGTCTTCGAAATCGTTCTGAACGACGGCCCCGGTTTGCGCAATAACCGCGCGGCGTCCGAGCGGCGACAGGAAATAGAGCGCCAGAGCGCAGGCCATGCCGAACGCGAGAATGCAGGCCCGGACGGCATAGCTCCTGCGCCAGGTTTTACGTGACCGATGTAGTCTGGTGAGATGGAACATTTGTGAGCCTCCTCAGTTTGGAATGATTTTCATAGTAATCCATTTTCCATTTTCCATATCGCGATTGTCATTTGTCAGTTGAAGAGATCGCCTCAGGCAATGACAAATGACAATCGTGATATGGAAAATGGAAAATGGATTCGGCTTCAGCCGCGCCCTGATGGCCTCTGAACAAATAGCGCGACAATGCCCTCATCGCGAGGAGCGGACCCTTGCGTGATCCCGGCTCCGACAGGGTCGGATTCGGGGAGATCAGCGCCTGCGATATTGTTGCGCTATTTGTTCAGAGACCATCAGCGCTGTTCCGCGTTCAAGAGATTATGTTTACGCAAAAATTCCCGTATAACGGCGTAGCTATTCACTAAATCTTGCCTGTTAAAACCGCCATGCTTGCGGCCGCGCAGCGTGACAAGCTGATTCGGCGCGCCGGCCTTGTCCAATGCGGCGTGCAGCCTCACCGCCTGGTTGTAAGGCACAATGTCGTCCTGATCCCCGTGAATCGTGAGGATTGGCGGGAGTCCGGCGCGGACGTAACTGATTGGTGAAAGCTGTCGCGCGAGCTCCTCCCGATTGCTCATACTGCCGAACCATTCCATCGCGTAATGCTTCGCGTTCGGCCCGTCAATCAGCTCGGCCACGTCGGTTATCCCGTACCAGTTGATGATGGCGGCGACGTTCGTTTTCGGCTCCGTCCCTTCTCTCCATCGCGTGCCGCTGTCGGTCGGACATTGGCGGTCGAAAACCGATTGCGCCGGCAGCATCCCGGTAATCAACGAAAGATGTCCGCCAGCCGAGGTCCCGGTCAGCACGATCTTTGAAGTGTCCAGGCTGTACTCCTTCGCGTGATATGTCACCCACCTGAGCGCACAGCGGCAATCTTCCACCGCCGCCGGCGCCGGGGTGTTGCGCGCCAGACGATACTCGACATTGATGACCGCCCAACCGAGCGACAAATACGGCAGGAGTTGGAAAACATTGCGCTCTTTCTGTCCGTCCACCCAACCGCCTCCGTGAAACAGCATAAGAGTCGGGTTCGGCGCGCTGCGGTTCTTGGGCAGGTATAGATCGAGCTTCAACTCGGTATTATTGGCTACCGAGTAAGTAATGTTCGGCAGTATGTCGTAATCAGCCGACGCATAATCGGGCCATTTGTCTGGGCCGAGCGCCTGCGCCTGCTCGGAGCCTGGCGCCGGCGTCGCTTTTTTCTGGTTGTCCGGGTACGGCTTCCGAATGAAGTCCGGCGGCATTGGCGGAGCGAGCTTCTTCCCCTTGCTGAACGCCCAATGCCCCAGCCAGTCGGAACTGGCCAGGTATTTATCCGGAGCCTGATAAACAGGGTCTTTCAGCGCCTGCTCCAGTGTAATAAAACGATAGCCTTTGTTCTTGAGCATTGCCGCCAATCCGTCGAGGTTGTCGGCGGTGAGTTCATTGGCGTGTAACAAGAGAATATGTTTGATCGGATGCCCGAACAGGTCGTTCGCGGCCTGCTCGCAGAACTCGAATTTACGTTCGGCGAATTTCAAGTACTCCTCCGAGACCCGCTTCATCATCTCGCTGTCGCCCTGCGTCCGCGCGCCGGCGTAAGCGGAAAGGATCATCCAGTCCATCACGTCCACGGTCACAGGCGCGATCTTGTACCCTCTTTCCGCGATGAAGCTCTCGAAGGATTGTTCGATTTCCCTGGTCGGCCCCATCTGAAGAAACGGGTGGCGAAAGTACCTGATCCTTTGCCCCTTTTGTTTGAGCAGCCATCTTGTGACCACTTCGCCCCGCAGAAAGTCATCTTGATATTCATTGAGCGGAGCGTCCTTGAGACCCAAATGAGAGAAAGTGTGATTCCCCAATTCGACGCCGCCGTCAGACCAGGCTTTCAAGATCATGATTCGCGCCTCGGTCTCTCCGGAGACATGAAGGAGCGATTCATTGACGAATCCAACGACCGGAATCTGATGTTTATTGACCGCCGCCAGAATCTTGTCAGTCATCGCGCGCAATCTGCCGGCGTCGAACTGCGGGCCGTTGAGGGGTAGATCATCGATTGTAACGGCGACCTCTTTTGGTTGCGTGACGGTTTGCGCTTGAAGGCCGACCGAACAAATCGGCGCCAACCCGACGATCAGAATTGCCAGACACAACAACTTTCGTCTCATTTTGTCTCCTTTAGATCGAACTAGAGAACATTAGCGCCGCTACCAACCACGGGGAGCAAGGAGCATGGGGAAAGGCAATACAGATCGGCGTCCCGTGTTACCCGTGGCGGCGCCTTGAATTTAGCCGCGGGTTTTAACCCCTAGTCATTACCTAAATCTTTTCAGTTTTGCGCCGGAGGCGCGGCGGATATTAGCCGGTGGCGCCGGCCACCGGAAAGCCCGTCATTATTGCCTTTGCGCCCCGGCAGGGGCGCGGGACCGTAACGCGATCCTGAACTATTTCGTCGAATTCATTCACGTCCAGCGCCCCTGCCGGGGCGCGAAGAATTGGTCGCCTGGACCCGGTGGTTTCACCCACCGGCTAATATCCATCGCCCTTCCAGGGCGAAAAGCAGCAATCGCGAATCGCGAAAGTTTTGGGTAATGACAAGGGGTTAAAACCCACGGCTAAATTCAAGGAGCCGCTAACGCGGCGAGCGCCGATTGACAAACCCTCAAAGCAATAATTGCGAACCGCGCTTAGCCCAGCCTGCGCGCCTGCTGTTGCGCTTTGATCGCCAGCTCGGTGGCCAAAAAGCAGTGCGCTTGCGTCATCGCGGTCTCAGTGCGGTTGAGAATGTCGTTGATGAGCTGCTCGCCGTAGGGCAGCGGCTCCTTGCTGCAATCGAAATAACGGGTCTCTTTTTGATTGACGAGAAAGAGGTGATTCCCTCCGGGGCTCTCGCTCCCGAGGTTGGTGTTCTTGCGAATTTCGATGAACCCTTCAGTCCCCAGAATCGTCAGTCGCCCATCGCCCCAGGTGTTTAACCCGTCGGGCGTGAACCAGTCCACTCGGATATAGCCGGAGCCGCCGTCGCCGCGCAGCATCACGTCGCCGAAATCCTCGAATTCTGGATACTGCGGGTGATTCACGTTGCGGACTTGCGCCGCGACCACTTCGGCTCGTGTGGAATTGGTGAAGAAGAGAAATTGATCGAACTGGTGCGACGCTATGTCGCAGATAACGCCGCCGAAATACTTCCTGTCCCAGAACCAGGCCGGGCGCGTACTCGGATTGATGCGATGCGGGCCGAGGCCGATGGTCTGGATGACTTTGCCGATGGCGCCGGCCTTGACCAGCTCGCCGGCTTTGACGGTGGCGGGATTCTCGAAGCGCTCGCTGTACATGATCGAATAGATGCGCTTCGTCTCCCGCTGTACGCGGCGTGCTTCGGCCAGTTGCGCGAGCGAGGTGACGCCCGGCTTGTCGACCATGAAATCCTTGCCACTCCGCATCACGCGAACGCCGAGTGGCGCGCGCTCATTCGGAATCGAGGCGCTGATGACCAGATGAATTGACTTGTCTTCGAGAATCTCGGCCTCGCTCCGCGCCTGCTTGGCCTGCGGGAACTGTTTGCTGTAATTCGCGGCCAGCTCCGGCTCTTTGGCGTAGAACGAGACCAACTCTGCGCCGCTACGCAGCATCGCGCGCGTCTGTCCAGTGATGTGCCCGTGGTTCAGGCCGATGGCCGCAAAGCGAATGCGCCCGCCTTCCGCCCACATCCGCCCGGGCAGTAGAGAACTAGCAGTGATCCCGGCCGCCGAAGCGGCGGTGGTTTTGAGAAAATCGCGCCGGTCTTTTTTTGCTTGTGACATAGTCCTAGCTCCGTAAGCTGAACGTTGCAATTGCCTTTGTAGTGGTGAAGTGGAAACTTTGCCGCGCTTGCGGCTGTTGAATTTGGCCGTGAGTTTATGATCTTTGAGAAATAAATCCAAACAGTAATTGCCCAACTCCCTTGCCGCGTCAGCGGCGCGAGTTGCGTCAAAACATCGTAACTGCCGGCGAGCAAGCTGCGCGCCGGCTCCGCGACCGACTCAATACTGAACGGGCTGAAGCCGATCGCGTCGTGCTGGCCTATGGCGTAAAGCGCATTGACTGCGCTCAGCGGTCCAAGGATGGCTTCGGGAATGAAGAGCGGATTGCCGGACTTATGATATTTCCTGCACCAATCAGCGAAATTCGTGAAGTAGATATCAGGCGACAAAAAATCGATCTGCGGAGCGCCCGCGCGCCAGACGTCCATCAGATGTGGCAGCGGCCCGCCGCTCGAATACTGACCGGGTTGATAGCCCGGGCGAATGAGCGCGGCGTTGACAAACATCGGCAGCGGATATTCGGCCTTGCCGAGTTCGGCCACGCGATTGGCGTAACGCGCAAAATGCCAGGCCATGAAAATTTCGTCCGTGCTCACGCCCGGCCCGAAAACCTCTTCCCACGTTCCGCGAGTTTTGAAGTTCGTCGCCGCCCACACGGCGCGAAGTTCCGGCATCAGCGCGTCTCGGCGCCGCTCCAAATAGTTCATCAATTCCGGCGGCGCCGATTGATTGAAAATCTTATTGGCGATGGCGCTGCGGTCGCGCGAGTCGGGAATCATGCCGATCTCGTTTTCGACCTGAACCATGATGACGGTGTGGTCGCGGCCGTCCACTTCGCGCAGATGGCGCATAAAGGCCGCGAACGCGCGCGCGTCGGCGTCGAGGTTTTCCTGGCTAAACGGCGATAGGATCTCCAGGCCGTTACCAGCTTTGTCTTCGGCGCGAGGGAAACGCTGTTGGTTGGTCTTCACCCAGGCCGGAGCGTAGCAGGACATGCTGTTTTTCCAGGAGGCGAACCATAACGGCGCGAGACGCAGCCCGTGTTTCCGCGCTTCCTGGATCAGGCCGTCTACGAGCGTAAAATCGAGTTTGCCTTCCACCGGTTCGATCAATTCCCAGTAGACAGGGACCAGAACAGTATTGAGATTGAGCGCGACGAGTTTCGGCCATACGGGCCGCATGTATTCGAGACTCGAAGAAGATGAATTGCCCAGCTCGCCGCCGAGAATGAGAAATGGGTTGCCGTCCACAATGAGTTGCGTCGCCGCGCCTTGTTTGCGGAGGTGTGGGAGTGAAGACGGCTGCACGCAGCGGATAGGGCGGGGGTAGGCCGCCGCGAAAACACAAATGGCGGCGAAGACAACTATCCAATGCTGGCGCAATAGTCTGTTGGACATGACCTTTGAGAATTTGAGAAATCATCGATCCATATTTTCCTCTCCTACATTTTCCTGTCGGTAAAACCAAAACAGGAAAATGTAGGAGAGGAAAATAAGAGTGGATGATTTCCGCAGTCTTCCGCCGACGGCGGAAATGATGATTAAGGCCCAGATCGGTTATCTCGATTCAGTCTGCGGCTGCGAAAGCGGCGGCCCTTTGATGTAACGGCTGGCGAACGTCAAAAACGTCGGCCAGTTCGGGCCAGTGGTGTGACCGCCGCTATGCTGGCGCCAGGCCAGATCGCCATCTATGAGCGCAGTATCCACGGGCGGAAATTCCGTCGTCCCGAGATCCTTCTTGCCTAACAATTTGTAGACCGGCCCGGCGGCGACGGCGGCCATAAAGCTCCCCCTTTGATCCACCCACTTGCCTTCCGCCCCAGGCCCTTCCGCCGTGCCGTAACTTACAAAGACCGGACGCGGCGCGCAAAGCGCAATCAATTCGTGCGCATCCACCGGCAGATCATTCGCCGTCAAAGGCCCGCCGTATTTGATGAAGTTGCCAGCCATCCAATGGTAGCCGCCGGCGCCCGCCAGGTTTTCTACAAGTTCGCCGAAATTGCGGCGGTGGAGTTTCGCGCCGCCCTCGCCGGAAGAACCGATAAAGCCGATGGCGAACCGCTGGTCGTAAGCCATCGTGACCAGCGCGGCTTTGCCATAACGCGAAAGCCCCTCGATGCCGACCTGTTTGGCGTCCACCGCTTTGTCGGTCTCGAAATAATCTAGCGCGCGACTCGCGCCCCAGGCCCAGGCGCGCAGCGCGCCCCAATCGTCGGGATTGCGCGGTCGGCCTTTGTTGCACAGGCCGATGACGCCTTGCGTCAGACCCGCGCCGTTGTCGGGCTGAATGCTGGTCGGAACGATGACGGCGTAGCCCCAGCCCTTCATCAGAAGTTGTTGCTGCCAATTGGGCGCGCCGCCAGGGGCCGCCGGTCTGTTGGCGACAGGCTGAGCGCCGGGACGCGGGCCGCCGAATCCGAACTCCATAATCACGGGCACGCCAGCCTTCGCGCCGGCCGGAGTAACCAGCGTCAATTGAATATTGACGGTAATCTGAGGGTAGGCCGAATTATCAACGTGACCGATGAGTTGTTTCGTGACGACTGGTATGTCGAACGTTGTCTCACTCGTCGTCGTCGCTTCCCAGGTCACCTTGGGCGCGTTCTTCGGCGCGCGGCCATAAACTTCGCGGTCGAAATCTTCGACGATCTCCGGACGGCGTTGTTGACGCCACATCTTGGCCGAGGTGACTTTCTTGCCGTTCTTCAAGACCAGCAGGTCTGGCAGCTTGGGATAGGGATTCGCTTTAGACTCATCGTAATTGACGGCGTTGGGCGCTTGCGGATTATTGGGATTGGCGCCCGGTCGCAGTGAAGTGATCTTCAAAGCTTCCAGCATGCGCTGGTGATCCTGCCTGGTGGCTTCTTGTTGCGCCTGTTGTTCGGGCGTTAACTGTCTCTGCTGCTGTTGGGCGGACAGCGCGGCGCCCGCCAGCGCAAAAAGCGCTGAGGCGGCTACGATCAATGAAAGTAATCGCTTCATGATTTAACCTATCCTGAGTCAGGGCTTTGAACCCCTGGGCCGTAATGGTCACCTTATAGACGCCCACCTGAAGATTGCTGAACAGGTATGAGCCTCTTTGATCGGCGCTGATTATGGTCGAAACGCCCGTGGCGATGTTTCGCGCCTCGGCCTTGGCTCCGTTGACGACCGCTCCGGTTTGATCTGTTACATTGCCCGTGAGCGAACCGTAGAGAACCTGGGCATCGACGCCGCGCGGAGTCGCAATCGCCAGGAGCAGTAGCAGGGCTAGTGGAATGAGATGTCGTTTCTTCATAGAATGATCCTCACTTGAAACGTATTAACGCCTCGACGGTCGCGCGGTCGCGCGGCGACGGAGACGGGGAAATCTAGCGCGCTTCGGGGGTGGGACAGACTTTAGTCTGTCCTATAGGTGGACAGACTAAAGTCTGTCCCACCCCCCGGGCTCGAACGCTTGACGACGCCGTCAAGCCTGTGGATTCCCCAGCAAAGCCAACCTATTTACTGCTTATGAGTGGTGATAATCGCTGCCTTAGATCTATTAGTCTTGCGGACTATACATTTGTTCGGGTCGGCAACAAAAAAGAGAAACTAAGAATTCCGTTTATGCGACCAACGGCGCTCCGAAGTGTTTTTGTAGCACGAGCGCGATGGTCCCGCGCAGTCTCGGGTCGCCCGCCGGGTCTGTGGGAACGACGCGCGTGGGCGCGTAAGTGAAGGAGCGGCTTTTGACGACTTCATTGATGATCGGGCCGACCCGGTTCCAGGCGCGGGTAATCTCTCCGACCACCACGATGACGTCCGGGGCGAGTCCAGTAACGAGCAGCGCGACGCCTATTCCCAGATAACGAGCCACCTGATTGATGGCGTCGACCGCCTTCTGATCTCCCTGTTCCGCCAGCCGCAAAATGTCATCGAAGGCCGGCGCCGCGGCAGGGGATTTGGCCGCCGACTTGCCGTTGCGGGCGGTCGAGGAAGAGCCGGTGTAATAGCGAATCGCCGCCGAGTTCGAAGCGTAGACTTCCCAACAACCCCGGTTGCCGCATTTGCATTCAAGCCCTTCCTCCACAATGGTGATGTGCCCGAATTCGCCGGTCATCCCCGTAGAGCCGCGCGCCAATTGGTGATTCAGAATCAAACCCGTTCCGATCCCTTCCGAGACGGTGACGGCCACCAAATTCCGGACGCCCTCACGTGGCGGCCCGAACCAGAACTCAGCCAGCGCGCAGGCGTTGGCGGCGTTCTCCAGTTCCACCGGCAACCCTGTGACCTTCTCCAGCGAGGTTTTTAAATCAATCGGTCCCCATCCCAGGTTGGGAGCGAAGACGAGCCGCTGAGAGTTCAGGTCGACTCGACCGGGCAGACTCACGCCGATCCCTTCACAACTGATCTCCGGGCGCATCTCAATCAGGTTGCGAATTCGCGGCGTCAAATCCGCGATGAAGCGCTCCGGATCCGCGGCCGTCGGCAGCGACTCCTGCGCCACGAAATTGGCGTCGAGGTCGGCCAGCCCGATCGTGGTCGTGGCCGGACGAACATTGACGCCGATAATGCCCACACGCTCCTTGTTCAGGTGGAGGAACCGCGGCCTGCGCCCCCGTGGGACATGACCGCTTGCGCCCTCCCTCACCCAATCCTCTTCAATCAATTTCTCGGTGATTACAGAGACGGTGCTGCGCTGAAGCCCGGAATGGCGGGCCAAATCAGCTCGCGAAATGGGCTGATGATTGCGTATCAGATTGAGCACGATTCGACGGTTGATGTCGCGAGCCGTCTCGCTCGTCGCCACCTGAAAATTGGTAAGATCGATCTTTCGCATTTCAACTCTTCCGCCCATACAACAACCCCGAACACACGTTCAGGATTCAGAGCGGTTCTTAATTCGACTGTCGAACTATATCACTAATAGCGTCAGTTCCCAACACTTATTTGGCAAAAAGGGGATGGGGAATGGGATTGCGGATTGCGGATTGCGGATTGCGGATTGCGGATTTATGAGTCCGTTTACTCGGGGACTCGAAATCAAGATTGAATGTTTTGTCAATCCGCAATCCGCAATCCGCAATCCGCAATCCCACTCCCCTTGTCCCCTTGTCTTCTTTTCAACTGTACCTCAACCACCTGGCCAGTTCCGGCAGCGTGGGCCGTTTGCCGTACATCAGCACGCCGACGCGATAAATCTTCGCCGCGACCCAGGAGACGGCGACGATCGTCGCGACCAGGATGATGATCGAGGCTGCGATCTGCCACGCCGGCGCCGCCCCGAGCGCGATCCGCAGAAACATCAGCGAAGGGCCGAAGAATGGAATTAATGACAGGATGGTTACCGCCACGCCGTTCGGATTCTCCATCGCCAGCGTCGAGAGCACGAACGACACGGCGAAGGTCATCGAGACCGGCCATTGCGCCTGTTGCCCGTCATCTTCACTAGAGACTATCGCCCCGATCATCGCGTAGAACGCCGCGTAAAGGAAGTAGCCGAGCAGATAGTAGACCATGAAAAAGATCATCAGCGAGACCGAGATCTTCGGCATATCGAACCCGGCGACCGCGACGGCGCCGGCGGACAGGGCGCTGAGCGCCACGCCGGAGACCACCCAGACCACATATTGAGTCAACCCGACCAGTCCGATGCCGATCACCTTGCCCAGCATCAGTTCGAACGGCTTGACCGACGCCAGCAGGACTTCGATGATGCGCGACTGCTTCTCCTCCATCACGCCGCGCATGACGGCCACCCCGTAAATCAGCACCGTGATGTAAATGAACATCACCAGTATGAAGGCCAGCAGGACGCGCCCGCGCTCGCTTTCGCCACGCTCGTTGACGACCGTGAGTTCCACGTCCCTCGTCAGGTGGCGGACCCGCTCGGCGTCCAATCCTTCCTGCGCGATGCGGCGTTCCTGGATGGCGTTTTTGATCGCGCTATCCAGCCGACGCGCGTTCGATAAGCTGCTGGCGTTCTTCGCGTAAAATTTGATCTCTTCCTGACGCAAGGCGTCAGGCGGCAGGATTAAATAGCCGTCAAGTTGTTTTTCGGCGATGCGTTTAGAAAGGGCCTGGCGGCGCGATTCGAGTTCCTCCTGCGACGAGACCTCCACGCGCGAAAGTTCGTATCGCGGCTGGCCGGGCTTCGTGGGCGCGAGCGCCAGGGCCAGGCTCTCGAAAAGGCGCCCGTCGCCGCTCTGATCGAGCGCCACGATCTGATATTTGTCCGGCCCCGCCGAACGCCCGAGGAAAATAGGAATGAGGATGAGGGACGACATAAACAGCGGACTCAGGATCGTGCCGATGATGAAGCCCTTCGAGCGAACCCGCGTCAGGTATTCGCGCTTGATGATCGCTTTTAATTTGTCCATCCTACTCTCCCCAATGTAGGGCAAACTTCCTGGGAGCGCAGGCATCCCTGCCTGCGGAGTTTCCGGCAAGGACCGACTGACAGAAGCAAGCAGGCAGGGATGCCTGCGCTCCCAGGAAGTTTGCCCTACCCTCGCGCCACGATCTTCATTTTGCTACTTGCCCTTCGCCGACTCTTTCAAGAATCTTCCGGTGAATTTCGCGGCGCCCTTATTCTCAACCAACTCGCGTTTCAGCCGTTCAAAACCTTCAGGCGTGTCCACGTCGTACCATTCGGGCAGCAGAACCAGATTCAGCTCGGCCTCTCTCGCCCGATCCATCGTCGCTCCCATTACGCCGGCGCCGCCCCAGGGAATGTCCTCGAAAATTCGCCCGTGAAGTTTGCGCATCCCGACGAGGTAATAACCGCCGTCCTCGGCCGGGCCGACGACCACGTCGTCGTCGGTCTCGAAACATTCGAAGGCGTCGAACACGTATTCGCCCGGCGCCGTCGGGCTGTCGGCGCCGATGACGGCCACGGACTCGAAGCCGAGCGCGAAGAGGTCGGCGAAACAGTTGGTCAGCCGTTCGCCCAGGTTTTCGCCGCGCTGCGGGATCATCAAGGAGCCTTCGCGCTCGACTTCTTCGAAAGCCTCCTCTTCGCCTTCGGGCGTGTAGCAGAGCGCGAGGATGAGCCCCTCGCGCTCCTCCTTCAGGTCTTCCATCAGCGCGAACGTGTCGCTGAGGAACGCGACATAAAGCCGCCTCGCCTCTTCGGGACTGAGCGCGCCCAGCAAACGGGTTTTTACATCTCCCTCGCGCGGCGCTTTCGCCATCACGACCAATGCCTCTTTCAATTCTCTCCCTCTCCGCGCTCGATCCGCTTCGCCTCATCCCAGTGCCCGTCCATCTCCTCCAGCGAAACTTCCGGCCAGGCCCTTCCCTGCTCGGCGATCCTTTTTTCGACGTGTCTGAAACGGCGGCGGAACTTACGGTTCGTGGCCTTGAGCGCGCTTTCAGGCTCCACGCCGCTCCAGCGGGCCAGGTTGGCGACGACGAAGAGAATATCGCCGATCTCGCCGGCGACGGCTTCGTTCGAGACTCCTTCGCGGGCCATCTCTTCGCGCAACTCGCGGATCTCTTCTTCGAGTTTTAATAAAACGTCCTCGACCTTTTTCCAATCGAATCCGACGCGCGCCGCTTTGGTCGTCAGTTGAAGGGCTTCGAGCAGCGCCGGCAGTTTCGACGACACGCCGTCGAGCAGTGATTCTTCTTCCTCTTCTCCGCCCTCTTTTCTGCCATCTTTTCTAGAGGATTTTCGCTCGGTGGCCTTGATCGCCTCCCAGTTCGCCAGCACCTCAGCCGCGCCCGTGACCTTCTCCTCGCCGAAGACGTGAGGATGCCGGCGCGTCATCTTTTCGTGTACGCGGGCGATCGACTGATGCAGGTCGAAATCGCCTTTCTCCGCGCCGATCTGCCCGTAAAACACGATTTGGAAAAGCAGGTCCCCAAGCTCGTCGCGAAGATCGTTCCAATCTTCCGCCTCGGCGGCCTCGATTACCTCATAAGCTTCTTCGATCAGCATCGGGCCGAGCGTCGCGTAAGTCTGCTCGCGATCCCAGGGGCAGCCGTCCGGCGCGCGCAGTCGCGCCATCATATCGATCAAGTCTTGAAATGTTCTTTTCTCATCCATCCGTTTTTCAAGATTACATTCAGGTGTTCTTTACCCAGTCACTCGCCGCATGTCTTATCTACTCACCGCGCCAGCCCCATTTGTTTTATTAGAACTGTGTCTTGAGGATTGACAGAAAATGCGGCGCCACACCATAGATCAACCGCGCTATATAACAATAGAACTTTGGTTGTAACAAACTCAGGAGGTGTTTCGCTGCGTTCGCGCAGCTAAATTTTTCGCAACACTCAAATATTTATGGCGTATTTACGGCGTTCGCAAAAGTTATGGTTGATTTTTTGGCTCATGTTTCATTAGACTGCGGGAGCGGGTTAAGGCTCAGCCTCGGAAGTTATTCTTCGGGACGCCCCGCTACCCAAGAAAACCTGAGCCACCTTTCTATGTTGCTCCCTTTTAGTTCGAATACCGCACGCTTTCAACTCTGTAGCACGGCGATTGCTAATATAGCCGGGCCGCCGATACTGCGAAACACTCTCAGGAATTTACTGGGAGCCCTAAGTGTGCCCTTCAGTATCTATAAAGAAAAAGTTAGGAGGCTTAAACATGCTGGCATCTGCTGTCAATAGCGCATTGCAACCGGTTCAATTTCCGAATTCGAAGACACGTCTGTTATTGGTTAGTGATAGTCACGACCGTTTAAAATCATTAGAAGCTGGTCTTAATAATAACGGATTCGATATCACGACGGCTTGTTCATTAGAAGAACTGGCCACAGCCTGTAACAATTGCCACGATTTGATTGCGCTCGATGTCAGCCCTGAGCAGATTGCGCCTATGCTGAAACAAATCCGAACCAGCGCGTCGCATACGACGGTGCCCGTTCTGGTCGAAGCGACCCGGCTGACAAGCGACATCTCGCTCGCCGGACTGCTGCCCGAATATCGGGCCATGCCGTGCAGTCGCATGGAGATGGTGGCGCTTGTGCAACGCGGCGTCGGGCAGTACACCGGCGACCCGGCGCGGCGACACATCCTGTAACGCCGTCGAAGTCCGGCCCCTCACTAATGATTTCACAGGCAAGCCCTGCCGATGGTAGAATCCATCCCTTTCAAATCGGCTGAAAAACCTATCGCGGAGGCGCATCTGGTCTGGTGACCGGCTCGGACTTCAAATCCGTTGGACCGGGGCGAAAGCTTCGGGTCGGTCGGGTTCGATTCCCACACGCCTCCGCCAATTCCCTTTATTTATCAATAGGACTCATAGGACTCATAGGACCTATGAGTCCTATGAGTCCTATTCAGTTTGAACCACACCTAGTCCTTCACGGGCGATGCGATACGGAATGATTCGTCCTCCGGCCTTGCCCAAAGCGTCTTCGACTTCGGCCTTGCGCCCTCGCTCGCAATAGAAGGCAACGCATCCGCCGCCGCCCGCGCCGCAGACCTTCGCCGCCTCGGCGCCGGACGCGCGCGCGACCTCGATCAATCGATCAATGAATGGCGTGGTGATTCCGGGCGCGAGTTCACGGCGGCTGGCCCACTCTTCGGCGAAGATCGCGCCGACCCTGTCGAACGCGCGTGAAGTCAGGGCCTCGTCGATCTTCAAGGCGGTGTCGCGAATGCGCTCGAACCGGTCGAATATGCCGGGGGCGTTATCAATGTGGCGTTTGTACATCTCCCAGTTGTTGATGCCGGAATTGCGCGGCGCGCCGGTGAAACAGAGCGCCACGCGGCGCTCCAATTCGTCGAGGTCGGTCACGACTTCTTCGCGCGTTACGCCTTCGACCCCTAGCTTGACGCGCGATACCCCGCCGTACACCGCCGGGAAATAGTCCTGATAGCCGGCGGGGACTTTCAAGACCTGAGTCTCTACGTTGATCGCGATGAACGGGAGCCGCTCCGGGCTGTGGCGCTCGCCGGTCAATTTGTTGAGCGCCCCGCAAACGGCGATGTTGAGAGCCGACGACCCCGCCAACCCCGCTCCCGCCGGCGCCATGCAATCCGCGCTGATGTTCAATCCGGTCGGAGGGTTGAAAAAACAGATCAGTTTGGAAATGAGCGACAGTTCGTCGTCGCCGCGCAACTGTGCAATCGAATCGGCCTCGATCTTGACGTTGCGGTCTTTCGATTCAATGACGAACCGGGAGTCGTCGCGCGTCTCGACACGGCATTTCGCGTACTGGTCGATCGCAAAATTGATCGTTTGCGCGTCTTCGTGGAAGAGGTACAGAGGCCACAGGTCAATTGTGCCCCCGGCCAGGTCGATCCGCGTCGGCGCCTGCGATTCGATGATCAATTAATTCCTCCTTGTCAGATGTCAGATGTCAGATGTCAGATGCTAGATGTCAGTAAAAGAGTGACGCCAGAGGTCCCACACTGACATCTGACATCTGACATCTGACATCTGACATCTGACATCTGACATCTGACATCTGACATCTGACCCTCAAGGATCGCTGCCCGGCCGCATCGCGCCGGGCGTTCCCCCGCCTCCCTGGCTTTCTCGATCTTGGTCTCTCTCGCCCATCTCGTGTGTTACGTGCAGCCTCTCGCTCAGGGTTTCGGGCAAGTGGATGTGCTTCGGCTCCATCTCGGGCACGCGGCGGGCGATCACGTAACGCTCGACCAGGTAGAGCGTCAGGGCGACGGCGCAGGCGATCCCCAGGGCCACCAGCAACACGATCCCGGCGTGCCTGACGCGTCCGATGATCCTGTCGATGGCGTCGCTGAAGGTGAACCCCAGGCCGATCAGAATCAGCGCCCATGCGGCGCAACTGAGCAACGTCAACGGCCCGAACCGGCGGAGAAACCGCATGTGGGCGAATCCGAAAAAGATCGCGCTCGCCGTCCTCAACCCGTAAACGTACTTGACCAGGAATACCGAATAAATGCCGAAGCGAGCGCACAGGCGCTCCAACTGCGGCTGAGCGCGCCGATAGAAATTACTGTTCTTGATCCTCTCTTTGCCGGAGTAACCGATCAGGTAGCTGATCGAGTCGCCGACGAAGCCGCCGAGAGTGCTGGTGATCAGCGCCTCGCTGAAACTGAAGAGGCCGTAATGCGCGAGGACCCCGGCGAACAATAGCGTCAGATCACCCTCGATCATTACGCCAAAGAAGACCGCCCACAGACCGTACTGCCTGATCAAATCTTCGATAAGCATTGTTTCAATCGTTTCTATTTACGCTACGCTTCAGCCGCGAGACGAAGTGGGCCGGGACTGCAATGCGAGCGGCGTAAAGATACTTGATGCACCCTGACATCGCAAGCATACGCTACATTTCATATGACATGAGCGGATGGGGAAATTTTTGTGGGGTGTAATCATCAGGGTATTGTTCATCGTTCATCGTTCATTGTTCATTTGTCATTGTGGAATGACGCGTTCAAGGTAATGACAAATGAACAATGAACAATGAACAATGAACGATGAAGAATGGAAGTTCTTCAAAATTTCCGTCTACCCCCTTATGAAAGCTCGCCTCCCCACTTAGACGCCCTCCAGATCCAAGCGCCGCAAAAATTGACAGCCCCCTCGACCGGCGTTATAGTCCGCCGCGGGTGAATCCTATGACACAAACAAATGCTCCGCGACAGTCTTCTCAGGCTACTACTCACAAGTTTGCGTTGCTCGGAGTAGACCTGGGTAGTAATCACATTCGTGTCGGAACGGTTGACCCTGCGGGACGGGTTCTGGCCTTCCGTCGCGAGCCTTATTCGGAAGAGGCTAGGAAAACCGGACGCGCGCTGGCCAATCAAATCCTGTCGGTATCCAGACAGATGGCGGAAGAACAAGCCGCGACGGCGCCGGTGTCGGCGGTCGGCGTCGCTTTTCCCGGCCTGGTCAATCAGGCGACCCATCGGGTGATTGAACTCGCGCGACTGCCGAGTCTGGCGGAGATCGATTTGCGCCGGGAAATCATGCAGACGTTCGGCGTCCAGACGCATTTTGAGAACAACGCCAACGCCGCGGCCTTCGCCGAAATGGCGGTCGGCGCCGCGCGGGACTTGAGCGACTGGCTCTACCTACACATCGGCGCGAACGTGAGCGCGGGCCTGGTCCTCAACGGACGGCTGCATCGCGGCAAATCGGGGCTGGCAGGCGCGATCGGGAATATGAACGTTTACGCCGAGCACCCGGGCGGCCTGATTCCGCTACAGGCGATGGCCTCCGCCGAGAGCGTCGTCCGCCGCACGCGCGAAAGGTTGCAGAAAGACAGAACCTCGTCGCTCTCCAAACTCGGGGCGATGGGCGGCTTCACTTACGAGGACATCATCACGCAGGCGCACGCAGGCGACGACCTGGCCAAAATGATGCTGAACCGCACTGGATCTTACATAGCTATGGCCATCGCCGACGTCATCAACCTGCTCAACCTGGCGATGGTAGCCATCGGCGGCGCCCCGGCGGCGAGGCCGTTCCTCACCGCGTCCATCGCGGACGGCGTCCGCGAGCGCGCGTTCACGGCGGCCGTCAGCGATTGCCGGGTCGTCGCGGCGGAACTTGAAGTCGAGGCCTCGGTGATCGGCGCCGCGCTGCTGGCCGCCGAGGACCGAGAATAGAAGATCGAAGATCGAGGATCGAGAATCGAGAATCGAAAGTCGAGCCATCCGTTCGATCATCGATCCTCGATCCTCAATCCTCAATCCTCGATCTTCGATCCTCGATTCTCGATTCTCGATCCTCGATCCTCGATCCTCGATCCTCGATCCTCGATCCTCGATCCTCGACCTTCCCCTCATGCCTTCGGATGAGCCTTGTCGTAGACCTCCATCAATTTGTCCATCGACACATGCGTGTATTGCTGAGTGGTTGAAAGCCTGACGTGGCCGAGCATTTCCTGGATCGCGCGCAGATCGGCGCCCGCGTCGAGCATGTGTGTGGCGAACGAATGGCGCAGGCTGTGCGGGCTGATGTGGTGGACGTCGGCGCAGAGCTTGACATATTTATCGACCATCCTTCCGACCGACCGCGTGGTGATGCGCGTCCCCTGATAATTCATGAAGACCGCCGCCGGATCGAGCTTTTCGGGGTCGGATTCGGCGAGCAACTCGCCGCGAACGCCGAGGTAATCCTGCAAAGCCTTCTTGGCGTGATCGCCGAACGGCACGACCCGCTCCTTGCGCCCTTTGCCTTTGACGCGGAGGGTCTGGTTGTTGAAGTCGATGTCGGTGAGGTTGATGTTGACCAGTTCCGAGACGCGAATGCCGCTGGCATACAGCAATTCCAGAATCGCGCGGTCGCGCTTGCCCAGCGCCGTGTCGGTCTCAGGAGTCTCGATGAATTTGATCATCTGCTCGATGGTCAAGTGGTTAGGCAGCTTGCTTTCGACGCACGGGCTATGCACCAGGCTGGCCGGGTTAGCTTCGAGTATCCCTTCGCGGCAGAGGTGTCGAAAGAAAGTCCTGAGCGCGGCCACCTTGCGGTGAATTGAGCTTTTCTTCTTGTTCTGTTCGTACAACGAGGCCATGTACTCGCGGATCGTCAGATGGTCGATGTCTCTGACGTCGACCTCGCGGCGGAGCCCTTTGTTGTCGGGCGGCGCGATGTGGTCGTAAAACTGGACGAGGTCGCTTTCGTAATTGCGCAACGTGTGGTCGGAAGCGTTGCGCTCGTATTTCAAATGCTTGATGAAATCATCAATGTATTTTTGCATACTCAATCCTGTAAACAGGACTTATAGGTCCTATAGGACCTATGGGACCTATAAGTCCTATCCACGATGAATCACCCTCAGAGCCATGTCTTTCAGCGCCTCTTCATTTTCGCACGCGAACTCGATGCGGGCGGCGAAAATCGGAAGCGCTAAAGGTCCCACGAAACCGTCGGGTAGATTTGCCGCGTCCTTCTCGGTCGTGATGATCGCCTCGGCCCGGGCTTCCCGCACGCGTTCGACGATCTCCGCCAACTCCTCGCGCGTGTAGCGGTGATGATCATCGAAATCACGCCGCAGAGCAATCTCCATTCCGAGACGTTCAAGGTCGGCGACGAAGCGGTCAGGACGCGCGACGCCCGACACGGCGGCGATCCTCTTCCGAGCAAAATCAGCGGGGCTGGCGACCACCGCGCCGTCGAGACTGATCAACTCCGTCATCTTATGGACGGCGTAAAAAACCGGCGCCTCCGCGCGGGCGAACTTTCTGATCGCATTTTCAAACGCGCGACGATCGAACGGCTGATCGCTGCGCGTGACGATCACCGCGTCGGCGCGGCCCATCGCGGTGATCGGTTCGCGCAATCGTCCGAACGGGATCATCTTCGCCCGATCGAGCGGTTCGGAGGCGTCTACCAACAACAAGTTCAAATCGCGCGCCAGCCGCAGGTGTTGATACCCGTCGTCCAGAATGAAGACCGAAATCCGACCGCACTCTTCAAGCCACTTGCCCGCCGCGTAACGATCGCGGTCCACGACCACGCGCGCGCCAGGGCAGGACTTCGCCAGCAGAAAAGGCTCGTCGCCCGACTCATTCGGCCCGCACAAAATCTCCCTCCCGTCCGAGACCTCGACGCGGCCCCGGCTCTCGCGCTTGTAGCCGCGACTCAGGATGGCGACCTCGCATCCTTCATCGCGCAGGAAGCGGGCCAGGAAAGCCACGCAGGGCGTTTTGCCCGCGCCTCCTACGGTCAGATTGCCGACGCTGATCACTGGCGCTTTCAATTTGCGCGTCTCGAAAAGGCCGTTTTCGTAAAACGCGGCGCGCGCCCGCACGCCCAGTTCGTAAAGTTTGGCGGGGGCGTAAATGATGGGATAACTCACAGGTGGCAGAAACATATACATTTGTCATTTGTCATTGTTCATTTGTCATTTGTCATTGTCGGAGGCGATCCGGATTTAATGCCCAATGAACATTAGAAGATTTCCGGGCAATGACAAATGACAAATGAACAATGACAAATGAACAATGAAATTCTTCGTCCATCTCAATTGTGACTACAGGTAATCCGAGATGATCTCGACAGTCCGCGCCGTCGCGCCGCGATTTTCGTCGATCGCGCGGCGGGCGTTCGAGCCGAGCGTCTCGGCGTAATCTTTGTCGCCCAGCAGGCGCGCGAGCGCGTCCCGCAACTCCGCCGTCAGCTCGCGGGGGTCGGCGCCGCTCAATTGAAGGAGAGCGCCCCGGCGAAGGAACTCCGAGGCGATCTCGCGAAAATTCTCCATGTGCGGCCCGACGACGATCGGCTTCGCGTAGAGCGCCGGCTCCAGAATGTTGTGTCCCCCTTTCGGGACCAGGCTTCCGCCGACGAAGACGATCGAAGCGAACCGGTAGAGGGCGGCCAACTCCCCGACGGTGTCGAGGAGGATCACGTCGGCGGCCTCGCAATCCTCGTCAGGCGATGAGCGGCGCGCCACCCGCAGTCGCGAGGATTTGAGCGACCGCGCAACGGCGTCGAACCTCTCCGGGCGCCGCGGGGCGACGAGCAATCTAACCCTCCCGAAGGCCCTCCCGAAGGCCCTCCCGAAGGCGCCTTCTTTTCGCAACCCTTCAAAAGCTGCGATGACCATTTCTTCCTCGCCTTCAGTCGTGCTGCCCGCGATGACTAGCGGCGCGGAATCGAGAGCGAAGGTTTTCGCCGCCTCGTCGGCCTTCGGCGAATCATGCGCATCCCCGATATCGAATTTGAGATTCCCCGCGACGGCGACGCGGTCGGCGGGCGCGCCCAACCCGATTGCGCGTTCTGCGTCGAGGCGGCTCTGCATGACGAACCGCGTGACCAAACCGTACAACCGCCGGACGAAGAAGCCGAACTTCAGAGAACGCGCGAATGAGCGATCGGAGACGCGGCCGTTCGCGACGATCACCGGGACTCCCCTCGCTTCGCATTCGCTCAAAAAATTGAGCCACAACTCCGACTCCATCAGGATGACCGCTTGCGGCCTGATCACGTCGAGCGCGCGACGCACACTGAAGCCCCAGTCGAACGGGAAATAACAAACCCGGTCGGCTTCGGTCAGCCGCGAACGCGCGACGGCCTGCCCCGTAGCGGTCGTGGTCGAGACAATCAAGCGATATTGGGGAAAGCGGGCCCTCAGGGCGGCGATCAGCGGCTTTGCGGCCAGCGTCTCTCCGACCGAAACTGCGTGAACCCAGATCGCCGGGCGCAAGCCCGATCCCCATTTCTCGTTCAATGCGTCGGGCGGCGCGTCCGGCAAGAGGCCCAGACGCTGACGGAGGCTGCCCACGTACTTGCGATTGAATATGGCCTGGAAGATGAAATAAGGAAGCATCGCGACAAACGCGATGCCGAGCAGAAAACTGTAGATGAGGCGCATCCTTCGGTCTCCTTGACCCACTACAACCGGCTTTTATAAAGTCATCGCCGGCCTCGTTCCGCTGCAACCATATTACAGTACCGCGCGATAGTGGGACAGACTTTAGTCTGTCCGTCCACAATTCACGCGAAGGACAGACTTAGAGCCTGTTTTAAAAGCCGATTAGTTCAACCCAGTAATCCATGAAATACTTTTTCAATTTTAGCATCAGTTGTTGGAGAGGGAGTTTAAGCATGGCCAGGGCTTCCGGTCTCAGGACTTGATGACTCACTTGATACTTACTTGGGCTGTTCTCTCCTCGTGGCTATTATTTTGCGCCCTTTCAGTGTTTCAAGGAACTTTTAAAACGGGCTCTAAAGTCTGTCCCACTATCGCGGTACTGTACCGGCAACACAATAATCAAGCAAAGGAGTAATCGCTTGCAGTATTCCCTTTCTCAGATCGCGCGGCTCTCATTGATCGCCGCCCTTTTGATCCTCCCCCTCGAGATAAACTCTTTAAGCCAACCGTCGAGAAACCAAAAGAGACCGGCCTCGCGCAAGATCAGTTTCGCCGAGGCCCAAAAGTTGCTAACTAATGAAAACGAAGGCAATTTGAGCAAACAACCCGGGAAATTCAGCAGAACGAAATTGAGCGGCGGTCAGGTGCTCGAAATCTATTACCCGATAACCGCGCCCGACCCGCGAAGAAAATCGAGGCCGACGACCGTGCCAGGTTACGGCATGCTTTATGAATCGGAGCTGGCCTACAAAAATGCGAATCGCGTCCCCCACGTGCTCGAAGAGTTGATCCCCGACAGCCAGAGGCTGGTCGGCGACATTCCGCAGTTGGTCGGGAGGCTCGAAAAGCGCCTGCGGCTGGGCGCGGGCAAACTCGACTATTCGCGTGCGAGCTTGAAACACGTCGACGCTTATCTGGCCGGCTATCTGAGGTCGCATTCGACGATGCAGACCGATCCGCAATTATTTCAGGAGCTGACGGCGTATTACGGGGAGACGCTGCGGCGCGCCGTCGGCGGCGAGTGGCGAGTCCGCGAAGACAAGATATCCATGTACCCTGAGCCGAACATCATAATCGGCGGCGGCGGGACGAAGGAGATTAAACCCTGGAGCGGTCTGATCACCATCCTCTACGACGAGGTAGAAAAACGCGGCATGAGTTTGATGAAGCTCTTCGACGCCGACGCGGACGCGGCAAGGTGATTGCGGATTGCGGATTGCGGATTGCGGATTGCGGATTGCGGATTGCGGATTGCGGATTGCAAAACGACCAAGCATACTTGGCCCACAGGTCAACAACATATCAGTTCAGTGAGACGGAATGAAACCACCACTCGTCAACTCTCCGCAATCCGCAATCCGCAATCCGCAATCCGCAATCCTCCAGATGCGAGGGATAACGAAGTCCTTCCCCGGCGCGAGGGCGCTCGCCGGGGTGGACTTCGCGGCGAGGCGCGGCGAAGTTCATGCGCTGGTTGGCGAAAACGGCGCGGGCAAATCCACGCTGATGAAGATCCTCGCCGGAGTCGTTCGGAAGGACGGCGGCGAGATCAGTTTCGACGGGCGCGAGATCAATCCGCAGAACGCGGCGGAGGCCCAGGCGCTCGGCGTCAGCCTCGTGCATCAGGAATTGAGCCTCGCGCCGAACCTGACGGTCGCCGAAAACATCTTCGTCCGGCGCGAGCCGCGGCGGTTCGGCCCGCTCAGCCTGATCGATTGGCGCAAGCTGAACGCGAGGGCGAAGGAACTGCTCGATCAGTTCGAGTTGGAGATAGCGCCCGACGCGCCGGTCAAAGACCTCAGCCTGGCCAAACGCCAGATCGTCGAGATCGCGAAGGCGCTGGCGGTCGAGGCGAAGCTGCTCGTCCTGGACGAACCCACGTCGTCGCTCGAAGCGCATGAAGTCGAATTACTCTTCAAACTGCTCCGGCGGCTCGCCGAGCGCGGACTCGGCCTGGTCTACATCACGCACAGGATGGACGAAATTTTCCGCATCGCCGACCGCGTCACGGTCCTGCGCGACGGGCGGCTGGTCGGGACGCGGGAGCGCGGCGAGACCGACGCCGGCGAGATCATCAAGATGATGGTCGGACGCGAGCTTGAAAATCTCTATCCGCCGAAAGCGAGCCGCGCCGGCGAAGTCATCTTCGAGTTGCGCGGCCTGACCGCCCGCGGCAAATTCAAAGACGTGAACTTGGCGGTCCGCCGTGGCGAGATTCTGGGGCTTGCCGGATTGATCGGTTCGGGGCGCACTGAAGCGATGATGGCCGCGATCGGCCACGCCAGGCTCGACGGCGGGGAGGTTTTGATTGACGGCCGACGAGGCCGAATCGATTCCCCGCGCGGCGCGCTGCGCCTCGGCGTCGTCTACTCGCCCGAAGACCGCAAATATCAGGGACTGTTCCTGGCGCAGAGCGTGAGGGCGAACGTCATCGCCGCGAGTCTGGACGAATGCGCCGCCGCCGGATTGATGCGCCGTTCGGCCGAACAGCGGCTGAGCGCCGGCTTCACGCGCGACCTGGCGATCAAAACTCCAGATCTGGAGCGCGCGGTCGGCGCCCTGTCGGGCGGCAATCAACAAAAAGTCCTGCTGGCGAAATGGCTGGCGACGCGCCCGCGCGTGTTGATCGTCGACGAACCGACGCGCGGCGTCGACGTCGGGTCGAAATCGGAAATCCATCACTTGCTCAGGCGCTTCACCGAAGCGGGCGGCGCGGTGATTATGATCTCTTCGGAGCTGCCCGAAATCCTGGGGATGAGCGACCGCGTCGCCGTGTTTCACGAAGGGCGCGTGGCCGGCGAGTTGAGCTGCGATGAGGCGACCGAGGAGAAGATTATGCGGCTAGCGACTGGCGCCTGATAATCTCATAGTGGAAGTTTCACAAAGACCAGGAAGTAGCTATGGTTTTTTCGCGCGTGAACCTGTCTTATCAAGCGGATCACGCCGGGCTTATTGGCGCGCACAATAATACTCCACTTTGTCCATTTCGTAATGACGGCGCTTGCGCCGTCATTACGAAATGGACAAAGTGGAGTTGAATATGTGAAGTCAGCTTTTCAAGCGGACTTCACATATTTCCCGAGTGTTGAAAACAAAGCTCAATCCTG
>WNFU01002929.1_pt1 | contig 42422 bp, 45 predicted proteins | sample 5400121 | NCBI WGS metagenome assembly WNFU01 (sample SAMN13153360, study PRJNA577476) | soil metagenome | isolation source: 100 cm soil or saprolite under grassland replicate 1 | place: USA:California | collected 2016-06-15
GACTGATGTGGACACGAGCGGACCGCCGTGGAATCGAAAGCCTCGAAACGCGGCAGATATGGACCGTTGCGGACCGGCGTGGACATCCAACGAGCCCTTTCAAGGAAGAGGTCAGGGGTTCGAATCCCCTCCGGGCTACCGATGTGGTAACAACAGGCGGAAGATCGTTCGCGACCTGCCTCTGGGTTGTCAACGGCGGCCGAAAAGTGACCCACCTTGGGCGGTTGAAAAGTGACCCACCCGACGATTCACTCCTTTGCGGCTGAGCGGCCCCGTTCGGCGGCGACGTCCTTCCCGCGTAGCCGGTAGCTGTCGCCCTTGAGCGAGAGGATCTCGGCGTGGTGCACCAGGCGATCGATCATCGCCGTGGCCACGACGTCGTCGCCGAAGACCTCGCCCCAGGCGCTGAAGGGCTTGTTGCTGGTGACGATGAGTGAGGCCCGCTCGTAGCGGGACGACACCAGCAGGAACATGAGCTTGGCGGCCTCCGGATCGAAGGGCACATAGCCGACCTCGTCGACGATGACCAGCGGGACGCGTCCGAGGCGACGCAGCTCCTGCGACAGACGCCCCAATCGCTGCGCGTCCAGAAGTCGTGCGACCCACTCGGTCGCGGTGGCGAACGCCACGCGGTGCCCGGCGAGACAGGCGCGCATCCCGAGCGCGATCGCGAGGTGCGTCTTGCCCGTGCCGGGCGGGCCCAGGAGCACAGCGTTCTCTTTGCCGAGGAGGAAGTCGAGCTGACCGAGGTGCAGCAGCGCGTCCTTCTTCACCGATCGCTGGAAGCTCCAGTCGAACTCCTCGAGCGTCTTGCGTGAAGGGAAGCGCGCGGTGCGGATGCGGGCCTCGCCGCCGTGCGCCTCGCGCGAACTGGTCTCGCTCGCGAGCAGCGCTTCGGCGAAGCGCTCATAGCTCCACTCCTCGGTCCGCGCGCGCTCGGCGAGCTTGGGCAGGGCCCGCGCCGCGGCCGGGGCCTTGAGTGCGCGGAAGAGGTGGCCGAGCTCGGCCGCGGTGCTCATGCCGGGATGAGCCGGTCGTACCGGGACAGGTGCCGCCGCTCGACCTCGGGCTCGCGCTGGCGTGTCTCACGCTGATCGCGCAGGCGTCGGGCGTGCTCGAGCGCGGTGATCGTGCGGTGGCGGGCAAAGCTGCGCTCATGTGCTGCGACGATCTCGCCGCTGTCGAGCGCGGTCGCGCGGACCGCGCTCGGAGAGACCCGCAGCTCGACGCGGCGGCCGACGAAGGCCGGGTCGAGCGAATAGTCCGAGGTGTCGACGCGCGCGTACGGCTGCGGTGGGACGCGCAGCACGACCCGCCGGTCGAGGTCCGGCAGTACCTCGGGCAGTGGCTGCAGGCACTCCTCGGCCAGGCGATCGATCGGCCGGGCGCGGATGCCGCGGTGGAAGCGGACATTTGCGCGCTCATCGAACCAGCGGTCGAGCTGCAGCTGGAAGTCGCTGGCGCTCGCGAAGAGCCGAGCCGGTTCGAAGCTGGTCTCCATGAAGCCGTGCAGGCGCTCGACGATGCCCTTGGCCTCGGGGTCGCGTGGCGCGCAGAGGTACCAACCCACCGCGAGCTGACCGCAGAAGCCGGCGAAGATCTCGGTGGGCCGGCCGCCGCCGGCGTGCAGCGCGCCCTCGCGGTCCCAGACCAGCGTCTTCGGCAGACCGCCCAGGCGCACCAGGCAGCGCAGCAGACCGGCGAGGATGTCCGCTGCCTCCTTGCTGAAGATGAGCGTGCCCGCGGACACCCGCGAGTACCCAAGGGTGAGCGTGACCACGTATCCCCGCCGCGTCTGGCCGAAGCCGACGGGGATCTCGCGCCGCGGCTCCCAGAGGTCGCACTGCGCAAGGTCGCCGGGCAGATACACGGTGCGCTGATACGTGCGCGGCGCAAGGAACAGCGGCCGCACCTCGCGCACGTGCTCTTTGAGGATCGTCTCGCCGCCGGCGTATCCAAGTGGAGCGAGCAGCTCGCGCATGCGCACCACCGGCAGGCGCGGATCGTCCTTGAGCAGCCGATGGACCTCGGGCTTGAAGTCGTCGAGCTTCGAGGGTCGCCGCGGCCGCGCGTACTTCGGCGGGTCAGCGCTCCGCAGCGCGCGGCGGATGGTCTTGCGATGCAGGCCGGTACGCCGCGCGAGCTCGCGGATCCCGACCTTGTCGATGACATGCAGCCGACGCAGCTCGGCCCACTGCTCCACGTTCAGCACACCCTTCCCTCCTGGTCCGCGGTGTGCTCCCCCGCGGCCAGGCTGGGGTACTCCGACGTGCGGTGTCCACCTCGAGGTGGGTCACTATTCGACCGCCGTCAGAGGGGCAGTATTGGAGCGACGACGACAAAACGGCTCTCGCCTTGAATTCCACCTTCAGGCCATCAGGCGCATGGTCCGCTCGGATCTCCGCGAAGATCATCTGGATGACCTGCTTCTTCTCATCGTCGGTCATGACGAACCAGTCGTCGACGACCGATCCGATTCGTTGGCGCTGGAGCGCGACAGAGGCGCCTGCCGGCTGGGCGTCGAGCTGATCGCGCTCGATGCGGAGTTCGTTCTTGCGAGAGACATAGTCAGCCTTTGCGATGTCGCCCATCTCGAAGAGCTCCGCGAGGCGCCTCAGCCGCTCGTCGATGCTCCGTCGTCGGGCTTGGCGGTTCGACGTGCGCTCCTGCCCGGCGTAGCTCTTGATCGCGGCATCCACCGCATCAGCGAGGCCCGGGATGACCATCGCCTTCAGGAGTTTGTGGGTCGCCTCGTCAATATCCGACTGGCGGAAGAGCGGCATCGGGAAGACCGCAAGGCGCGTGGAACACGGAACACATCTGTGGAGCAGAACAGCAGATGTGGCACTGCAGCGGAAGGACTGCGGCGTTTTTTGACACCACCCTGCTGACGGGAACGGAAACTCACAACTCGGTCGTGTAGCTCGGAGGGGATTCGAACCCCTGACCTGGTCGTTGAAAGCGAAGAGGTCGAGAGAAGCGGCTAAGCGAATTCTTCAAGCACGGAGTGATTTCGGCTTCAACCGAAACCGCGCGTCAGACAAGTGGCCAACAAGTAAAGGAACGACGCGGGCAGCAGGCCTACTCGTCGTCCTGCTCGGGCGTAGTGCGCCCGTACTGGTCGGGGATCGTGCCCCAGCCGAAGACAGGCACGATCTCGGATGGCGAGGCACCAGACTCCTTCACCGGATCGACGTCGCGGCGCAGCACGGTGCAACGGTGCTCCCAGCTGTCGCCGAAGTCGAAGACGTATTCGAAGGTGTCGCCTGGCCGCAAGCCGGCCTGTTGCAGGGTGAGCTTCCGCTCGTCCAGCGCGGAAGCATCGTCGTCGAACCCAGCCGGATCGATCATGCCGATCCGGCGGCCGTCGATGAGGCGGAACTCGTGCAGATGCGAAAGATCCCAGCGCGCGAAGGCCCGGTCGATGGCCGCTGCGAGGTCAGCGAATGTGTGCGAGTCGCGAACGAGCACATCCCGCCCAGGGGGACCGGCGAGCTCTTCGCCGCCTTGCGCCAGCAGGACCACCCGCAGGACCATCCAACCCTGACGCGGTCTAGATCGCCGGGATCTCAAGGCGACGTTCCGAGCGGACGTCAACGCGGCGGCGAAGACGGGTATCGCCCTTTGCCTTTCGACGCGATCTCGGCCAGCCGGGCCTTCACGATGCGCGTCACCACTCGTCTCGGTAGCGGGTGTTCCGGCGTGAAGCGGATCGAGCCTCGGCCGACGCCGAAGCCGAGACGCGTGGCCTCATCGAGATGCACCTTGCGCACCATGTGGATGGCGCAGTGGTTGGTGGCGGCGCTGATGTAGGTCAGCCGCTGCCCGTCCTGCTTGAACGTCGGGATTCCGTAGGTGATGCTCTCGCTCGCGCTCGACGCCGCCGCTTTGATCGTCTTGCGCAGGTCGCGGAGCAGCGCGCGGAACTCGGGAGCGACGCCCGCGAGATACTCGTCGATCGTCGCGGGCGGTGAATCGCGCGCGACGTGCCCGAGATTCTTCACGGATCTGTAGCCGCGAGGCCCTCAGCGTCCTTGATCTGCGCGCGCTCAATCGTGAGCACGCGGTCCACTAAAGAGGTCCACACGGTGCAAGCGTAGGCCCGCGTACACGCGCTACGTCGAACAGGCTGTGGCATATCTCTTGCGCGGACAGCGACCCGGCTCTCGATGTTCACGTCACTGTGGCACGGCGTCCGCGTCTTGGCCGGGGCGGCCGAGGCATCGGTGCGCGACGTGATCAAACGCGTTCCACCGCATCGGCGTCGGCCGCTCGCGATCGTCGCGGCCGCGCTCGGTGCCGCGCTACTGCTCCCTGTGTTCGCGTTCGCCGTCGTGGCCGCAACACTTCCGCCGGTCGAGGAGTTCGCGCGCGAGGGCCTCGCGCTTCCGACCAAGGTGTACGCCCGCGACGGAACGACGCTCCTCTTCGAGTTCGCCGAAGAGCACCGCGAGCCGGTCACGTACGGGGAGCTGCCGAAGCAGCTGATCCAGGCGACGATCTCCGCCGAGGACAAGACCTTCTGGACGAATCCTGGAGTCGATGTCGGCGCCATCGTCCGTGCCGCGGTCGGCGACCTGTTCGGGCGCCACGAGCGTCCGCAGGGAGCCTCGACCATCACCCAGCAGCTCGTGAAGCAGCGTCTCGTCGGCAACGAGCTGTCGCTCTGGCGGAAGGTCCGCGAAGCGGTCATGTCCCTCGCAATCGCCCGCCGCTACTCGAAGCAAGAGATCCTGGAGCTGTATCTCAATCAGATCTACTACGGCAACCAGGCTTACGGCGTGAAGGCCGCGGCGCGCGCGTACTTCGGGTCCGACGATCTATCGAAGCTCAGTCTGGCGCAGACCGCGCTGCTCGCAGGCCTGCCCCAGTCGCCTTCGCGGCTCGATGCGACGAAGCCTGAGAACCTAGAGCGGGCGCGAGCGCGGCGCTCGTACGTCCTCGACCAGATGTTGGACAGCGGCGTCATCACGAAGGAAGAACGGGAGCGCGCGGCGGCCGAGCCGATCACCGTCACGCCCGCCGCGATCCAGGACATCCACGCGCCGCACTTCGTGTTCCGCGTACGTGAGCGCCTCGCGGAGATCCTCGGGAGCGACGCCGAGATCGCGCGGGGCGGGTACACGATCGTGTCGACGCTCGACTGGCCGAAGCAGCAAGAGGCCGAGAAGCAGGTCAAGGAGTGGGTCGAGGAGCTGCACGCGAAGAACGTGTGGAACGCCGCGCTCGTCGCGATCGATCCGAAGACGGGCGAGGTGCTCGCCTACGTCGGGAGCGTCGACTACTTCGATGAGGACCCGAAGGTGCAGGGACAATTCGACGTGGCCGGCCTCGGGTACCGGCAGCCGGGCTCGGCCTTCAAGGTGTTCAACTACGTCACCGCGCTGAAGAACGGCGCGACGCCCGCGACGGTCGTCGTCGACGCGCGTACCAGCTTCGGCGGCTACATGCCGCAGAACGCCGACCTCCAGTACCACGGGCCGATCACGATGCGGCAGGCGATCCGCGAGTCTCGGAACGTCCCAGCGGTTAAGTTCCTCCAGGCCTATTCGGGCATCGAGGCTACGATCGCGACCGCGCGTTCGATGGGCGTCGATGCGGACTACGAAGGCGCGAACCCTGGACTCGCGCTCACGCTCGGCGCGGTCCCGGTCCGGCTGATCGACATGACGAGCGGCTACGGGGTGCTCGCGAACATGGGCGAGCGCAGCTCGCCTGAGCTCATCCGCGAGGCGCGCGACCGCAACGGCCGCGTCATCTATCGCGCGGAGCCGCGTCCCGAGCGCGTCCTCACGCCCGAGATCTCGTGGCTGATGAACGACATCCTCAAGGACACCACGACGGTCTCGCCGATCTTCGCCTCGTGGACGCACATCGGGCGGCCGGCGGCGCTCAAGACCGGCACGACCGACGATCTCAAGGACGTCTACGCCGTCGGCTACACGCCGCAGCTCGTCACCGGTGTGTGGATGGGCAACAGCGATGGGACGCCGATGAGCTCGCGCGACTTCTTCAGCGCGATGGGCCCTGGCCAACTGTGGCGCGAATACATGAAGTCGGTGCTCAAGGACGAGCCCGTCGCGGACTGGCAGCGCCCTCCGGGCATCGTCGCCGCTCGCGTGGTCGCCGCGCCGGGCGCCTCCGGCGGGTATGGCTCGGGCCTGCTCCCGACCGCTCTCTCGCCGTTCTCCACGGTGGAGTACTTCGTGAACGGGGCCGTCCCGCGGAAGCTCGACGACTGGTCGCAGCAGGGCTGCGCGACGAGCGCGAGCCCGGCGCCGGCGCCGACCGCGTCTCCGACGATCGAGGTGCCGTCGGGCGTCATGGTCGTCAAGGAGACAGGGCCCGACGCATGGCGACCTTTCACCCAGACGTGGGTGAAAGACGCGATCGCCGGACGCTACGACTACGGACGGTTCCCATGGTCGAAGCTCCTCGCGACCGGGGAGCCCTGTCCCTCCCCATCGCCGACGCCCTCGGCATCGCCGACACCATCGCCCTCGCCGACGCTGAGTCCACGTCCGTCGCCGACCCCGCACCAGACGCCAACGCTCCCGATCCAGACGCCGACGCTTCCGGGCCTGACGCCGACTCCGAAGCCGACCAAGACCTAACGTGTGGAACCAAGCGGAGGTGAACCCGACTCGTGTTGGGGCCGACAGCGTCCGGTCCGAATTCCATGGACGATCGAAGTGAAGGCAGCGTGAAGCAGATTCCCCGCCCGTGGCCATCGCTTGTGCCGCTAGGAGCGTTCCAACGCGGGCTGCTCCGGTGATCGAGGGCATCGATCCGCAGCTGGAGGTCCGCGACCTGGGACCAGACCTCTGGATCTGGCGCGTCCTTCACCCTGGATGGACCGAGGAGGCCGACTGGCAGCCGATCGTGACGTGCACCTGCGTCGACCTCGGACCGGAGCGGCTGCTGTCGGATCCTCTGGTCCCGCCGCCGGACGCAAGCCCGGTCTGGGACCGGCTCGACTCACGGCCGCCCACCGCCGTGGTCACCCTCCTGCCAGACCACGTCCGGCCATGCTGGCGCGCGCCCGCGGTCCACCAGGCCGCCAAACACGCTGGCAGTCGGATCGAGTGGTCCGCTGACTACCTTGTCCGCCGCTATGGCTGCGCGGCGTACGGGCCCGCGATCTTCGAACCGGGCCAGGAGCTGGAGACCCCGGTGCACGCGATCGCGGCCGATATGGTGCTGCCGGGCGGGGCGGTCGCCCTCGCCGACCCGCGAGGCTTCAACGAGACGCCGCTGTGGCTTCCCGAACAACACGTCATCGTGTTCGGAGATGCGCTCACGGAGCGCAATGGGGAACTCCGGACCTGGACGATGGCTGACATCGACGGTAGCGCGCCGCGAGCGTTGCGGGCTCTGCTCCAGCTTCCGTTCGAGCGAGTGATCATCTCGCATGGCGAACCGGTGCACAGCCGATCCGAGTACGAGCGGGCATTGGAGCGTCGTCCGTGGCCGGGTAGCCCCCTGCACTTGTACGCCTGGAAAGGCGATCTGGAGACCGTCCGTAAGCTCGTTGCGCGCGGCGACGATATCACTGCAAGCGACGACGATGACGGCTACACCGTGTTGGATTGGGCGCGCCGAGGCGGTCACCAGCCGGTTATCGACTACCTCGTATCGATCGGTGCGACTGAGTCCGAGCCCGGCACCAACTGAGCCTGTGGTGTTCGCCGGCGTTCAGTTGACAGTCACATCGCGTCGAACGTCGCCAAGAAGCTTCCGTAGAAGCCAAGCACGGTGCCTGACGTCGCAAGCCCGAACTTCGCCTCGCCTGCGCCGTACACGATCTGGTACCCGCCTGGCTGACGCTCGTCGAAGACGATCCAGAACTGCTCGACTGACGCCCACGCAGTCGGCAGACGCAGGCTGTACGGCCGCACAAGGCCCTTCGTGATTGCCGCGTCCTCGGTCCGCCTTGCCTTCTTCAGTTCGTTCTGGATTAGTCCGTCAATTCGCAAGGCGACGGGATTGCCCTCCGGGTAATCCTCCTCAGGTAGCTCGGCATAGCCAAGTGATCCGTCCGTCTCTGGAAACAGGTCCAGGGCTGTCCCATCCGTGAAGACAAGTTTCAGTTCTTCGCCCTCGCGTACTGCGACCTTCGCGATGACCTTGCCACGGAACATCGAGTTCAGGTCCTCTGCCACTGTCCAGCCACCGATCCAGCCCTCCTTCGCGTTCACGTACGCCGCCGTCTACGAAGGCTAGCCTGCTGCCCACCCTACATTCTTGTCTAGGCTGCTTGTCTGACGCGCGTTTTCGCTCGAAGCCGGCATCAGTTCGTGCTCGAAGAATTCGCTGAGCCGCTTCTCTCGACCTCGTCGCTTTCAAGGAGAGGTCAGGGTTCGAATCCCCTCAGGGCTACCGCCGCGTGTTGACGATGCGCGCGATCTGCTTGACGTGCGGCCGTTCATGGCGAGCCACCCACTGCGCATAGAACAACACGGTCCGCTCGCGTGCCGGCCCTGAGCGGGTCACGATCGCCGTACGTGACCAGCTCTTTTCGGGCAACGACCGGAGGAGCCTCAAGAGACGGGCGCGCTGCCGCACGAAGGAGCGGAACGAGGGCGCGAACTCCAGCTCGCGATAGTCCGTCTGCTTGATCCAGGTGGTCGGATTGATGGCCCGCAGCGTCGGCCTGTCCTCGGCGAGGATCGCCCAGATGAAGTCACCCCTGGCGTCAGCACATGAACGGAGATGGGCAAGCACGTCGTTCACGGACCACTCATCGTGGCGGTGCCGCCTACGTAACCGAGCGGGAGCGATACCTCCAGTGAGCGCGGCGATGCGCTGGGGCGTTTCCGTGAGCACCGTGAGGACCTCTTCGATCGTTAGCGATGTGCGAGTGCTCATCGGACACGGCCACGCTCGTACCAATCCAACACCCGCATGGCGCGGAGGGTGTTGTAGCGGCTGGGCTTGCCCTCTCCTTCATCCATGTCGAAGTACACGGCACCGGGGTGGGGATTCTCCAAGGGCCAGCGTCCGTCCTCGGCGCGCTTGCTCTCGACCAAGTCGATCGCCTCCGCACATCGCTCGTCGGGGACGGCGTCGGCAGCGCGCAGGTAGTCGAGTCCCCGCAGGACGTCGTAGAAGTAGCGGGTCGGGAAGGAGAACATGGTCCACGTCGGGTCGATCACCTCTCCGGTCGACAGCCGGCGGAACAGGCGACGCTCCAGGAGGTACTCGTGCGCCCTGAGGCGCGTGGCCGTTACCTCGGGTGAGCCACCCGTGGCCCGCTCGTGCTCCAGTAGGCCCGCGAGCACGCAGATCGTGGTGTTGAACGACGACCTCGTGGAGCCGCGTTCCGCCTCGCAGTTCCACCCGCCGTCGCTCAGCTGCTCGCCGAGGAGCCGGTTGACGATGGCTTGAACGTCCTGGCCGAAATACGAGCCCAACGCGACGACCGAGCCGTTGATGCACGGCTCGACTTCGCCGTCGAAGAAGGGCTTGCCGTGCCAGGCGGCGTCCTGGGGGAGCACACCCACCCATGTGACCTTGTCACGGACCAGACCGATGGCGCGACGAGCTTCTGCGCTCGCAGGGTCGAGTCCCAACTCGGGCAGTAGCTTCAAGGTGTTGTACGTGCCGGTCCATCCAGGCGCGTCGAATCCACCTCCCCAGTGACCGTCCGGTCCCTGGAGCGCGAGCAGGCGTGCACCCCATCCTTCCCTGGCGACCCTTGCGCGCTCGGCGGCGACGACGTCGGCAGGCTCATGGGTGAGGTCTCGCATCACCTGCCATCGGATAGCGGGGTCCGAATCAAGCAGCCAATCCAGAACAGTCACGTGCCCACTCCCCGTCGGATTCGATCCAAGTGTCGCTGAGCGCAGAAGACTCTGCACATCAGGATTCGAGGATCGTCAACGGCGACACGCCTGGCCGAGCGGTCCGTCAGTCGTGACGTTCAGTCGATCGTGATCACGACCTTGGCCCGAGCCTGACCGGTGCCCACGTATCGAACGGCCTCCACACCCTCGCTCAACGGATAGGTGCGATCGATCGCCGAACAAACTCTGCCCGCTTCGATGAGCTCCTTCAGGACGACAAGGTCTTCCGGATTCGGACGCGCCACGAAGAAGACGATGCGCTGTTTCAGAACGCGCGAGCGCACGAACGCAGAGGCGATGCGGGCGAAGATCGCTATCCCCCCGCGCTTGTCCGCTCCGACGAGCACGAGGATCCCGTTCGGCGCCAGGGCGCGCCGCAGATCCGACAGCGAGCGGTTCGCGGCGACGTCGAAGATCGCGTCGTAGCGCTCGCCGCGCCGCGCGAAGTCCTCTTTGGTGTAGTCGACGACCTCATCGGGCCCGAGCGAGCGGACCACCTCCAGGTTCCTCGTGCTGGTAACCGCCGTCACGCGCGCTCCGAGGGCCTTCGCGATCTGGACCGCGAAGGTCCCCACGCCCCCGCCCGCTCCGTTCACGAGGATCCGCTGTCCCGGCTTCACCTGTGCGTGGTCGCGCAGCCCCTGGAGCGCGGTCCGTCCCGCAACGCCGACGGCCGCGGCCTGCTCGAAGGACGCGTTGCGAGGTTTCAGCGCCAGGCGGTCCTCCCGTGCCAGCGCGTACTCGGCGAATGCCGCGGGCGCGCCGCCGAAGACCTCGTCGCCCGGGGCGAAGCGCGTCACGTTCGGGCCGACCGCCTCGACGACCCCGGCGAGGTCAACACCCCGGACCGGTTCGTCCTTCTCACGCATCAGGTTCGAGACAGCGCGCAGCACGAGTCCGCCGTGCAGCGTGTGCCAGTCGAGGGCGTTGACCGACGCCGCGCGGACTCGCACCAACACACGTCCTTCGGCGAGTGCTGGCCTCTCGATCTCCCGAAGCCTGAGGGCGTCGGCTGAGCCGTAGCCCTCCTGGACGATTGCCCTCATCGTCTGCTTCGCCTGTACTGCCAGCGATGTGACCATGTCTTGTCCTCCCTCGTCTACGAACCGCTGATCGCATATTGGCCCGGAGATGTGGAGGAAATGTGAAGGCTCGCGCGTCGCTCCTACCATTTACGCGTGGATGAGCACACGACCACCAAGCCCGCGCGGTCGCCGCGGCGTGGTCGCACTGGGCGGCGAAGGCATGAGCGACCCGAGCCACCGCACATCCCTCGCCGCATCGCCGATGACACCACGGCGCGGAGTGTCGCGCGCGCGAGCGAGCAAGCCGCGCCGCACATGGAAGGCGGCGGATCGTCGGGCCGCGGACCAGGCGACGACGGGGGCGGTGACAGACGACCCGAACGCGGTGGCGACGATGCAAGGCGTCTCCTCATCGCCCTCGGCATCCTCGCGGTCGGTGCAGGTGTGATGAGTGTCCGTCTTCTCGCTAAAGCCGGGCGCCTGCCTCACATTTCTTAGCCTCTCATCACCTGGTCCCCGTCTGGAGCCGCTCGCGGTCGAACATCAATCGAAGCGATGCTGAGGGCAGATCGCGCATACGATGCGACCGCGAACCGGTCGATGAGGGCAGGACCATGTCTTCGCGTGACACGCTCGCGCCACCGTTCCGCCGAGACAATGAGCCCACATCGTTCGTCGCCGTGCTACTCTGGGCATCTACGGCTCTTCTCCCGGCGGAGTCGATCCGCATGTATCGGTGAGAGAGCCCGCGATCTACTTTCTCCTCTTGCCTTGCCGATCGGCGATCGTGCGTTCCTGGGTGTCGGGCCGTGGAGGCATACGCGCGTCGCGACGTACAGCCGCGACGAGGAGAAACACACGTGGCAACAGGAACGATCAAGAAGCTCGTCAGCGACCGCGGGTTCGGCTTCATCCAGCAGACCGATGGAACGGACCTCTTCTTCCACCGCAGCTCGGTGACGGGTATCACCTTCGACGAGCTCGGTGAAGGCCAGGCCGTCACCTACGAAAAGACGATGGACCCGCGACGAAACAAAGAAGGCGCTGAGAAGGTCGCACCGGCGTAGTCGGAGCTTGATGGCCAAGGGCACCTTCGTCTGGATCACGGCCCGCGACGGAAGCCTGCACGCGACACAGCCGCCGATCATCGCGGACGCACAGCCGACGCTGTGTGGCCGCTCATACGGTCGCCCTGATCTCCGTGTCAGCGCGCCGAGCACCATTGGCCACATCCCGGCGAAGGCCTGCCCAGGCTGTCGCGAGCACATCCTCGCGGACGATCGCGCAACCATCAGCCCGGTGAACATCGAGCGCGGGCCGTCCATGTGGCCCTAGCACGTCATGTCCCTCCGCGAAGTGACTTCGACATGGACGGGTCGCATGGGGCCGTCGGAGGAGTTCATCACCGATGCCGCGATAGCGCTCTTCGTGGAGAAGGGACATCGCGTTCGCACCAACGAGTTCGGGCCAGGTTCGGCGCCTACACGTCTGAGGCCCGACGTGGCGTGGACCGCGCGAGGTCTGGCCACGGCTTCAGCAGGGCCCGGCAGGCAGCACCGCGATCCAGTCGTCATCGCGCAGCCGCAGTGCCTTACGCGCGAGTGATGCTCGTGGTCGCGCTCGCGGCCTTTTCGCGGGAGGCACACCATCAGGGGCGGCGGCCGGCACCTTCATGTGCGTTGTCCTCCCACCACAGCAGGTGAGCAATGTCATCGTGCAAGTGTCGCTGCCTGACGATCTCACGCTGGCGAACGGTGGTCTCACGCTCTCGGATGGCACGCTTCTGATTGACTGCGCCAACGCTCAGTGACGAGAGGAACCGCAGAGAGCCGCTGACGCGCGTTGCCGGCCGCGGAGACCAAGCCCCTCGTTCCTGCGACTGGTCTGACCATACCCATGGTCTCGGTGGCCGCCACCAACTGCTGAGCCTTGATGCCAAGCGTTCGACGCGCTCTCTACGGGCGCGCGGCGGGCAGGACGTAGACGAGGACGACGACGTAGAACGCGAGCGCTGCCGCGACGGTCAAGAGGTGAAAGACCTCGTGGTATCCGAAGACGCGCGGCCAGGGGTCCGGCCACCGGCGCGCGTAGAGCAGCGCGCCCACGGAGTACAGCGCGCCGCCGGTGATCAGGAGCCCGATGGCGGGCCACGGGAGCGCGGCCGAGATCTGCCCCAGCGCCGCCAGCGCGATCCAGCCCATCGCAACGTACAGGCCAGCACGTGCCCCGCGGCGCAGCTGCACGCTGGCGATCGCGGCGCCGACCCCGACAAGGGCGCCGCCCCACACGGCGCCGAGGATGCCAACCCGCCACCACCCGGACAGCAGGTTGAATGCGAGCGGGGTGTAGGTCGCGGCGATCAGGACGAAGATGTTCGCGTGATCGAGCCGCCGCAGGATCGACCCGCGCACCGTCGCCCACGTGTGCAGGTGGTAGAGCGCGCTGACGGCGAAGAGCAGGGTCAGGCCGGAGCCGTACACGAGCATCGATAACTGCCGTGGTCGATCGGCGCTCGACAGCACCACGAGGTACGTTCCACCCAACGCCGCGACGAGCGCGGCCCCGGCGTGGAGGTAGCCGCGCAACAGCGGGCGCGCACTCGACACCGTCACAGGGTGCTCCTCTGTCAACGGCGGCGCACAGTTCATCGCATCAGGATGACATGAGCGTCAGCGTCGTCATCAGCACAAGCGCCGACTACGATGTCGCCGTTGATCCGGAGTCGAGTCGGAACGTGACGAGCGGACTTGCGACGCGCGTCAGCAGCGGGCCGCTCCTCACGCGACGCGATGTGCCGTCCGCCCAGGATGGCTTCGAGGTGCAGGCCGTCCTCAGTCCCGCGACCGCGCAAGTGGGCGACGAGATCGTGCTCTTGATCCGCGTCGCCGAGCGTCCGCGCACGGACAGCGATCCGCCGTCGGACGCGCGAACCCTCGACCTCTCGGGCCTGCATCAGAAGGTCGTGCCGCTGCCGTCGGGCTACCGCAAGGAGGATGTCGTTCCGATCGCGGTCGCCGATCCCGAATCCGCGTCGCTCCGGCACATCGCGGTCTACCTTCCGCGCGACCTCCCGGGACTGGATACATCCGATCCCCGAGGCGTGACGTTCACGAATCCAAAGCTCGGCAAGACAGTGACGCTCCTGACCCAGGTCTCGCATCTGCGGTGCGCGCGCAGCCGTGATGGCGTGCACTTCACCGTGGACGAGCAACCGTCGATCGCGCCGTCGACGCACTTCGAGGAGTACGGCTGCGAGGATGCGCGGGCCACGCTCATCGACGGGGTGTGGCACATCACCTACGTCGCCGTCTCGCGTGTGGGGATCACGCCGAGCCTTGCGCTGACGAGCGCCAGACCGGAGCCGGCACGGTCCCGATCCGCTGCCGCGCAGGCTGGCTCGAGATCTATCACGGCGTCGACGCGCAGGACACCTACGCCCTCGGCGCGGTGCTGCTCGACGGTGACGATCCGCGCGTGGTCCTGGCACGAAGCGCCGAGCCGATCCTGCGGCCCGAGGCGCCGTACGAGCGCGCAGGGCTCCGCTCGAACGTCGTCTTCACGTGCGGCCTCATCCCGCTCGATGACGAAGGCGATCGCATTCGCGTCTTTTACGGTGCCGCGGACTCGGTCATCGCCGCGGCGGACTTCCGTGTGCAGGAGATCGTCGATTCCCTCGGGCCACCCGACTCACGCTTCGGACACCAGCAGAGGTTCCTCGCGTAGCTCCTCGTCTCGTCGGCGAGGGTGAGCGTCAGGATGAGCGATGAGCTGCCTCTGGAAAGGATTACCGTTCCGCAACCTGTCCAGCCCTCGTCGACCGCTGCTGGGGTCTTGGGGAGACTCACAGTTCGCGAAGCTTCGCGTTTTCGTGGCCGCGTGGCGAGCTGGTCGACGCGTCTTGTCGTCAGCGCACTGCTGTGAGCTTCGATGTCGCTTGTGTCGGCTGCGCGGTCGCAATTACCCAATGACTCGGGCATCCTTGCGCTGCACGGCCTCGCGTATGTCGTCGCGGTACACCTTCACGTAGCGATCGAGCGTGAAGCTCACCTTGGCGTGACGCATGACCCGCTGAATCACCTCCGGCGTTACGCATGACCCGCTGAATCACCTCCGGCCGCTCGCCCCGGATCTCGTACGCTGCGGCGCGGTCAGATCGCACGCTCAAGCTCATCGTCGAAGCGCGATGCCGCCGCCCTCGCTCGACAAGCGGCTACCGTGTGGGGCCTTCGCGCGATTCGAGTCCCGTCTTCCGCGCTGAAGCCGCGGGGTATGGGAAACGCACTCTTGTGAATACCTAACCTGAGGCGACGGCCGAAGCAGTGGAATTCTGGAGCTCGCGAAGGAGCCCGAATGCGCCGGAACCCGTAGCCTCTCGGTGTGCACGCGATAACCGCACTGCGCGCCTTGCCCGTTCTTCGCGAATACGACAACTGGCCGCGCGGGTCGCTGCACCTCGTGATCGGGGAATTCGACGGCGTCCACATCGGCCACCGGGCGGCCCTTCGGGCTCTCCACGATACCGCGCGGCGGGACGGCGCCACCGCGCTCGCCATGCACTTCGACCCGATTCCGATCGAGTACCTCGCGCCGGCGGCGCCTCGCTCGGCGCTCACCGATACCGCCGAGCGGACCCAGCTTCTCTTCGAGGCCGGCGCGGATGCCGTTGTCGTCGTCCGCTTCAACGACGACTTCGCCCACCAGTTACCGGACGAGTTCATAGCGCGCGTTATGGACGCCGGCGAGGTGCGCCGAATGATCGTCGCCCCAGACTTCCGCTTCGGGCACGACCGAGTCGGTGACATACGGACGCTCGTATCCCTCGGTGTCAGGCACGGCTTCGTCGTCGACGTGATTGACACCGTGTATTCCGAGCGCCGGGCCGTGACCGCCGCACTCGTCCGCAATGCGCTGCTGGCCGGCGACGTCGCCGATGCGAATCGCCTTCTCGGTCGGACCTACTCGCTCGTCGGCCGCGCGGCCCCGGGCGGTCGACTGCGCGCGAAAGGGCTCGGCCATCCCGCGATCGACCTGCTCCTGCCGACGGACCGGCTCGTGCCGCGCGACGGCGTCTACGCGGCGTGGGCCGTCGTGGAGGGCGAGCGCGTGGGCGCGGTCGCGAATCTCGCGCTCTCTGCGGGCGCGAGCGGCGCCGTCGAGCGGCACCTGGAGTTGCACTTCCTCGAGCGTGAAACGGTCCTCCGCGGGGAGTCCGTGCAGGTGTTGTTCGTGCGCCGGGTGCGCGACGAGATGCGCTTCCCGTCGGGCTGGGAGCTCTCGCAACAGATCGCCCGCGACGTGGTGGCGGCGACGGCCGCGTTGCGCGAGGAGACGGCCCCGCGCTGATGTAGGTCGACCTTGAGGGTCAGATTTCTGATTGACCTTCGCGGGGAGGTCTTCGCTCCTCTACGACGCATGCTTGCCGACGCCGCGGTGCCCGGTTTCGAAGACACTCGGTGCTGTAGTGCAGCACGACGACCGCGGCCACCGGCACGAGCATCGCGATCGCCAGCTCCAGACCCTGTCGCCGCGGCCAAATGAGTCGGAACCCTATCCGACGCCGGAAGATGCGCTGACACCGTCGGCAGCGCTCCTGCGGTCGCCTGCTTTCCGCTCGGAGTTAGCGGGGTCCCGCTGCGCGTGCGTTGGCTCGGCGAAAGAGGAGCAAAACCATCGTCTGACCGCAAGCTCGAAGGGGATCACCGGACAAATGTGTGGCCCTTCTGCTTGCTTGAAGCGGGGAGCACGGGGAGTACCGTCGCCGTCGCCTGGAACGCGACACGGAGGGAGGTGCGACCCGAGACAGAAGACCGCGCTCATTCGTGGTGGGCGAGCGATGAGACGGTACCCGCAATCGAACGAGGGAGAGGCAGATGCACGACCACGAAGGGCGCAATTTTGGCAAGCTCAGGCGGCGAACACTTCTCGAGCTCAGCGCGCTCGCCGCGGCGGCGCCGGCGCTGGCCACGATCGGCAGCACGATCGCGAGGGCGGACGACCGGCAGCTGACGACGAAGTTCGCGGTCGATCCATTCTGGCCGAAGCCGCTGCCGGACAAGTGGATCACGGGCGAGGTGGCCGGCACGGCGGTCGACGCGCAGGACCACCTCTGGACGGTGAACCGGCGGAACCTCACCGAGACCGAGCAGCGGATGGTGGTCGAAGGCGTGGCCCGTCCGTCACCCGCGGTCATCGAGTTCGATCCCGGCGGCGACGTCGTGAACTCGTGGACCGCACCGGTGATGGCGACCGGGCTCCACGGGATCTTCGTCGACCATGACGGCTTCGTATGGATCGCGGGGAACGGCGACGGGATCGTCCAGAAGTACGACCGCGAGGGCAACCTCAAGCTCCAGATCGGGACGAAGGGCGTCCTCGACACGACGAACCACAGCACGACGCTCCTGAACCGGCCGTCCGACGTGTTCGTCGATCCGACGAACGACGAGATCTACATCTCCGACGGCTACGGCAACCGGCGCGTCGTCGTCTTCGACAAGAACGGCACCTACCTACGGCAGTGGGGCGAACAGGGCACGGTCGCCGAGGCCGAGGCCGGCGCACCATACCGGTTCCTGCAGGTGGTGCACGGGGTGAACATCGGGCCGGATGGGCTGGTGTACGTGAACGACCGCAAGGGCGACCGCATCCAGGTCTACACGAAGGCCGGCGTGTTCGTCCGCAATATCTGGATCAACAAGGGCCTGGGATGGCGCAACGACGCGCACTTCGCGACGCTCGGGATCGGGGCGGCGATCGGTTCGTCCTGGGACACGGCGTTCTCGAACGACAAGGAGGAATCTCTCCTGTACGTCACCGACGGTGAGGAGCAGATCAACTGGACGGTGCCACGACTCGGCGACCACCCGATCGCGCAGTACGGCCGTGGCGGCCACCAGACCGGCGAGTTCACCTACAACCACACCATCGCGACCGACTCGAAAGGCAACATCTACGTCGCCGAGACGGTCGGCGGCAGACGACTCCAGAAGTTCAAGGCGGAGGGACGGACACCGGCGTAGCGATCGAGATCCATATCGCGTACCAGGCGCGAAAAGGAACGAACCGCCTGGGCAGGGCGTCCCCCGTGACGGGGATGCCCTGCCCGGAGCGTTGCTCTTACGGGCCGATGCGGCGGAAGAAGACGCTCGCCGGGTCGGACCCATGCGACTGACTGAAGAAGGCCCCGAAGGTGGCGCCCATCGACGTCAGCCCCTCGTAGTCGCCGGTGAAGAAGCCGCGCGCGTTCGGCGCCTTGCGCATGTCGAACGGCACGTCGGTGAGCCGGTTCTCCGACCAGCTCGCTGTGTCCGTGCAGGCTGCGTGACAGTGCACGACGAAGTAGTCGGTGAGCAGGCTGGCGTCCGTCGTGTTGTTGCGGAAGTCGTAGTACGTGACGGCGACCGTTCCGTCGGGAGACACATGGACCGACGCGGTGAAGGCTTGCTGGTTCCCGACCGGGACGCCCGTCGTCGGCGTCTTGTTCACCTTGATGGGGGCGGTCCACGTCCGGCCGCCATCCGTCGACATCGAGAACGCGATCGCATCCGCCTTGAAGTTGTTGAACCGTGCGTCCTGCCAGACCGCGTACAAGTTGCCGTTCGCCCGATCGACGGCGACGTCGGGGATGATGTCGCCGGTCCGAACGGCGTGCCCGGTCTCCGGGTCGGTGACGCCGATGGTCCGCATCCGGTCGATGACCGTCGCCTTCGACCAGGTCGCCCCCTTGTCCGAGGACGTGATGAGCGCGGCGCTGAAGAAGTCGAACGTCGGTGGCTGGCCGGGGCGCGGCACTGGTGGCCGCCGCTGTGTCCCGAGCGCGAACGCGTCCACCAGATCTCCGCTCGGGAGCACCACGATCTGATTCCCGATCGTCTGGCTGTTCTGGCCCGGGTCAAAGATCTCCTTGGCCGCCTCCCAGCTGTCGCCGCCGTTCAGGCTGCGCGCGAACCAGGCCGGTCCGCGGTAGGCGAACGACCGGAAGCCGGCGATGACGTTCGCGCGTTCGCTCGGCGGGAACACCAGCCGATCCCAGACGGCATAGACGAGGCTCGGATCACCCGGATCGGCGGTGATGGACTGCTTGTCATTGAAGACGTTCGCGTCCGTGTCGCGCCGTATCTCGCGAAGCGGGGACCAGCTAACGCCACCGTTCCCGGAGAAGCTTGCGAGAAGCGCGTGGTCGAAGTCCTTGTCGTTGAACGAGAGGCTCAGCTGATGCGCCCGGCCGTTCGGCGCGAACGACACCCACGGATCCGTCGCGCGCTGGTAGGTGCCACCGGAGCACAGCGTGATGCCAGGGATCGGCGCGGTCGCCCAGGACGACCCGCCGTCGAAGGTCGCCGCCGCGACAAGCCCGCGCGCTCCGCCATTCGACCAACGATCCTGCTGGTACGCGCCGAGGATGTTGCTCGGATTCGTCGGATTCACGTCGACCCACGGCTCGACTTCGCTCCCGAGGACGTTCGTGCCGCTCTGCAGTGCGACGCCGTCCGCGGAGCATCCTGCGAAGGGGCTCGTGCCCGACACCTGCACGAGCGGACCATTCGTGAAGGTCGCCGCCGCTGCGGTCACGGACATGACGAGCGCCGCGGTCACGGCTAGCGCGACGATCCCCGCGGGACGATACGAACGCTGTCTCATTTCGCGCCTCCTCCTTTGTCAGTACCGCCAGAGACGCGGGGAGTCTAGGCCGCGAGGGCCCGTTGACGGTCGTGCATGCTGATGGTCTGAGATTCTGACCGCGCTAACTGGTCTGAGAGCCTGTCCGTTCGGGGAGCGGAAACGGAAGGTGGACCGTGGCGCTCTCCGATCAGCGCGTGGAGGTCATCCGCAGGTTGCTCAAGGGCAAGGTCGACGTCGATGAGGTGGCGCTCCTGCTCGACCTCTCGGCCCGCTCGGTGCGCCGACTGCGCGAGCGTTTCATCGACGGTGGTCCCGAGGCGCTGCGGCACGGCAACATCGGTCGGCGCCCGGCGCACGCGCTCGATCCCGCACTGGCCGCGCGGGTGGTGGCCTTGGCCAAGGACGGCTACGCCGGGCTCAACGACAGCCACCTTCGTGATCTGCTTGCCGAGCGCGAGGCGATCGTGCTTTCGCGGCCCAGCGTGCGGCGGATCCTGCGCACGGCGGCCATCGCCAGCCCGCGGCCGCGGCGCGCACCGCGCTTCCGCAGTCGCCGCCAGCGCCGCGCGGCCGAGGGCATGTTGGTGCAGCTCGACGGCAGTCGGCACCGCTGGCTCGGCCCGGATGGTCCGGAGCTCACGCTCCTCGGTGCGATTGACGACGCCACCGGCAAGGTGGTGGCCGCGGTCCTGCGCGAACAGGAGGACGCCGCCGGGTACCTCATGGTGCTGCGCGATCTCATCGCCGCGTATGGCGTGCCGCTCGCGGTATACAGCGACCGCCACAGCGTCTTCTGGATCAGGCCCAAGGATGGCGAGACGCTGCTCGACGCGCAAGGCCGCGAGCGTCAGCCCACTCAGGTTGGACGAGCCTTCGCCGAGCTCGGAGTGGAGATGATCTTCGCGAGCTCGCCGCAAGCCAAAGGCCGCGTCGAGCGGCTCTGGGGCACGCTCCAAGACCGGTTGCTCAACGAGCTGCGCATCGACCAGATCGACACCCTCGGCGCGGCCAACCTGTACCTGCGCGACTATCTGGCGCGGCACAACGAGCGCTTCGCGATCGCGCCGGCCGATCCCGCCGCGGCCTGGCGGCCGCGGCCCGCCGAGGTCGAGGCCGTCTGCTGCCTCAAGTACGCCCGCCACGTCGCCGCCGACAACACCGTCAGCCACGACGGCGTGGTGCTGCAGCTGTCACCGCGCATCCGCGGGAGCTGGGCCCACCTGCGCGTCGAGGTGCGCCATCACCTCGACGGCGCGCTCAGCGTGCACCTGCCCGGCGGACGTCAGCTCGCGCGCTCCGCGCCGCGGGCCGCGCTGCGCTTCACGCCCAAGGACAAGGTCCGCGCGCCGGTCGGCGGCGTGCAGACCGATCCGCGCAACGTCGATCGCAGCCATCCCTGGCGACAGTGGCGGCCCGGACAGCTGAAGACCAAACTGCACGTACCCAAGTCCGAGCTCGGCTGAGCGGTCAGAGTCTCGGACCAGTTAGTGGTCAGAATCTCGGATCAGCGACACGTTGACGGTCGTGCAGGCGCTCGTCTGTGGCCTCTTCAATTCGCTTCGCTCTGCGAGCCCGCTTGTGAGTTTCCAATACCGTCGGCAGGGAGTGACCGCCGCAGGAGATGGGTCTGTTCGGACACGCCAAGCCGAAGCGCATCCTCGTCAAGGAGTACGGACGCGGCCCGGACACTCCTCCAGACCCTAGACGACTCCGAGCCTTGGACCAGTGGAGTCCGGATCATCCGCATGGTTGGTGGTCCCGTTCCTGAGGCGCTGGCGGAGAGCCTGCGCGCCGCCTTTCCACGCGCTCGTGTCGTGTCCCTATACGGGTTGACGGAAGGCGGAGCTGCACTGTGCCTAAGGGTGATGGATTCGAACCACCATCAGTCGATCGGTCGACCAGCCCCGGGTACGGAGATAAGGATCCTCGATGAAGCCGGAAACGAGGTGCCCGTAGGCGAGGTAGGGGAAATTGTGATCCGCACAGGGGTGGGCTCACCAATGCCCTCATACGTTGACGGGAAACTAAACGAGGTTTGGTTCACCGACGGATGGGCGCGCACCGGAGACCTCGGATTGAGGACGAGCGAGGGCGACATCCGCCTCTTTGGCCGAGCGAAAGAGCTCATCTTCCTCCGGGCGGGTCGAATCGCGCCGGAAACGGTTGAGGAGATCTTGTCGAGGGTCATTCCGCCTTCGATCGAATTCGCAGTCGTCGGCGTCACGTCCGAAAAGGCCTGGGACTTGATTGCGGTGGTACTCAAGCGGAACGCCGACGAAGCGGAGCTCGTCCGCGCAGTGCGAAACCTCGAAGAATTCAGAGGGCCGTTCCACCCGAAGCTCGTGCAAATCGTCGACGACATCCCGCGAGGCCCGTTTGGCAAACCATTGAGGCGAGTGTTGGCCCAGAAGCTCGCTGCCGCGGACCACTGAGGCTTCGTCCCCGCTGTTGCCTCTTTGATCGGTAGAGCGCGGGTTCAATTCGTTGTCCGGCGCATTGATGGCCTGCCACCCCGGACACGCGGCAACTCTTCGGCAAACTGCAGTTGTGCACGAATAGGATCGCAGTTCCGGACTGGCTGATCCGACAGACCGTGGCGGCTTTTGCGGAACTTGGTCGATGCTCGATCACGGGTCGAGTGCTTGCAGGGGTCTTTGTCTAGCTTGACGACCTCGACGTCAGCGGCTTACCAATGAGCCAGTGATGTCCGAATGGGTCCATGACCCGACCCATTCGATAGCCGAACTTCTGATCCGCGACCGGAAAGACTTCCGTTGCTCCAGCAGCCACCGCCCGTCGGTGCACCGCATCGGGGTCTGCCACGAGTAGGTCGATCCGGACTGAGCTACCGCCAAGTGACTCGGGACTAAAGTTCTTGTGCTCGGGTGCCTCGTCGGCCACAAAGAATCGAGCGCCATCAATCGACATCTCGGCAACCACTTCCCCGTCAGGGTTCGTGATACGCGACAACTCGGTCGCCCCGAATGCGCTCTTATAGAAGTCGACAGCTCTCGTGCCATTCCGGACCGAGAGATTCGGTATGACACTCGTCGTCGGTCGAGGTTCGTTGGGCATCCGTGTGGGCCTCAGGGTGGACTGTCCTTACGTCCTACGCAAGTGCCCTCGAGAAAGCCCTTCTGGGGTCGCAGTGTTGGGACAGCGACGGACTCTCCGCACCGGTAGATCGGTGAGTCGGCAGGGTGCTCACGCGCGATTACGAACCTGGAACGGCCCGGCAGGAGCCGACGCGGCAGGCGAACGACGCTTCGATCCCTTATGACCATCTAGGGGTGCATGCGCGACGCATCGTTCCACGTGCCATCCTGTCCTGACGCGAGGATGCGCCGGATGTTCGCGTCTGCCAAGACATCACTCGGCTTCCCGTCGACGAGGACTCGTCCCGCCTCGATCACGACAACCCGGTCAGCAAGGTGGCGGACCAGCCGCCAGTCGTGCTCGACCCACAACACCGCGGCTCGTCGATCCCGGCGCACCCGAGCGAGCGCACGCACGAGCGTCGCACGCTCCGCGTCCCCCATGCCAGATGACGGCTCGTCCAAGAGCAGAAGGCGAGGCTCCATCACAAGCGCACGCGCGAGATCCACGACGCGAGGTCGAGTTCGAGGAGATCCTTCGCGTGCGGGCGTCTTCACGTCCGCGACGCGTCGACGTATGGATGAAATACCGCGCAACTGGCGGAACACCACGACCGAGGAGTGCCGAGGTGGACAGCATCCTCTTTGCCGCGGTGAATCCTGTCATGACCGCCATCATGGTCGGCCTGCTGGGCATGAAGGACCCGCTGCGGTTCGAGGCTCGGGTGGCTCTTGCGATGGAGAAGGACGCCGTGGCGATGGCCAAACACGGCTACCGGATCGTGTCTTCCCGTGAATACGAGATGCCGCTCTTCGGCATCACCTACCAGAGGGTCACCTACGAGCTCATCGACCCGCCCAAGTCAACTGGTGCGTGAAGAATTCGGTGCATCATGTATCCGCCGTGGCCACGACCCGCTCGTCCGAGGCGCTCCTTTCCGGCGACCTCGCTAAGGTCCGCTCGGAGATCGAGAAGCGACACGACGAAAGCGTCCAGCGCCTGCAGCACTGGGTGAAGAATCCATCGATCGCCGCGGAAGACCGTGGCATGGACGAAGGCTGCGACCTCATGATGCGGATGGCGCGCGAGGCCGGATTCCAGCAGTCGAAGCGCGTCGATACCGAGGGGCATCCCGCGGTCTTCGCGACGCTCGACGCCGGCGCGCCGCGCACGTTCGGCCTGTACTTCATGTACGACGTGAAGCAGGCCGATCCGGCGGAGTGGTCGTCGCCGCCGTTCGACGCGGCGATCTTCGAGAAGCCGGGCTTTGGAAAGGTCGTCATGGGTCGCGGTGCGGTGAATCAGAAGGGACCCGAGGCCGCATTCCTCGCGGCGCTCCACGCGATCCGCGGCGCCGGGAAGAAGATGCCGATCAACCTCGTGCTCGTCGCCGAGGGTGAAGAGGAGATCGGCTCGCCGCATATCCGTCAGGTCGTCAACCAGCCCGATGTCGCGGCCGCGCTGAAGCGCACGGTCGGCGTGATCATGCCCAGCGCGAGCCAGGATCCCGACGGGAACGTGAGCGTGCTGCTCGGCGCGAAGGGCGTCGTCGAGCTCGAGCTCGTTTCGAGCGGCGAGCGCTGGGGCCGCGGTCCGGGGAAGGACGTGCACTCCTCGAACCGCGCGCGGCTCGACAGCCCGGCCTTCCATCTCGTGCAGGCACTGGCCACGCTCGTAGATGCGGATGGCGATCCGGCGATCGATGGGTTCGGCCGCGAGGCGCGCCCGGCCACGCTCGAGCAGAAGAAGCTGCTCGACGCGGCGGCGGCGCTCATCTCCGAGTCGACCGCGAAGTCGCTCCTCGCGGCGAAGCGCTGGGCGCACGACAAGTCGTGGCGCGACTCGCTCGAGCAGTTCATGTTCGCGCCGACGGTGAACATCGAGGGCCTTGTCGCCGGGTACACCGGTCCCGGTGGAAAGACCGTGCTCCCACAGCGTGCGGTCGCGAAGCTCGACCTGCGCCTGGTGCCCGACATGACGTACGAGGGGGCGATCGCGGCCGTGAAGGCGCATCTCGCGAAGCGCGGCTTCGGCGACATCGAGATGAACCCGAGCGGCGGCTACGACCCGACCGACACCGCGCTCGACGCGCCGCTCATCCAGGCGCAGCTCGCGGTCCTGCGTCGCCCGGCCATCGAGCCGGCCGTCATGCCTCGGATCGCCGGCAGCTATCCCGGCTACGTCTTCACGGGTGAGCCACTGCGGCTCGCGGCGGGACACTTCGGCCTCGGGCACGGCAGCGGCGCGCACGCGCCCGACGAGTACTTCGTCCTCGAGCCGTCAAATCCGAAGGTGAGCGACTGGGACGGCGCCGTGGCCTCGCATGCTGCATACCTCTTCGCGCTCGCGTCCTGACCGCCAAGTAGCACCACACTGCGCGACGGACGACGGCGTCCCGACCCGGCACTATCAAAGAGCGGACGTGCCGCGCGCCGCGACGTGCCCGACCAGGTCATCGACCAGGATGGCGACTGACCGAACCCGAATGGCCTCCGCGTCGCCACCGGTGATCACGTCGAGGGCAAAGTCCAGATGCTGCCGCGGTCGGCGTCGTCGCGCCAAGAACACTTCGATGTCGTCGGGCATACCCGCGACGAGTTGCGCGCGATGCGTGGCACTCACGAATACGCCACCGCGCGCATGGGCGAGCAACACCGCGGTCTTTGTGAACCAGCGACTGAGCGTAATGCGGTCCGACGCTTGAAGGGTGCCGATACGCGGACGGGCGAAGAGCGCCTGCCGGAAGCTCACCTCGAGGGAGCTCATCCATCCGGCATTGCAATCGGCGCACACGCCGGCGGCGATCACGTGTGCGATCCGCAAAGGCGCGGTCGATGACGGCGTGCCTCCCGGCGACGCGTCTGAGGCGACCAGTCGCCCGCCGTGGACACGCCGCACGAGCCAATGCGCGAAGACGTGCTCGCGCGTGATCGGCCAGTTGGCGCGTCGACACAACACGCACGGCTCCACGTAGTTCTCCCATCGCAATCTACCCTTGCGGTACTCGACGTCGCGATCCGAAAAACGACGCTCTCATGAGCTGGCCCGCAGCCCGTGAGTCAAATCGCGATGATGACGGCCGCGATCAGCGCGGAGGGCGCAACCCAGCGAGAGTGACCGAGACGAGCCGGCGGACCGCCGTCTTGGACGGCAGGGTGCTGGCTGCCGTCAGGGCATGGAGGCAGTCGCTCGCGAGCTCGTCAGGCGCGACATCATCCCGAAGGTCGCCGGCTTTCGCGCCTTCGATCAACAGGTCTCGGATGAACTTCCTGAGCCGCCGCTGCGCTCGCGCCATGTGCTCGCCTCGATGCAGGAGTGCCGCGAGGTCAGGGGCGTGATACTCGTGGGATATAAGCGCGTAGGCCTCGAGCACCGCCGCGAGCCGCTCGCCAGCGTTGCCAGCACGGTCGCGGATCGCAGCCAGATGATCGAGATGGCCAGTGATCTGGCGTTCGTGCCAGGCGATCAGGATCGCTTCGACGTCTGAGAAGTACTTGTACAGCGTCGCCCGTCCGATGCCAGTTTCCTCGGCGATCTGCGACATCGTCACGGACGTCACTTCGTGCTCGGCCACGAGCGTCGCGCTCGTGTCGAGGATGGCGTCACGCACCGCGTGACGGTGCGTCTCGATCGTTTCGGTCCAGAGCTTCGGCATCAGCCCAGAGTACGCTACGACGACATCGCGACACTCTGATTTGACAGAGACACATTGTCTGTCAAAATGAGGCGCGCGGTCTCCCAGTGATGAGGAGGGTCGAGCTGATGCCACGCGCGGCGTTCCCAGTGGTCGTGTTCGTCACTCTTGGGCTGGCTGGGTCGTTCGGTCTCATGGTCTTGATGATGCAGATCCAGCCGGGCTTTATGGGAATGGCGCACTTCACGGAACACCACCACCGCATCCACGACCTGAGCTTCTCGTTCCTCCTCGGTACGGCGCTGGTCGGGCTGCTCGCTCAGGTCCGTGCGCCGTCGAAGAACGTCGCCGGTCAGTTGATGGCGTTGATTCCCTTTGTCGGGCTAACGCTGAGCGTTGCCCTCACGAATGTGGCCGTTCTGTCGATTCCGTGGCTGGTTCTCGGGGCTTTCACGCTGCTCGCGGCCACTCTCCACCCAACTGGGCGCGACCTCGTTCGTTCCTTGAGCGCCTCGCGAATGAACTTCGTGATGCTGGCACTGGTCGCCATCACGGCCGTGCCGCTTGTCGCACTCGCGGTCACCAACATCGGGCTGCAGCGGTCCGCAGCCGACGACCATGCGGCTCTCGGCCACTACGGATTCATGGCCGCCTTCAGCCTCACCGTGATCGGCGTGGCGCTCTTGGCGACTCTGCGGCCCAACGGCTGGCGGATCGCGGCGTGGGTCGCGGGTTTGCTCCCAGCCCTGCTCGGACTCGCCTCGCTAGTGTTCGCGGACGTCGCCTCGAGTCTCGACTTGGTCTGGGCACTCGCGGCCATTGGCTGGGGCGTCTCGTTCATCGCGGCGGCCGAGCTCAGCCGGCGACTACAGCCGATAGATGGGACGCAGCCGGCTGGTCCGTCCTCCCCCGTCACAGGCGATGCCGGCGCACCACGCTGGGCATACGTGCCCGGGATCATCGTGATTGCCGTCGTGCTGCTGTTCGTCGTCATGCATCTGACCGGCGGTGGCCCCGGTCTTCATGCACCGCCCGCAGGCGGACACTGATCGCAGCCCAGCCGAAGTAGCGCCCCGATATCGATGGCGCTTCGGTGTCAGCGCCACATGGCGACGTACGTGGAGCGGCGCTACTTGGCTTCGTTCTCACCCACGCGCGCCTTGATGATGCGTTTCACCAGCGCGGCCGGGAGCGGCGTCTCGGCGGAGAAGTGGATGGTGCGGCCCGAGACGTCGAAGTCATTCAGCTCCTTACGGAACGCGTTCATCACGCTGAGGCTCACGACGGTGAAGGAGAGATGCTTCCGCTGTGCCGCGAAGTGGACGAGCGGGCCGCGACCTTCGCGCGTCTGGACGCAGTTGCCATACCGCGAGGAGGCATGCATCACGCCTCCTTCCCGCGCGGGTCGACAGCCTTATCCATCGGCCGGTCGATCGCGCGTCGCACCGGTGAAAGGTCGATGTGAATGAGGTCGCCCGGCGCCCGGAACTTCGCTCGCAGATGGCTGTTGTCGCAGAAGGGCTTGTTCGCGGAGGAACCGCAGCGGCACAGGCTCGCGCGCGGCAGGATCTCGAGCGTCCCGTCGTCATGCCGCACCTCGACACGGCCTCGTACGAGCAGCGGGCCATTGCGCATCGGCGTCACGCGCGGCGTCTCCGGTTCGCGTTCCTCCGGTCCGCCATCCGAGCGGCGGTATTGCAGTGCGCCGCTGGGGCATCGCTCGACGACCATCGCGACGTCATCCGCCGGTGCCGCGTCGGGCGCGATCCACGGACGGCGTTCGAGATCGAACACCCCGGGTAGACCGCGGAGGCACTCGCCGACGTGGATGCACACGTCGAGGTCGAACGTGACCTCGATAGCGTTCCCACGGTAGGTCTTCCGCATCATCCGATGCTACGTCGATCATCCAGTCGATCTATGCTTCGCGCTTCCGCTGTGGTGGGCGGCGGCGGGAGGAAAGACATGCGCGCGCTCGTCGCCACCCTCGCCGTCCTCGCGCTCGTCAGTGCGTCGCCCGGACCCGCGGCCGCATCCAGCACGCCGACCCTCTACCTCGCGCTCGGAGATTCGCTGGCGGCCGGGTACGGCGCGACGCATCCCGAGATCACGGGATACGTGCCACGCATCTTCCGGTACGTGCACGCATCCGCTCACGGCGGCATCGATCAGCTGACGAACCTCGGCACGGGAGGCGAGACGAGCACCTCGTTCATGGGTGCGCAGCTCGCGAACGCTCTTGCCGCGATCGCCGATCCAAGCACGGACACGCGCGTCGTCACGCTCGACATCGGTGCGAACGACCTTCTGCGCGCGCTCGGCGATCCCGCATGTGCGGACCCGACGAGCGCGGCGTGCTACGCCCTCCTTGCGGCGGCGCTCGGGGCGTTCCCCACGACCTATCAGTCCATCCTCGCCACGCTCAACGCGGCGCTCGCCGCGGAGGACGTGGCGCCCGAGCAGGTTTACGTGTTCGCGTACTTCAACGCGTGGGGTGGTACGGGCCAGCCGATCGAGCCCCTCGTGGACCAGCTCTTGCTCGGCGCGGACGCGAAGATCGACTGCACCGCGCTCGCAATCGCGGCGAACGTCGGCCTCAACGATCTGGTCGCGTGTATCGGCGCCGCGTACGGCGCGATCGTCGTCGACCTGTACCCGATCTTCGGGGATCGCGGCCTGGAGCTGACGCATATCGCGACCGGTGACTTCCACCCGAACGACGAGGGCTACGCCGTCATCGCGGAGGCGTTCAGGAGGATTGCCAATGCGTTATGAACAACCCGCACCGGTCGGAGCGCCTCCGCCGATGTAGCAGAGGCGCTGGGTGAGCGTTGGATATTCGCCCGGTGAACCCGACCCTTCGGAGACCGTCAGCCGTGAAGTGTCCTGCCGCCAGATCTCGCTCGCCAGTCCGCTGCCGCAGGAGGTCCAGCCTTGCTGCGTGAACGCCGGACCGAGAGTGCCGCGCGCGTCGCGGTTCGCTGTCGCTCCGCAGTCCACTTTCCAGATCACGGAGACGCCATCGCGGTCGGTCGTAGGTATTCCGACGTACGCGCACCCCTGCGGAAGAATTAAGCCGTTGGGCAGGATCTCCGCGATGTACGCGGGCTCGCCGCTGCGGACCCGCGAGCGGAAGCCACCCATCGGCGCTCCCTGACGCAGCCAGACGCAGACATACGTGCCGAGCGCCGGTCGGTCGGGGCTCGCCCATCCGCCGAATCGGGCGCTACCGATCGTTCCGGTCCGCACGCTCGTCGCAGGACGCAGCTCGAAGGTGTTCGGTCCCGAGCCTTGGCCCGACGTGATCGTGTTTTCCGAGAGCACGCCACAGAACAGATCCATCGTGGTCGCGTCGTTCGTTTTTGGAGGTGCGGTCGTTGTCGCCGCGGACGCCGGCATGGTGGGCGGGCTCGTCGTGGACGTGGACGCTGGTCCCGCGGTGCAGGACGCGAGGAGCAGGAGCGACAGGATGGTGCGCGGCAGCATGCTCATGCCGATACTGTGCGCCGCGCCAGCGTCAGGCATGGCGTGAGCCCGCTCATACTGTCGGTCAGCAGCGCGAGGAGGAAGCCATGACTCGTCGATTCGATCTCGGTCTCGCGGCGACCCTGATCCTCACCATCCTTCTCTCGGCATGTGCACCGGCGACCGGACCGAGTGCGACGGCGACATCCGCGGGTGGCCCGAAAAAGGGCGGCACGCTCATCCTCGCGCGGGCGGGCGAGGTCACGAACCTCGACCCGCACAAGGTGCCCGCCTTCTCGTCGATCCGCGTCTTCGAGCTCGTCTACAGCTACGTCATGCGGCTCGATGAGAATCTTGGGGTCCAGCCGGACCTCGCGGAATCGGCACCGACCGTCTCGGCCGACGGCAAGACGGTCACGATCAAGCTGCGCAAGGGCGTGAAATTCCACAACGGCGACGCGCTCACGAGTGCTGACGTCAAATACACCTTCGACCGGATCATCGACCCGAAGACCGCGTCGGTCGCGCGATCGTTCTTCGGCGACGTCAATGCGGTCAGCGCGCCCGACGAGTCGACCGTCGTGTTCGACCTCAAGACCCCGAACGCCGCGCTCATTGCGTACATGGCGCACCCGAACACCGGCATCGTGTCGAAGAAGATCGGCGAGGCCAATGCCGACCTTTCCAAAAAGGAGACCTCGATCGGCAGCGGCCCATTCAAGCTGGTCGAGTGGGTGCCGGACAACTTCATGCGTTTCGAGGCGAACAAGGACTACTACGTGTCAGGCCAGCCGTACCTCGCCGGGGTGCGCATCAACGTCATTCCCGACGAGACAGGGCTGACGGCCGCGCTGCGAACGAAGGCCGCCGACATGGCCATCATCGCCGACGCCAAAGTGGCGCGCACGCTGCGCAACGAGTCGGGGATCACGCTGTCGGCGAAGCCGAGCCTCAGCTACAACCTGCTGTTCCTGAACACGAAACGCAAGCCGCTCGACAACCTCAAGGTGCGCCAGGCCATCGCGTACGCGATCGACCGAAAGGCGATCATCGACGCGGTCGCGTTCGGCGAGGGCGAGGTCACGGGCCCGATCGCCCCAGCACTCACGAACTACGCTCTCCCGACGTCGACGTACCCGCTGTACACGCGCGACGTCGCCAAAGCGAAACAGCTGCTGCAGGAAGCCAACGTCGGGCCGGTCTCGTTCACCATGCTGACGCAGACGACGGAGCCCGCTTACGCGAAGGACATCGCGCAGGTCGTGCAGGCCCAGCTCGCCGAGATCGGCGTCACGATGAAGATCGAGACGCTCGAGTTCACGCAGTGGGTCGACCGGTGGCTCAAAGCCGATTTCGACATGGCCCCAGGGCTCAACGGCGGTGGACCCGATCCCGACTTCTACGTCTTCCGCTACTTCACCGACGATGGGAACCTGAACTTCGTCACCAGCTACAAGAACCCGGTCTCGAGCGACGCGCTCAAGGCCGCGCGCGCGACGACCGACGTCGCGAAGCGCAAGGAGCTCTACGCGACCGCGCAGAAGGAGCTCGTCAACGGCGTTCCGTTCATCTGGCTCTACGTGGGCCGCGACTACAACGCGACGCTGCCCACCACGAAAGGCTTCACCCACCTACCGAACGGCTCGATCATCTATCTGCGTCAGACCTGGCTGGACAAATAGAGAAAAGGGCGGCGGGAGGCGCTGTCTCCCGCCGCCGCCTTAGCGCGTGAGTCGTTATGTTGCGGTGCGCCTGCTCGCGGCGCTGCCCACGCTCATCGGCGTGTCCCTGCTCACGTTCCTGTTCATCCGGCTCATCCCGGGGGACGCCATCGCCGCGCGCCTCGGCACCTCGACGGCGCTCACGCCGGAGCAGCTGGCGAGCCTGCGCGCGTATTTCGGGCTCGATCAGCCCCTCCCGGTGCAGTACTGGACGTGGCTCAGCTCGCTGCTCCGCGGGGACGCCGGCTACTCGATCCGCACCGGTCGGCCGGTGATCGTCGAGATCGCGGAGCGCCTTCCGGTCACGCTGGAGCTCGCCGCAGCCGCGACGCTCATCGCGGTCTTCATCGGGACGCCGCTCGGCCTGCTGTCAGCGATGCGCCCGGGAACACGTGTCGATCTCGCCACGCGCATCGGCGGGCTGATCGGGCTCTCGCTCCCCAGCTTCTGGCTCGGAACGCTGATCATCGTGCTCTTCTCGCTGTACCTGCGATGGCTACCCAACACCGGCGGCTACGTCGACTTCGTGCAGGACCCGCTCGGTAACCTGCGCCTGCTCCTGTTCCCCGCGATCACGCTCGGCGTCGCGCTCGCCGCCGCGACCATGCGCATGACGCGCTCCGCGATGCTCGACGTGCTCGGCGCCGACTACGTCCGCACCGCGAGGGCGAAGGGACTTCAGGCGTCCCTGATCGTCCGACGGCACGTGCTGAAGAACGGTCTCATCGTCGTGGTCACGCTGCTCGGCATCCAGGTCGGTCAACTCCTCGGCGGCGCCGTCGTCGTCGAGGAGATCTTCTCGATCCCCGGCGTAGGCCGGATGCTGCTCACCGCGATCGTCCAGCGGGACTACGCGCTCGTGCAGGGAGGAGTGCTCGTGATCGCCATCCTCTTCGTCGCAGTGAACATCCTGGTGGATCTGCTGTATGGCTACCTGGATCCCCGAATCCGCCTCGCGTAGCGTCCCGAGCCGCTCCGCCGGTCTCGCCGCCATCGGCGGCGCGATCGTGCGCGAGCCGGTGGCGCTCATCGGCCTGGTGATGGTGCTCGCGTACGTCCTGGTCGCGCTCGTCGTCGTGTGGCTCCCGCTCCGCGATCCGCTGCAGATCTCGGCCGAGCGTCTGGCCGCGCCGAGCGCTGAGTTCCCGCTCGGGACCGACGCGTTGGGCCGTGATTTGCTGAGCCGCATCCTCTTTGGCGCCCGGCTCTCGGTACAGGTCTCGGTCGTGTCGGTCGCGATCGCGACCGTCGTGGGCGGAGTGCTCGGGCTGGTGTCCGGGTACCTCGGCGGCATCGTCGACCTTGGCATCGGCCGCGTCATGGACGTGTTCTTCGCGTTTCCTGCCATCCTGCTCGCGCTCGGCATCGTCGCCGCACTTGGCCCCGATCCGAAGAACGTCATCATCGCGATCGCCGTCGTCTACACGCCGATCTTCGCACGCGTGGTTCGTGGACCCGTCCTCGCGTTGAAGGCGCGCGAGTTCGTCGAAGCCGCACGCGCCCTCGGCGCGACGCAGACACGCATCGTCGTGCGCCACATCGTGCCCAATCTGCTGTCGACGCTCGTCGTGCAGGTGAGCCTCGCGCTCTCGTGGGCCGTGTTGACGGAAGGCGCGCTCTCTTTCCTCGGACTCTCCGCGCAGCCGCCCGCGCCGTCGTGGGGCGTGATGCTCAATGAGGGCCGCCACTATTTCGAGTTCGCGACGCACCTCGCCCTGTTCCCTGGGATCGCGATCATGGTCGCGGTCCTCGGATTCAATCTGCTCGGCGACGGGCTGCGCGATGCGCTGGATCCGCAGCGGCGATGAGGATCGTCGCTGCGAGGCGGACGCACGTCGGTGCGCTCGCCGCGCTCATGGCCGCGTCTCCGCTCCTGCGGCGCTACGGCGTCACGCTTCCTAGGGCGCGCGCGAGCCTGGAGGAGGCGCTCCGAACCAAGGACATGATCCTCGTCGCGATCGATGGCGCGACCACGCTCGGCCTCGCGTGGGTGGTCGCCACGCGGGCGCTCGACCGTTCCGCGTATCTGCGCCTGCTGCTCGTGGCCGAGGGCCGGCGGTCGCGCGGCGTCGGTGCCTCACTGCTGGCGGGAGCCGAGCGGCGCGCACGCGCGGCCGACGCTCGCCACATGATCCTGCTCGTCACGACGACGAACCGCCGGGCGCGCTCCTTCTATGTCCGCGCGGGTTATCGCTACGTCGGCGTCCTTCCGAGCTTCGCACGTCCGGGCCTCGGCGAGGCGCTCTACGTCAAGAGCTGGCGGACGCGCTAGACGGTCTTCGCGTCCTCGAACCGCACGGTCAGCATGGCGTTACAGCGGCCGCAGCGCATGGTCGCGAGGCGCGGCTCGCCAGCGCCGAAGCTATGGACGAACGTCGGATGGTCGTTCGGACCGATCGGACGGCGACAGCTCGGACAGCGTGCCGCGCCCTGCTCGAAGGTCGCCTTGTCCGTCACGACATCACCGAAGCCGTCGCGCTTCTTGCGTGCCATTAGACACCGCCCGCCGGCTTGGGCCTGCGCTGGTACGGCATGACGCGGATCTCTTCCGCCAGCCGCACATGGTGATAGTCATGCGCGGCGACTTCGTGGTCGGTGCGCAGGGCGCTCGCGGCGTGCAGCGCCGGCATCGACTTCTGATCCAGCACCTGGAACGTCTGCCCGCAGCCGATGAGCCGGCACGGGAATCCACCTGTGCGCATAGGTCCTCCCTGTCGCGAAGAAGTGTCCTCTGTCTAGGAGTAGAGCGCCAGACGCTCCTGGCGGAACGGCACGCGGGCCTTTCGCTTGAGCTCCAGGAACTCCGTCTGCTGTGACTCGGTAACGAACGTCACCGCCTTGCCGCGCTCGCCGGCGCGGCCGGTGCGGCCCACGCGATGAACGTACGTCTCGGGATCTTCCGGCAGATCGAAGTTCACGACATGGTCGATGCCCTCGACGTGGATGCCCCGGGCGGCGAGGTTCGTCGCGACGAGCGTCGAGACGGTGCCCCGGCGGAAGCCCTCGAGCACGCGCTCGCGCCCCCGCTGGGGGATGTCGCCGTGCAGCGCACCCGCGTCATGGCCGAGACGCACGAGATCTCGCGCAAGCTTGTCGACCCCGCGCTTGGTGCGGCGGAAGACGAGCACGCGGCTCGCCTCCTTCCGCCCCAGGACCTCGCGCAGCGCGCGGAGCTTGTCCACGTGCAGCACCTCGACGAAGGCCTGGTCGATCGTGTCGATGGTGGGCTCCTCGGGCTTCACGGCCACCCTCACGGCGTCGACCGTCAGCCCGCGCGCGACCGCGTCGACCTCGGGTGTGATGGTCGCGGAGAAGAGCGCGGTCTGCCGTCCCTTCGGCAGGAGCGCCGCGATCCGTCGCACGTCCCCGATGAACCCCAGATCGAGGAGGCGATCGGCCTCGTCGAGCACGAGCACCTTGATGCCGCCCAGATCGAGCGTGCGTCGCGAGACCAGGTCGAGCAGCCGGCCAGGCGTCCCGACGACGACGTGCGGCGGTGTGTTCCGAAGGAAGCGCTCCTGCTCTCCGTAGCCGTTGCCACCATAGAGCGCGGCGACGCGCACCTTGCGGTACCTGCCGAGCGCGACGAAGTCGCGCGCGACCTGGAGGCAGAGCTCACGGGTCGGCACGACGACGAGCACGAACGGTCGGCGGCTCGAGGCGTCGACTCGCTCGAGGAGCGGGAGCGCGAAGGCGCCGGTCTTACCGGTACCGGTCTGCGCCTGGGCGATCACGTCGCGGCCCGAGCGCAGCAGCGGGATGACGCGGGTCTGGATAGGGGTGAGCTCGGACCAACCGAGTGCCTTCACGGCGCGGTCGAGCTCAGGATGGAATGCGATCACGCGGGTGTTTTCCTTCTCGTGGGCGCGGTGCAAAAAAGAGCCCGGAAGCACACGGCTACCGGGTCAAATCTCTTACGGACCCCGAATGTACTTGTTCGCTCAGTGTACACGTTCCGGAGCCGACCAACAGACATAGTGCCGACGCAATTGTCGGCAAGACTTGGGGCGACGCCCGTGCGCCCGGGGAGGTGCCTTGTGGCAGTCGTCGTCGGCACTCTCATCGTGGTCCATGGACTGATCACGCTCGCCATCGGAAGCACCGCGCTTTCCGGAGCGCCGCCGCCGCAAGGGGCAAGCAGCCTTCCTGGTGCTGGCTGGTATCCGCTCGCGTTCGGAGAATCCTGGCTCTTCTCGGGTTCCGCGATACGTCTCGGCGGCGTGCTGTGGCTCGCGGCGGGCATCGGCCTGATCGCGACGGCTGCGGCCATGTTCGGGTTCGTTCTACCGACGAGCGCCTGGCGTGTCCTCGGTGTTGTGTCGGCGGTGACCGGGCTCGCGGCGCTCGGCACGTTCTTCCACCCGTACTACGTGATCGGCATCCTCGCGAACATCGCGATCCTCGCGGGGGTCACGACGATGGAGTCCACCTCGCGGAGGCTGTTCGGAATCTGACGCGCTCAAGCTCGCGATCTCGTTGTTGGAGGTACGAAACATGGGCGTTCTCGTGAAGGACTTCCTCGCGCAGAAGCGCATCGCGGTGACGGGTGTCTCGCGTACGCCGGCCACGCACGGAGGCAACGGCGTCTACAAGCGTCTGCGGGAGCGCGGCTACCAGGTCTTCGCGGTGAACCCGAACGCCGAGACCGTCGAGGGCGATCGCTGCTACCCCGACCTCCGCTCCATTCCGGGAGGGGTCGACGGCGTCGTCATCGCGACAGCGCCGTCGAGGGCGGAATCCATCGCGCGGCAGTGCCACGAGCTCGGGATCCGGCGCGTGTGGATGCACCACGGGCCGGGCCCGACCAGCGCAAGCCCTGACGCGATCGACTACTGCGAGCGCAACGGCATCGCCGTGATCCCGGGCGGCTGCCCGCTCATGTTCGGGCCGACTTCGGACGGCATGCATCGCTGCATGCGTTGGGTCCTCGAACGCACGGGAGCCGTTCCGACGCACATCTAGTCCGGGCCAGGATCAGAGGAGGTCGGCCGTGGAACCTGGTTCCGGCAGAAGCACCATGCCGTCTGACGCCTAGTCCGCGAACAGGTGGTGCAGGAACTGCTCGCGGTCCTCGAGGAATGAGCGCGTGAGGTCGACGACCTCGGTCTCCTCGTACTTCGTCTCGACCATCCCGCTTTCCGAGAGGACGTAGATCTTCGCGTCGGGATAGCCGAGCAGGATCGGCGAGTGGGTCGAGATGATGAACTGCGAGCCCTCGGCGACGAGGTCGTGCATCCGCCGCATCAGGGCGAGCACGCCGCGCAGCGACAGGGCCGCCTCCGGCTCGTCGAGGATGTAGAGACCGTTGGGCCCGAACCGGTGCGTCACCAGCGAGATGAACGACTCGCCGTGCGACTTCTCGTGCAGGAGGCCGCCGTACCAGACGCGAGCCTCGGGGATCTCCTCAAGGTACGTCGCGACGTTGAAGAAGCTCTCGGCCCGTAGGAAGTAGCCGGTCCGCGGGCGGCGCGTGCCGCCAACGAGCCGCAGGCGCTTGTGGAGGACCGAATGCGATGGGCGCGTCGACACCGTGACGTTCCGGCTGCCGCCCTCGGGATTGAAGCCGGCCGCGACGGCGATCCCCTCGATCAGTGTCGACTTGCCGCTGCCGTTCTCGCCGGCAAAGAGTGTCACCCACGGGTCGAACTCGAGCTCGTGGAGCTCGCGGACCGCGGGGATCGAGAACGGATATGCGTCGAAGTCGTCGATGTCGTCTCGTTTCAGGACGACCGAGCGAACAAGGGCGTCGTTCACGCCCGGAGTCTATTGATGTCGATCTCGTTGCCCGCCTATTCGACCATCGAGCGACCGCTGGCACGCGCCATGCGCGGCCCGCAGCCGTGCCTTCGCGAGCCTCTCGTCGCCGTCCGCTTGCCGCGATCCTCACGCTGTCCGTGATCGTCGCGGCATGCACGCCGGCGTCCGTGCCAGCGGGCAGCCCGGCGCCGACGGAGGAGGCGCGTCAGCCGGCACAGGCGTCCGGATTCGTCGCGCCGCGCCATCTGCGGTCCGTGAGCGTCGTCGGATCGACTATCGCGGCCAGCGGCAATTTCCGAGGCACTGGCAAGTCCACGCAGATCGCGCTGCTGCAGGACGCCCTGAAGAACATGAGTCTGCGGATAGCGGTGCGCGAGATGAGCCCGGACACCAACACGTTCTCGGAGTCGGAATGGCTGAAGACGCCGCCGGACTTCTTCGCGCTCGGTCGCGCGAAGGTCGTGGTCGCCGACGTCGATGCCGACGGCAAGGACGACCTCGTCGCCTTGTACGCGGACGGCGAAACGCGTTCGCGGCTTCTCGTCCTCCGCTCCACGGGATCGAGCTTCCTGCCGCCCGAGACGTGGTGGACGAGCGACGATTACGCATGGAACCGCGCGCGCAACATCCTGAGCGGGGATCTCACCGGCACGGGCCGTGACAGCCTCGCGGTGATCTACCAGTACGACGGCTTCCAGATGCGTGTCCATCTGTTCGAGCCCAAAGGCTCAGCCTTCGCGTTCGGCGGCGCTCAGGGGATCTACGACACCGGTGTCGGCCAGTTCGACGCCTCGCGCGCGCGCTTCGCGGTCGGCCACTTCACGAGGAGCAACGGAGCCGATCAGATCGCGTCCTTCTATCAGTATCCGAACGCGCGCGTCCGGCTCAGCGTCTTCGATCCGACGCCGAGCGGGATGACGCTGATGAGCAACGTCTTCGAGACAGCCGATGGCGACTACGACCTCGGTCGGGCTTCGATCGCGGCCGCGGACGTGACCGGCGACGGCGCCGACGATCTCGTGTCGCTGTACGGCGCGTCGGACGGCGCCGCGGTCGTACACGTCTTCGACGCGGCGCGCGCGTTCCAGCCGTCGAACAGCTGGGCGGGATGGGCGTCGCTGCCGACAGGGTCCGTGTGCGCGGGCGCGCCGGCGATGCTCGTCGGTGACTGGAACGGCGACGGCAAGGCCGACGCGAACTCGATCGTGCCGGGGGACGTGACCGAGGTGCGCAGCAACGTCCTGCGCAATGCCGGCACACGTTTCGAGGTCACGTCGACGCGCGAGGAGATGCTGTGCCCGAGATGGCCGCTCACCGGTCTCCCGCTGGGCGGCGGTGTGCCGACGCGCAGGCCGCTGTATGTGAAGATCGACAACAACCCAACCGCGCGTCCGCACTACGGGATCAGTCAGGCCGACCAGGTGTACGAGTGGCTCGTCGAAGGACTGACGACACGCCTGGCGGCGGTCTTCCAGTCGCGTCAGCCGGACGTGATCGGGTCCGTGCGCAGCGCCCGCATGACCGACCGGCCGATCCTCCCGAGCCTCGGCGCCGTCATGGTGTATTCGGGCGGTGGCCCCGAGGAGCTCATGGGTCTGCCCTACGACGACGCCGTCGAGCAGCGGCACGTCGATCTCTCGCCCGGCTATGGCTGGGGTTACCGCGTGCCGTTCCGTCCGGCGCCATACAACTACTTCACGACGTACCAGGCGTTGCGCGACGCGGTCGCGGCCGCGCCGCGCGGCGACGAGCCGGTGACGGTCCAGGCGTGGGACTTCCTGCCCGCGTCGTCGAAGGATCCGCTGGCGGGCGGATTCGCCGACAGCGTCGCGGCGAGCTCGCTCTCAGTGCCGTATCGCGCGGGCTTCGCCGTCCGCTACGACTACGACCCGGCGTCCCGTGCGTACGCGCGCTTCGACAACGGCGTTCGCGAGGTCGACGCGGCCAACGGCGAAGTCGTCGCCGCCCGCAACGTCGTGGTCATCCTCACCGAGGTGCACTTCACCGAAGAGTGGGGTCTCGATCCGGCCGGATCGCCGAAGCTCGACATGCAGCTCACCGGCACAGGTCGCGGCCTCGTCTTCCGCGACGGGCGGCGCGAAGAGGTCACCTGGTCGCGCCCCGACATCTTTGACGTCTTCCTGCTGCGCAACGCGAACGGCGAGCTCGTGCGACTCTCGTCCGGACAGACGTGGATCCACATCGTGCCGAAGGACTGGAGCATCCCGAGCCAGTGAGGAGAGAAGCCGCGGCGCGGCGCTGACGCCGCGTTTCACCGGGGAGCGGGGACGTACCCCGCTCCCCGTTCGTTTACGACGCTCGGCTTCGCCGCGTCGTGCTCGCCGGCACTTCGCGGACGAAGGCGTACGCGAAGAGCTGGCCGTCGTGCGCGTAGGGCACGGTGTCCGCTTCGATACGGATGCGGCGTCCGTCCTTCCGTTTCACGTCGTATCGCAGCCGGTATGCGGTGAGCTGCTGGTGCACGTTCCGGTGATACGTCTCGGACACGCGCACTCGATCCGCGTGCGTGGCGACGAAGCTCTCGAGGAAGTCCGGCGCGGCCGCCCACTCGGCGGCGGAGCCGTATCCGAGCAGCTTCGCCAAGCGTTCGTTGCAGATCTTGTGGCGGTCGTCGAGGTACACGTATACGCCCTCGCGCGAGTTGTCGAAGACCGGCGCGAGCGCCGCCGCGATGTCGGCGAGCCACTCCTCGTGTTGCCGATCCTGTTCGTGCTGATCGATCTCTTGCTGGATGGCCATTGTGTCGTCCTCCCGTTGCGGTGATGTGACTACGTGGTCGCGCGCTGCGTGCGAAGAGCGATCCAGAGCACCATCGCGAGCACGAGCATCTGCTCGATGAGCACGCCCATCTTGAGCGTCAGCGCGCCACCGAAGACCGACAGGAAGCCGATCTGCGAGATGGCGTAGAGAGCGAATGCGTATGCGAACGGCGCGCGGTTCGTCGTTGTCGAGCGGATCGCCCATACCCCGATGACCAGGGCGGCGAGGTGCACCGCGACGAAGACGATGGCCGGGATCGCGTCGAGGAATCCTCCGACTGGCATTTCATTGACCTCCTTTCCCTTGTTCGTTGCGCGCCGATCGTCGTCGCCGCGAGGGGCAACGGCATCGTGGCGCGGTACGTATCCGAGTACTGAGATGCGTACGCGATGACGCCTACACTCAGCGGCCCGTGAAGGCAAAGCCGTTCGTCGGGCGTACCGCTGAGCTGAACCTGCTCCAGCAGGAGCTCGCCGCGACCGAAGCGGGGACCCGGCTCGTGCTCGTCTCCGGCGAGGCCGGGGCCGGCAAGTCGCGGCTGATCGGCGAATTCCAAACGCTCGCGCGCGTGCGAGGTCGCTGCCTGCTCGGTAGGGGCTCGCCGCTCGGCACCGCGATCCCGTTCTCGATCGTCGCGGAGGCGCTCGAGACGCATCTGCGCACGCTCCTGTCCGATCAGGTCGCCGCGCTGTGCCCGACGCGCCTCGCGGCGCTGCGCGACGTTCTGCCGAGCGTGGGCGCGGCGATCCCGGCGGCACCCGCACCTGCGTCGCGCATCGCGATCTTCGAGGCGTTCGTCTGCCTGCTGGAGGCGATCGCTCGCGATCGGCCGCTGGCGCTGCTCCTGGACGACGCCGATCGCGGCGATCCATCGACCTGGGAGCTGCTTCATTACCTGGCACGCAACGCTCCTCGCGCGCGCATCCTCGTCGTCGCCTCGGTGCGCTCGAGCACGGGCATCGGGGGCCGGGACCTCGTTCCCGCGCTGGCCCTGCTCCTCAAAGATGAGCTCGCGACCGAGGTCCGCCTGCGACCGCTCGGCCGAGAGGACCTCGTCGTGCTCGCATCGCAGATGCTCGGCGAAGCCGGCGCGCGGTCCACGCTCACCGATTGGCTACACGAACGGACGAACGGGAACGCGTTCTTCGCCGTCGCCCTCCTCGACGAGCTCGCCGCGGATCCGGATCGACGCGAGCTGCCGACGAGCGTCCGCGCGCACATCGAGGAGCTGACCGCATCGCTCGACGCCGACGCGCGGCACGTACTCGAGATCGCGGCCGTGCTCGGTCATTCGTTCCGCCTGCGCACGATCGCGCAGGTCATCCCGCTGGACAGCGCGCACTGGCTGGACGAGCTCAGTCGCCGAGGCCTGTTGCACGAGCGCGCGCGCGAGGGGATGACGACGATCTACGACTTCGGTCATCCGCTGATGCAGGAGGTCATGTACGAGTCCGTCGGCGCGGCGAAGCGACGCGAGCTGCACGAGCGCATCGCGAACGTCCTGGTCGACGAGCCGCTCGCCGTACGCGCGTACCACGCCGCGCGCGGTGCGCTGCCCGGTGATCACGAGGCGCTCGCGCTGGTCCGCGAGGCGGCGCGTGAGGCCGAGCGCGCCGAAGCGCACGGCGAAGCGCTGCAGCATCTCGTCGCCGCGCTCGAGCTCGTGGCGGCCGAGAGCGAAGAACGGAGCGAGCTGCTCGACGAGATCGGCTGGCAGGCCGCCGAGGCCGGCGATCACGTCGTCGGCATCCCCGCGCTGCGCGAGCTGCTCGATCGGTCGAGGAACGATCGCGAACGGGGCGTGGTGCACATGCGTCTCGCGTCGCTGCTCGCGTCCGGCGCCGGCGATCTCGCGACGGCCGAGCGCGAAGCCAGTGAGGCGGTCACGCTCTTCGAGCGATCCGACGCGACGGCCGATATCGCGTCCGCGATCAACGAGCTCGCCTGGATCCGGGGCGAAGCCGGCCAGCTCGATGAGCAGATCGCCGGCAGTCGGGACGCGCTGCGGCGCGCCGAGGCGCGTGGTGACGACACGGCCGTCCTGCACTCGCTCGGCTCGCTCGGCTACGCACTCGCCCTACGCGGGGACACCGACGCGATCAGCTCCCTCGAGCGCAGCGTCGGTATCGCCAAGAAGATCGGCGACCGCGGCCAGACCGGCTGGCACGTCGGCACGCTCGGACTCGCCCTGCTCACCGCGAGCCGGCCCGGCGATGCGATGCGCGTCATGGATGGCTTCCTAGACGCGGGACCCGCGGTCAGCTCCGTCGCGTATCAGCACCGCGCGCTCGTGAACTGGATCGTCGGCCGCTGGCAGCTCGCGCTCGACGATTGCCGCGCGGCGGAGGCGCTCCATGCGTCCGCGATGCCGGTGCATTCCGGTTGGATCGCGACGCTCGCCGGTCTCATGGAGCTCGCACAGGATCGAGACGCTGCTGCCCGGCCGCTCCTCGCGCAGGGCGAGCGCATGTATGCC
>WNFU01000978.1_pt1 | contig 42329 bp, 48 predicted proteins | sample 5400121 | NCBI WGS metagenome assembly WNFU01 (sample SAMN13153360, study PRJNA577476) | soil metagenome | isolation source: 100 cm soil or saprolite under grassland replicate 1 | place: USA:California | collected 2016-06-15
TCACCTCGCTGTCGCCCTTCCCGCTGCGCGCTGCCCTGACCTTCACGGCGCGCAGCACGGTCTCATCGATCGTGAGGGTGGTCCGCACCTTCGCCATGTCCGCATCATAGCATCATGATGCAGAGATGCAAGACTCGGCTTGGCCGGCCGTCGATGCCCATGCTGTGGGCGCGGCACCTCCGATTGCACAGGCACACAGCGAACGACTTGAGCCAACGCACCCTTGTGAAGCTCGCCGTCAGCCGGGTCTGATCCCCAGGTCCCTCCACATACGGTAGGCGCCAATCTGGACCATCACGAGCGTGAGTTACATGGGTGTCATTTTCCCCCCAGAATGTTCACGAAACAGGTGTCTCGCCCGGTGGACAGTCTGGATCCCCCATCTGGCCGCGGAGGCGGAGCAGGTCGAGCGAACTCGAAGCAAGACCTGGTTACGCGCCCGATCCGAGGTTTTTGTGCCCTACAAGCTCGACGAGGCGAAGAAGCGTTATGTACTGGGAGAGGCTGACCTCGGGCTCGAGCGGCTGCTGGGCATCGAGATGAAGCGTGAGCAGTACCGGCTGGGCCGGGAGTTCTGCCGTCGCCGAGTTGAGTGACGAGCCACTCCCGCGCGGACGTGGGACTCGCTGGCGGCCTTGCCGTCGCTCCCCGAGCTGGCGGAGCCCGGCCTCTGGCTGGCACGAACCGTCTAGATCGTTCGGATGTCAGTTTCGTCACGTAACGACACTGCGTCAGAGACGGCGGAAGGCGAAGAGGCGACCGGCCACACGTGCGTCCTCTGCGACGCGACCGATCGCCGCCGGTGGTCGGGCTGGGAGCACGGTCGCGTCTCGGCTCCACTTGCTGCCTTTCCGGGCTACTCGATGCGAACTCCGAAGTAAAGTGGAGCCTCCCCTTGGTCCCACGTTCCGTCGATCTCCAACGTGTATTCGCCCGGTGGGACGACCAGCCCCGCACTGCCGGTAGTCAGATCCAGACGGGCAACCGGCTCGAGCACCGCGTTGCCGTCCGAACCCGACATTGTGCCCAGAAGGCCCTCGGCCTCGCTCGCGTCTCCAACCACGCGAAGGAGGGTCCCCTGGGGAACCTTGACGTACCACGGTGGGATCACGATTTCCGGGACGGTGTCGAAGCAGCCGGTCACACCGGGCCCCTGTTTCCAGCAGGCGCTCCCGACCGCTCCCTTCTGCTCCGTGTCGCCGAACCGCAGAACCCCGGATGGTTTGAGCGTGCCAGCGGCGAGCTCCACCGTCACACCGTCGAACGAGGCCGCCTCCAGAGACGGCTCGCTCTTTGTTTCTCCAGAGGAGGACCGCCGCGGTGACGACCTACCCGTACAGCCCGACAGGAGAGCTGCCACGGCCAGGCCGATGGCTAGCGCCTTCATGGCCCTGGATCGCATCGCTCTTCCTCCGAGCAAATCATGCTGCTCCCTCTTGCTGATGTGACGACCAACAGCCCCTGGCGGGTTCCAACCCGGACAGCCGGAGGATGTCGCTTTCGACGGAATCCGCTACAGACCGTGGGGAGAAATCAGGTGCTAAGAAAGCCGGTCTGCGTCCGGGGTGGCGCCAGCAGACAGCACACCGAGTTGACGCGTACACCCGCCGCTCTACGGCGGCTGGAGCGAATCGACACTCGATCCCGATCCCGACGACGTTCTCACGCTAGCATTTGGTCGATGAAAAGCCAGCCCTCGCCGAAGCCGCAAATCGTGTCCATGCTCTTGGTTCTCACGACGTCGCTTTTCGCCTTCAGCGCTTGCAGCGAGAAGGTGCAAGGGCGCACCACCTTCGACAGCAACAAGGATGGCGAGCGAATCGCCTTCGCTAGCAACAAGGGTGACGATATCGACATCTACGTGATGAACGCCGATGGCTCCGACGTGCGTCAGGTAACGGACGAGCCAGGGGGGGACTCCTTTCCCGCCTGGTCGCCGGAGGGAACCAAGATCGCGTTCCAACGCTTTCGCGGTGAGACCTTCGACATCTACCTCATCAACGCCGATGGCTCCGGGCTTCGCCAGCTCACCAGTGATCCGGCGACGGACCGGTTTCCCGCCTGGTCGCCTGACGGGAGCAGGATCACCTTCTCGAGCGATCGCAACGGCCAGTCGGACATCTATGTGATGAACACCGATGGCTCTGGCGTAGCGCGCCTCACCTCGGACCCCGCCGTCGATTTCATGCCTGCCTGGTCGCCTGACGGTTCCCGGATCGCCTTCGCGAGCGAGCGCAACGGCCAGTCGGACATCTATGTGATGAACGCCGATGGCTCCCAGGTCCAGCAACTCACGAACGACGCAGCGGGCGACTTCGTCCCCGCGTGGTCGCCCGACGGAGACAGGATCGCGTTCGCGAAGGGGCGGATGGAGCAGTCGGACGTCTATGTGATGAACAGCGATGGTTCAGCGCTTCGTCAGCTCACGCATGACCCGGCGTCGGCCGGTACCTCCCCGACGATGAAGGTCTCCCTGCCTGGTCAGCGCGTTGAGAGGGACTTGAGTAGTTACGGGAACGGGTCTCTCCACCGACGAGACCAGAGCGTCACGAGCTCCTTGGCGGAGCAGTCTGTCGATGACGTCTTTTGCTGAGATCGGCTTTACTCGGGCAGGTACGAAACGAGATCCACGGCGTGTACGAGCGCAAGTCTCGTGAGCCTGTCTCAGGCACGGCGACGGTCCAACGCAGAAGCGGATACTAGCCAAGAGGACGGCGGCACCAAACAGGACCTCCGTAACGGCTCTCCCCGGCTCTTGTTCGAAGTACGCCTTCGCGCTGATGACAGATCCCACGGCCACGATGACACCGACACCGACGAACCAGGGTATTCGTCGATTGAGCAGTGTCGGCGGCTCTTTCGTCATTCCTTGGGCCGTCATCTGGCGCTCCAACGCTCTAACGAATGGCGGGACCAGCGCGAATAGCACCATCACGGCAAGGTTCATGGCCGCGGGATGACCGAGCACACCCAAGGCCAGGCCAGCGATTCCGACACCCGCGACGCTCGCGCCGACGGCGGCATCTCGAACACGTGGGCTCAATCCGCCTCCTCGCGAGTCACGCTCGAGGTCTCATAGCCTTCCAATCGGTCCCCGCTAGCCCGACCCTTACATCCCGTTCTGGAATGTCGCTGTCGGCGGAAGGCGACACTCGCCCGCCCAGGGACTTGGGGTCGAGGAACTTCGCCCAGCTTCTTGGTCATCCTTCCCTCATCACAGCCCGCTGTTCAGGCGAACGCGGAACATGTCCCAGCCGCCGCACCGCGCGATCATCCGCAGTGTGTTCCTGTGCCGGTTGACCGCCTCCATCGTCTGCTTCGGCACGATCGGCTCGAGCCGAATCGGCTCACCGTCGCGGTTGAGCAGGTTGTACTCGCGGATCAGGTCACCGTGCCCGGTCGAGGTCGGCGCGCTCTGCGCCAGCCAGCCGCAGCGAGTAGCGCCGTGGGCTCGCCTCGTACGTCCGATTGACGAAGTCACCCTCATCCGACGCGAGGTACGCGGCCCTGACAGTCGGGCGCTTCTCGGCCTCATACGTCAGTCGTGCTGCGGCGTGACGCTCGCACCGTCGGCCGTCGGTGGCGAGCACTCCCAACACAGACCAGCGGCCGCGTTCCGCTTCTTCAACTCGGTCCTCATGCCGACGTCTCCCACCGTGCGCTCTCGCGCTCGACGTCTGGTAGTTCGCACCAGTTGTCCTCGATGAACCCGACCGTGCGCTCGATCAAGAACGCGAGGCGCAGCGCCTCCTCGGACTCGAGGAACACGCTGTCCACGAACTCGCCCTCCTTCGAGAACAGGTTGATGCTGACCTGGCCAGCGTCGTGGTGCTTCCCGTGCTCGCACTCGTGCAGCTCCAGCCCGTAGATGTGCTCCACCTGGATCCCGCCGCTGTCGTTCCTCACGGTCCCAACGAACCGCGTGCCGTACCCGTACTCCTCATCGCGCTCTGTCATCGCTTCCTCCGTTGTTGGCCGCGCGGGCCGACGACCTTTCCCTGCCGTCGCCGACCCGCTGCGCGGCGTCTCTCGACTGCTTACCGGCGACTGCTTACCGGCACCCGACGAGGGTGACGATCTTCTCGGGCTCGTCGGGCTCCGGCGGAAACATCTCCGGGTTCATGATGCGCGCCCGACCCTGCTCCTTCAGCTCCTGGTTCCGCTCCAGGAACTGCTTGGTCTGCTCCTCGGCGCTCAGCCCGCGGCGCAGTGTCACCGTGCCCAGCGGGAACGAGACGTTGTCGCGCTCGTCCCAGTCCGAGTAGTCCTCCTTGGACCTGTACGTCTGTTCGTCGGCGACGTACACCGCGGCGTCTTGCGGGAGAATCTTCAGGTACTCGACCAACCCTCCAACCGTTCCGATGTCTGTCAAGTCGAACCTCCTCCGTCCTTGCCGCCGTAGCGGCCTCCTCCGTACCGGCATGTGCGGTGTCACGTCGTTGGCGTCACCACCTTGTCCTGCAACTGTGCCGCCAGACCCTGCAGGATCTGCACGAGTGACTCGACGTCGTTCGTCGGCTCCCTGAGGATGTCTGCACCGTCGGTGCTCCTGACGATCTGGTCGGTGTACCGGCGCTCACCGCCGGCGACGATCTCGATGAGGATCTCCCGCCTCCCAGCGAGCAGTTCCTCGTCGTCCTTCTTCGGCCACTCGAGCAACGGGTCCTTCTTCTGTTCTCCCATCACAACCTCCTCCGTGCCACCGTAGCGGCGTTCGGACCAGCACGTGCGGTGTCACGTCGTGGGCGTCACCGCCTTCGCGTCCTCGCGCTCGAGCACCAACCGCTCCGTCTCGCGCTCAGCAACGTCGGCCGCGTACTCCAGGTCGAGCGCTAGCTGCCGAGCGTCCTTGACCGTCAGCGGATACCTCAGGCCGTACACCTTGACGCCGTACTTCCGTCCGCTCGTCTGCTCCGTTCCCACGTGTAGTGCCATCCCACCGAACCTCCTCCTGCCGCCCGTAGGCGGCGCTCCTCCGTCACGTACCGTGCTGCCGGTCACCCGGCCCTCTGCTCCACCACCTCCTTCCGGCGGTACCTCACCTTCGCCCCCTCCGCTCGAAGTTGGGTGTCAGTGACAGAACCCGCCGTGCTGGCACCAGCGCCAGTCCCTCGTCGGGGGTGGCGCCCCGTCCGTCGGCAGGTACTCCCCGTCGTCGGGGACGTCGACCTCCCAGGGGACCCAGGGACCGTCCGTCAAGGTCCCGCCCTCGGCCAGGACGAGCCCATGTGCTGCTGCCATGGCCGGACGCCAGCCCGGGGTACTCCAGTTGGACCTGTCGTGTTGAAACCCAAACCACCCACGACCCTCGGCGGCCATGTCGCAGAGCAGGCACGGAAGGTTCACAGCTCACCGTCCGGCGCGGCAGCGGTGATTTCGTAGAGGCTGCCGTGGCCGTTCAGACTTCGACCCGCAACATCGGAGTTCGTATGATCTTTCTCCTTATCCCCTAGGGAGAGACTTTGCGGGGCGAAGTCCCCGAACCCGTCCGCCCAGGTGCTGCGCCCCTCGGCGGTCAGCGCCCACACGTGAGCGACGCCCGGGCCTCCCCGGACGGCGATCTCGACCAGGTCGAGGCTCTCGAGGTCCTCGAGCAGCCGCTTGTTCGCGGTCGTGGAGAGTCGCGAGACCTTCTGCAGGTCCGTAGTCGAGGCGCTGCCCGCGACGGCCAGCCTAGCGAGCACCACAGCCCTGGCCGGTGGCATGGAGTCCAGCGCTACCCGACGCACTAGGTCGAGCGGATCCTCATGGCCCATGACGGTCAGGGCCTCCCACAGCGACACGAGCTGCATCCCGAATCGGGCGAGCCCCTCCTTCGACGGCGCGACCTCGATGTCCCGGGTGAACCGGTCGCGGTACACGGCGGACCGGGCCCAGGTGACGACGTCGGCGACGCTGTCCAGCCTCGCTCCGACCTCCTCCGGCATCTCGGGAGTCTCAAGCTTCAGGTCGGACATGAACTCGGAGACGGCCTCGCGGAGCGCGGCTCGCATCTCGGTCTCGTCCTGACGCGCCCGCGCCTTTGACATCACGGCCCTCCGCGGTGCCTCGGGGACTCGGCAGTACAGGAAGCGCTCCCCCAGGGTCGCGATCACGAGGTGATGAGCGTCGATGGCCGGCGTGACCCCGGCGATGAACCCGATCCGCCCGTCCCACCGGATCGTGCGCCCGGTGCCGAACTCGGCCACCATCGACCCGTCGTACACCTCGCGCAGCTGGCCGAGAATCTCGGCCTTGGCGTCGTCGCGCATCGACAGCACTGTCCCGAAGTCCTTCAGGATCAGCAGCGCGTTGTCCGGCAGCCGCTTCAGCAGCGACGCCGGCCGACCGTTGACGTCCCTCGCGCCCGAGAGCAGGGTCGCTGGCGTCAGCTTGGAGAGGGCGTGGGCCTCCTCGAGCCCCACCAGCGACTGCACGACCTCGGTCTTGCCTGAGGACGGCGGCGCGACGACGAAGGCCCAGACGGGGTCTCCGCCGAGCCGGTTCGCGACCGCCACGGCGACCGTGAAGTCCAGGAGTGCGGTGTCCGGTAGGTGGAGGTGCTGCTGGAACGCGTCCCGCAGCCTGCCGAGCGGTGGTCGGAAAGAAAAATCGCCGACGAGCGTACTGGGCGCAGCGTCGGCGACAGGGTTGGTAGTCACTGGTTCCTCCTTGTGCAGGGTCTGACCCCCTGCCGCCGTGTTGGGTGTTCTTGACGTTCGCCGGGTGGGATGGTGGGAGGGCGGCGGTTGACTCACACCGCCCTCCCAGAACACCACTTCGACCGACGACGCGGTCCGGACCCGGCGAGGCCCGTCATCTGCGGTGCGCGTTTACCGCAGACGTCTTGCTCCAGGCCCCGAGCGGGGTCCGGAAAGACTGGTACGTTGACGGTGTGGGCGTGTGCCCAGACGGCGCATCCCCTCGCAGCCTGCTTGACTAGCGGCCGGTACACCTCCTTCATCTTGCCGGGGTCGTTCTCGGCCCCCAGGTCCTGAACTTCCACTCCAGAAGAAGGCCGTGTCGACGAACAGGAGGCCACCGTCGGTCCAGGCCGCCGCGTCCTCCACGGCCCGCTCGTAGGGGACCGTCGCGTTCTCGTCCCAGTAGAAGGCGGTGAAGCCCTTGTCCGCCCCGACGCCCGCGTCTCTGAGGGCTGGTCGAACGAGTAGCGAGGCTCCTCGATCAGGTAGGCCACGCGGACCGCCTCGGGAAGCGTCATTACCGACCGCCCCAGGAATTGCTCCCCGCGCCTGACCGACCGGGCCAGCCGAAGGGCGAGCGGCGTCTTGCCCGCGCCCACGTAGCCTCCCCAACGTCGTCAAGGCGCCGAACGCGGCCATCCCGGGGACGAGCCATCTGACCGGCGCCTCCGGCCGGGACAGGATCTCGTGTGCGGTGTGCCCGACGAGCGAGCCATACTCAGGAACAGAAGAAGCCCCGACATCTGTCGAAGTCGGGGCCCGGTTGTTGTCCATGACTTGTTTACTCCTCCGCTAGACGGCCAGCTCCTTGAGACTCGCGCGAGTCTCGACATCGGTTCTAGGTCGCGCTGTCGCTGCTCGTCTGAGGTGAGGGCGGCTCATCACCGCCCCCGATACCTCAACCGATGACGAGGCTCCACGGAGGAGCGACGCGACAACCGGGGCGCGACTCCCGGCGGACCGTTACGCGGTCAGCGGCAGGTCAAGTACCTGCGGACGTTCTGCACCGCGCCTGCTGGCGCGGAAGCTTGAAGAGGGGACGCCTTCCACCGGCTGTCGCGCCCCTCGCCATCCGTTCAACTCTTGTGCTCCGCGATCCAGGCTTCGACGTCGGCCGGGTCGAACCGCAGGGCCCGCTCCCCGAACCGGATGGCCGGGAGAGGCCGGCTGAAGCCCGGCTGCTGGACAGCCGTCAGGTCGTACACGCGCTTGCGTGAGATGCCGAGCAGCTCGGCGACCTGGTCGGCGGTGAGCAAAGCTTGCAATCTCTTCCTCCAAGGGGTCGGGAACGAACCGGTCAGGTCTCGGCGGTTCAACGGGTCACATGACTTGCGACGGATGCCCCACGTGGAAGATGTAGGCTGGGAACTACACGGCCCTCTATCCCTTCTCCTCCGTGAGCATTGAAGAGGGGAGCCCGGGACGATCGGGCCCCCCTCGGGGCGGCCTCGACGAGAGGCCACGTCTTCTTATGCGACCGTTATCCGGCGAGCGGCCATCACGTTGCGGACTGTCGTCTCGTGCGTTACCGACCGTGCGGAGTAATCGACCGTCAACTCGCCAGACCAGTCCAGCTCAACCTGACGAAGGTGAGCACCCCGGCGATCCTTGAGCGATTCAGCGCCGGTGATGAACCCCTGGGCGTTGAGTGACCAAACGGCTCGCTCGACGCTCTTCGCCGCGTTGTTGAGCGTGCGCTCGTCAAGCTCGCCCCGGAACCCCTGGTCCCGCAGCAGGCTCTTGGCGACACTCCGGAGCGATACCCGCGTCACGCCCTTCTCGGACGCGTGGGTCGACAGCCACCGAAGAACGAGCGCGTCCCGCTCGACGCCCTCCTGCCAACGACCGCGTCGCGACACCCGGCGGTCGACCAGCATGTCTGCGATGCCGTACGGTGCCTCACGGTCAACCACGATCAAGTCGTCAACGTCTCCCTTCGCGCACGGCCCTAGATGGTCGTCAACACCGTGCTTCTTATCCTTGTGCTTGCACTCGGCGCTCCCGGGCAGCGGTGCGGTCATGTACGCGTCCACGCCGTACAGGCGCAGCGCGTCCCGCGCTTCGAGCGTCTGACGGATGACCGAGTCGTCGTCCTCGCGTTCCCAGTCCGAGTCGCACACGACGAACACGGCCTTGCCGAGTAGGTGGTTCTCAGCGAATGCCCCCAGCTCCTGCGCGTCCCACAGCGACACCGACGGACAACTGAACGTTGCCTCGCCGGCCGTGACAAGCGCCGCCTCCTTTAGGCACCCCTCCAGGGCGAAGAACACGCGGTTCACGCTGGCGATCCTCGCGAACCCCATCGGATGCGAACTCAGTCGCTTCGCGAACCGGGTCGCGTCTACCTCCACCTCGTGCTCGTGCTCGTCGGTGCGGTGGAGGTCGGGCCAGTTCATCAGAAGATCAGTCATCGCCCATAACCCCTTCCCACGCACCTCGTCACCGAGCGCGTGCTCGAACCAGACGTGGCTGAACAGGCCCAGCTCGGTGCGGAAATGCTCGACGGGGAGGTTCTCCGCCCTACCGTGTGGCCGTGTGGCGAGCACGTGCGAGTGCGGACCGCCGGGGTGCGGGATCGTCTTCTTCACGTTCGCCTTGAACAGGTACTTGGCAACCTTGACATGAACGTGCGGCACGTCGTCGGCGATAGGCCTGCCGAAGTGGTCACCACCCATCGTCACTTCGAACCCGTCGAGCGACGCCGCCCTCGCGTACTCCTTCACGGTCATACCGTCGCGCACCATGTCGGGCGTGGTCTTGCCACGCTCCAAGTGCCGCTCAAGCGTGGTCTTATGACCATCCACCTGACGCTCCCCGGCGAGCTGCTCGTGCGTCTTCGAGCGGATCGGTTTGCCGGTCCAGATCGGACGCACCGGTCGGAGCTCGGCGAACAGGAACGGATCCGCCTCGGGCACGGGAAACCGCCGCATGATCATGCCCGGCGCTCGGCTCGCGAGTCGCCGCATGGTCCTGACGCCCCCAGGCACGGTGCCCTTGGACAGCATCACGAACCGGCGAACCTCGTCGGACGCACCCTCCAACAGGCTCGGGAGATCCTTGAGCGGTGCGTCCTTCCAACCGTCAGGCAGATCCGGGGGCGTGGGCGGCATCACGGCTACCGTGTCCGCCCTGATCACCCCCTCGGGGTCGTCCTGGTCGTACGGGAAGAACGCGTCCTCGGCCACCTTGCGGTCGATGCCGCGCTTGCCGAGCTCGCCCTCCTCGCTGAAGTCCTCGTCCTTGAACATCTTCTCGTCCTCTCGTCCAAAAACCGGCCGCTTCGTCCCGATGTCGTCCTATGCGACAGTTTTATGCGTCACTGGCCGGGTGTTTGAGGTTGAAACAATGGACCAACGTCGCCTCGTTCGCCCGTTCACTTCCGCTCCTCCCTGATTGCCGCGTCGAGTGCGTCCGCGAGCCGCTCGAGGGATCCCTCCCACAGGAACCCGTAGACGTCCAGGGTGATCGAGGGCTTTGCGTGCCCGAGCATCGCCTGCACGTCGTAGACGTTCGCGCCGTGCGCCACCGCGAACGCCGCCGCCGTGTGCCTGAGGTCGTTCGGGGAGTAGCCGTGGTTGGCGCCGAGCTTGGCAGCCGCCCGCTGGAACACGCGCCGGAAGTTGTTCGCCTCGACCGGTCTGCCGTCCTGGTTGATGAAGACGAGGGCCGTGGGGTCGTCAGGGTCGCTGAAGTGCTCGATGTGGTTCCGGAGCATCTCGGCCACGACGCCCGGCACCGGGATGGTGCGGGGCTCGCCGGTCTTGGTCCACGTCTCCTCCGCCGTGGTGCGGTCGACGGTGAGTTTCCCGTCCGTGAGCTGCCCGACTGTGAGCGCGTACGCCTCGCCCGGTCGCAGTCCCATCCGCGCCATCAGCTCCACGAGCGCGCGATACCGCTCCGGCATCTCGCCGACGAGGGCGGCCAGTTGCTCGCTGTTCAGGCGTCGCTTCCCCTCGGCCGACAGCTGGGCGCGTGCCGCCATCTTCGCGGCGCGGGTCCGCGACCTGCGCGGGGCCCTCGCCGGGTTCACCGCGATCCGGTGGGTGTCGATGGCGTACTGGAAGACGGCGGCGATGGTCCGTCTTGCCTTGTCCTTCGCCGACGGACCCCTGATCGAGTCGAGTGCGGCCTCGACGTGCTGGGATCTGATCTCGCCGACGGGGTGGTTCCCGAGCGCCTTGCCGATGTGCTTCCAAACGGTGTCGTGGACGGCGCGCGTGTTGGCGGCGAAGCGCTCGCGCGACTCGCGCTCCCGCCAGACCTGCTCAAACGTCGCACGGCCGGCGGCCGTGTCGGCCAGGGTCCCGGTCGCCTCCTCTGCGGCCTTCGTCCTCAGGAACGCCTCGGCCTCGCGCTTCGTCCGGAAGACCTTGCCGACCTTCCGCCCGGCCGCGTCGTAGTACCATGCCCGGTATCGTGTGCCACCGGCCGCCGTCTCGTAACGCTGGATGAAGGGCCTCGCCATGACCGCCTTCTTGAACCGGTACACGTATGGTACACGGCAAGGCCGGAAACGGTCAATGGCAGCGGAAATCGTGCCTGGGCCTGTAGCTCAGATTGGTTAGAGCGCATCCCTGATAAGGATGAGGTCGTTGGTTCAAGTCCAACCAGGCCCACTGTGAAAGGAGAGGAAGCCTGATGGGTGAGGACACCGGATCCGAACAGAAGAAGAAGCGCGGGTTCTTCGGAAGGCTCCTCCGCCTTGCGTTCATCGGCGCGATCGTGGCCGCGGTGGTGACGTTCTTCAAGCGTCGCCGGGGGCAGGACTTCGGCGAGGACGAATGGCAGGAGCTTCCGCCTCCCCAGGGCGGCTAGATCTCGGGCGGAGCGATATATAGACGCAGGGCCCGTGCCGACGGCGCGGGCCCTTTCCTGTCCTCGCCCTGAGCGGCGCGGGATAGACTCGCCCGCGCCATGGCGGTGAACGCGGCCCGGACGCTGGCGGAGGACGCCGCCAGAGCAGCCGACGTCGAGCTCCGGCTCCTCACGACGCTCGAGGATGCCGACAGGATCCTCCGGGTCATGGTGGCGACGTGGGGCGAGCACCAGCTCGTCCCTCGGGAGATGATCCGCGCGTTGGCCGACAGCGGAAACATCCCGTACGGAGCCTTCCGAGGCAACGAGCTCGTGGGGTACGTGCTCGGGTGGATGGCGCTGGACGGGGACGGACCCCACGTCCATTCGCACATGCTGGCGGTGCTCCCAGGGTCGCGGTCCGGTGGTGTGGGGTACGCACTGAAGCTCGCCCAGCGGGCCCAGGCCCTGGAGGCGGGCTATCGCGTGGTCCGATGGACGTTCGATCCGCTGCAGGCCCGAAACGCCCACTTCAACCTGAACAAGCTGGGGGTGCAGTGCGACCGGTTCCATCGCGACTTCTACGGTGCGATGAGCGATGCGCTGAACCGCGGGGACCGGAGCGATCGACTCGTCGTGAGGTGGGATCTGGATCGGGCGATCCGCAGTTCCACGAGCCCACCCGGTCCGCACGTCGACGCGCTCCGCGCAAGCGGGCCGCTCGAGATGCCCACGCCGGAGCGGGGGGAGGAGCCGGCCCTCGCCGCAGGCGGGAGCCTTCTGGTGGGGATCCCGGCTGACTACGTGGGCCTCAAGGAGCGGGATCCGGCGCTCGCCTCGGAGTGGCGAGACGCCGTGGGCGATGTCCTCGATCGGTGCTTCGAGCTGGGGATGATCGTGGTGGGCTTCAGCCGCGACCCCGACGGCCCGGGGTATGTCCTCACGGCTCGCGCAGCCGCGCCCGACGGATCTGCATGACCGTCGTTCGAGCCATCGAGCTCCGCCTGATCAGGCTTCCCCTCGTTCGCCCGTTCCGAACGAGCTTCGGCCAGGAGACGGAGAGGGAATGCATCCTGGCCAGGGTGGACACCGACGACGCTGAGGGGTGGGGCGAATGCGTCGCCGGGCCCAACCCCGGCTTCTCCGAGGAGTTCAACGAGGGCGCTTGGCTCCTCCTGCGGGACTTCCTGGCTCCGGCCCTCTTTCAGGCCGGCGAAACCCGGGCCGAGGACCTCGAGCACATCTTCGCCTTCGTCCGGGGCCACCCGATGGCCAAGGCCGCGCTGTCGAACGCGGTCCTTGATGCGGAGCTCCGGGCCCGCGGCGAGTCCCTCGCCGCGTACCTCGGCGCCGACAAGGACCGTGTGGCATGCGGCGTTTCGGTCGGCATCCCGCCGAGCACCGAGCAGCTCCTGGAGGAGGTGGCCGGGTACCTGGCCGATGGATATCGCCGGGTCAAGCTGAAGATCCAGCCGGGCCTCGACATCGAGCGTGTCGCCGCGGCACGGGAGGCGAACCCGGAGGCCGCGCTGTCGGTCGATGCGAACGCGGCCTATTCCCTCGGCGACGTCGAGACCTTCCGGGCGCTCGATGCCTTCGAGCTGCTGATGGTGGAGCAGCCCCTCGATCAGGACGACTTGGTGGAGCACTCGAAGCTCCAGCGGGAGATCCGGACCGACATCTGCCTCGACGAGTCGATACGATCGGCCGCCGATGCCGAGGCGGCGATCGAGCTCGGGTCGTGCCGCATCGTGAACATCAAGCAGGGCAGGGTGGGCGGGCTGGGAGAGGCCAAGCGGATCCACGACGCCCTCCTTCCTCGAGGGGTCCCCGTATGGTGCGGGGGGATGCTCGAGACCGGGATCGGCAGGGCCACCAACCTGGCGCTCGCCGCCCTGCCCGGTTTCGTGCTCCCCGGTGACACCAGCGCGAGCGAGCGGTACTTCCTCGAGGACATCACCGAACCGTTCCGCATGGATCCCGACGGGACGATGGCCGTCCCGGGAGGCCCGGGCATCGGAGTGGACCCTCGGCTCGACCGGCTTGCCCAGTGCACCCTGCGGACGGAGATCCTGAGGAAAGAGTGACAAGAAGCGGGATCCCGGCTTGACCCAGGAGGCCGGTGCCCCGTACAGTTCGGCGCGAGAGGCCGCTGGGACCTTCGGGTTCTGGCGGCTTCTCGCTTTCCCGTGCTCGTGCCCGGCGCGTCCTCTATGTGCTTGACCCCTGCCTGCACGCGCGTACTTTGCGATAGGTTGCCGGTCACGGCATGCTAGCGATGAGTACCGGGTGGCTGGCGGCGAAGGGCTGAGCCATGAAGAAACGCGTCGTACGCACTGGCGAGATCGAGGTCGAGGATTCGCAGGGGCGAGTGCGGGCACGTCTTGGGGTGACGAACGATGACTCGCCCTTCGTTGCGTTCTACGGCCCGGACGAGCGGCTGCGGGCCCGGTTCGGGGTTCAGCTCGATGGGTCCGCCGGCCTGGCCATCGCCGACGACGAAGGAAAGGTCCGAGCCACCTTCGGCCTGTTCTCCGACGGCTCGGCCAGCATGGCCATGGTGGACCACAACGGGAAGGTTCGGGCGAAGTTCGGGCTGTCGACCGAGGGCTCGCCGACGCTCGCGCTCCGGAACAAGGACGGACAGCTCGGCTTCGTGTACAGCCTGGCCCAGCAAGGATCTCCCACCATCTCGCTCCAAGACGAGGATGGGAAGGTGCGGGCCAGGCTGGGGCTGGCAGCCGAAGGTTCGCCCATCCTGCGCCTGTTGAACAAGGACGGCGAGCTCAGGGCCATCATGGGACTCACGGCAGAGGGCACGCCGGTGATCCAGTTCATGGACAAGAAGGGGGAGCCGACCTGGATGGCCCCGGAGAAGCTCCCCTTCGTGGATCTCACCGAGGTCGAGACCGTCCCTGCGCAGGACGAGGCCTAGCGCTCGTGCCGGGATGGTGGATGGCAGCATTCGCCGTCCAGTGGCTCCTGCTCATCGCCCTGTGCGTCGTGGTCGTGGCCCTGGCCCGCCAGGTCGGCGTATTGCACCTTCGGCTCGGCCCGCTCGGCGCCCTGGAGATCGACGACGAGGGGCCGCCGCTCGGCCAGACGCCGCCCCCTCTTCGGGCCAAGGCGGCGGACGGCTCTGCCGTCGACCTGGGAGGCCCTGGGGATGGCCGCCTGGTGGTGTTCGAGTCCTCGACCTGTCCGGTGTGCGAGCAGGTCCGCCCGTCGGTCCCCGCGGCGGCGGAGGCGGCGGGGCTGGTCCCCCAGATCGTGTCCGATCCGGAGGCCGAGCGGGCCTGGGCCGTCCCGGGCGTTCCGTTCGTCGTGATCCTTGACCCGTCCGGGGTGGTCAGGGCCAAGGGCACGGTGAACGACCTGGAACAGTTGGAAGGGCTGGTCGACACGGCCGCCCGCCGGACGTCCTCTGAGCTCCAGGAGGCCCGGGCCGGCTGATGCGCCCCGAGCTCGCCCGCATGCCCGTCGAGCTCGCTCGCAGGACCAGCAGGCGCTCGTTCCTGGGCAGGGTTGGGCGGGCCGTGGTCGCCCTGGCGGGCGGGTCCTTCGTCGCCGGCGCCCTCGCCCCGGAGCGGGCGGAGGCGCACCACATCTGCGGCCACCTGTACACCACGGGATCGTGTCCCCACCCCTTCGCCCCGCTCACCCGGGTGGACGCCTTCGGCTACCCGGTGCACCCGGTGCACGGCTATCCGGTGGACGACGACGGCCGCATCTACACGGACCGCCGGCAGCGACGGCGGAAGATCTGCCAAGAGCGGGTCCCCGATGAGTATCCGGGGGTGAAGGATCCTCGGTACGGCGGCGGTTGGAGCCGATGCTGCGGCGGGCGCGTCCGCCACATCCAGGACTGCTGCTCGAGCTCGAGGATCCGGATCAATGGGGACGCCTCGGTCCGGGGGTACTGCCCGGGCGCCCTTCGAGTGTTCTGCATCGCGTACCGGGAGCTCAACGTGGCATGTTGAGCGAGCCCGTGACGATCGCCGTGATCGTCGCGTCGATCGTCGCCGGCGTCTCCACGCTCTTCGGTCCCTGAGGGCTGTCGATGGTGGAGACCATCACTCCCGTGGTCCACGGGGGACGAGCCGGAAGGTGGGCCGGAAGCGTGGCGCTCCACGTGACGGGCGCGGTGGCGTCCGCGGCGGCCTTCGGCGCGACCCTCGGCGCGGTTGGCTCGCTGCTCGGCGCTCCATGGAGGGGAGGCTGGGCCCTCCTCATCGCTATCGTGGCCGTGCTGTACCTGGTGCGAGAGGCGACCGTCGTGCCGGTCCCAGTGCCGCAGCTCCGCCGCCAGGTCCCGCAGTGGTGGCGGACGTTCTTCTCCGTTCCGGTCGCAGCCTTCCTGTACGGGGTGGGGCTGGGCGTCGGGTTCCTCACCTATCTCGCCCACGGGACGTTGGTGGTGGTGGCGGTGGCCGCGACGGGCTCGGGAGAGCCACTCGTGGGGGCGGCACTCCTCGCACCGTTCGGGCTGGCCCGCGGCCTGTCGGTTCTGGTGGCGGTAGGAGCCCGACGGCCCCAGGAGGGCTCGGCGTTGGTGGCTCGGCTGGCCCGGAGCGCTTCCTCGCCGGGATGGCGAGCGGCCCATGTTGCGGCCTTGCTCGCCGTGGGAGTGGCCGCGGCGGCTAAGCTCCCGACGAGCGAGCTGCCCGTTGCGCCCCTGGCAGCGGCGGCGCTCGGTGCGGCGTTCGGCTGGTCGGCTGGTGCCAAGATCGCTCGCCCTGCTTCCTGGCGGCGAGTGCTGGGCGCCCACGAGTTGCAGCGATGGGTGCAGCGGGCCTCGTTGATCGGGGTGCCGGTAGCCGAGGTGGCGATCGTCGGCCTCGTGGTGATGGGGATGCACCGGACCGCCGGGTTCGTGGCCCTCGTGATCCTCGCCGCCTTCTCGGCGGCGATCCTCCGGGCTCGCCGGCGGTTCGGGGACGTGGTGACCTGCGGATGCTTCGGGACGAGCGTTGCGCGTGACTACCGGATCCTGCTCCTCCGCAACGCCCTCCTGGTCGGTGGTGCGGCGATCGCCGCCTTCGGTGGCGTCGACGCGCCCCGCATCAGCGTGCCGGGCCTTCCATCGGCCGGCGACGCCCTTCCCGCGGCCCTCGCCGTCACCGGCATCGCCGTGGCGGCCTGGATGCTAGCCTCCTCCCTTCGATCCTTCCGCGTCAGAAGGATCGCGTGAGGCGGAGTATCGGCCTGGTCTGGCTCGCCGGGCCAGTGCTCGGGGGGCTTCTGCTGACGAGCCTTTCCATGGCGCTCGCTGCGCCAAAGGAGTATGCGGACGGGAACGACACCTTTGGCCGCCTGGACGTCAGGACGGTTGGGTTCACGGCCGACCCCAACCCGCCCACATGGACCATCCACACGTTCGCCAGCTGGACCGCCAGGGACATCAGGGACAAAGGGTTTCTCGTCGTGCTCCTCGACACGCGTGGAGATGCCGACGAGGACTACGTCGCACTGGCTCGATCGAACGGACGTGACCTCGTGGGGAGGCTGTTCCGCCGTCGGCCACGTCGTCCGGACGCGCTCGTCGGGCGCATCACGGTCCGAAAGATCGGCCCCGATGGGGTGATCATGTCCGTGGGCATGGGCAAGCTCCTTTTCGGGCCCCACCGGACGTCGTACTCCTGGTGGGTGCTGACCCAGTTCACCGGGCCGTCATGTCCTCGAACTTGCCTCGATCTGGTCCCCGACGACGGTCCCGTGGAGCAGGTGCTCCCACAACCCTCGCCCTCGCCTTCACCGTCCCCTTCGCCTTCGCCGAGCCCCAGCCCCACGCCCAGCGCGACCGCTTCCCCGACCCTGTAACCAGGACCGCTAGGCGATGCCTCGCCGCCGTCTCGATGCCACCCCGATGGCGATGCCAAGGAGCCCGAAAGCTGCCGCGAGCGCGACGGTGATGGCCAGGCGCGCCCCGAACGATCCGCCGGATCCGCCGTGGGCCGGGACGGCCTGCACCGCCGGGCGTTCGGCGTCGGTTCCGTGCTCACCGGTGCTCGCGGGCAATCCGTTCGTCAAGAGGAGCGAGAGGAGCTCGTTCGAAGCCGACCAGTACCCGGGCACCAACCCGAAGCACCGCCCGGCCTGGAGGGGTAAGGACCTGCAGCCCACCCGGAGCCTCCGGGTACAGCGTTTGGGTGTACCTGACCACCCTGCCGTTCCAGCAACGCATGCGGACCGCCGCGCGGTATGCCGTGCCGGGCTCCGCGTCGGGCGTCAGGTCGCCACCGGGGTTCGGCACGTCCCATTTGGCCTGGAAGGCCGCCGATCGTTCGACGAAGAAAAACGCGTCCTCGCCGTCCAGGCGCATGGGCTCGGCGAGCCCGGGACCCCGGATCGTCACCCGGGCGTGCGCCTCGAGTCCCTTCGACTCGGCGGGCCCCGGGAGCACGAAGAGGGCCGCCGCGGCGATCGTTGTCACGAGTAGGACCCGTCGCATGAGGATCTTTCATCCAGGAGTGATGTTCCCACTACACCGGGGTGTGGGTATGGGTTCCCAGCTCGTAGACGATCACAGATCCCTTGAACGTGAACGTGGTCCCCAATGACGTCCACGTGGGGCGAAAGCAGCGAATCGAGAGATGCGAGGCCTCACGGTTCTTCAGGGGCCCGACGGGTGCCATCGAGACTGCGAGACTTGATCGAAGGATGGCTTCGAGAAGATTCGTCCCCGCGCTGGTGTTGCTCGTCCTCCTGGGCATCTCGGCGTGTGGGAGTTCGAGCGACTCGACCTCCCGGACATCCGAGGAGCTGAGCTCAGGACGGGTCGACGTCGGCGGCTACCAGCTCGACTGGATGTGTCGAGGCGTGGGATCGCCGACGGTCGTGGCCGAGGCAGGCTACGACTCGGCCGGGACGGACACATGGTTCGATCTCCTCGGCCCGGTCTCGAAGATATCCCGGATATGCACGTATGACCGTGCCGGTATAGGGACGAGCGACACTCGCCCCGACGGACTCCACGTGACGAGCATGCTCCAGGCCGAAGAGCTCCACCGGCTCCTTGAGGGGGCCGGCATCGAACCGCCGTACGTGGTCGTCGGTCACTCCTACGGGGGCTTCGTGAGTCGGCTCTTCGCGGCGAAGTACGCGCCCGAAACGGCGGGCCTCGTCCTCATCGACTCGAGCCATGAGGACGAGATCGAGCCATACCGTCGCTATTACGGCGACTCCCCCGAGGGGGACTGGGTCGACGGCGGCGACCACATCGACATCGACGCCACCGCCGCGGCGCTCCGGCGTACCGCACGTGACTTTGGCGACCTGCCGCTGGCAGTTGTGAAGGCCGGAAGATACGAGGACGTGCTCACGGTCCGGCTCTGGAACCGCACGCAGGCCTACCTCGCCACCTTGTCCTCGAACTCGCTGTTCGTGCAAGCAGCCGGCAGTCACTTCGTGATGGATGACGATCCCCAGGTCGTGCTCGTGGCGATCGGAGCTGTCGTCGCGAGCGCGCGCTCGAACGAGCGGCTTCCCACGTGCGAGCGGCTGATCGAAGGCACCGACGGTACATGCCCTTAGCCGCTTGACGGACAAGGAGCGATAACCACAGACCAATTGGCGGGCAACGTGGTCGCCACGACACCGTTGCTACGAAGGCGATCGCGGCTAATAGCCACGACGTAGTCGAAGGAACAGCGCAGTAGCTAGCCGTCGCACCATCGATGTGCCCAGCGCCGAGCGGTTGCGTGACCGCCTGCGCGAGGCGATCGAGTACGTGTCCGGTCCCGCAGACGATGTCACGCGATGGGCCGAGGCCCGCGACGACGGCAGCGAGCACAAGACCGGAGATGAGGATTCCGGCTACGACGAGCACGGTGCGAAGCGGCCTCGGAGCGTTGTCCTCAGCTCGAGAAGGTGGCGGTCGGCGGGTTGGTGCCAAGCGACCTGGGTCTATGATGGCTTGGCGCCTGCAGGTTGGGTGACGTGGGTCCTGTCCGTTGGCGTGGTTGCCGTCACCGCGGTGGTGGCTTTCCTGACCTTCCGATCGTTCAGGCGCTGGCAGCAGCCCCTCCCGGTCAGGGGTCGGAGGCGGCCAGGGCCGAATCGTTTCTGTCTTGGATGACCCGAACACGAGGCGACCGCGGCTGAGTTGAACTCCTGAAGGGGCGAACGAGAATCCTTCGGCTGTGTGTCGTGCATTCATCGGTGTCGGCGTCGCGCTGACTGGGGACGGATTCGGGCTCGGGTACGTCGTGGGCACCCGCGCTGATCGCATCGAGGTGCCCGACGTGGCGCTCGGGCGCAGGATGGCGGGGCGGCAGCATCCGTCGGTGGGGCAGTACGTGAAGGATGGGAGGGGACGTTCTTGAGGGAGGGAACGGCAGGGCGCGTCGCGACTGGGGCTAGCTCGAACTCCGCCAGGCGGGAACCCGTTGACCCGGAGCCGCGTCCTCTTCGTCGAGCTCGATGAGGTTGAGCGAACGTTCGGAGACAGACTCGCGACCGGCCTCGTCTGGGAGTGCCGCAAGCTCGGCCAGTGCCGCCAGCCGGTCACTCAGCGCCGCGATGGCCTCGGTGAGGGGTTCGACGGCCTCGCCCACCCGCTCGCCGATCCCAGCCGCCCGTTCCGTTGCGTCCTCGATCGTGGACCGGACCACGCCAACGAGGGGAGCCAGGCGGTCACGCCATGCGGCCAGCCGCTCGATCTCCGCCAGGGTCTCGCGCCGGGCCCGCTGGGCCTCCCGGAGCTCCTCTGCCGCACGGGTCCGGGCACCTTCCATGATCCGGGCCATGGTCCGTCCCGCGACCTCCAGGACGGCAGACGGCTCCTCCGTCCCGGCCGGGGAAACCGGCATGGGCCGTGCCGCGGCTTCCTCCACGGCCGCGTGCGCGGCCTCGAGCTCGGCTGTGGCGGCGCTGAGCCCGCCATCGAGCTCAGCGCGCGCCGACCGTAGCTCGGCCTCGAGCTCCTCGTTCCTCCCCTCGGCGCTCGTAGCCCGATGGCTCTGGATCAAGAAGTACCGGCGCGCCAAGCCCAGCTCCTGCCGGAGGACCGCGATCTCGCCGCTCCGCCTCTCGCTCAGCTCCTCCACCGCTCGGCGCCGCTCGTCCTGTCGGTCCAGTTCCTCTCGGGCCGTCTCGATCTCGTGTCGGGTGGTGTCCAGGTCGTGTCGGAGGGTCCCCAGTTCGCGTCTGGTGGTGTTCAGCTCGAGCCCCTGGCGCGCCGCGTCCGCCACCGCTCCCTCGAGATCCACACGAGTCGCGTCTCGGTCGGCCCTGAGGTCGGCCGCCTCGGCCTCAAGCGCGCGGAGCTTCTCGGCCTGTTCGGCGCGCTGCCTCTTCAGGATCTCCGCTCCGGAGCGCAACCCTAGCACCACAGCTTCTGTCGCCCTGGCTTGCTCCGAGGTTCTCGCGTCGCGATCGGCGATGATCAGACGCACGCTCTTGGACGTGTAGCCGAACAGGCCTCGCTTGAGCTGGGGTGCTTGCATGGGAGTTCCCCCTTTGGCGCTTCGGGAGCCGCGCCGTGATTCTGTCGCTAAGGATGAGGTAGTTCAATCACCCGAAGGGACCCAGAATGGTTCCGTCTGTGGTGTCCGCTCAGCTGATAGAGCGCGGGCCATGGAGGCACTATCTGTGCCAAACTCGCAGTAGCGTGTTTCCGCAGGTAGACATGGGGACGTAGCTCAGTCGGTAGAGCACCTGCTTTGCAACTAGAACGGCTCGAACGGTGTGCTGACCAGCGAAAACGCTCCTCAATCTTGAGCGAGATGGACGAAGTTATGCGCTGCATCTCCGCTGTCGCTGAGCCAGCCAGATCGCCTCTACTCCGGATTTGGCCAGCCGTTTCGGTTGCCAGTTCAGCGGGAAGGCCGAGTCGTCGAACGGCTCCTTGCCCTCGTTCAGGAAGGCCTGAAGCGCAGCGATCATCGCCTTGAACTGGTCGAGAGTGAGGTTGGCCTTCATGCGGTTAACGACGCCGGCCGCAAGAAGCCGGCCTAGGTCTGTTGTGCTTCTCGCTCCTCCGGTGAATCGTTTGCCGATTGATCCGCCCGACGCACCACGCGCCAGGGGGCGATCTTCCCGGCGATGTAGTCCGCGTCGCGCCCGACGCCCTGGATCTGCTCGGAGGATACTGAATAGAGGAACTTGAGACCGATGAAGTAGAGACCGGGTTTCGAGGATGCCGTCTTGAAGCTGTACGGGCCGGCCGTCCGGCAGGCGGTCGACGAGTTCCCCGCGGCCCTCGCTTCCTTGCGAGGCGAACATGGGCTTGCCGAGGGCCGTGATCGGTGCCTCGATCGGGGCCATGATCGCCCTCGACGTCCTCGTCTCAGGTGAGCTGCCGGTTTCGGCGATCGCGCTGATCAGCCCGGCGTTGCGTCTGGCGAGCGTCGTCGCCGCGAACGAGCGGCTCTTCGATGTCACGTACCCTGGAACGACCTCGAAGAGGAGGCGGCCATGTCACAGCCAGGTCCGGAAGTCCAGCGTCTCGGGGCATTGGTGGCCCGGTGGCGCACCGATGGCCATATCATCGCCGACCCCCCTGTACCGATCGCGGGTTCCGACGTCTACGAGTGGCTTCCCGGCGGCTTCTTTCTCGTCCACCACGTTGACGTCGTCGTCGGGGAGCAGGCCGTCCAGGCACTCGAGATGATCGGCGACCTCGACCGAGCGACGGATTCGTTCACCGCTCACGCCTACGACGACCAAGGCAACATCACGATCCTTCACGCCAAGGTCGACGATCGGGGAGTGTGGACGTTCACCGGTGGGAGGGACATCGCTACGGAGGCCCAATCCGACGCCGAAGAGACGGCGGCCGCGATCGACGCTCACAGTGGACGCCGAGCGCAACCGAATGAAAGGGCTTTGGGAGCGCAGCGCCGACGGATCTGCGTGGGAGCCGTGGATGGACGTGAGCTTCACCAGGATGCCGGAGCCAGACGATTGAGACCCATGAAGGGATCTAGCCGGCGAGTGTCCTTCCGGCACGAAGTTTGAACGAAGGAGCGAATGCGATGGCCACGCTCGTTCTCGTTCCCGGGCATGGATCCGTGGATGAGCCTTGGCGGGGGTCCCAATCGCCGTGGGCGGCCAGGAGGGCCTCCTGGGCGGGGTCCTCCGATGCAGTGCGACTACCCGAGAGCGCGCAGGCGAGCGCGACGATGGCTGGGAACTCACGCGCGTAGAACTCCTCGAACGTCTCCGAGGAGTCCACGGCAGGCTCAGCCCTGTGGGACACGCCGTCGACCTCTTCCACGTGCGTCCAGGTCATCGTCGCTCCACCTGTGGGGTGCATTTATTCGGATCACAGGCTGACCTGCGCGTCTTCGCGATCCGCGGTCCTGGCTTTCCCGCCACTTGAGGGGGCTGGCCGGGCCGCGGAGGTGGCCGGAATGCCGCATCCCTGCTGGAACAATCAACCGAGACTTGATTCTGAAAGACTCAGGTCTTCGGGCCCGGAAGGCCGGGCGCGAGGGCATCGGGCATCCCTGAAAGGCCCGTCGAGCCCACCCTGCACCCGACCCGCGATGGGCCAAATGGGCAGGTGAACCTCGTGATCCGAACATAGATGCACCCCACAGGTCGACGAAGGACGACAGCGCGTCCATCACCTGGTCGCGCACCTTCTCGGAGTCGGCCGGGTCCACGATGCCGTCGGGCTCGCGCCCCTGCCAGGTCGATCGAGACGCCCTCACCCGTGGAGCGGATCGTCGTGAACGCCTGGTCTTGGACCAGTTCACCGACTGCGGCAGCGAGACCTTCCCTACAGGCCGAGCTTGTCGTAGGCCTTGCGCGCGACCTTACGCACCGGCCCCCACTGCATCGGCCCCAAGACCACGTTCCACGCACCCGAAGCCTCACGCCGATGGCTCTACGGTATGCGAAGGAACGCGAGCACCGCCAGAACCCGGCGGTGCTGATCCGGTGATTCGGGCAGCCCGAGCTTCTGGAAGATCTGGGTCACGTGCGCCTCCACGGTTCGTTCCGTGACGAACAGGCGAGCGGCGATGGCCTTGTTCGACATCCCTTCGGCGACCAGGCCCAGGACCTCCCGCTCCCGCTCCGTCAACCGCTCCAGGGGGTCCTCGCGGCGTCGGCGCCCGAGCAGTCGAGAGACGATCGTCGGGTCGATTACCGTCTCGCCGTCCGCGATCCGGCGGAGCGCGTCGACCACTACCGCGATGTCATGCACGCGGTCTTTGAGCAGATACCCGACCCGTTCCGGTTGATCCTCGAGGAGCCGCATCGCGTAGCTCGGTTCCACGTACTGGGACAGGAGGAGCGCGCCGACCTCCGGATAGTCGGCTCGGATCGTGCGAACCGCGACCAACCCCTCATCCGTGTGGGTCGGCGGCATCCGGATGTCGACGATCGCGACGTCGGGACGAACGGAGGCGACGTGGCGGAGCAGAGCATCGGCGTCCTCGGCCTCCGCCACGACCTCGATCCCCGCGTCGCGGAGCAGGCGGACGATCCCCTCGCGGGTCAGCATCGAGTCGTCGGCGACGACTACGCGCATGGGACCTCCCCCCGGATACGCCGAGGCTCGAGGATCAGCTCACCGCCCGCCGCGCCGAACCGATCCGCCAGCGCCACGTGGGATGCCGTTCGTTCCGAGCCGTCGTCCTCGACGGTGATGACGAGCGACCCATCCGCGAGCGATACCGAGATCGTCACCAAGGTGGCCCTCCGCTCGGCGGCGTCGTGGATCCCCTCGGCGGCGGCCAGATAGGCGGCGGCCTCCGCGGCGGGTGAGCAGCGGCCCGGGCCGAGGTCGGCGACCTCCACGGGGATCGGTCCCGCGTCCGCCAGGGTGTCGAGCGCCGGACCGAGCCCCGCCTCGGCCAGGATCGCCGGATAGATCCCGTGCGCGAGCTCGCGGAGCTCGCCCAGCGCCTCGTGCGACCGATCGAGCGCCTCCCGCAGCAGCGATGCGGCCTGCGTGTCACCTTCCTCCTCCGCCGCCGTCAGCGCGAGGCGGATGTCGTAGGAGAGCGCCAGGAGCCGCTGCTGGGCGCCGTCGTGCAGGTCGCGCTCGAGCCGACGTCGCTCGGCGTCGCCGGTCTCCACGATCCGGGCGCGCGAGGCCCGGAGCTCGGCGAGGTGAGCGAGCGCCTCCGCCTGGAGCCGCTCGTTCTCGAGGCCGAGCCGGACGGCGGACCCGAGCTCGCGCTGGAGATCCGGCAACGTCGCGAGGTGCGAGACGACCGCGACGCGATGGTCCTCGCGCACGAACGTGGTCATTGACCGGCCGGGGCTCTCGGCGGGTTCGGCGACCGTTGCGCCGCTCGCGTCGACGAAGCGTCCCGACGCCGGCATCCAGTACGCGATCCGGAGCTCGGGATCGCCGACCGCCCGGGCAAGTGCCGCCTCGACCGAAGCGGGGGCCGGCACCTCGCGCAGGTCGGTGACGATCCGTGCCACGGCACGATGCTGCAACCGTGATCGTGCCGCCGCCTGCACGACTGCGAGCGCCAGGAGGATGACGCCCGTCGCACCGAGCACGAAGGTCGCGAAGAACACCGGATCGGTTGGATCCTCCACGGGCGTCCGCTGCAACGCGACGGCTCGCCCCCAGATCGCGCCCGCGAGCATGACCGTCGGAGCGACGATCGGGACCAGTGCCCGCGCCGCCGGTCCCGACCCGCGCGCCAGCCGCCACGCAACCGATACGATGACCGCCGTCGCGACCGCGACCGTGAACCAACGGTCCGCGTGCACGATCGCCCGCGCGAGACCCGGGACGGACCATACGAGGAAGACGTTGTCGGTGCAGTTCGCCCAGCAGTCAACGTCGAAGAATGGATCTCGGAACAGCGCCAGGCCGACCGCGACGAGGGCGGCCTCGAGGTACACCGCGGACACGAGTGCCCGATCGAACCAGCGCTTCGCGACGCCGGTGGGATAGGACAGGATCAGGTGGGCCAGCAGCGCGAGGGTGAAGGCAGACACCAGCATGCCGAGGCTCCGCACCATCCGTGGACCATCATGCCACCCCTCCCAGACCGGCCCGAACCACGTGAACCCGGCGAGAACTGCGAGTTCGCCGAGCCTCCGGATCGGCTCGACGGACATCGCGACCAGCCCGCCGATGATCAGCGACAGGCCGGTGACGACGACCAGAGCGGCTGTCGCGCCTGAGCGCCCCGAATAGCTCGTGGCTCCGGGCACCCGCGCGACGGCGAGGGCCGCCAGCGCGTAGGCGACGCCGAGCGCGCCCACCGCGAGCCGCTTCCGATCGGTCCATCGGATCGACAGGGTCACCGCGGCGATTGTGACACCGCAGCACCTGGCGGCGTCCGTGCTGGCCACAGTCCAGGTCAGGTGGAGGCCACGATGTTCCGGCCGGTCTGGATCCCTAGCGTCCCCATCGACCCCAGGACTAGGAGGTGATAGGGATGCTCACGATGCGCGGGAAGAAGTTCGCGCTCACCGTGGTCGCCCTGGCGATCGTGGCCGCCGCGTGCTCGAGTGCGGACGGGAGCAAGGACAAGGCCGGTGGCTCCGGCGAGCCGATCTCGCTGATGATGGCCAACCCATACGGCGATCTCGGCACGGTGCCGGCGGTGGAGTACTTCGTCGACCGGGTCGGGGAGCTCTCAGGCGGAGACATCCGAATCACGGTCGCGGACGAGTACGGAGGATTCGACGCGGGCGCCGAGCAGCAGATCGTTCGCGACGTCTCCACGGGCGTCGTGGATCTCGGCTGGGTGGGGACCCGGGTCTTCGACACGATGGGCGTGGAGAACTTCCGAGCGCTGACCGCCCCCATGCTCATCGACAGCTACGGCCTTCAGGGCGCCGTGATCGAGGCCGGGATCACCGACGAGATGGTTCCGGCGTTGGAGCAGCTCGGCGTCGAGGGTTTGGCCGTCCTCGCCGACGGACTCCGGAAACCCGTCGGGGTCGAAGCACCGATCGTGGGCACCGACGACTGGTCTGGGATCGGGTTCGGCACGTTCCGCTCCGACACCCAGAAGATGGCGATCCGCACCCTCGACGCTACCCCCGCGGAGGTGGTGGGCCCGTATCGGGAGGAGGCGGTCGGGGAAGGCTCGATCCAGGCGTTCGAGTTCGGGCTGTTCATCTACCAGCGTGATCCCAAATGGGTGCGCCTCGCTCCGTACGTGACGACCGACGTGACCCTTTGGCCACAGATGGACGTCCTCATCATCGACCCGGATCTCCTCGAGGCGATGACGGGCGAGCAGCGGGAGTGGCTCCGGCAGGCGGCCGATGACGCCGCCGGTCGCTCAGCGGCTCTCGCCGACACCGACGCCCAGTCGATCGAGCACGCGTGCCAGGCCGGCGCGCGATTCGCGGAGGCGTCGGACGGCGGTCGTGCAACCCTGGAAGCGGCGTTCGAGCCGGTCTACATCGAGCTCGAGAGCGACCCGACGACCGGTGCCTTCATCGAAGAGATCCGAGCGTTGAAAGGATCCGTATCGGAGTCGCCTCCCACGATCCCCTCCGGCTGCACCGGCCGGGCTCCCGAAGAGCCCGAACCGGTCTCCGGAAACGCGCCGGCGTTCCTGAACGGCACCTACCGTTTCGTCCTCACACAGGCGGACGCGGACGAGGTCGGGGACCCCGACACCGGGTACCCCACCGTCGAGACGATCGTGCTGCAGGACGGCCGTCTGGAGGGTGGCTGTTTCGGTGTGAACGGGGGGACGTACTCAGTCGAGGGCGACCAGATCACGTTCCATAGCAACCTGTACGGCACCGATCTCACCGTGACCTTCTCCGTGGATGACGAGGGCAGCCTCCAGCTGGCACCGGTACCGGGGACGGATCCGGGCGACGCGTTCACGTGCTTCTACAAGCCCTGGGAGAGGATTGACTGAACCTTGGCGGGCTTCACTCCTCGCCGCCGAGAGCGATCTCGGCGGCGAGGCATGTCCCTAGGATCGAGGCGCAGCACCGAGAACCCGCGTCCGAGCTGGCCACAGTCCCGGTCCGTTGCGAGCCACGATGTCCCGGCTCGGGCGGTTGCCTACCCGTCGCAATCGACCAACGACAGGGGTGAACGACAGGGGTGGTGGAACGATGCAGCGGATGCGCGGAAGGTTCACGCTCACGATCGTCGCGGTCGCCCTCGCGATCGGAGCCGCCGCGTGCACGGGCGACGCAGCGACTGGCGACAAGCCGGCGGCCCGGGCGAGCCCGTCACGCTGACGATGGCGACCGTGAACGGCGATCTGGACTTCACACCTCAGATCCAGTACCTCCTGGACCGGGCGGCGCAGGTGTCGGAAGGCAACGTCCAGATCGAGGTGGTGTTCGAGGTCGGAGACTTCGCGCCCGATGCGGAGCAGCAGGTCGTGAACGAGGTCGCCGACGGCGAGTTCGATCTCGGCTATGTCGGCACGCAGGGCTTCGAGGCCCTCGGCGCCGAGAACTTCGTGGCGCTCACCGCGCCGATGCTCATCGACAGCTACGCCCTCGAAGACGCGGTGATCGAGAGCGGCGTCACGGACCAGATGCTGCAGGGACTCGAAGGAGATCGGCGTGACCGGCCTCGGGGTCCTCGCCAGTGCCCTGCGCAAGCCGGTCACCGTGCAGGAGCCCTCAGCTCGGCCCCGCCGACTGGCAGGGGATCACGTTCGGAACCTTCAACTCGGAGGGCCAGGCGGAGGCGGTCCTCGCGCTCGACGCCACCCCGATGAAGGTCGTTGGGGACGAGCGCGACCGGGCGCTCGAGGAAGGCACCGTCGACGGGTTCGAATCCAGCCTCCACGCCTACCGGCTCAACGGGCAGGAAGAGGCGGCTCCGTACGTGGCAGCCAACGTGAACCTGTGGCCGCAGACGCTCGCCGTCGTCGGCAACCGGGACGCGATCGCGGGGCTCAGCGAGGAGCAACGAGGATGGCTCCACCAGGCGGTGGAAGACGCGGCCGAGCGCTCGACCGCGCTGGTCGACACGGATGCGAGCAGCCTCGAGGCTTCGTGCGATGTCGGCGCTCGGTTCGCATTGGGCTCCCAGACCGACCTAGCCGCGCTCGAGGGAAGCCTTCGCTCCGGTGTACGCGGCGCTCCAACAAGACCCCGCGACGCAGGCCTTCATCGCGCAGATCCTGGAGATCAAGGAGTCCACGCCTTCGGCTCCCAGCCTTTCCATCCCGTCGGACTGCATCGGCTAGGACGCGGAGGAAGCATCGGAGCAAGACGCGGGGGCACGGGCTCTGCGCCCGCGTTCCTGAACGGCACCTACCGCTGGGTCCTCACCCAGGCGGACGCCGACGAGGTGGGGACCCCGAAACCAATTACCCACACTTGAACACGGTCACTCTGCTGGAGGGCCATCCGGAAGGCGGCTGCTTCGGCGCAGAAGGTGGAACGTACGCGGTCGAGGGGGACCGGATCACCTTCTACAGCGTCGCGTACGACGGGAGCACCACGGTCAACTTCTCCGTGGATGGCGAGGGCAACCTCCATCTGACTCCCGTCTTGCCCATGGATCCGGGCACCGCATTCGAGTGCTACTACAAGCCCTGGACGAAGATCGGCTGACTTCCGCCCTCAGACCGCCTCGCCGCCGAGAGGGATCTCGGCGGCGAGGCGCGTCCCGCCCCCTGGGACGCTCCGCACCTGGAGCCTCCCTCCGATCGTCTCGATCCGGTCGGCGAGCCCCCGGAGGCCCGACCCCGCGGCCGGATCCGCACCCCCCACGCCGTCATCCTCGACGAGGATCACCATTCGCTCGTCGACGACGGTCACCGACACCGCGGCGCTCGACGCTCGTGCGTGTTTCGAGATGTTGGCGAGCGCCTCTGAGCACATGAAGTAGGCGACGAGCTCGAGTTCCGGCCCGAGCCGCCGAGCCGGGACCTCGACCCGGAGCGGCAAGGAGAACGTCTCGCTCAACCCTTCGAGCGCCGAGGCGAGCCCCCGGTCGGCGAGGACGCCCGGGTGGAGCCCACGAGCCAGTCGGCGCAGATCCTCCAGCGTCCCCTCGAGCTGCGCTTCCGCGTCCCCGACGCGCTGTGTCGTCTCCCCGCTCGAGGACGTCCTGCTTTGACGCAGCGCGTCACCGACCTCGCGGAGACGACGTTCGGCCCCATCGTGGATGACGCGTTCGAGCGCGCGCCGCTCGTCGTCGCTCGCGTGCAACAGCCGTCGTCGCGACGCCTCGAGCTCGCGCACGCGTGACTGGACCTGCGACTGCAGTCGAGCGTTCGAGACGGCGAGCCGCGTCGCCGCCGTTACCCCGTCGACGAGCGCCGCATCCTCGAGCACCGTCGGATCATGCACCAGGACCGCGATCGGATGGCCGTCTCCCTCGACGATCGTGATCGCTCGAGCGGGGTCAGCGGTCGGCAGTTGCAGCACGCGGCCGTCGGCGTCCACGAACGCTTCGGCTTCGGAGCGCCAGTAGCCAACCTCGAGCGACGGATCGCCCAGCGCCCGTGCCAGCTCGGCTCGAAGATCTCCCGATCGAGCCTCGCCGAGCTCCACCACCAGATCGGTGACGGCCGTCGGCGCCGCGATGAGGCCGGCCGTGAGCCAGGCCGCCGCGGCGCAGAGCGTCACCTCATACGCCAGGAGGGCCACGGTGCCTACGTCTGGGTTCGGCACCGTCAACCGGGTGACGGTGCTCGCGACGATCACCGCCGACAGACCCGCACACGCCTCGAGGGAGACGAGCCCCGCGCGTCGGTCAGGCCCGACCGATCGTGCGTACCCGAGCGCCGTCACGGCCAGGAACAGAACGGCAAGGACGATCGTGCTCGCCTCGTTGCTCCAGATCGCCGGGACGACCGAGACGCCGTAGAACAGGACCACCGCCCCGCGGGCGATCGGCGACGACGGCCTCCCCCTCGGATAGGCGATGACTGCGTGGAAGAGCGGACCGCGGTGGAGGTAGAGACCCTGCCGGCCGACCCAGCCGACGAAGCCGCCCACCGCGGCGAAGTTCCCGAGGAACCAGGCGAAGCCGGTAACGGCCAGCAACGGTCCGGTGGCGCTCTCCGACCGACGATCCCAGGCGACGAGCCCGCAGCCGATGAGGACCCAACCGGTGACGAGGTCGGGGATCCACCGGCCTGGCTCGTCGATCTCGAATCCGACGAGCTCAGAGGCCAGGCCGAACGTCACCCCGCCGACCGCCAGCCACAGCGCGCCTCGACGCATCGTGCGGATTCAGCCGATCAGCGCGGCCAAGGTCTTCCCTGAGAGTTCGCTCTTCGGGATGAATCCGCGCGACGGCGTCGCGCGGAGGCGAGGGCCGAACGCGGCGGCGTCACGGCTCGAGATCAGCACCACGGCCGGCGGGTCGAACGTCTCGGCGAGACGAGATGCCACGATGAATCCATCAACGTCCGGGAGCTGGATGTCGAGCAGGACCACCTGAGGCCGCAGCTCCGAGACTGCCCGGAGCGCGCCTTCCCCATCGGCACTCTCGCCGACGACGTCGTACCCTTCGGCCTCGAGCAGCGCGCGCGCCGACGTCCTGAACACCTCGTGGTCGTCGACGATCAACACGGTCGGACGCACCGAAGCATCCTCGCACATGCACGCGGGCGCCATATCGTGGCCAGCCACAGGATCGACGCCGGGCGCCTGCCATCCGCCTGTTGACGTCAATCTTGTTGTCCAACGCCTGAAGCGTCGATACACGCGTCAGCTGACGAACGGACGGTTGGGGCATGGGAAACGCCAGGAAGTCATCGCGGCTGAGCGAGAGATTCGTCGTGCCTATCGCATGAGAGCGACAGAAGGAACGGTACTGCGGCGTCCTTAGCAGCCAGTAGAGATAGTCGCTCGGGATGGTGTCGTCAGTAGCGATCAGCTTCACCGTATTCTGGGTCAAGCGTCCCTCGTTCGACGACGACGTCGCAACTGATGTCCGGGCGGCCTGGGAGGACGCGATCGGTGGGGGAGCGTCGCCGGCCGAGGCCACGTCGAGCCTGTGGGGTACACATATACGATCGGGCGGCTGACCTGCGGCGTTGTCGCCAGGGGTGAGAGCCGGTCAGACTGCGCCGTGCTCGCGTTCCTGCTGTATCGCCTCTCGTGCGGGCTGCTTCGTGTGCTGGTCCGGGCGGGCGTCGATGAACGGGAGCTGGAGATCGCCGTCCTCCGGCACCAGCTGCGGATCCTTGACCGGCGGGGGAACCGGGCCCGCCACAGGGCCGCAGACCTGGCCTTCCTCGCCGCTGCGAGCCGGTTCCTTCCCCGGGAGCGGTGGTCGGCCTTCCCGGTCGTGCCCGAGACGCTCAGGCGCTGGCGACGCCAGCTCGAGAGAGGGAAGGACCGAGGACGACGCCGGGGGCCGGGGCGTCCCCCGATCGATCCGGCGCTTCGCGAACTGATCCTTCGCCTGGGAAGGGAGAACCCCAGGTGGGGCTACGTGAGGATCAAAGGCGAGCTGCTCAATCTCGGTATCACGGTCTCCGCCACGACGATCGCCAACGTGCTTCGCCAGGGCGGCCTGGGACCGGCGCCGAGGCGGATCGGACCGACGTGGGGAGAGTTCCTTCGAGCCCAGGCCCTCGCCTTCCTGCCCACCGGTACCTCCTCCTCCGGCTTCGAGGATCGGGCGCGGCACGAGTCGGGTCCTGCGCCTGGGCCCCGGGAGGCGACGGGCCGGCTCGCGCTCGTCGAGGGATGCCGCGCCGACGAGGCTCCTGCCGCTTCGGACCCCCCAGGTGATTCGAAGCCTCACTCGGGAAGAGCCGTTCTTCTCCTGGCTGCATGGGCGCTCGCCGAACCGAGGTGCCCACCGCCTACCGCCCGGCGGTGCGCGTCCTCGCGACGGAGCGATCCCTGCTCAGCCTCGTCTGGTCGCCTTGCCTGGGCACGGCAGGTTTGCCGGTCACGCACACTCCGCACGGCCGACCGCCCGGTGGCTTCCTCTCCGGGACATTCCTAGCTCCGCCGATCGCCGCTCACTGGCGGCGTCTCGATTTCGCGGCGTCATTCGGCGCTCGATACCGCCGCCTGATCGAATTCTTGTACCCAACAGCCTGGCGACCCACGGGATCGCCCCCTCGGTCGGATCGGTCGGGGACTCGTTCGATAACGCGATGGCCGAGAGTGCGATCGGCCTGTTCAAGACCGAGCTGATCCGCCGGCACGGACCGTGGCGCACCCGCGATCAGGTGGAGATCGCCACGCTCGAGTACATCGACTGGTTCAACTTCTACGCTTCACCGGCAGAGCACAGAATCCAAGCCTGAAAGTCTCTACGGAACCCAGGGCGGTTCAAGTAGAGTTATTAGCTGCGGGAGCGGTGTGCAAGGTCGTGGCTTGGTGTTTCCGCAGGTAGACACGGGGACGTAGCTCAGCTGGTAGAGCACCTGTTTTGCAACTAGAACGGCTCGAACGGTGTGCTGACCAGCGAAGACGCTCGTCGATCCTAAGCGAGACGGACGAAGGTATGCGCTGTATCTCCGGCGTCGCTAGCAAGCCAGAACCGGTCCGTATCGTTGTCCCCAGGCGGGCCGCCGGCGACTGGTTTGGTAGACGCCCCAACGGAGTTTGAACCGTGTCTCCACCTTGAGAGGTTGAGCCGGGCCGGGTCAAACGACCATATGAACACCGAGGTCGAGTTGCTGGTCGTTCGTCACCTGTTGATGGTCCTCAAGCGCCAAGTCGGCAGGCCGCAGCTTCGCCGTCGCGACCGGCTCTTGACCGCGATTAGCAGGGTCCTCCCTCGGACAAGGTGGTCGTCGTTCCTGGTCAGCAGACGCTGCTTCGGTGGCACCGAGAGCTCGTGAGGCGGAAGTGGGCGTTCCGGCGGAGGTCGGCCGGCGGCTGGCCACCGATCGCAGGTGAGGTTCGAGGCCTCATCCTGAGGATGGGGAGAGAGAACCCGAGGTGCGGCTACATCAGGATCCGTGGCGAACTCGCCAAGCTCGGCATCAGGCGTCTCGGCGACCAAGATCCGGACGGTGCTGCGGGCGAACGGGCCGGGGCTGGCTCCCCGGAGAGCCGGGCCGACCTGGAGCGAGTTCTAGAGGTCGCGGGCCCAGGGCATCTTGGCCTTCGACGTGTTCACCGTGGAGACGATCATGCTTCGGACGATGTCCGTCCAGTCGCGGTCCACCTGGGCTCTCGGCGCGTGTACGTCCTCGGCGTTACCGGGACTCCAGACCCCCGCGTGGGTCACGCGGCAGGCTCGCAACCTCACGGTGGGAGAGCGGCGTGAAGGAATTCGGTGCGTGATCCTGGACCGGGACTCGAAGGTCTCCGGTCGCTTCGACGAGGTCTTCCGCTCCGAAGGCATGAGGATCGTCAGGACGCCGATCCGGGCTCCCCGCGCGAGCGCGTTCGCCGAGGGGTGGGTCCGCACGGTCCGACAAGATGCCTGGACCGGATGCTCATCCTCGGCCGCCGGCACGTGGCGCGCGCGTGCTCCGCACCTACGTCATCCTCCTTGGCTGGCTAGGATCTCTCGCGGTCCGGCTTGACCACACGGCCGGGCGGCGAGATTCAGCGCGCCACCTCGATGCCCGGCCTCCAAAGGGACCGCCTCACCATCGTCGAGCCCCTGCACCGCCGAAGGCGCAGGGGCATCTCCACCCCGGTTTACCGCGATGAGCTAACCGAACACGCGGTTCCGCCGCAAGAGCTTAGGGGCTTTTTGCTGACAAACGGGACGCAGCCGTGTGAATTGCGGGGTTCCTGGAAAGGCACCGGATTCGCCTGCGGCTGTAACCAATGGAGTCGCTCAGGTCTGTGCCTCTCTGAGTGATGGCGGCGCCCGGCGACCGCCGACGGCTTCGCATATTCCCAAGACGGGATCTGGGGGCCAGAATGAGCTCGATCACGATGCGCCTTAGGGAGGGGACGACGGGCGCGGTGGCCGAGCGAGACGCCGAGTTCGCGTGGTTTTTCCGGACCGAATACGAGGCGGTCGTCCGCACGATGTATCTGATCGTCCACGACCGCGAGCAGGCCAGGGACATCGCACAAGAGGCCTTCGTTCAGCTGTTCACGCGGTGGAGGCGCATCTCGCAGTACGAGCGGCCGGAGGCATGGGTACGTCGTGTCGGCATCCGCATGGCGGTGCGGGCGATCAGGCGTGACCGGCTGCGTCCGCGACTGGAGCGCGAGCTCGACGTTGCGTTATTGCCCAAGCCCGTCGACGTCGACGTGCTCCGCGCCGTCCGGAAGCTGCCGGCGGCACAGCGGGCCGCGGTGGTCCTCTTCTACTTCGAGGACCTGCCGGTGGTCGAGGTTGCGGAGATCATTGGCTGCCCCGAGGTCACGGCGAAGGTATATCTGCACCGGGCCCGCAAGCGGCTGGCGGCGCTTCTAAGCGAGAGGGAGACCGAGGATGTCCCTTGACCGTCGGCTGAGAGAAGGCCTGGACCGCTCATCGTCCGCGATCGAGGAGCGGTCGTTCGACCGCGTGCTCGATGGGGTCGTGGCCCGTGGCCGCCGCCGGCGCAGTGCCCGGCGTGTCGCGGCCGGGACGCTCGCTCTCGCCGCCCTCATCGCCGCCGTCGTGATCGCCCCCAAAGCGCTCGATGCGATCAGGAGTTTCGGGGAAACGAAGCCGGCGTCGCCACAGGACCTCATGCGCCAGATCGCGGGCACCTACACGATCGAGGTGGACCGATCCGACAGCGCGATCGATGCGTTGGACATGGCGGGCACGTGGACAATCAGCCTGCTCCCCACGGGGGCAATGATGATCACGCCCCCGCCCACGTACCTTCGTTCATGGGATCAGCCGACCGGTGACGTGTTCACCGTCGCGGCCGACACCATTCGGACGAACGCGCTCGGACGTCTTTGCACGAGCAGCATCGGCACGTACACGTGGGTCCTGCGCGACGATCGGCTGACCCTCGCGCCCGTCACCGAGGACTGCGCGGCGCGTCGAGCCCTGCTCACCACCACGACCTGGGTCCGCCAATGAGGACCAGCGGTGGTGGGGTCGGTGAGCGCGGGCGGCCGAATGCACGGCCGATGGCCCTCGTGCTGAGCGTCTCGCTGCTGGCGGCCACGTGCACGGGCAACCCCGCACCGCCTACGCACGAGACTCAGCTCGTCGACACGGCCTGTCCACCCGAGGTCGACCAGGTCATCCTGACCGAGCACACCTGCTCCTACCTGGTGGTACCCGAGGATCGATCGGACCCCGATGCGGCGACGGTGCAAGTCTTCGTCGTCCGCGTGATGCCCCTGTCGGGGAGCGCCCCTCCCGACCCGCTCGTACTGCTGGGCGAGGACCTCGGCGCGACGCTCGCCTATGAGCTCATCGCACCCACCGTGGCCCGGGTGGACCGCGAACTCATCGTCGTGGAGCCGAGGGGCTCTGCGCGCTCCCGGCCGAGCCTGACGTGTCCCGAGGTGGCGGACGCGGAGTGGGACCTACTGTCGATCCCGATGAGCGACCCCGCCTGGAACGAGACCTTCCTGTCGGCGGCCGGCGACTGCTACGACCGGCTCGTCGGTGAGGGCATCGACCCCTCCGCCTACAACCTCGAGGAGATGGCCGCCGACGTGGAGGACCTCCGAAGGGCCCTGGGGATCGAGGAGTGGAACCTGGTGGCCATCAGCCAGGCGTCCCGGATCGCTCTGGAGGTCATGGACCGGTACCCGGTCCACGTGCGATCGGCGACCCTGGATTCCCCCGAGTTCCCCGGGGACGCCGGCTTCGGCCGAGCGGACGATGCTACCCGGGAGGCCGTGGCGGTGATGGCTCGTTTCTGTGACGCAGATCCGGCGTGCGCCCTGAGCTATCCGGACGTTGCCGACGCGCTCGACGAGGCGGCAGCGCGTCTGGAGGAGCGGCCGATCCGGGTGCAGATCACGCTTCCGGACGGGCGACCGGCCGAGGCCGTGGTCGACGGCGGGTCACTGGTTCGCTTCATCCGCTGGCAGATGGCACGATCCAGGGCTCGATTTGGCCCCGTGGCAGACATCCCCGCCTTGATCTACGACGCGCTTCAGGGGAGGTTCGGCCTGGGCCCGACGATCCAGCTCGAGTCGAACCACGCGACGTGCATCGGCTACAACCAGCCATGCTTTGCGAACGAATGGACCCACGGGCTCGTCTTCTCCGAGCTCTGCCACGACGAGTTGCCCTTCGCACACCCCGCGGCCGCCGGACCCGGGTTCCACGAGGCCTTTGGGGATCACCCGTTCCTCGATCTCTGTCGCGTGTGGAGCGTCCCGCCGGGCGATCCTCCGCGGGTGATCCGGGCAAAGGTACCGACGCTGGTGCTTGTGGGGCAGATGGACCCCGACATCTCGCAGCCCGTGCTGGAGGAGGCGATCGCCGCGCTCGACCCGGGGTTCCTGGTCACCTTCGATGGCCTCGGCTCGAACGTGCTGCGCCGAGAATGCGGGCGTGAGATCCAAAGGGCGTGGACCGAGGACCCCCTGCAGCCACCGGACACCAGCTGCCGTCAGAGCCTCTCGCCCCCGGCCTTCATCGCTCCCATCGGGCATGGGGGGTTGGGGAAGATCCCGCCGATCCCCGAGGGGACGTACCGGGTCGAGATCACGACGGCCGACGGCCTCGCGGCGGGCCTCGGCGAATCGGCGGCGGCGTTCGCCGAGGTCCTCAGATTGACCCTGGACCAGGGCCGTTTCCGGCTCCACTTTCGGACGGACAGTCCGAAGCAGGACCAAGTTGGCGTATACCGGGGGGACGGGCACGAGGTCACGTTCGTCGAAGACGAGCCGTTCGTCTTCGGCGGTCTGTCGTGGACCCTAAGGTGGCAAGCCAGCAACCGCGGCCTCGTGTTGACCGGGACGGAGATGACCAGCCGGGAGGACGCACTCTTCTTCGCCGACCCCCGGTATCTAGCCGTGATCGGGATGTGGATGGAGTCGCACCCCTGGCGGCTGGTCGACCGGTCTGGTTGATCGCCTGATCCGCTCGCCCGGAAACCTCTTGTGCCACCTGTGTCTGTCTCAAGGGTGAGGACAGAGAGCGAAGGATCGAGATGGGGCTCGTCGACGAAGGCGCACCTCCCGCGACCAGTAGTCTGCCTCGCCGCATCCGTGCTCGGCTTGTCGAACACCCGCAATCTGCCATTCCCCGAGAGTTACGGCGCGATTTCAGTAGCCCTGGCCCTCCTTTCGTCACCTCTCGCTCTAGCCGCCGCGGGACCGGGATCGACCGGCGATCCCGTACCGGCAGGAGTGCGTCGATGACATGCCGATATCGATCTCGGCCACGGGAGACGGTCGTGAGCTCTGAATGGTATCGAGGGAAGGGAGGAGCGCCATGAGGGAGGAGTTCGGAATGGGGGGGATTGCCTCCTATGCCAAATGGGGGGATGTGATGAGAACAAGTTTCCGCCGACGCCTCTGGCTCGTCGCGGCCGCCGCCGGTCTTTTTCTGCTGATCGCTGCCCCTGGGAGTGTCGCGCCAGCCGCGGCCAATCCGACGGTGACCCGGGTGATGAGAGGCCTCGACAACCCGCGCGGCCTTGCCTTCGGCCCGAATGGCGCTCTCTACGTCGCCGAAGCGGGAAGGGGCGGGTATGGATTGGTGGATTGCTCAATCGCGCCTCTTCCGCTGTTCTGCTTCACGGGTTCAGGTGGCACGATTCGTTCTTACGGGCCGACGGGCGCCATCAGCCGGGTATTGAAGGGAGTCCAGGAGCGAGTCGTGACCGGTCTTCCGTCGCAGGCACGTGCTACCGACGGCACGTTCGCGATCGGGGCCCACGACGTCGCCTTTCTGGAGGGACAAGACATCGAGAGCCCGTATGTAACGATTGGCCTGCAACAGCCTCCCGCGTTGCGGGACATGTTCCCCTACCTCTCGGTCATGGCCAGCCTTGCGCGGATCGAACGGAGCAGCGGGGCGACCTTCGTCGCCGATCTCGGCGCCTACGAGGCGGCGAACAACCCCGATGGGGGCCCGCTCGACACCAATCCGTACGGCCTTCTCGCAGTCCCCGACGGGCACGTGCTCACCGACGCCGGGGCAAACTCGTTGTTGCACGTCGATCCGAACGGAGACATCTCCACCCTCGCCGTCTTCGAGTCCCGCCCGTTGGGTCGGTCCGCCGATTCGGTGCCGACCTCGGTCGCGATCGGACCGGACGGCGCGTACTACGTGGGCGAGTTGTCGCCCGGCGTCGGGACGGCGAACGTGTATCGGGTCGTCCCCGGTGAGCCGCCACGGCTGTTCCTCGCCTCGGAGGGCTGTCTCCGGGGCTTCACCACGATCATCGATCTAGCCTTCGACGATGAGGGAAACCTATTCGTCCTTCAGATCGGGCCGGGAACCCTCATCCGGATCACGCCCGATGCGAACCAGCCCGGCGATATCTGCGACCAGTTCCGGGCAGGCACGCGGACGACGATCCTCGGCGGACTGACCGCGCCGACGTCGGTCGCCTTTGGTCATGGCGCGCTCTACGTGTCCAATAACGGCGTTTCACCTGGGATCGGCGAAGTGCTTCGCGTCGAGCTGTAGGCCACACACTTATCTGTGAGGAGGTGGATCGATGAAAGCGCTGGTTAGGCTGGCCGTCATTGCCGTGCTGCCTGTCCTCGGATTGGGGCACTCCGAAGCTTCCGGCAGTGCGCCTGAAGCCTCGCTCGCCTTCGCCCCAGGGCAGGGAGCCGAAGCGATGGGATCGAAGATCGCCTTCACGCGACTCCGCGAAGACGTCGCGAGCCCCGAGATTACCGAGGTGCTGGAGGCCGAGATCTGGGTCATGAACGGCGATGGCACGGACGCGCGACGGCTCACGCACAACACGACCTGGGACATTGCCCCCGTCTGGTCGCCCAACGGCATGACCGTCGCCTTCTACGGCGTCCAGTTCGACGCTGCCGGCAATCCGCTCGGCCCCCCGCACCTCTTCCTGATCGACGCCGCCGGCGGCGAGCAGACGCAGTTGACGGAGCTGCGAGGCCGGTTCCCGAGCTGGTCGCCAGACGGCCAGAAGATCGCCTTCGACAACGGCAGCCCGATCTCGGGCGACGTCTTCGTCATCAACGCCAACGGAAGCGACCCGGAGAACCTCACGAACAACCCGACTCAGCGGAACATTCGTCCCGACTGGTCGCCAGACGGCCAGAAGATCGCCTTTACCAGCAGGCGCGACGGCGACGACGAGATCTACGTCATGAACGCAGACGGTACCGGCGTGACCCAGCTCACCTTTAACCAGGCGGCAGATGTGGCGCCCGCGTGGTCGCCGGACGGCAGGAAGATCGCCTTCCAGAGCAACCGGGACGGCAACCTCGAGATCTATGTTATGAATGCCGATGGCACCAGCGGCCAAACGCGGCTGACGGACTATCCCGGGAGAGACCAGGATCCCGACTGGTCGCCAGACGGCCGCAAGATCGCCTTCGAGCGCGACATCGAACCGATCGAATTGCAGATCCTCGAGGTGTTCGTCATGAATGCCGACGGCTCGGGCGTGACACCCCTGACCTCGCTGCCCAGCGAGAATGGGCATCCGGGCTGGGCGCGAGGACTCGTCTTGGGTGCGTAAAGGAAGCCTAGTGGTAGGCGGCCGCTCGCGGGCGGAGGCACGGGCACTTACCGACTGGGATGTTCCTCGCCGAACCGGGCCAGCTGCCGGCATCGGGTCGGCATGCCGATGCATGGCTTTCCATTCGCCGTTCTCGCGTCGGAAGATGGCCGTGACGCGCAGCGCGTAGACCTCCGGTGCTGCGCCGCGAACGGACGCGGTCGTGTGCTCGACTGTAGCTGCCGAGAACTCGATCCGACTCGTTCATGCAGCCAGCTCGTACTCGTGAATGAGGCCGCCGAGCAGGTCCCGTCGGCGGATCATGCCAACGTCGACAGCGTGCCGCTCGGCGTTCGTCCCGAGCACCTGGGTGGGCGCTGATCGAGCGAGCGGTGCGGCCGATGGGCGCTGTACCTGCATGAGAATCCTGACTGAGGTCGCCTTGAGCGGGAGCGCGGGCTTCACTAGGGTCCGTGCAACGGGACAGGGGGCTTCGGGAGAACCAGGACGGGCAGGCCGTCGAGACACCATCGCCCGTGAGCCCGCTGTTGTAATTGGCCGCCCCTGCGACTGATTCGGTTGTGCCACGAGCACGCATCCGTAGTTGTCGTTCGTCCCGCCTGGCCTCCACCACTGAGAGGAAAGGAAAGGAGGAGGCAGGTGCGGTTCATAGGACTTGACGTCCACAAGGACTTCTGCGAGGTGGCTGTTGCCGAGGGCGCCACGTGCTTGTCCGCTCCCCGGGTTGCATCCACCCCCCAGGACCTGGAGGCCTTCGCCCAGAGCCTTGGGCCCAAAGACTACGTGGTGCTCGAGGCTACCGGAGGCGCCCTCGCGATCGCCCGGATCTTGGAGCGCCACGCCGGCCGGGTGGTGATGGCCAACCCCTTGGCGGTACGGGCGATCGACTCGGCGAAGGCCAAGACCGATCGGCTCGATGCGCGGACCCTGGCCAGGCTCCTTCAGGCGGGGTTCCTGCCTGCGGTGTGGATGGGAGATGAGCGCACCCCGCTCCTTCGGCGCCTGGTCTCCCGGCGTCACTCGGGCGCTGAGCATGTCGTCTGGATGTCGGCTCAGAGACGTTGCCCGCTCGAAAGGTGACGTCGGAAAGGACGCACCATCGAAGGTCGCCTACAGACCTTGTCGTGTGGAGACGCTCGTGACCTGGTCTCGCATGGAGGCTTCGTCGGCGATAATCTCTGTAAAGTTGTCAGCTGCGGGAGCGGTGTGCACGGGCGTGGCTTGTCGTTTCCGCAGGTAAACACGGGGACGTAGCTCAGTTGGTAGAGCACCTGTTTTGCAAGCAGGGGGTCGGCGGTTCGAGTCCGCTCGTCTCCACTAGGCAAGCGTTAGCTGCAGCCTCCTCCTGCAACGATCGGCCCCGTCGTATCCTCCTCCCCCATTTTGGGGTTGCGGGTCACGCCGTTCGTGGACTACTGATACACGAAGCAAACGCGGCGGGGGGTTTCCTGCGACCGCCTGCCTAAAGCGCTCTCGTTGGGGCAGAAGGGGGAGTACATGAGATCCATGCGAGTCCTGATTTCGGCTGCGGTCACGCTGGTCGTCGTGCTGGGCGGTCTCACCGCTCCGGCTAGCGGACAGGCCGCCGGCAATGCCGTGACGGAGTGGAACATGATCGCGGTGAACACGCTCGTCGCGCTCCCCGTCGCGGCGGGCGGAGCCCCGCCGGCTTCCCAGATCCATATGGGGATGACGCAAGGCGCGGTCTACGATGCGGTCAACGCGATCGGGCCGATACATCACCGGCCGTATCTCCTGAAGAGGCGCTTCCCCTCGAGGACCTCTGAGGACGCGGCTGTCCCGACCGCGGCGTACAGGGTCCTCTCCAACATCGTGTCGACGGTGCCCGCGAACATCCCGTTCCCGAACAGGGCAAGCGTGCTGCAGTCGCTCGCAGAGCAGTACGCGGCCTCGCTCGCGCTGATTCCCGACTCCCAGTTCAAGACGCTGGGGATCGCGGCGGGGAACGCCGCGGCCGATGCGATGATCGCCTCGCGGCAGAACGATGGAAGGTTCGGGCCGTCCCAGTTCGTGCCGAACGCGAACCCAGGGTTCTTTGATCCGGTGGCGCCGAACGGCACGACGGTGCTAGACCCCACTCCGTGGGTCGGCGGCGTCAAGCCGTTCCTGATGCAGAGCTCGTCGCAATTCCGTTCCGCCGGTCCACTTGCGCTCAACAGCCCCGCCTATGCGGCGGAGGTCAACGAGGTCAAAGCGCTTGGCGGCGACGGCGTGGTGACGCCCTCGGCCCGAACGGCAACCCAGACCTATATCGCCAAGTGGTGGAACAGCAACCCCGTCGCGAGCTGGAACGACGTCGCTCGCCAGCTCATCGCACGAAACCATCTCGACGCTGCTGACAGCGCACGTCTCCTCGCGATGCAGAACCTGGCAGCGGCCGACTCAGCGATCAACGTCTGGAACGACAAGTACCACTTCAGCTTCTGGCGGCCGTTTCAGG
>WNFU01000868.1_pt1 | contig 42305 bp, 36 predicted proteins | sample 5400121 | NCBI WGS metagenome assembly WNFU01 (sample SAMN13153360, study PRJNA577476) | soil metagenome | isolation source: 100 cm soil or saprolite under grassland replicate 1 | place: USA:California | collected 2016-06-15
GACGGAGCCACCCGACCGGGTCGCCCCACCGGTCGGCGATGGCCGCCTCCGCCACCAGCCGAGCGTGCAGGCATCGCAGCCAGTGCGCCCGGCTCAGCCGCTCCGCGGCCCGCTGAAACGCGGCCTCCCCATCCCGGGCACGACCGACCCGGCCGAGCGCGATGGCCTCGCTCTGGTCGAGGGAGGCTTCGTTCCAATAGGCCAGCGGCGCCCCGATGCCGCCCAACTCGCCCCGGGCCTCCTCGCCGCCCCGGCCCTCAAGTTCCATCAGGACCGTCCACGTTCCCAGGAAGTGCCAGTTGGTCACCCCCTGGGTTCGACGAAGGAGCCCGGCGGCCCGCTCGAATGCGTCGATGGCCCGACCACGGTCCTCGCGGAGCAGGGCCAGCGTCCCTCGCGAGCCCCACGCGGCACCGTGGATGTTCGGGTCGTCGGTCGCGTCCTCCGCTTCCCGAAGCACGGCCTCCATTTCCCGGAACTCGTCCCGCACCGCGTGGATCAGGCCCGTCACGATCAACGCGTGGGGAAGCAGGCCCAACCCAAAGCGGCGGCAGAGCTCCACGCACCGTTGGTTGGCCGCGGCCAGGTCGTCCCACCGCCTCGCCAACAGGTGCGGCCAGCACTGGTTCTGGAGGGTGAGGGCCAGCGCCGAGACCGCCCCTTCGCGCTCGGCCAGCTCTCCTGCTCGAACCAGATCGGCGATGTCTCCCGAGGACGTCATCTCGACCGTGCCGAGCTCGAGCAGGGCCCGGACCTTCCACAGCCGCAGGTCAGCTCGCTCGGCGATCTCCAGCTCCCGCTTGAAGACCTCGACGCCCCGCTGGTGGTCCCGCACCGACGCACGACGTCCGAGCACGTCCAGGCACTCGCAGGCCACCTCCGAGAGCGTGAGCCGTTCGGCGATGGCGAGGGCCCGGGAGGCGAGCTCGATTCCCGCCTCGTAGCCGCCGCGCCACACCTCGACCTGCGCCCGGAACGACCACACGCGGGCGAGCAGGCCCTCGTCGTCGGCCGTCCGCGCCAGCCGGGCGGCCTCGTCGAGTTCGCCCAACGCTCGGTCCCACGCTCCCGCCTCCCCCAGCGCCCGGCCCAGCGAGAGCCGCGCCTTCCCCGCGCGCCCGGCCAGCGCATCCGACTGTGCGAGCGAGGCCACGAGCCGCTCCCCCACCTGGACGGCGCGGTCGGACTTCCCCGCCAGCGAGAGCACCTCCACCAGAACCTCGTCCACCTCGACGGTCAGGTCCCGGTCATCGCCGGCGAGGGACCGGGCGCGGTCCAGGGCCGACTCGGCGCTGACCAGGGCGGTGCGAACCAGGGACCTGCGGGCGGACTCCAGCAGCAGGCGCGCCGCCGCCTTCCGATCCCCGGCGAGCTCCCGAAGCTCCGCCGCCCGCTCGCACCATGGCCCTGGCAGGCCCGGGTGGGCCCGCTGGATCGCCTGGGCGGCCCGTGCCGCCAGCTCCGCCCGCTCCGGCGGGAGCAGGTCCTCGAGCACGGCGTCTCGGGTGAGCGCGTGACGGAAGCGAAAGGCGGGGCCCCCGGCGCTGTCCTCGGGGGAGACGATCTGGGCGTTCACCGCCGATCGCAAGGCGGACAGGACGGTTCCCCGATCCAAGGCCGCCGCGCCGGGGATCAGGGACCAGTCAAAGCGCCTCCCCAACACCGCGGCCGCCCCCAACACCGCCCGGTCCTGCTCGCCGAGGCTCCGAAGGCGCTCGCGGATCATCCCCTGGAACGTCTCAGGGACCCTGGGGATGCGGTCGGTCCGCAGCTCCCAGACGCCGCGCTCCCCCACGAGCGCGCCGCTTGCCACGCAGGAGGCCAGAATCTCCTCGACCAGGAACGGCACCCCCTCGGCCCGAGACGCCAGAAGACGCCCTAATCCGTCCGGGAGGCTTGGCGCGTCGAGTGTCGCCCTGGCCATAGCTTTCACTTCCGCATCCGAAAGGCGCTCGAGAGCGAGGACCTGAGCGCTGCGCCGTGTGACCAACAGGGCGGGCAACATTGGTGCTGGCAGCGGCTCGTCGGAGCGCATGGTCGCCAAACACAGGAGGCGCTCCGCGGCGGTGTTGTCGGCCAGGTACTCGACCAGGGCCAGAGTCTCCGCATCGGCCCAGTGAAGGTCCTCCAGCGTCACCAGGGCACCGACATCTCCAGCCAGCACGCGCAGCAGGCGGAGCGCCGCCTCGTGGAGCAGCAGGCCCCGGTCCGCCACCAGCGGGCCCTCCTTGGACCACTCCGGGATGAGGACACCCAGCACGGATCGGTACGCCGCCAGCTCGGGCGCCTCGGGAGGCCCGGCCGCGCGCGTGGCGCCGAGCAGGGCCTCGGCGAACGGGCGGAACGGGACCGACGAGCTCGACGCCCCAGCCCGGCCTCGCAGGACCTGCATCCCGACCGACCGCGCCGCCGCCTCGAGCTGGAGCGTCAGCCGCGACTTCCCCACCCCAGCCTCTCCCAGGATCAGGACGAGGCGGCCCCGGCCCTCTCGGGCCTCATCGAGCGCGGCCTGGAGAAGGCCGAGCTCCTCGTGGCGCCCCACCACAACCGGACACAGGATCTGCCGCATGCCGTGAGTATCGTTGGCTCGCTCCCCCACGGCCACTGGTCGGTGATGCGCCGGGTGCCAGCGTGTCGGCGGGGACGCGACCGTCGGGATTGACAGCCGGTCATGCCGTACTTTACGGTTTGGTTGCGGCATATCGTGCAGGCGGCGCGATGAGCAAGCGGATGGTCATGCCGTACTTATGGTTCGTTGCGGGCATTCCGAGCAGGCGGCGCGATGAGCCAGAGGGTCATTGGTCTTCTCAGTCCTGCGTCGCAGGCTCTGCTTGCGGGTGTGCTCACCTTCGCGGCGCTCGCCAAGACGCTCGCGCTGCGGGAGGTCATAGGGACGCTGGAGAGCCTTGGCGCCCGACGGGTGTTTGCCCTCCCGGCCGCGGCCGGGGTCGCCGCCGCCGGGCTTCGGGCAGTCCTCACCCGGCAGCAGATCGCCTGCAACTGCTTCGGGAACCTGCGGGGGAGATCCTGGGCTGGCGGCAGGTCGCCCTGTTGCCGTGCTGGCTCGCGCTCACCGCCACCGCGCAGGCGCACCCACCGGCGTGGGGGCCGCGTCAGGGCCTGTTGGGCCTGGCAGTCCTCCTCGCAGGTCTCGCCTGCGCCCGGCTCCCACGGGAGCTGCGGCTGTGGCACCGGCTCCGGGGCAACCGGCTGGCGATCGAGGAGGGCTTCCGGCCACCACCGCGGAAGCTGGCCAACGAGACGGGTGTCTGGCTCCTCGCCGCGGCGGTGCTCGCTGTGTTGTTGGTCGTCGACACCGGGGCGTTCGGGCTCCGCGCGCCGTCGTGGCGCCGGCAGACCCCAAAGCGCCTGCTCTACCAGCTCGGCTCGTCGCGGGCGGCCTTCCTGTGGGGGTTGGACGCCGGTCTGGTCGTGACGACGTTTCGGGTGACCTCGCTGTCATGGGCGGCACTGACGGTCACCCTCCTGGGGTTGGTGCCGTGGTGGGTCGGGATCGCCTACGCGCTCGGGTTCACTGTTCCGCTCGGCATGATGATGCTCGCGGTGCCGAAGCGCGTGGACCCGACGGGCGCGACCGACCTGCCTCACCGCCGCCGTGCTGGGCGTTCACTGAAGCGCCATGATGACGAGCGTGTCGCCGCGGCCGTTGCACGGCATACCGCTCACCGGGCCGACCGGCCTGCAACTCCTGATCTCGAGCAACCCGCCGAGGCTGCTCGACGTGGACCGGGGCACCAGCCGGACGATTGCCGGCCTCCCCACGGCTGAGAGCCGGCTGTTCTGGGTGCAGGCGGTGGGGGTAGACGCGGATCTCGCCGACCAGCGAGGTCTTCGTCCTGCGGCGAGGGACGACGACGGCGACACCGATCGGCCAAGGCTGGGACGTTGCGGCATCCCGGGACGGTCGCGGGGTGTGGCTGTTGCAGTACGCGGACACGACGCGCTGCACACTGCGCGAGATCGGCTCGACGGCCGGCCACGCCGCCAGGCCCGTCGGGTCGGCTGCGGCACCCATCCGCGCGTAGAGACTCCGCTCGGCCTGCTGGTCTGGACCGGCGCGCCTGATCGCAGTGGCCCGGTAACCGCGGCGCTGCTCGACCCAGATGAGGGCCGGACGCTGGTCCGGTTCCCGGAGATCCACGCTATCGTCGGTGAGCTTGTGCTGAGCAGCGGCGGCGAGGGTGACCAGGGTCCATTCACCGTCACCGACCGGCGCACTGGCGCGCGGCATCAGGTCGTCCGCCCAAGTACCGTGGGATCCGCGTCGGATGGCCTGGTCAGTCCCGACCGTCAACGCGTCGCGATCGCGTTCGAGAACCCTGCCTGGGCCGGCACGGGCACCCAGGTCATGGACGTGTGGCTGTTGGATGCCATGACCTATCGCTGGGAGCGACTGCCCGCTATGCCCGTGCCGGTCGCTTTGAAGTTCACCAGCATGGCCTGGGCCGACGACGGCCGGCTGCTCCTGCTGGGCAGCTTTGACGGGGCCGGCGACGCGCTGGCGGTGTGGCGGCCTGGTCAGGATCAGCTGGTGATCCGCCCGATCCCGTTGCCCGAGGACCGTGCCGATACGTTTATGGCCTGGGAAGCTCCTCACCGCGGCTGAGTACTTGTCCGACGCGCTGCAGACCGCGTTCGGCATCAGTCCTGGCCGGCGCCGGACCGCTTTGGGTCGGCCTTGCCGTGCTGAGCCTGCTCTGTTCTTCAATCGTGCCTGGTCAGCATTCGCGCCGAGCACGGCAGGGCACGGCGGCGCCATGGGGCCGTTATCCTGTCCAGGGCGCCGGAAGAGTAGGAGACCGAAGAAGGACCTCGGCCATCGACCGCGTACGAGTCGTCCTCGCTGGACAGATGAGCGAGGACTGAGCTGCTGGTAGGTCAATCCACGGACGCCGCCGAGCTGCAGTCCGTGCTCGACCAAGCAACGGCCGTCCTCGAAGCGCCTACGCCAGTCCGGCCGCCGCGAGCTGATCGTCAAGCTCTCGGATGAACGGCTCGCGCTCCCAGGGCTCGAGCGCCACCCGTGCCATGCGGATTTCCCTGTATCTCTCCTGAGAACCTGCCTTGACCGCGACGGGAATCACCCGTTGCAGCAGGCTAACGGCGCGCTCCGGTTCCTTCAGCATGGCGGAGGCTTGAGCGCTCCAGGAAAGGATGAGGGATTCGTGCAAGCGGTCTGCGTCACCACTTCTGGCCTTCAGCGCACTCGAAATCGCGTCCGCTGCAAGCCTCGGCTGGCCCATACGAATATACGAGCACCCGGCCGTCTCCTGAACCTGGGCCACGTCCGCACGCGGAAGCCATTCTGGTTTGTCGCCTGACTTTCCCGACTCAGCCATAATGGCTGCCCGTTCAAGCGCTTCTGTCGTTCCGTGCTCGCTCCCGAGTGAAGCGTGGGAGAACGCCTGCCAGTTGTAAATGTCGGTGAGGACAAACGGATCCTCGCCCGCGTACTGCGTCGCGCTGTTCATAAGCCAAAGCGCGTCGTAGAGGTTGCTCTTTGGGCTGCCCTCAGGATCATGGACGCGCCGCTCCGCGAGGTTTACGAGGAGCTTTGCTCGAAGCCGCGAGTCATTTGCTTGCCTGGCCGCTCGCGCACCAGCGCGGAAGTGCTCTTCCGCTGCCGAATGATTGCCAAGATGAGCGAATGCCGCATGACCGGCCACGCTGAGGGTTTGCGCCTGAACAGCCCATAGCTCGCGCTCAACGTCCGATCCCCTGAAGCGGGACGCCAACGATTCAAGGTTGCCCGCGTGCCGCACCAGCAGCCTGTAGATCGGCAGCACTGGCTCTCCCGAGTGATGCAGCCCCTGAAGGTAACGGAGCCGCCCAATGGCGTGCCGCACCGGGTCATCGTCGAACAGATCGAGAAGCGACGACTCCGCCGCAACGCCAACGGCCATGGCAGCCGAATTCAGCAGGAATTTCCGTCGGTCCATCGGGACCCCCATCATTTCAAACACAGACATCAGCCGGTCAAGCTCCGAGCCAGGGGCAGCAGCGCGGCCGGAAAGTTCGTCGGTGCTGGCATAGACCAGGATGAGCAGGCCGTAGTAGTCGCGCGGTCGATGCGAGCCAGACTCCCACATGCGCATCAGGCGGACAAGCGACTCGCGCGACGGCACCGAACGGCCAGCACGTTTCGCTTGCCGCGCAAGCTCTGTGGCCATCCGAGACTGGCTCCAACCGTGAACCTCGCGGAGTCGCCGCAGGATATGCCCGGCCTCGCTGAACGTCTCCATCGTGGCACCTTCCGCCCTGTTTCCCCTTGCTCTCCGCAATCTGCCTCTACCGGCCAGTGAGCGTAACTCGCCAGACTCACCACGCCAACCAGTACCCGACCAACCCTCCCGGCCGAGACCACCGCGAAAGGCCGGGCGCTCGCGCCGCAGACTCTAGGAGGTCCACGGCGAGCACAACCCGGACGGTGCGACGGCCCGGAGCCCGGGCGCAAACGGCTCCGGGCCTCCACCAACCAGGCAGGAGCAACCACGATGAGCATCGACCATGCATCCGGGCAGGACACCCCGACCGCCAAGCTCGCCGCTGAGATCGCCATCGACCAGCCGACGCTGGTACGTGCCGTGTGCCGCAGCAGCGTCCGGATCTGCAAGTACGCAGGGCTGCTGGAGGGCGAGCTTGGCACCTACCGGCCGCTGGTCGGCTACCTCAACGACGCGGTCAGGCTGGTGGAGGCCCGGACAGGTCATGAGGTCGAGGAGGAGCTGCTCGCGCGCCTGCTCGACCGGCTCGGCATGACCGATGCTGACTTGGCGCTTGAGCGCGTGGCCGACGCGCGGCCCCATGTCTGAGGAGCTGCCCGAGTAGGTCACGGGTGGATCGCGCAGCAGCGCCCCTGGTCGAGATCCTGGAGGAAGCCTACGAGGCGTCAGGCTCGTAGCGAAACTCCGCTCAGTCGGAGCCCCACAGCATCCCCGCCAGCTCCTTGCACCTCGGGCACACCGGGAAGCGTTGGGGATCACGAACCGGAGAAAATTTGAAACCACAGAGTGCCGTAATGGTGCCGCCTTCGATGGCTGCCCGGGTGATCTCTTCCTTGCGGGCGTAGTGGGCGTAGCCGTCGCCCTCCCGGGTATCCGAATCGGCCAGGTCGGGGCGGGTCTCCGTCGCGGCCATCGCGCTGCTCCTCAATGGAAAGGTCATCGGTCTCATGCGCTGATCATTGCTGATCATTGTCGTCCGAAGGCGGCCGCGGCCGCCACGGCCGCAACCCGGCTGCGATGGCCTCCTGGACGATCCCGGCCAGCCGCGGGTGTGAGACGATGGGTGAGGGGGTGACCGGGTGCTCGATTCGATCGCCGAGCGCGTGCCGCTCGCGACGGGCGCTGACGGCAAGTCGGGGAGCCGCGTCGAGCGGGTGACCCTGGCGGACGGGCGACACTTCATCGTCAAGCACGTCTCGCCGGCATGGGACTGGATCATGCGGGCGCTGCACGACACTGAGCGCATCGCGACGCTGGTCCGGAGCGGTCTGCTGGAGCGGGTGCCGGTGGCGATCGAGCACGCGGTGGTCGCGGTCGAGCCGGAGGGCGATGGCTGGGCCGTGATCATGCGCGACGTCAGCGCGACCCTGGTCCGCAATGGCGAGCGGCTCTCGCGGGCGCGGAGCCGCCAGGTGCTGGCTGCCGCCGCCGCCCTCCATCACGCCTTCCGCGAGGAGCCGCCGCTCGAGCTGTGCCCACTCGCCGACCGCTACACGTTCCTCTCCCCGGCCACCGCTGCTCGCGAGCGGGGCAGTGGTGACCAGGTCCCGAGGCTGATCGACCGCGGTTGGGAGCGCTTCGCCGAGCTGGCGCCGGCCGACGTCGCCGAGGCGGTCAGCGCTGTGCAGCGGCGGCCGGAGCGCCTGGCCGGGGCGCTCGCCCTCCACCCGATGACGCTGATCCACGGCGACCTGAAGCTCGGCAACCTGGGCTTCTTCCAGGACCGGGTGGTCATGTTGGACTGGGGCACGCAGACTGGCTGGGCGCCACCGGCGGTCGAGTGGGCCTGGTATCTGGCGATCAACGCCAGCCGCATCGACGCGACCCGCGAGCAGGTGCTCGACGACGCCCGGGCGGTCGCCGGGGACCACCACGACGAGGCGGCGCTGCGGCTCGCCCTGCTCGGCGGCCTGGTTCAGCTCGGCTGGGACAAGGCCCTGCAGGCGACCGAGGATCCTGATCCGGAGCGCCGGGCCTGGGAGACCGATGACCTCGCCTGGTGGTTCCGCCAGGCGAGACTGGCCCTGGATGCATGGTCCACCCTGTGACGGACCTGCTGGCGGCAGCGCCGGCAACCACCGTCCACAGGCCACGCACTCGCCTCGAACGCATCGTCATGTCCGTTTCGACGGCCCTGCCGCGGCGATGGTTCCCACGCGCGGCGAATCCGCGGCCATTGCTCACGCCCGGCGCGAGGTCCAGGCCAGCAGGTCGCCGGCGGGAAGGGTGTTGACCACCAGGTCGGCGGTGACCCCGCAGGCGAAGGCGCGCTCGCAGCCGCCGAGCTGCCAGTCGAGCTGTCCGGGAGCGTGGGCGTCGGTGTCGATCGCGAAGCGGCAGCCAGCCTCCACGGCCAGACGGAGCAGCCGCTTGGGCGGGTCCTGCCGCTCGGGCCGGGAGTTCACCTCCACGGCGGTGCCCGACTCGGCGCAGGCGGCGAACACCACGGCGGGATCGAAGCTGGACTCCGGCCGGCGGCCGCGGCCGCCGGCCACCAGCCGGCCGGTTGGATGCCCCAGGATATTGGTGTGGGGGTTGGCCACGGCCCGGACCATGCGGCGGGTCATCGCCGGCCCGTCCATGCGGAGCTGGGAGTGGACGCTCGCGACCACCACGTCGAGGCGGGCGAGCAGCTCCTCCTCCTGGTCGAGCGAGCCGTCCTCGAGGATGTCGACCTCGATCCCGGTGAGGATGCGGAACGGGGCCAGCTGCCGGTTCAGCGCGGCGACCTCGTCGAGCTGGGAGCGCAGGCGCTCGGGCGACAGCCCCCGCGCCACCGTCAGGCGCGGGGAGTGGTCGGTCAGCGCGAGGTAGTCGTGGCCGAGGTCGCGGGCGGTCTCGGCCATCTCGCGGATGTCGCTGCCCCCGTCCGACCAGCTCGAGTGGGTGTGGCAGTCGCCGTGCAGGGCCGCACGCAGGTCGGCAGCGCCGCCGGCCACCGGCTGGCCCTCGATCGCCTCGAGGCGACGCAGGTAGACGGGTGTCTCGCCGGCGAGCGCCTCGCGGATCACCCGCTCGGTGACCTCGCCGATGCCGGCCAGGGCGCGCAGGCCCGGGCCGGCTGCCAGGCGGCTCAGCTCGGCCGGGTCGAGAGGCTCGATCGCGGCGGCGGCCCGGCGGAACGCGCGCACCCTGTAGGTGGGCTCGAGCGACCGCTCGAGCAGGAAGGCGATGCGCCGCAGCGCCGCCACCGGGTCCACGACAGGCATGCGCCCATTGTTGACCGGATCGGCGCGACGCGCTCCGAACGTGCTTGACGTAGTCTTCGGCGCGGACACAAGCGGACAAGATCCAGCGGGCAGTCAAGGGAGATCAGCCATGGCCGGGCAGATCCAGATCGACGTCGAGCGCACGATCCCCGCTCCGCGGGAGCGGGTCCACCAGGTCCTGACCGACTACGTGGACGGCCGGCCGCAGATCCTGCCGCCCGCCAACTACCACGACTACAGGGTGCTGCAGGGCGGCCGGGGCGCCGGCACGCTTGTCTCCTACCGGCTGCGCGCGGCCGGCCGGGAGCGGCCCTACGAGTTGGAGGTCAGCGAGCCCAGCCCCGGTGCCATCCTGGTCGAGCGAGACCGCAACTCCTCGCTGGTCACCACCTGGACGCTCGTGCCCACGACCGACGGCACCGCGACCAGGCTCAAGCTCTCGACGACCTGGCAGGGACGCGGTGGCGTCGGCGGCTTCTTCGAGCGCACCTTCGCGCCCAAGGGCCTGCGCCGCATCTATGACGACCTCCTGGACCGCCTCACCGAGAAGGTGCGGACGGCGCCCGGTTCATAACGATCGCTGTCAGCGGCTCGATGGCTTCAGATCGAAGGGCGCTCCGCCGAGACGATGATCATCGTCTCGTGCCGGCTCCATGCGCCCATCGGGGATGAGCGCGCGGGGGGGCCGCGTCGGGGTCGCAAATGGGATTGCGGTCGTGGAGGACGGTGGTCGAGCTGATGGAGGCTCTTCGGAAGCGTCTGGGACTGGCGAGCGGGCGCGTGCTGATCGTTGTGGTGGCGGTCGCCGCGCTGGTGGTCGCCGGCGGCGTTGCCGCCGCCGTCAGGGTGCAGAGCACCTCCGGCCGGATCCTCGCGGGCGTGCGGATCGACGGGGTCGACGTCGGCGGCATGACCCGTGAGCAGGCGCTCGCCGCCGTGCGCCAGCACGTCGCGCCGACGCTGAGCAGCAAGGTCGCGGTGCTGGCCCGGGGCGGGCGCTGGCATGTGACCCCGTCCGGGCTCGGCAGGACGCCCAAGATCGACCAGGCCGTCGATCAGGCCCTCGACGGTCCGGGGCTCCCGCTGCTGTCCAATCTCTGGCACCGGGTGAGCGGCCGGCCGGTGAGCCAGCAGACGGCGCTTGAGTACACCGGCAACGCCCGGCGGGTGGCGTCCTTCGTCGACTCGGTGGGCTCCGAGGTCGACCACACCCCGAGAGATGCCTCGATCACGTTGGTGGAGGGCAAGGTCGACCTGCGCCATTCGCGCGCCGGCCTCCGGCTGGACCAGACCGCGAGTGAGCAGATGGTGGCCGCGGCGCTGCGGAGCGGCCGCGCGACCACGGTGAAGCTGCCGACCAGGGCGCTGCGGCCTGACAGGTCCGACGCGGAGGCGGGCACGACCATCACCGTCGACCTGTCGACCAACACACTGCGGCTGTACCAGGGCCTCAAGCTGGTCAAGACCTACCCGGTGGCGACCGCCCGCGCGGGCTTCGCCACCCCGCGGGGCACCTGGCACGTCATGAGCAAGCTGGTCAACCCGAGCTGGCACAACCCGGACCCCACCGGCTGGGGCGCGGGAATGCCGCTGGTGATCCCGCCGGGGCCGGGCAACCCGCTCGGCACCCGGGCGCTGGCCCTGGATGCCGCCGGGATCCTGATCCACGGCAGCTACGCCTCGGGCTCGATCGGCAGCTACGCTTCGCACGGGTGCATCCGCATGCAGATCTGGGACGCCGAGGACCTCTTCCCGCGCGTGCCGGTTGACGCCCAGGTGCTCATCTACCGGTCGTAGCGCTGGGATCCCCCGCGGGGGCGCCCTCAGGCCTGCCGGCGTGCACCGCCCTCCGGGCCGACCCGCAGGATCTGCGGGGGGCCGAAGCCGGCGGCGGCGAAGCCGGCGCGGACGGCCGCGGCCACGGGCTCGACCCGGCCCTCGGGCACCAGGGCGAGCGCGCTGCCGCCGAAGCCCCCGCCGGTCATGCGCGCCCCAAGGGCCCCGGCCGCGAGCGCCGCGTCCACGGCGGTGTCCAGCTCTGGGCAGGACACCTCGAAGTCGTCGCGCAGGGAGGCGTGCGAAGCGGCCAGCAGCGGCCCGAGGCGGGTAAGCGACTCCATGGCGCGCAGCAGCTCGACCGCCTCCAGCACACGCGCGTTCTCGGTGACGACGTGCAGCGCGCGGCGCCGCCCGGGCTCCCCCAGCTCGCCTGCGGCCGCCTGCACCTGCTCGAGGGTGGCGTCGCGCAGGGCGGCCACCCCGAGCGCCCTGGCCGCCGCCTCCACCGCCGCGTGCCGCTCGGCGTAGGCGCCGTCGACCAGCCGGTGCGTCGCGCGCGTGTCGATCACCACCAGGCGCATGCCGGCCGCGTCCAGGGCGAGCGGCAGGTGCTCGGTGGCCAGCGTGCGGGTGTCGAGGAACAGCGCGTGACCCGCCCGTGCGAGCATGGAGACCATCTGGTCCATGACCCCGCAGGGCACGCCGACCGCCTCGACCTCGGCGCGCCGTGCCAGGCGGGCGAGCTCCACCCGGTCGGCCTCCTCCCGCTCGGCCCCGCGCTGGAGGTCGGTAAGGGCCAGAGCGGTGGCGCACTCCAGCGCCGCGCTGGACGAGAGCCCCGCGCCGGCCGGCACGTCGCCGTCGACCAGCAGGTCGGCGCCGCCGTCCAGCAGGCCGGCCTGCCCGAGCGCCCAGGCGACCCCGGCCGGGTACGCGCTCCAACCCTCGACCTTGCCGGGGCCGAGCTCGGCCAGGTCGACATCGAGCTGCCCGGCCTCCTGCAGGGACCAGCAGCGCAGCCGCCGCCCGCCGCGGCGGGCGGCGGCCACCAGGACCCCCCGATCGATCGCGACCGGCAGGACGAAGCCGTCAGAGTAGTCGGTGTGCTCGCCGATCAGGTTGACTCGGCCGGGCGCGAACCAGATGCCCTCGGGCGCCCGATCGGCACGGGCGCGGAAGGCGGCGGCGAGGGAGTCGAGCCTGCTGGTCGGGCCGCGGATGGAGAGCACCTCCAGACGAGAGCGGAGGGCGGCGAGGCCGCACCAGGTAGGGTAACAGCCGGGCTTGGTCGCCCAAAGAATGGCAACCGGCTATTGACATTCATGAAAGGTTGCGTTTCCATTCCTCCATGAACGAACAGCAACGAGCGATCCTACAGCAGGTGTCCGAAGGCCGGCTCAGCCCGGAGGAGGCCGCGATCCTGCTGGAACAGGCGGAGCAGGACCAGCAGGGCCAGCGAGATGAGCGGTCCGAGCGGGGCGAGCGGGGCGACGAGGCCGGGCAGGAGGAGGGCGTCGAGGGCGACGCCGAGCCCGGCCGCCAGTCCTCCCCGCCCGGCCCCGGGACCGAGGGCACGATCCGGCGCGTCCGGGTCATCGGGAGCTTCCGCTCGGCCCGCATCGTCGGCGACCCGACCGTGCGCGAGGCTGTCGCCGACGGTCCGCACGTGGCCCGCCGCGAGGGCGACCTGTTGATCATCGAGAGCGCCTTCGACGAGTCCGACCTGCCGGGCTTCATGTTCAACCGGGGACGCTGGAGCTGGCGCCTGACCGTCCCGCCCGACGTCGCCGGCTGGGGCGGCCGGGCCGGCCGCCCGCCACGCCCGCCACGCCCGCCGCGGCCGGGTCGATGGTCGAGCGGCGAGGAGGCCTGGCAGCGGCCGTGGGGCCACAGCCAGCTCACCGTGCGCATGCGGCCGGACCTCCCGCTGGAGGTCGAGCTGTCCGCGGGGACGCTGCGCGCCCATGGCGTCACCGGTCCGCTCCACTTCGACGTGCGGGCCGGCTCGGCCAGGATCGACGGCGCACACGGCCCGCTGGACGCGACGGTGGCCGCCGGCTCGTTCCGTGCCGACGCCATGCTGCGAACCGGCGAGTCGCACATCCGCTGCGACGCCGGCTCGGTTCGGATCCACCTCGAGCGCGGCTCCAGCGTCCTGGTGCGGGCGCGGGCCGAGCTCAGCCACCTCTCCCTGCCCGACCGCGGGGTCGTCCGCACCTGGAGCGGAGGCGAGCGCGAGGAGGTCAAGATCGGCGACGGAACCGCAACCCTCGACATCGACGCGAACATGAGCAACGTCGGGGTGACGGCGGACCGATGACCGAGCGACGCCCTCCCCGTGACTGCCCGGTCTGCGGCGAGACCCTCGCCCTCACCAGGCTGAGCTGCCGCGCCTGCGGCACCGAGCTGTCCGGCGACTTCCAGGCATGCGAGTTCTGCGCGCTCACCGGCGAGGACCGTGAGCTGCTGCGGGTCTTTCTGGTGTCCCGCGGCAACATGAAGGACGTGCAGCGGCACCTCGACGTGAGCTACCCGACGGCCCGGCTCCGGTTCGACGGCCTGCTGGCCAAGCTGGGGCTGGACCGCGGCGCCGCGGCGCCGGCCAACGGCCGGCTCGATGTCCTGCAGGCCCTCTCCCGCGGCGAGATCGACGCCTCCGAGGCCGAGCGGCGCCTCGCGCACTGAGCGATCCGTGAACGACACGGCCCGACCCCGGCTCCCGCGGCGCGGTTGCAGCCGGATTGGACGTAACCGGCACGTTCGGGTGGCACGAATACTGGGAAGCTCGTAGCGAAGCCACGGCATCCTGCGGATACGTCCATTGACGGTGACGGCCCCCGCGGCGAGAAGATACGGCACCCGACAGATGGTCGATCGGCGGGATCGTCTAGGGAGCCCAAGGAGCCGCCCAGACCAAACTCCAACACCAGGCGAGCGAAACGGCCGCTACCCCCACATCGGCCGTTACCTCCCGCCCGCCACCGAAAGTATTAAGAAATCCCCTACAGCCTTACCCCCATATGACCGACCGATCACTGGGGAGGACGATGAACATTGGAATAGTGTCCACGCGCTTCCGCGGGACCGACGGAGTCACTCTCGAGTCGAGCAAGGCGGCCGACACCCTCGAGGAGGGTGGACATACGCCCGTCTGGTTCGCGGGCGAGCGCGGCCACCGGTTCCAGCCCGGCGTAACCTTCCCGCTGGCCCATTTCAAGCACCCTGCGGTGCGGCGATTGGAGCAGGCTTCGTTCGGCGGCGAGCTGACGCCCGAGATGCTGGAATCGATGGAGTCGCTCACCCGCGAGCTGAAGGACGAGCTGCGGCGGTTCGTGGCCGACTTCGACGTCGACGCCGTGCTGGCCGAGAACGTGCTCTGCCTGCCGATGCATCTGCCGCTCGGCTTGGCGCTCGGCCAGCTGCTGGCGGAGACCGGCATGCCCGCCGTCGCCCACCATCACGACTTCGCCTGGGAGCGGGTACGGTTCCGGCGCACGGCCATCCCCCACCTGCTGGACACCGCCTTCCCGCCCGCCATGGACAACCTCCGCCACATGGTGATCCAGTCGGCCGCCCGCGACGAGCTCGAGCGCCGCCGCGGCCTGAAGTCGATCGTGCTCCCCAACGTCATGGACTTCGAGCGCGGCCCGGCCGCGCCGGGCGACGGCCCCGCCTACCGCCGGACCGCCGGCCTCCAGGCCGAGGACGTGCTGCTGCTGCAGCCGACCAGGGTGGTGCCGCGCAAGGGCATCGAGACCACCCTGCAGCTCGCCTACGAGCTGGCCGACGACCGTGTCAAGGTGGTCGTCAGCCACAACGAAGGGGACGAGGGCCCCGAGTATGGCCGCTTCCTGCGCCAGGAGGCGGAGCAGCTGGGGGTCGACCTGCGCTTCGCGCCGGTCGGCGCCGGCCCTGAGGACGACCCCGGCCGGCCGACGCTGGCCGACGCCTACGCCGCCGCCGACCTCGTCTGCTACCCGAGCCGCTACGAGGGCTTCGGCAACGCGCTGCTCGAGGCGTTCTTCCACCGCTGCCCCGTGCTGGTCAACCGCTACCCGGTGTATGCGCGCGACATCGCCCCCACCGGCGTGCGCTGCATCGAGATCGAGGACGGCGAGCTCACCGGCGAGGCGATCAAGCACGCGGCCGCCTGGCTCGAGGAGCCCGGCCGTTACCAGGACGAGGTCGAGACCAACTACCGGATCGGCCGCGAGCACTTCTCCTTCGCGGTGATCCGGGAGCGCCTCCTCCCCCTGTTCGGCTCGGGCCTGACGGCCTGAGCGCGGTCCGCACCCAGGCCAGGAACGTTCGCTCGTTGGCGAGGCTGTAGCGGTAGTCGGGCTCCTGGCCGACCTGCCACCATGAGGGCTCGGGCATGGGGCGAACGGTAGCACCCGGCTGGCCGGACCTGGAGGACAGCGCGGTGGACGTGGATGCCGAGATCGGGCGGCTGTACGAGCTGCCGCCGGGGGAGTTCGTCGCCGCCAGGGACGAGCTGGGGCGGCGGCTGCGCGCGCAGCCGCCCGACGATCGGGCCGCGGCCGAGCGGGTGCGCGGGCTGCGCCGGCCGACCGTGGCCGCCTGGGCGGTGAACCAGGTGGCACGGCGGCACGCCGAGCTGGTCGCCGAGCTGGTCGAGTCGGGCGACCGGCTGCACCAGGCGCAGCGGCGCGCGCTCTCGGGCCTGCGCGACAGCGGTCTGCGGGCGGCGGCGGCCGAGCGCCGCGAGCGGCTGGACCGGCTGGTGGCGGCGGCGAGCCGCGTGCTGGTGGAAGCGGGGCGGCCGCCGGAGCCGCACCGGGACGCGATCGCCGCCACCTTCGAGGCGGCGTCGGTCGACCCCGAGGCGGCCGCGGCGGTCCGGCGCGGCACGCTCGCGCACGAGCTGGCCGCCCCCACCGGGTTCGGCGAGGTCAGCGGCCTGGAGCTGCTGCGGGCGCCAGCGCCCACGCCCGCGGGCAAGCCGGCGGACAAGGCCGCCGGACGCCCGGCCCACCGGACCGGACGGGTGGACGCGGCCCAGCGGCGCCAGCTCGAGGCCGCCCGGCGCCGGCAGGACGACCTGCGGCGCAGGGTCAGGGAGCTGGACCGGGTCGCCGCGGAGACGCGGGAGGTCGCCGAGCAGGTGGGGCAGGAGGCGGAGAGCAACGGTCAGGCCGCCCAGCGGCTGATGGACGAGGCCCGGCGGGCGCGCCGCGCCGCCGAAGACGCCCGGCGTGCCGCCGAGGAGGCCCGCCGGGAGGCGGAGATCGCCAGAGACCACGCGCAGCGGACCCTGCGCCGCTCGCGCTCGGCGACGGAGCGTGCTGTCGAGGCCGAAGCCGGGGCATGGTCGGCGCGAGAGGCCCTGGAGGAGGCGGAGCGCCAGCTCGCCGACCTGGAGTCCGACGAGTAGCGCGCTCCCCCCGAATTGGAACCAAACCCGCTCAGGCGACGGCCGCGGGCTCGGTGTGCGTGCGGCCGTACAGGGTGGTGCGCTGCTCCAACCGGCGACCGAGAGGCTCGACGATGGCGCGGAACTCGTCGACCTCCATCATCTGTCCGTGGCTAGCGCCCGCCGCGCGGCTGATGTTCTCGTCCATCAGCGTCCCGCCGAGGTCGTTGACGCCCGCGAGCAGCATCTGGCGGACCCCCTCCGCGCCCATCTTCACCCACGAGACCTGGATGTTGTCGATCAGGCCGTGGTAGGCGATGCGGGCGACGGCATGGATCAGCAGCGCCTCGCGGAAGGTCGGGCCGGGCCGCGCCTGGCGCTTCAGGTAGATCGGCGCGCCCATGTGGACGAACGGCAGCGGCACGAACTCGGTGAAGCCGCCCGTCTCCGCCTGCAGGGCACGGGTGCGCAGCAGGTGACGGGCCCAGTGCCTGGGGTGCTCCACGTGCCCGAACATGATGGTGATGTTGGAGCGCAGCCCCACCGAGTGGGCCGTGCGGTGCACCTCGAGCCACTCGTCGGTGGTGACCTTGTCCGGGCAGATCACCGCGCGGACCTCGTCGTCCAGGATCTCCGCGGCGGTGCCCGGCAGGCTGCCCAGGCCCACCTCCTTGAGCCGCAGCAGGTAATCGCGCAGCGGCTCGTCCAGCCGCCGCGCGCCCTCGTGGACCTCCAGGGCGGTGAAGCCGTGAACGTGCATCTCGGGCACGGCCGCCTTCACCGCGCGCGCGACGTCGATGTAGTAGTCGCCGTCGAAGCTGGGGTGGATGCCCCCCTGGAGGGTGACCTCGGTAGCGCCGCGCCGATGGGCCTCGACCACCCGCCGCGCAACCTCCTCGAGGTCGAGCAGGTACGGAGCGCCACGCAGGTTCAGGCTGAGCGGTCCCTTCGAGAAGGCGCAGAAGCGGCAGCGAAAGGTACAGACGTTGGTGTAGTTGATGTTGCGGTTGCGCACGAAGGTGACCACCTCGCCGGCCGTCCGGCGACGCAGCTCGTCAGCCACCTCGGCCAGCGCGCGGAGCTGGGGACCGCGGGCCTCGAACAGCGCCACCAGCTCGTCCTCGCCGGGCTGCTGACCGGCGAGGACGCCGGCCAGCACCTCGCCGACCCGCCCCCGGGCGGTGGGCGTCGGCGTGGCCGGCGGAGATGCCTGGGGCGGGAGCGGGATCAGCGTCGGCGGCGGCTCCAGGTCGCCGGCCGACCAGCTCGCATCCCGCCCGAGCCCCTCGGCGTCGGCGCGGTCCAGCACCGGGAAGCGCATCGCCTCATCCAGCCAGCGCCGCGGCTCGGCGGCCATCTCCGGGTAGATCGTCAGGCGCGGGGCGAGCGCGAAGCCCGCCGCCTCGGTGACCTCGCGCAGGCGCTCGAGCGCGGGCCAGGGCCGCTCCGGGTTGACGTGGTCGGCGGTGACTGGGCTGACCCCGCCCCAGTCGTCGATGCCCGCCGCCAGCAGGACGCCGAACTCCTCGGTCAGGTTCGGCGGCGCCTGCAGGTGGATGCTCGGGTCGAGCAGCACCCGGGCGGCCGCGATCGTCCACAGGTACTCCTCCAGCGTGGGCGCTGGCACACGGGCCATGGCCGTGCCCGGCTTGGGGCGGAAGTTCTGGACGATCACCTCCTGCACGTGGCCGTGACGGCGGTGGGCGGCGTCGATCGCCGCCAGCGCCTCCAGCCGCTCGGCGCGGGTCTCACCGATGCCGACCAGCACACCGGTGGTGAAGGGGATCCGCAGCTCTCCGGCCGCCTCGAGGGTGGCGAGCCGGCGGGCGGGCAGCTTGGTCTCGCAGCCGAAGTGCGCGCCGCCACGCGCCAGCAGCCGCTCCGAGAGGGACTCGAGCATGGTCCCCTGGCTGGCCGTGACCGGCCGCAGCCTGGCCAGCTCGTCGCGCGACAACGCGCCGGCGTTGGCGTGGGGCAGCAGACCCGTCTCGGTCACCACCAGCCGGCATGCCTCGGCCAGGTAGTCGACGGTGGAGCCATGGCCCGACGCGGCCAGCGCCTCGCGCGCCACCGGGTAGCGCTCCTCCGGCCGCTCGCCGAGGGTGAACAGGGCTTCGTGGCAACCGGCCGCGGCGCCGGCCCGGGCGATCTCCAGCACCTGCTCGGGCGACAGGTAGGGCGCGGCCTGGGTGGCCGGGGGCTTGGAGAAGGTGCAGTAGCCGCAGTGGTCGCGGCAGAGCATGGTGAGCGGGATGAAGACCTTGGGCGAGTACGTGATCCGGGTTCCGTGGTGCTCGGCGCGGATGCGGCCCGCCGCCGCCATGAGCTCGTCGGTGGGGGTGGATGCGGTGACCGTGATCGCGGACATGCGAGCAGGGTTCACGAGATCACTGCAAAAAGTCAAGGGACTCGGCGGCTTCGGCGGGCAGACCGGATCAACCGAGGTCCTCAACGTGGTAGGTTGCGGACATGCCGAAGCGATACGCCTTGCAAGGACCGGTGGCACGGGCGCTCGAAGTGACCGGGGATCGCTGGACCCTGCTCCTGATCCGCGAGCTGCTGCTCGGCAGCGCTCGTTTTGCGGAGCTGGAGCGCACGCTCGCCGGTATCCCGTCGAACCTGCTCTCCGAGCGGCTGCGGCTGCTCGAGGACGAGGGGATCGCCTACCGGGACGCCGCCGACCGCGCCTACCGGCTGACCCCGAAGGGCCGCGACCTGGCCCCGGTGCTCGCCGGCCTGGCCACCTGGGGACTGCGGTACTACGGGGACCAGCCCTCGGCCACGGCCGTCCACGCCGGCTGCGGCGGGCGGGTCCACACCCACTCGACCTGCACGCGCTGCGGCTCGATGGTCGCGACCACCGAGCTCGACCTGCGCGGGCGGGACCAGGCCGCGCGCAGCGCCTGAGCGGCGGTCAGCCGAGCGCCACCGGCGTGGCGCCGCCCACGACCGCCTCGACGATCGCTGCCGCGCCGACGATCCGCGCGCCCGGGACCAGGTCGTCCTCGGTGATGCCGCGCGGCGTGGTGCAGGCGCTGCAGCCCCAGACCTGCCCGCCCGCGTCCACGAAATCCGTCATGAGCTGCGCCAGCTTCGGAAAGCCCTCCAGCTCGACCTCGTCGGCGTAGCCGCGCCTGCAGAGCCAGGCGCCCTCGACGGTGAGCAGCACGATCGCCTCCTGGCCGGAGGCGACGGCCACGTTGGCGGCGACGAACGGAACGATCGCCCGCTCGGGATCGTCCCGCCCGTGCGAGCAGTGGAACAGCAGTCGCGCCATGCGGCCGCTAGCCCGGGACCGGTGGCGCGACGGTCGGTCGCGCCTCGCCGCTGGCCTCCGCAGAGCTCTCGGCGGGGATGGCGCAGCCGACCATGCCGTGCTTCTCGAAATAGCGCTGGTGGTACGCCTCGGCGGGCCAGAAGGCCGAGGCCGGGGTGATCTCGGTCACGATCGGGCGGTGGAACTGCGCCTGCGCCCGCTCCCTGGAGGTGCGAGCCGCCGCCTCCTGCTCGGGCGTGAAGTGGAAGATGGCCGAGCGGTACTGCGTGCCGATGTCCGGCCCCTGGCGGTTGAGCTGGGTCGGGTTGTGGATCCCCCAGAGGACCTCCAGCAGCCGCTCATACGAGACCTCGTCCGGGTCGAATTCGATCTGGACAGCCTCGGCGTGCCCGGTGCGGTCGCTGCACACCTCCCGGTAGGTGGGGTGCTCGGTGTGCCCGCCGGAGTAGCCGACGGTGACGTCGACCACCCCCGGGACCTGCCGGAAGGCCGCCTCGACCCCCCAGAAGCATCCCGCCGCGAACATGGCCTTCTCGGTCGCCATGCCAGCCTGCCTCCTCAATCGCTGATTCGTTTGCCGGAAATGCCCACAGCCCGGCCACAGCCCGGCCGCGGCCTACCCGCGCCACCCAGAGTACAACCCGGCGCGCGGACCAGGGATTCCGGTCAGCTCTCCCTCCGGCACGACGAAGGCATGCCCGCCGGGCGCGGCGCTCACCCACCGCCCGGGGATCCAGGCGAGGTACCCGATGGGGGGGTTCGGGGGGGAGATGCCCCGGGCTCCCCCCCGAACGCAACCACCTCGAGCCCGAAGAGCTCCAGGCGGTGCTCCGGGCACAGGCCGAGGCTGGTCGCCTCCGGGCGGTCGCAGGCGCGCATGCTGCCGTCGGGCAGCCGCACGTCGGCCCAGCAGAGGTCGGCCGCCTGCGGGGCGCGATACAGCGCGCGCGCCGCCGCCAGCGACAGCGGAGCGACCGGGCCGTCCCGCTCTGGATCCATCGTCAATCGGACTCCCAGGCGGCCCGCGGACGGTGCGGGGCCGCCGGTCGGAGATGCCTCGATGCCTGTTATCGGCAGTATCGCCCGCTCGGATTAGCGGATTGACGAACCGCTCCGGTTACATCCACAGATCCGCCCGGAGCGGCCCCTTCCCCGCCGCGCTCCGTTAGGGTGGGAGAACCCACTACCGAGCACGGAGGCCGCCCACCGCAATGGAACTGCACGCGATCGACCTCCTCTTGCTCCTCCTGCTGGTGATCGCCGCGGTGAGCGGCTGGAGGCGCGGCTTCGCGGTGGTGAGCCTCGGCTATGCGGGCCTGCTGGTCGGCCTGGCGCTCGGCGCCTGGGCGGCGACCCGGGTGGGGTTGTTCATCTCAGCCGAGGACTCCCTGCGCCGGCTGCTGCTCGGCATCGTGGTGTTCTTCCTGGTGGCGGCCGTCTGCCACAGCCTGGCAACGCGCCTGGGGACGCAGCTCCACGCTGTCCTCACGGGCAGGATCGCGGGCGGGCTGGACTCGGTCGGTGGCGCCGTGGTCGCCGTCGGGGTGACCGCGATCGCCCTGTGGTTCGTCGGCCTCACGCTCGGCAGCGTGCCGTTCTCGCCGCTGGCGCGCGCGGTGAGCGACTCGGCGGTGCTGCGCACCATCGACCGCGTCGCGCCGCGGCCGCCGGCGGCGCTTGCGCAGCTCCGCGGGCTGCTCGCTCACTCGCCGTTCCCGGATGCCTTCGCCAACCTGCGCCCGTCGACCGGTGGTGGCACGCCACCGGGCGCGATCACCACCGCCGGGATCCGGCGCGCCGCCGCCGCCACCGTGCAGATCGAGAGCGAGGGCTGTGGCGGCCTGCTGTTCGGCAGCGGCTTCCCGGTGGACAGCCAGCTGGTGGTGACGAACGCGCACGTCGTGGCCGGAACCGGCCGCCACCGCGTGCTCACCCAGGGCGGCGGGCAATTCGCCGCCACGGTCGTCTGGTTCGACCCGAAGCGGGACCTGGCCTTCCTGGATGTGCCCGGCCTCCAGATCCAGCCCCTGACGCTCGAGGGCTCGGTGCGCCCGGGAACCCCTGGCGCCGTGATCGGCTACCCCGGGGGCGGCGGCGAGGTCGTCGTCGGCGCCAGGGTCATGGCGCGCACCGCGGCGGTGGGACGCGACATCTACTCGTCCTCGCTGGTCCGCCGCGAGATCTACGTGCTCCGCGCGAAAGTCCGCAAGGGTGACAGCGGCGGGCCGGTGGTCAACCGCTCCGGTCATCCCCTGGGAGTGGTGTTCGCCGCCTCGACGGTCGACCCCAACGAGGGCTACGCGCTGACCGGCAGCGAGCTGCGCACGGTCCTGGGCCAGCTCGGCTCACGCCGCGCCGAGGTCGGGGTCGGCGAGTGCGCCACCTGAGCCGCGGTGGCCCGGGTGTCCCGTGGCCTCAGCCCGCGAAGCCGTTGCCGTGCGCCATGGCCCGCAGGTCCAGCGCCTTGTCCAGGACGTCGGCGGCGACCCCGTGGTCGAGGGCCACCTCGCGCAGCGAGCGGCCGGTGGCCGCGGCCTCCTTCGAGATCGCCGCCGCCTCGTCGTAGCCGACCACCGGGTTCAACGCCGTGACCAGCACCAGGGTCGACTCGGCAAGCTGCCTGGCGTGCTCGCTGTTGGCCGTGATCCCGTCGACGCACTTGGTGGCGAACTCGCGGCAGGCCGCGGCCAGGTAGGTGAGCGACTGGAGGAGGTTGCGTGCCATCAGCGGGATGTACACGTTCAGCTCGAAGCTGCCCGACAGCCCGCCGATGGTGATGGCCGCGTCGTTGCCGATGACCTGTGCCGAGACCTGGGTGAGGACCTCGCACATGACCGGGTTGACCTTGCCCGGCATGATCGAGGAGCCCTTCTGCAGCTCGGGCAGGTTGATCTCGCCCAGGCCGGCGCGCGGCCCGGAGCCCATCCAGCGCACGTCGTTGGCGATCTTGGTGCAGCTCACCGCGACCGTCTTGAGCGCGCCGCTCAGCTCGACCAGCGCGTCCCTGGCGCCCTGCGCCTCGAACGGGTGCGCCGGTGGCGCCAGCGGCAGGCCGGTGGCGGCCGCCACCCGCTCGCGCACCTTGGCGGCGAAGTCGGGATGGGTGTTCAGACCGGTGCCGACCGCCGCCCCGCCGAGCGGCAGCTTGCCGACGCGCGGCAGGACGGCGCGGACGCGCTCGGCGCCCTCACGGATCTGGGCCGCGTAGCCGGCGAGCTCCTGGCCGAGCGTGACCGGGACGGCGTCCATCAGGTGGGTGCGTCCGGGCTTGACCACGCCAGCGAGCTCGGCCGACTTGGCGGCGAGCGAGCGCTGCAACGTCTCGAGGGCAGGGATCAGGACGCGTTCGGCCGTGTCGAGGACGGCGAGGTGCACCGCGCTGGGGAAGACGTCGTTGGACGACTGGCCCAGGTTGACGTGGTCGTTGGCGTGCACGTCCCCACCGGCGAGGGTGGCGACGACCTCGTTGGCGTTCATGTTGGTGGAGGTCCCGGAGCCGGTCTGGAACACGTCGATCGGGAACTGGTCGTCGTGCTCGCCGGCGGCGACCGCCTCGGCGGCCGCGATGATGCGCTCGGCCCGCTCGCGCTCGAGCCCGCCGAGCTCGGCGTTGACCCGGGCGGCCTCGGCCTTGATCCGTCCGAGCATGTGGATCACCTGCGCCGGTACCCGCTCGCCGGAGATCAGGAAGTTGCGGATCGCTTTCTCGGTCTCACCCTTCCACAGCTTGGTCATGTCCGGTCCTCCACGTCGTTGTCGCGCCCAGCCAATGCTACGACCGCTGGCTCGGCTACCCGGTGTTCTGCAGGCCGGCGGCGACGCCGTTGACGGTGAGCTGGACGAGGTCGGCGATCCGGGCGGCGCGCTCCGGGTCCTCGACCCCGGCGCGCAGCTCGGCGAGGAAGCGCACCTGGATGAACGAGAGCGCGTCCACGTAAGGGTTGCGCAGGTCGACCGCGCGGCGCAGGACGGCTCGCCGCGCCAGCAGCCGGTCGCTGCGGGTCACCTCCAGGATGCCTGCCCGGCTGCGGCGGAACTCCTCGCGGATGGCCTGGGTCAGCTCGGGCCGCCCGCCCTGGTCCAGGTACAGCCCGGCGATCAGCGGGTCGGCCTTGGCCAGGCTCATCTCGGCGTTGTCGATCAGCGAGGTGAAGAACGGCCACTGGTCGTACATGCGCCGCAGCAGCTCGAGCCCGCCCGGCTCGCGCGCGAGCACCTCGAGCCCGGTCCCAAGGCCGTACCACCCCGGAAGGTTGCAGCGGTTCTGGCTCCAGGCGAACACCCACGGGATGGCGCGCAGGTCCTCGAGGTCGCGCCCGGCGCCGCGGCGGGCGGGCCGGGAACCGATGGCGAGCTGCGAGAGCTCCTCGATCGGGGTCACCCGCGCGAAGTAGTCGACGAAGCCCGGCCTGGCGACCAGGGACCGGTAGGCCGCCTCGGACGCGGTCGCCATGCGCAGGGCGTCGCCCATGAAGCGTCGCTCCGACGCGGCCAGCGCCGCCTCGTGCGCCTCGGTCGATGCCAGCAGCACCGCCCAGGTCACCTGCTCGAGGTGGCGGCGGCCGATGGCAGGGTGGCCATAGCGGGCGAAGATCACCTCGCCCTGCTCAGTGACCTTGAAGCGGCCCGCCACCGAGCCTGGGGCCTGCCCGCGGATGGCGCGCCCGGCCGGTCCGCCGCCCCGCCCGAGCGCGCCGCCGCGGCCGTGGAAGAGGGTCAGCTCGACCTGGCTACGGCGGGCCCAGGCGACCAGCTCACCCTGAGCACGGTACAAGGCCACATTGGCGGCGAGGAACCCGACGTCCTTGGCCGAGTCCGAGTAGCCGAGCATGACCTCCACGCACCGGCCATGGTCGTCCAGCCACGCCGCCACCCCGGGCAGCGCCACGTACTCGTCCAGCACCCGCGGCGCCGCCTCGAGATCGGCGCGTGACTCGAACAGCGGCACCACGTCCAGCTCCAGCGAGCCATCCGGCACGGCCAGCCGCCCGAGCGCCCGCACCGCCGCCAGGTCCGCCGCGGAGCGGCTGAAGCTCACCACATAGCGGCGGCAGGCCTCCGCGCCCCAGCGGGCCTGCAGCTCGGCCATGACCCGCAGCGTGGCGAGCACCTCGTCCGCGAGCTGCGAGCTCCCGGACGCGGCCGGGCCCGGACCCGGGGAGCCGTCGCGGGCGAGCCGGTCGAGCGCGACGGCGTCACCGGCGCTGGCGGGCGCCAGCTCCTCGATCACCCGCGCGTGGACGCCGGAGTGCTGGCGCACCTCCAGCGAGGCCAGGTGGAAGCCGAACGTCTCCGCCTGCCAGCGAAGGTGCTGCAGCTCGCCGTAGGCGAGTCGGGCCGCGCCGGCGACCGCCAGCGACTCCTGCACCAGCGCGAGGTCGGCGAGGAACGCGCCCGTTGACACGTAGGCGCCGGGCCGCCGCAGGCGGGTGGCGGCCAGCCGCCCGGCAGCCAGGATGAGCTTGCGGCGGTGCGGCTCGTCCGGGGCGCGCTTGCGGATCTCGGCCGCCAGGGCCGGCAGGTCCACCTCGTCCCGCCCCAGCGAGGTGAGCAGCGGGGCGGAGGGCGGCGTCGAGTCGGCCGAGACGCTGAGTGAGCGCGCGACCCGCCGGGTGACCGCCTCCAGCCCGCGCAGCACGTGCTCCGCCTGGATGCCAAGGGCTGCCCTGGTGACCTCCGCGGTCACCGTGGGGTTGCCGTCGCGGTCGCCGCCAACCCAGCTCCCCCAGTGCAGGTACGGCCGCAGCCCGGGCGCCCGCGTCCCGACCCTGTCCCCCTGCAGCGCCAGGTCCAGTTCGCGGTACAGGTCAGGGACCAGCCGGAAGAGCGTCTCGTCGAAGACCGACATGACCGTTCGAACCTCGTCGAGCGCGGTCGGGCGCTGGTGGCGCAGCTGGGCGGTGCGCCACAGGATGGTGACCTCCTCGAGCAGCCGGCGGTGGGCGTCGGCCTCCTCCGAGGCCGACAGGCGCGGGTCGTCCAGCCGCTCGACCAGCTTGCCGATGCGGCGCAGGGCGTCGACCACCGCCCGGCGCCGCGCCTCGGTGGGATGCGCCGTGAGCACGGGCCTGACCTCGAGCCGCTCGAGGAGGGCGGCCAGCGCTCCCTCCCCCGCCGTGGCGCGGACCTCGGCGATCGCCTCGGCCAGCGACTCACGCACCGGCTCCCGTGGGGGCGCCGGTCCCGATCCCGGCTCGCCGGGCGCGCCGGCAGGGCCCGTCGGGCCGGGTGGGCCGGGCCCCCGGCTCCGCTCGCGCAGGATGCGCGCCCGGTAGTGCTCCTCGGCGAGGTTCACGAGCTGGAAGTAGACGGTGAAGGCCCGTGCGACCGACTCGGCCCGGTCGAGGTCCAGTCCGGCCACGATCCCGACCACCTGCCTGAGCTGAGTCTCCCGGTCGGTGGTGCTGCGCAGCTCGATGGCGGCGTGGCGCAGCCGCTCCACGTCGGCGAGCAGCTCCGGGCCCTCGGACTCCACCAGCACCCGCCCGAGCACTCCACCGAGCAGCCGGACGTACCGGCGCAGCGGCGCGGGCGTCTGCTCACGCTCCAGCCGAGCCTGCGCGGCCGGCGTGGTGGCCACCGCGGCCGGGCTGCCATCGGGCCGACGTCGAGCCACCGGCCCTTCATCGGAACCCATGCCGCCGATGGTAGCTACCCGGCCAGGACGCTCACCAGGACCCGCCGTCGGGGGTTGTCCCGGTTGCGGTCCACCAGGCAGATCCGCTGCCAGGTCCCCAGCGCCAGCCGCCCGCCGGTCACCGGGATGGTCAGGGAGGGGCTGGCGAGGAGCGGCAGCAGGTGGTCGGCGCCATGGCCCCGGCTGCCATGCCGGTGCACGTAACGGTCGTCCTTGGGCAGCAGGCGGTCGAGCAGCTCCTCGAGGTCCTCCTCCGAGCCCGACCCTGTCTCCATCACGATGAGCCCGGCGGTCGCGTGCGGCACGAACACGCTCACCAGGCCGTCGCTCGCGCCAGCCTCCCGCACGGCGTCGACGACCTCCGAGGTCAGGTCGACGACCTGCCGTCTCCCCGTCTCGACCGCCAGCTCGACTGTGTGCATGCCCGACCCCCTTGATGCAGGAGGACGCTAGCATGCCCCCTCCGCGACCGCTTGAAGCTGCGGCCCTCTACCCCGGCGCACGCCGGCCGTGGAGGTAGGCGATCTCCGCCACAAGGGCGGAAAGCAGCAGGATGGCGGCGCCACCAGTCGCATCGCCCAGAGCGGCCGGCTGGCCGGCGGCGCCGATCAGCAGCGCCGCCGGGATGCCCAGCGCGAGCCCGGCCAGCAGTGGACCGGCCGCGGCCCAGGTGACCAGGTAGGCGGGGCCGCCGAGCTCGCCAAGGCCGTATGCGGTCGTCAGCGTGCCGGGCGAGAGCCGCCCACGCTGGCCCACGATGGCCGCGGCGCCCACCAGGACCGCGGCGATCAGCGGGCAGCCGGCGAGCGCCAGCCACGCCGCCGAGCCGTGGAGCAGGCCCAGCGCCCACGCCAGCCCGGTCGCGGTCACGCCGATCACGGTGAGGGCCGACGCTGGCACGAGACAGTGGAGCAGCAGCAGCTCGCCCCAGGTCCAGGGAAGCTGGCGGCTGGCATCGGGCTGGTCGGCCTCGGCCCGCAACGGCTCCGCGAGCTGCGCGGCGGCCAGGTACCCGGCCAGGATCGCGGTGGCCACCAGCACCCGCCGGTCGGGCTCGGCGGCCACCGCCACGACGCCCGCTCCGGCCAGCGTCAGCGCCCAGCCGAGCCGCGCTGGGACGCGCAGGGTGGCGAGCGCGTCGCGCCACGGCACGGCGAGCCAGCGCCAGCTCGGGCGGGGCAGGCGCAGGCGCCGGACGCTGAGCGCGCTCCGCGCGCTCCGGCGGCGCAGCAGGGCGACGCCGCGGGCGTCGAGGTTGTAGAGGTTGGCTGCGAGCCCGGAGCGGGCCGCCGCCCGGCGTGCCAGCTCCTCGGTGGCCACCGTGCCGGCCCGGACCCAGGCGACCAGCAGCGCCGCCACCGTCGCCGCGGCGAGCAGCGCGACCTGGGCAGGCCAACCCGGCACGCTCGCGCCGGCCGCCGCCACCAGCGGCCCGACCGCCCAGCCCCATGGGCCGGTCCAGAGCACCGCCGTGGCGCCGGCCACCCTGCTCGGAGCCAGCGCGACCGCGACGGCGAGGAGCAGCGCCAGCGGGCTGGCGCGCAGCACCGCCCGGGTGGCCACCGGCGAGCGCTCGACCAGCCAGCCGAGCGCGGCGGCGAGCAGGCCGAGCGCGGCCGGCCCCAGCACGGCCGCCGCCAGGAGCGCTCCCGCGGCAACGCCCAGCTCCGCCTCGATCAGCACGAAGGCACCGAAGCCGAGCAGCGCTCCGGTCGCGGCACCGGCCACCAGCCCGCGTGCCAGCCGGGAGTGCACCAGGCTGGCCCTGGCGAGCGGTGCGCCCAGCAGCCACTGAACGTCCGGCGCACGGAACACCACCGGACCCTGCCAGGTGGCATAGCGCAGCGCCGCCAGCAGCCCGAGCAGCAGGGCGGCCGCACCGGCGCGGGCGATCCCACCTTCCAGCAGCCAGGCCGCCGTCGCTCCCCGAGCCGGGCTCTGGCGCAGGAGCCGGAACACGATAATCAGGCCGACGACCAGGTACAGGCCGGCCCCGTAGGCGTTGGTGAACCGGTCGGAGCGCTGTCCCGCCGGCCGGTGCGCGCGGCGCCATTCGCGGAGGTGGGCCAGCACCGGCCGGGCAGGGACCGGATCGCTCACCGCAGCCCCAGGCGGGTCGCCTCGGCACCGGCGACGACCGGCGCGTAGTCACCCGCGTCGACCACGCGGCCGTCGTGCAGCACCACCGCCCGGTCGGCGAGCCCCTCCGAGAAGGCGAGCTGGTGCGTGGTGAGCACGATCGCGATCCCATCAGCCTTGATGCCGGCGAGCAGCTCGCGCAGCATCTCCTGCGAGGGCGGGTCGAGGCCGACGACGGGCTCGTCCAGCAGCAGCACCTCGAACGGGCGCACCAGCGTGCAGGCAAGCTGGGTCTTCTGCCGCATGCCGCGCGAGAGCTGGCTCGGCACGAAGTCGCGCCGCGGCGCCAGGTCCAGCGCCTCCAGCAGGTCGTCGATGCGCTGGTCGAGGCGGTCGCCCACACCGTGGGCGAGCCCCACCAGCTCGAGGTGCTCTACCACGGTGAGGTCGTCGTAGAGCAGCGGGCTGTCGGGCACGAACGCGAGCGCGGCCCGTGCCCGGTGGGCGTCGGAGGCGCGGTGCATGTCGACCCCGGCCACGGTCACGGTGCCAGCGGTCGGCTCGAGCTGCCCGGCGGCCAGCCGCATCGTGGTGGTCTTCCCCGAGCCGTTGTGGCCGATGAGCGCGACGCATTCCCCAGGCGCCACCTCGAGGTCGATTCCCTCGAGCGCGACCACGTCGCCGTACGCTTTCCGCAACCCGTGGACGGCCAGCACGGGAGGTCTCGACATGCGCCAACACTACTACCGCGGGCTCGGAAAAGAGCTGCATCGAGCACCGGTAGCCCTCCGCGGCGTCGCGGTCAGGTGCCAGGCAGCGGCGGGGTCCCGCCGACGTCGTAGGCGAGCAGGTCGCCGTCCCGGCGCACGCCATCGGTCGGACGGTGCGGCTCCAGCCGGCCGCGATGGTCGAGGTGCTCCACGGCGGCGCCGCGGACCAGGGTGGCCGCGTCCGCGAGCAGCCGGCGGTGGCAGCGCCACCACAGCGTCTCCGAGCACATCGCCACGGTCGGCGCGTCCGCCGCCTCCGCCAGCAGCCGGTCGAGCGCGGCCCAGAAGGGGGGCGTGCGCATGTAGTCGGCGTAGCCGCGGAAGGCTGGATGGCGCAGGACCTGGTTCACCGAGGCCGGGTCGGCCTTGCGCCGCCAACCGCCGAGGTCCCGCTCCCAGCGGTAGGCGATGCCCGCCTCGCGCAGCCAGCCGGCCATCTCATCGCGGCCGAACTGCGGGTTGCGCCGGCTGCCGGGCGCCGTGCGCACGTCCACCAGGCGCTGGACCCTCACCCCCTCGAGCAGGGCGACCAGCTCCTCCACGGTGGCGGTCCCGTGCCCCACCGTGACCAGACGAGCGGACATCGCACCAGGCCAGCCGAAACTATCTGGTGAGCCGCTCGGTCAGCACGACGGCGTAGTACGACAGCGGGAAGGCCATCAGCAGCGAGTCGATCCGGTCGAGCACGCCGCCGTAGCCCATCACCAGGCTGCTGGTGGCGGTGGTGTGGAAGGCCCGCTTGATGAAGTTGTCGGTGAGGTCGCCCCAGAGGCTGCCTACCGCGACGACCACCACCAGCACGACCACGACGGCGATCGACCAGGTCCGGGGGACGGCCACCCACAGCAGGGCGATCGCAAGCGCCGCGCCGAGCAGGTTGCCGAGCGCCCCCGACCAGGACTTGCCCGGAGCGACCTCGTGGGAGAGCCTGGGGCTCTTGATCGCCCGGCCGACCACCCACGAGGCGACGTCGGAGACGGCCACGGCGACTGTGACCAGCACCAGGAAGTTCAGCCCCCACGGCTCGGCCGACTTCACGAACACGATGTAGCCCATGGGCAGGCCGACGTAGACATACGCGAACAGCGTGTCCGCGACCTGCCGGTGGGCATCCTCCAGCTCCCCGGAGATGATCGGCACCAGCGTGAGCAGGATCAGGAACCCGAACGGCAGCAGCACGAAGTACTCCCGCGCCAAGGCCGCCACCAGCAGGCCCACCTGGCCCCAGAACATCAGCAGCAGGGCGTAGCGACGCTGGATGCCGGCGACCCGCACGATCTCCGACGAGCCCTGCAGCATCACGTAGGTGGCGAGCAGGAACGCCACGAACCCGCCGATGAACACCGCCACCACGAACAGCGGGCCGATCATGAACCAGGCCCGCGCACGCAGGAACAGGGTCGAGCGGCGCAGCACCTTGAGCGACCAGCGCCGCCGCGCCACCAGCACCGCCACGAACCCGGCCAGGAGCAGGAGCACCACCCGCAGCAGCACGGGCAGGAACAGGTCGTTGGCGAACGGGTTGTAGGGCACGGGCTCCCCTACGCCCCTTCCCAGCGCTTGACCACCGTCCGCGCCAGCGCCACCCCGGCTTCGGCCTTCTTGACCAGCTCGTCGTAGTCGTTGCCGGGCGGGATCGGAGGACCGATCCCGATCACCACTCCGCCTGGCAGCGGGATGAAGCTGCCCTTGGGCATCACCTGGTCCAGTCCGTGGAGGTACACCGGCACCACCGGCACCTGCATGTCCACCGCGATGTAGGCGAAGCCCTTCTTGAAGCCGGTGGCCCCCGTGCCACGGGTCCCGGCCGGGAAGATCAGCACCGACCAGCCCTTGCGGACGAGGTCCTTGAGCATCAGCAGGGACTTACGGCTGGAGGCCCCTCCGCGCACGAACGGCACCGTGCCGAGCGCGAGCGAGGCCGCCGCCCCCTTCAGCTTGGTGCTGTAGAAGTAGTCGGCCGCGGCGGCGATCACCAGGCGGCGGCGGACACGGCCCCCCAGCGCGGCCAGGCAGACGGGCGCGTCGAAGTGGCTCTGATGGTTGGCCACGAACACCGCCGGCCCCTTGAGCTGCGCCAGGTTGCGCCGGCCGATGACGGTGTAGGGCGAGATGAAATGCAGGATCGGCAGCAGCGCGAACCGCTGGATCATCGAGCGCGTCAGCCGGGCCGGGGGGGTCCTCGCCCAGGCGACCGCCGAGACCGACGTGCCGGCTGCCCGGTGCGACGCAGCCTGGTTACCATGCCCGCCGTTGCTCACGTACCCTCCCACGCCCACGCTGTGGTGTGCATTGAACCAGACCTGAGAGCGCCCGGGTGGTTACGAGATCCAGGGAGCCTTTGCAAGGATCTCTGCCCAGCCGCTCGCGCCGCACATCAGTGGAGGCCCCGTCTATAGGGACGGGGCCACGGTACCTGCCAATGTCCGCCTAGCCCACCTCGACCGACTCCGCCGCGGCGATCTCCGGCGCCGATTCGCGGCGGAGGGCCGGCCGCCCGCGGCCCGCACCACCTCCCGGGTCTCCGGGTCGTCGCAGGCTGCGTAGCCCTGCATCTGCAGCAGCAGGAGCGTCCTGTCCTTCAGCAGGCGCCGGTACGACAGGCCGAGCGCTTGCAAAACCGGCTCGGCGTCGGCATCCTCCGGGACCTCCGCGGCGGCGTCCATGAACGCCCGCAGCATCCGCCCGAAGCCACCGCGGAGCGCCGCGATGAACAGTTCCTTCTTGGTCTCGAAGAGGCGGAACAGGCACGGCTGGGACACACCGACCCACTTCCTAAGCCGTCAAGTTGCCCCGTGGAGGACACCGTGACCGAGTCAGGCGCCAGGACCGGCGGCCGCACCCTCGTGCAGCTCAACCGGGAGCTGGTGGAGTGCCGCCGCTGCCCGCGCCTGGTCGCCTGGCGTGAGCAGGTCGCCCGCGAGAAACGGGCCGCCTTCCGCGACCAGGAATACTGGGGTCGCCCAGTGCCCGGCTTCGGCGACCCCGAGGCCCGCCTGCTCATCCTCGGTCTGGCCCCCGCCGCCCACGGCGGCAACCGCACCGGCCGCATCTTCACCGGCGACCGCTCCGGCGACTGGCTGTTCGCCAGCCTGTACCGGACCGGCTTCGCCAACCAGCCCACCTCGGTCTCGCGCGACGACGGCCTTGCCCTCAGCGACTGCTGGATCACCGCGCCCGTCAAGTGCGCGCCGCCAGAGAACAAGCCAACCATCCAGGAGCGCGCCAACTGCGCCCCCTGGCTGGAACGCGAGCTCACCCTGCTGCCGACCATCCGCGTCGTGGTGGCCCTCGGCAGCTACGCCTGGGACAGCGCCCTGCGCCATCTCGGCCCCGTCCGCCCCAAGCCCCGTTTCACCCACGGCGCCGAGGCGGCGCTCCTTGCCAACCGCACGCTTCTCGGCTCCTACCATGTGAGTCAACAAAATACGCATACCGGACGCCTGACTGAAGTGATGCTGGACTCCGTGTTCTGGCGGGCGCGGGAGTTGATCGGCGGGCACCCTTCGGCGTAGGCGATCCGGCCGCTGTCGTGCAGAGGAGGTCGCTCGGGGCAGGGCGAACACGATAAGGTCTTCCCTGTCGTCCTTCCCCGAGGCACAATGGACAAGGGTCGAACATATGTTCGTCTCCCGTGTCAGAAGCGGCCCAAAGGGAGGGAGCAGGATGGATGTGCCATTCTTGGACGATCATGTCGTCCAAGAAGAGGCAGGCGCGGCTCCGTTATGGACAGATCCCGCATCCGCGAACTGCACTACATCACTGATATCGCCAACGTCAGTTCCATCTTGGACCACGGCATCCTCAGTCATCGCCTGGTCAAGCGACGGATCGCCTCGCATGTCACGGTCGCGAGCGTTGAGGTGCTGGCCATCCGCGCTGTCAAACGGATTTGGGTTGGTCACTCGAGCCGCGCCTTGCACGACTATGCCAACCTCTACGTTCATGCCCGCAACGCGATGCTGTTCCAACTCCTCATGAGTCATGAGGGGAGACCTGATCGTGCTGGCTGTCGATCCGCGAGTTCTCGACGTCGAGGGCGTGATCATCGCCGACCGCAATGCGGCGGCCACCATCGCGAAGTTCGATCCGGCTGCTGAGGGCGTAGAGCAACTCGATGAGGGAGCAGTCTTCGCGACTTGGTGGAACGAGGGTGAAGACTCCAAGCAGCGGCGCATGGCCGAAGTGCTGGTGCCCGGCCGAGTTCCGCCGGATCTTGTCCTTCATGCGCACGTTCCAGACAGCGCGGCCGCGCACCGGCTGCTCGGCCAGCTCGGCGGCCGGAAGCTCACGATTCGGGTCAACCGATCGCTGTTCTTCGTGGACCGGAGCCGCCAATGATCAAGACTGTTCGTAAGGGCAACCTGCTCGACTCCGGTGCTCAGACTCTGGTCAATACTGTCAACACGGTTGGCGTGATGGGCAAGGGCATCGCGTTGGAGTTCAAACGACGGTTCCCGGACATGTTCGTCGACTACGAGCGGCGCTGCGCCAAAGGGCAGGTGCGGCTCGGGGAGCCCTACCTGTGGTGTGGGCGGCTGGAGCCGTGGATCGTCAATTTTCCCACCAAGGAGCACTGGCGTTCTGCCTCCAGGATGGCCGCTATCGAACGTGGCCTCGTGTTCCTCGCCGATCATCTCGAGGAGTGGGGGGTCACCTCGCTGGCCGTTCCCCCTCTTGGCGCTGGCAGTGGGGGGTTGGATTGGCCCACGGTCGGCCCGAGCATCTACCGTCACCTGGATGCGCTTGCGATCCCGGTGTTGCTGTACGCGCCGTTCGACGTCCCTGACGAGCAGGCCACGCTCGAGTTCCTGGCAGCGCAGGGGCCAGCAAGTGGCTTGCCAGGTGCTCATGCCAATGGGAAGCTCGAGTCTGGTTGGATGGTCGTCGCGGAGATTGTGCACCGGATTGACCAGACTCGGTATGCATGGCCAGTGGGTCGCACCCGCCTTCAGAAGATCGCCTACTTCGCCACGAGCGCAGGGGTGCCGACCGGATTTGAGTACGTCGAGGCGAGCTATGGACCGTTCACCCACGATCTAGCTACCGCGCTCGGCCGGCTGATCAACAATGGTGTACTCACTGAGCGACCTGTCGGTCGCATGCTCGCCGTCCGCTCCGGCCCGACGTTCGATGATGCCAGCGCCCGCTATCAGGACGCGGTCAAACCGCATGAGGCGACAATCCGGCGAGTCGTGGACCTCCTTGTCCGGCTGGACAGCCGACGCACGGAGATTGCCGCCAGTGCGCATTTCGCTGCTGGCATCCTTGCTTCCGAGTTTGATCGTCGCCCCAGCGAACGAGAGGTGCTCGAGCGAGTTCAACGATGGAAGCAGCGCCGCCGACCACCGCTGGAGGAGCCCGAAATCGTCATGGCCATCCGCGACCTCGCCGCGCTCGGCTGGATCGAGGTCACCCGCAGCACGGACCTGCCGCCCACAGATGAGATGGTGACTGTTGCCTGAGTTGGACCTCGGCAAGGGCTCTCGAGCACGGCGCGTCTCGGCTGGAGGGCAGCGGTGACCATCGACCTCGAGCCTGACCCGGCCACAATCCGGACGCTGAGGGATGCTGCGCACCAACGTTGCCACCAGCAAGCTCGTCCGCGACGTGTTCAACGACCACCTCGGCGAGGTCTTCGATGACGAGGGCGATGTCCTTATCGTGACATCGTGACCGAGAACCTCGCGACATCGCGGGGGACGCGGAGCTGGCTGCCGATGACGCTGCTGTGGTTTCCGACCCTCATGCTCGTCGCGGTGGTCGGCGTCCGCGTCCTTGGCGTGCGGCTGGGGTGGTGGCGGGCCGTGCTGGCGGCCTGGCTCGGCCTGGCCAGCGCGGGCCTGTTCCTGAGGGCGCTCACCGGCCAGGCGCGTCCCCCGCTGCTGCTGGTCATCGGCCTAGGTCTGCTGGCGATGCTGGCCTCTGTGGGCATCTTCGAACTGCTGTCACGGTCGCTTCCCACCCCGGCCCGACAGTCGCTTGCCAACCCGCTCATGGCACTGCGTGGATGGCTGGCTCGCGGGCGCGTCCACCGGGCTGATCGGCGGCCTGCTCCTGCTTGCCGCCAACCCCCGGCTGGCCACCGACACCGGTCGGCTCCTCCAAGCGGTCGGCATCGGCTGCGTCGGCGTCGCGCTGCTGGTCCTGCTGTGCGTGCTCGTCGCCGCCCTGCGCCGCCTCCGCGAGCGACCCTGAACCGCCCGGGGCTTTCGAGTCGCCGTCTCGGGGCGGAAGGAACATCCAGCCGGAGGGAGCGGTGGGTGCCGCTTTGCCGCGCAACTTGTCGCTCGGGCGCCCGGTTTGGGGGGTTGGTGGAGCGATCCGCGCGGCAGAGCCGCACTGGCGCGGCAAAGGACCATCACCCACCACCGTGCGGTTGTTGTCACCGCGCGACAGCCCGCTACCCTTGCGCATCGACGTCCTCCTGGATGTGTTGGGACACCAAGCCGTCACCACATCAGGAGGACGTCTTGATGTCCAGCCGCAACCTTCCAGGCCGTACTACGCGGCAAGGCATCGGAAGTCGCCGACGGTGTCAGTCACATGGGAGCCCGGTCGAAAAAGGCTCGGAATAAAGCCGCGCCCGGCCAAGGGTTTCGATAACGAATGCTAAGACATACCGCTTGAGCTGCCGAGCCCAAACGAGATCTGCGGTCATGCAGCCTTGCCGATTGGCAGAAACGAGACGATTCCGTCGTCTCAACGATTTGAATGGTTTGAATGGATTGCTCTAATCTAGATTAGCCGAGGTTCGTGAGGGAGGTGCGCCACAGCTACTCATGGTCAACGATCAAGCGACACTTCGGCACCGTGGCCAGGGCGACCGATGAAGGCCTTGCGGATGCTGCGTGCCCGAGTGCGCCGAACTGCCCGCCAGGTCCGGCGGAGCGCCGCAAACGAGTCCGGTGCGGTAGCAGCGGCGGTCTTGGGCGCCATCGCCGCTTATGCCGCAGTCGCCGCGAGCCTTCCGGAGAACCCGACTGCCGTCCAGCGGCGGTGGGCCGTAGTCGCCCTGATCGGAGGCGGGATCACCGCGTTCTTGACAGCCAAGGCAGGCGGCTACTCGCTACGGCGAAGGAGGGAGGGCGGCCTTCTCGAAGCGCCGTCCCGGGAAGCGGCGGTCGTTCTGGCCTCACCGGCCAAGAGAGAACAGCGCCGCCGGGCCATGCTGGAGCGGGTGCGCACCGCTTGGATCAGGGAGAGCCTGAACCGATCACTTGGAGCCGTCGCGCAGATGGAGCTCGGCCTGAAGGAGCGACCTGACGCCATCCGCCACCCCGCGGAGCTGGTGCACTGGCAAGCCGGCCAGAGGCAGACGATAGCACGGGGCACTCCAATCTCCAGAGTTTTCGACGACACCGGGAAGGCGCTTCTGATTCTGGGAGATCCTGGTTCGTGCCCTCCTCTGGCGCAATGGCCTCGCCTCTTGGAACTACGTCACCTTCCTCGACTACGCGGCCGAGCGAGTCCTGCTACGCAAGGTCGGCGGAGGGTACATCTTCGCCCACGGCTCATTGTTGGACCACTTCGCCTCCGCGAACGGAAAGCTCGTCCCTGTGAATTTTCCATCCGGATGAGCGCCCAGCTCTCCTGGCCTTCCACCGGGGAACTCAGGTTCGTCCCAGCCGATTTGGGAGCACGCCCGCCGTCATCCCGGACGACGGCGGGCGTGTTGCTCCAGGGCGGCAGCGCCGGACGGTTACGAGGCGGTCGCGGTCACGATGTCAGTGCGGTTGGTCGGGTCTCCCGTCCCGACGGCGAACAGCGGCCGGAAAGTGTTCCCGCTGCTGGACAAGCCCTCGTACTCGCCCACGAAGTACCCGAACGGTCCTCGGGCGAACGGCAGTTGCTCGACGTCGAACGAGGTGTCGGTCAGCCGGATCTCGCCACCCCAGGCACCGGCCTCGGCGCACGTCGTTGCGGCCGAGGGATGACAGTGGACCATCCAGTGGTCGGTCGGGACCCCGGGATCGGGCGTGTTGGACCGGAAGTCGTAGTAGGTCACGGCGATGGTCCCGTCGGCGGCCACGTGCACGGCCGGGACCCAGGCCTGTTCGTCGGCCGGGTCCGGGCCGGATGGGGTCTGGCTGACCTTGATCGGATCGGACCAGGTGTCCCCGCCGTCGGTGGACATGGAGAAGGCGATCTGGTCCACCCCGCTGAACCGGGTGTCCTGCCAGGTGGCGTAGAGGTTGCCGTTGTTCGGATCGACGGCCACCTCGGGCACCAGTCCCTCGGCCCGGATCGGCCGTCCGGTGTCCGGGTCGAAGGCGCCGATGAACCGGATCTTGTGGATCACCCGAGGCGCCGACCATGTCGCACCCTTGTCCGTCGAGCGCATCATCGCCAGGCTGGCGCCGGGCGGGTTGTTCCCCGACCCCTGGAACAGCGTGAACAGGTCGATCAGCTCCCCAGTGGGCCGGACCACGATCTGGTGGCCGAGCGTGGACTGCAGTTCCTTGGGGGCGAAGATGGCCCGGGCCGGCTCCCACGTCGCGCCGCCGTCGGTGGTCCGGGAGAAGAGGGCGTCACCCCTGAACGAGAAAGCGTGCTGGGCGTTGAAGTCGGCCCGGTCGCTGGGGAACCGGATCCGGTCCCAGATCGCATAGACGTAGTTGGCGTCGTTGGGGTCCGCGGTGATGGACTCCTTGTCGTTGAACAGGAACGGCGCCTCGTCGCTGGCGTCGCGGACCACCGTGGTGGGCTCGCTCCAGGAGTCCCCGCCGTCGGTGGACCTGCTGACCAGGATCGCCGTCGCCGGGTCGTTGACGAAGTTCACCGACAGGCTGATCTGATAGGCATCACCGTTGGGGCTGAAGGTCACCCAGGGGTCCGAGGACCGCTCGTAGTTGCCCCCGTTGGCCTCGGTCCCGCCGGCGCAGGTGCTGAAGTGGGGGAACGTGGTGTCCCAGGTGACACCGCCATCATGGCTGACCGCCGTGAGCAGGCCCCTGGCCCCGCCATTGGACCATCGGTCCTGCTGCCACACCGCGATGATGTTGTTCGGGTCGGTCGGGTTCACCTCGACCCAGGGCTCGACCTCGCTGTTGAGGAAGTTCACCCCGGGCTGCCCCGAGATATCGCAGCCGGCGAAGGGGCTGGTGACCGAGACGACCTTGAGTGGGCTGCGGGTGAACGGTCCGGCGGTCGATGGGGCCACCGTGGCGAGCGTGAACGCAGCCGCCAGGGCCAGCAGGCGGATCACTGTTCGTGAGCGCATGGGCGCCTCCTTCGCTCGAGCGTCAACTGGGTCGGTGACAGGTGCTGTGCCATCGGTCCGGGAACAGCGCACTCGGTTCACTCTGGCCCGAAATGCTGCGCGATCGCCCCAAAGATGTCCAGACCGAGTGTGCGCCCACGTCAGGGCCGCGAGCGCATCTACGAGCTGCGGGCGGCAGCCGCTCGCCCAGGTGGAACAGTGGCTTGCCAGCTCACCGACGTGCTTGGTGCGGTACCACTCCACAATCCCGGCGGCGGTGGCGGTAAGGTCAGTGGAGACCACGGGAACGAACATGGGTGTAGCTCGTCTGTAGGGACCTGTTGAGCTGGGAAGTTGCTGGTCTGGCTGCGTGAGAGGATGACCGTCACGTAGTGTGCGGTGACGGAAGGGAACGAGGTTGGGTTCGTTGATGGCAGAGCTGGAAGCGCGGGAAGCCGTGGCCCGTGGCCGGGCGGAGGCACTGCGGGAGCGGATCGCCGAGCTGATCGAGCAGCTGGCCGGCGAGGAGGAGTTGCTGTCGCGGCTGGGGATCACGCGGCAGACCGTCCTGGAGATCCTCGGCGGTGACGACCACGCGTGGGGGGCGGTGGAGGGTGCCGATGGCAGGCGGGGCGGTGTCGAGGTCGAGCAGGACGGCGACGAGGGCGTTCGTGCCGCGTTGCGCCTGGACGGCCCGATCGCTCGTGCTGCGTTGGCGGAGGCCCCTGGCCCTGGGAGGGCGCGGGTGGGGGTGGGGTCGGTCACGGTGCCGGCGTGGCAGGCGGGTGTGACCGAGGCGGTGCTGCCGGTGGCCTACCGTGACGTGCTGGAGGTCCTCGCCGATGCCGGGCAGGGGTTGCGGACCAAGCAGATCGCTGCGGCGCTGGGCCTGGGCGGCGAGCACCGCAGCGTGGAGGGGCTGCGGTTGAAGCTCAAGCGGCTGGTGCGGCGTGGCTGGCTGGCGGAGCCGGCGGTGGGCCTGTTTGTCCGCCGCACCCACCCGGCCGAGTCCGCATCGACGTCGACATAGACGTACAGAAGTCCCCATAGATCGGTGGCCGGTGGTTGGCCGTAGCGTTGGCACCCGTCAACGCCCCAACCGCAACGGAGAGCCCTGATGCATCCTTGTGCCGCCGAGGTCACCATCGATCCGTTCGCCGCCTCCCGGGCGGCGTTTGCCGCCCTGCTGGTGGAGTTGGACGGCGAAGGGGCCGCCAGGCTGGGGCATGCGGAGCTGGAGGAGGTGCTGGACCTGCGGGGCCGGGAGCTGCTGCGGCGGTTGTACCAAGACCACCTGGAGTTGCGTCGGCTCCGCGAGGCGCTGGCGGTTGGTGCCCACCCGGCAGCGGTGACCGGCCCCGACGGCGTCATCCGCCACGTGATCGAGACCGGCCATGAGCGGCTGCTGGCGACCGTCTTCGGGACGGTGACGGTCGGTCGGTGTGCCTGGCGCGCAAAGGGGCGGCGCAACGTCTACCCGGCCGATGCGGCGCTGCGGCTACCCAGGCTGCGCCACAGCCACGGGCTGCGGCGGCTGGCCGCCCTGGAGGCGGTGCGCGGCTCGTTCGACCAGGCCACCGAGACGATCGGTGGCCGCTGCGGGCAGGTGGTGGGCAAACGGCAGGTCGAGCAGCTGACCGTGGCCGCCGCAGCCGACATCGACGCGTTCTATCAGGCCGTGGCGCCCCAGCCAGCCACCGACGCTACCGTGCTGGTGGTGAGTGTGGACGGCAAGGGCGTGGTGATGCGCCCCGAGGCGCTGCGGGAGGCGACCCTGAAGGCCTCGGTCGCCAAGGGCACCGGCACCTACCGGACCCGGCTGGCCAGCGGCGAGAAATCCGCCCGCAAGCGGATGGCCACCCTGGGGGTGGCCGACGACGCCGAGCCGGCCTCCCGCCGGCCCCACGATGTCATCTGCGTCCCCGCCGTCACCGCCGAGGGCCGTAGCGGCCAACGCGGCTGCCGGATCGGCCCGAAGGCCCAAGCGAAGTGGCTGACCGGCTCGGTCACCCAACCAAGCGAGCAGGTCATCCAGGCGGTCTTCGACCAGGCGGAGCAGCGCGATCCGACCCACCGTCGCACCTGGGTGGTGCTGGTCGATGGCGCCCGCCACCAACTGGACCTGGTCTGTGGCGAAGCGGCCCGCCGCGGCGTGAAGGTCCACATCCTCATCGACCTGATCCACGTCATGGAGTACATCTGGAAGGCCGCCTGGTGCTTCCACGCCGACGGTGACCCCCAGGCCGAGGCGTGGGTCGCCACCCACGCGATCAGCATCCTGTCCGGGCAGGCCGCCCAGGCCATCGCCACCATCGACCAGCAGGCCGTCGGCGCCGGACTATCCGGCAGCCAGCGTCGCGGTGTCGACACCTGCATCGGCTACCTGCAGGCCAAACAGGACTTCCTCGACTACCAGACCGCGCTGGCCCGCGGCTGGCCGATCGCCACCGGGGTGATCGAGGGAGCGTGTCGGCACCTGATCGGCGACCGCTTGGACATCAGCGGCGCCCGCTGGGGCCTCCAGGGCGCCGAGGCCGTCCTCAAACTCCGCGCGGTCAAGACCAACGGCGACTTCGACCGCTACTGGCACTTCCACCTCGCCCGCGAGAACCACCGCGTCCACGCGCCCCGCTACCAGGACACCTATGACCCCGCAGCCTGATCCCCACGGTCCCTACAGACGAGCTACACCCGTTCGGTGTGCGTGCGTGCCGGCGTATGCTCCGCCGCGACAGCTCGGAGCCGATGCGGGGAACGCGATGGGTGCTGTGGAGCCGACCAGCGAGACCGTGTGGGACCACGACCCGGACCTGCACGCGGTGCGGGCCGCATTCGATCAGTCGGTCGCCAGCTGGCAGGGTAGGGTCGTGCTGGTCGCGGGCGGGCTGGCCAGCGGCCGCACGGGCCTTGCCCGCGCGCTCGCGACTCGGCTGAGGGCGCACCCGGCCCACCCGGTGGTGATCGCTGGCGGGTTCCGCGGCGGCGAGTGGGAGCCATGGCCGTCGCCGGACCCCGCCCGGTTGGACACCCTTAAGGCTGGGGTGGACCTTGCCGGCAGGGTGCTGGAGTTGGGCGGCATGCTGGGCCACCCCGGCGCGACGGCGACCGCCAAGCTGCTCGGCCACCTCGCGGGGGCCAGCAGCGCCGCCAGGGGGCTGCTGAGCCGGCATGCAGAGGGCAAGCAGCCGCCAGCCGGCCGGACCGGACCCGACCTGGTCCGAGAGATGCTGCGCGTCGCCGCCGGCCCGCAGCTGGTGGTCGGGTGGCAGCCGGTGGTGTGCGTGCTGGACGACCTGGACCGCGCCCCAGCTGCGCAGGAGTGGTGGCAGGGGCTTGTGGTCCGCCTTGCCAGCGAGCTTCGGGATCTGCCGCTGCTGCTGGTTGTCACCCTGGACGGGCCGCCTGTGCTCGGCGGGCACGAGCTGGGCGAGCCGGCCGGGCTGTGGGCGGCCCGCCGGCTCGTCGAGGCCGGCGTGGGCGTCTGGTTGCCGGTCGGCCGGCTGGACGTGGCCGCGGTCGCCGCGTGGCTTGGGCCGTGCGAGTCGGGTTTGGCTGAGCGGCTGTGGGAGGTGACGGGTGGGGAGCCGAGCTGGGTCGGGGAGCTGTGGGAGCATTGGCGGGCCACCCGGGTGGTGCGGCGCGACCTCCCCGGCCAGTGGGTGCTTGGCGTGCCAGACCATACGGCGCTCGGCAAGGTCCACGATCTGCTGTGGGAACGGCTGGACCGCTGCTA